>Ga0209796_10000087_pt1 | contig 119010 bp, 98 predicted proteins | sample AgamicOrSfrz_FD_187167 | JGI IMG/M metagenome (GOLD analysis project Ga0209796, IMG submission 187167) | Agave microbial communities from Guanajuato, Mexico - Or.Sf.rz (SPAdes) (version 2) | ecosystem: Host-associated > Plants > Phyllosphere > Phylloplane/Leaf | place: Guanajuato, Mexico...
CCTTTCATTACTGTGTGAGACTTGATACTTTCGCTTTACGCCAGATTCCGAAGAACCCGGCTCGCGTCGCGCATCAAGCGCCCACACTTATCGGCTGCTAGTTTTTAAAGATCGGTTCGCACACTCCGCAGCGCCTTCATCCAACTACCCGGCACTGCTTCGCTCTGCGTTGCTGCATCAGCAGCAGAGAAACGAGATTATGAAGACGGAGTGACAAGTCGTCAAGCCTCTTCTGCGAATTTTCTTTCGCAAGGCGTGAGTCGATGCGAAAAAACCTCGCGCTACATATAGAGGGTACGCGAGAGGGCGCGCGCCCAGGCGAACACAAGCACGCACTCCTGCGACAACGGGCGAGTTAGTCTATAGTTGTGGCTCTGGGGTCCGTCACGAGAGTGCTTGTTGTTCTCGCAACTTTTTTTGCATGGCCTCGCCGCCCGCGCAGTCAGGCACAGCACGCCGCGCGGCAACAATCTGCGACGAATTGCTGCGCACAACGCGCGCGAACGCGCAAGCTCGTATATAATGCGAGCCGCGCGAATTTCGCACATTCTATCGGCCCGCTCCAAGCGGGCTCATCTTTTTTGCTCCCCAGAGCACACAGCCATATAACCGCGTTGAGTCACTCAGGTGATGTTGAGCCATGCTCGAAACGCCTGACGGTCGCGTCTTGCGTCTCATAGCGAAGCCTCTAGAGGAGAATACGTGAACCCTTTTGATCGCGAAGATTCGCAACACGAAACCGCCGCCTACACGAAAGCTCCCTCGGGCCGTACGCCGAAGGGCAAGGGCGCGGGCAAAGCGATCCCCGTGGCGGCCGAGCTGCCGCCGCAGCAAGCCGAAGAGCGTCAACGCCAGATGCGCGCGCTCATCCAGCTGGGCAAGGAGCAAGGCTACCTGACCCACGCGCAGATCAACGACCACCTGCCCGACAACTTCACGCAAACCGCGGCGATCGACAGCATTGTCAGCGCGTTCAACGACATGGGCGTGCAGGTCTACGAGCAGGCCCCGGACGCTGAAACGCTGCTGCTGAACTCGAACGCGCCCGCTGTCGTCTCGGACGATCAGGCGGACGAAGAAACGGAAGTCGCCCTGTCGACGGTGGACTCGGAGTTCGGCCGCACGACCGACCCGGTGCGCATGTACATGCGCGAAATGGGCGCGACCGAACTGCTCACGCGCGCAGGCGAAATTGCCATCGCAAAGCGTATTGAAGACGGTCTGCACGAAATGGTGCAGGCCATCGCCGGCTGCCCGCTCGCCATTTCCGCGATTCTGGCGAGCGCCCAGCAGGTTGCGGACGGCGAGTTGCGTATCGACGAACTGGTGGACGGCCTGAACGAAGACAACGTCGCCGCTGAAGAAGAAACCGTCAGCGCCGACTCGGCCGCAGACGACGATGCGGATACGGACGACGACGAAGACAGCGATGGCGACGACGACGTCGGCCCGGCCGACTCCTCGGCGGCGGACGAAGCACGCCTGAAGCAACTCACGAGCGACTGCCTCGAGATCTTCGCTCAGGTCGGCATTCTGTACGATCGCATGAACGCGTCGCATACCCGCGGCGACGTGACCTCGAAGGCATATCAGAAGGCGCGCGAAGAGATCCAGCAGCATCTCGCGAAAATCCGCTTCACTGCGCGCACCATCGACCGTCTGTGCGGCGACGTGCAACACCAGGTCGCGCAGGTTCGCGCCATCGAACGCAACATTCTGCAAATCGTCGTCACGAAAAGCGGCATGCCGCGCGAGAAGTTCATCGAATCCTTCTCGGGCCATGAAGCCGACCTCGGCTGGACCGAGCGCGCAGCGCGCGGCAACACGTCGTACGGCGCGGCGCTCGAGCGCCACCTGCCCGCCATTCAGTCGGAGCAGCAAAAGCTGATCGACATCGAGGCCACCGTTTCGCTGCCGCTCAAGCATCTGAAAGAAATCAACCGCCAGATGGTCGCGGCGGAGTCGAAGATGCGCAAGGCGAAGAGCGAGATGATCGAGGCCAATCTGCGTCTCGTTATTTCCATCGCGAAGAAGTACGTCAATCGCGGCATGCTGTTCCTCGACCTGATCCAGGAAGGTAACATCGGCCTGATGAAAGCGGTGGACAAGTTCGAATATCGCCGCGGCTGGAAGTTTTCCACGTACGCCACGTGGTGGGTCCGTCAGGCCGTGACGCGTTCGCTCGCCGACCAGGCGCGCACGATCCGCGTGCCGGTGCACATGATCGAGACGATCAACAAGCTGAACCGCATCTCGCGCGAAATTCTGCAGCAGACCGGGCAGGAAGCGCATCCGTCGGTGCTGGCCGAGCGTATGGACCTGTCGGAAGAGAAAGTGCGCGGCATCCTGAAGATCGCGAAGCAGCCGGTGTCAATGGAAACGCCCGTTGGCGACGACGGCGACGCCACGCTCGGCGATATGATCGAAGACTCGGCGGCTTCGTCGCCGGCAGATGCCGCCATGCAGGCTGACCTGCGCGCCGCCATCGACGACGCACTGGACTCGCTGTCGCCGCGCGAAGCAAAGGTGCTGCGCATGCGCTACGGCATCAACACCAAGTCGGATCACACGCTTGAAGAAGTGGGCAAGCAGTTCGACGTGACTCGCGAACGTATTCGCCAGATCGAGAGCAAGGCAATGCGCAAGCTGATGCATCCGAGCCGTGCCGATCGTCTGAAGTCGTTCCTCGACCGCTAAGCAGCCTTCGCATCATCGCGCTTGCCGTGCCCCGTGCACGGCAAGCGCGCCCCGCCTCAAGTCTTTGAATCCCCGCAGTCCGCTATTCCCGCAGCTTCAGATCAGAAGCGAAACGATCCCGCCAACGGTGATGCCCGCCGCAAGCCAACGGCCCGCCGTGTAAAAAGCATTGCGCGCTTCGTGCGGCTGATCGGGCCGTTCGAGCCCCAGCGTGCCATATGCAAACGACTTCACTGCTGACGAATCGGACGTTGTCCCATTCCCCGCTGCTCCCATATCAGCCGCACTAGCGCCAGCGCTCGTAGTCACCTCCTGAGCCGCCGCCGCGACGCCCTGGCTGGAGATGTGCACAGCCGCGTCCTGTGAATGCGCGTTGGACGCAGTACCGCTCGACGCAGAATCAGCACCAGCGCCGACAGATGAAGACGCGTTGCCGCTTGCGCGAGAAACGGCTTGTGGTGTCGGCGGCAACGCGCTGTCGATTTTCATGGCGACCTCCGTTCAATTCTTCGTGGCGCTCGGCGCAAAGCCGCTTACAGGTTCTATCGACCAGCATCCGCTGAAACTTGACGCTCGGTAAGGGACAGTAAGTGCAAGCGCGAACCACTTGCACGACGGCGCGCAATACAACCCTCGGACTACGTTGCGGTTGTCCACAAAAAACGTTGAAAAGGCTGTGGATATCCTGCGCAAGAATCAGCCAAGTACCTGAGCGCGCAAGGTTTTCGGACACTGCACGCAGACGCTCTCACAGCAGCGGGCGACCCACCGTCCTGGCAACCGGCCACAGCCTGCAATGAACTGCAATAAGCCGCAATAGACCGCCCCCCGCGCGGCTCAAGGCATCACAAACGTCTTCACGAGCGTGAGTTCGCCCGCTTTTCGCATCGGCACGCGGATCGTCTCGCTTTTCTCGTTGGGCGTATTTTCGTCGGTGATGATCGTCACCTGAGCGACGGTCATGTCGCGCCGGTCGCCGCCGCTGCCGTAGTAATTCACGTAGACCAGGTAGGTGCCCTTGAGCGGCGCCGCAGACGAATAGATCTCGGGACCGTAGCCAGTCGTCACGTCGACGTCGAGCGCGCCGCCGTTGGGCACCACGCGATCGCCATACCACGCATGCGCGCCGTCCGGCGACACCACGTGCAGGTCGAGGTCGGTGCCGTCGGTGTCCCACGCGAGCACGACGCGCAGCTTGGGCTCGGTCTTGCCGCTGTAAGCGTCGTAGAACTGCACGCGCTTTCGGCTGCCGTCCGGCGCACGCAGTTCGACACCGTTGCTGCCGGCAGGAAACGCATACGGCCGCGAGAACTTGCCGTCCTCTTCAATGCGCTGCGGCAACGGCGTGCCGTCGACCACCAGCGTGCCCACGGAGTTGCCCTTCCGCTTCGGCGTGTTGCGGATCTGCCCTGCGATCAGCGCGAATTTCGACTGGCCTTCGGGCGTCGCCACCGCGACGGCCGGATAATGCACGTCCTGCGTGTAGCGCTCGCTGTCGCCGCCGCTGTTGCGCCAGCCGTTCAGCGGCGCGCTCATGTCTATGTCACCCGCCTGCGCCGCCGACGCGCCCTGCAAGCAGGCGAGCATCAGCAAGCCACGGCCCGCGCTCATCCATCCGGTCATTCTGCGCTTCATTGTTACTGCTCCTGTTACTGGCCCCGTCGCGCTTTCAAAGTCGCTCGCTTTTCACGAGCATCAGGTCGCCGATCTTGCGCAGCGGAACCACCATCGTTTCGCGCCGCTCGTTCGGCGTGTTTTCATTGAAGACCAACGTCAAGGTTGCGGTGATCACATCGCGGTCGTGCGCGGCAGCGTCGAAGTTGTAGCCGGTCGAATCGAAATTGCCCCAGTAGTTGAGGAAGAACAGCCACGTGCCATGCTGCGGCGCCGCCGACGAAAATATTCCCGGCCCAGCGCCGTCGACCGAATCCACGTCGAAGCCGCTACCGTCTTCCAGAGTCGGATTGGCGAAGAACGCGTGCAGGCCGCCCGGCGTGATGACATGCAAATCGACCTGAGCGTGCGGATCGTCCCACGTCACCATGGCGCGCAACCTGGCCTGCGGTTTGGTGCGATCGGCTTCGTAGAACTGCATTCGCTGACGCTGCCCGCCATCGGCGGAAATCAGTTCAACGCTGTTGGAGCCGGCGCCGAACGCCCACGGCCGCGCGAACGCGCCTTCGTCGTCGGTGTAAAGCGGCGTTGCATTGCCGTTGACGACCAGCCTCGGCGGCTTGCGCGCGTGCCTGTCGATGCGTTTCAGGCGCCCTTCTATCAGCGTGCGGTAGCGCTGTGCGCCGCGATCCACCGGCGGCCGCGGGTAAGCCGCAACGAATTGCTCTGCCTCGTTCGTCAGCCCGCTATGACGCCAACCGCCAAATGCGCCGGTCAGATCGGCGAGCGCGCCGTCCTGGTCGGCCGCGGATGCATCAACGCAAACGCCCGACGCGCACAACGCAGCGCCAGCTACCAGCAACCCGGCAGCGCGCGAGCGAACTGCACACGCCACCGCTGGCCGCTTCAACGAAAAGAGAAAGGTGACGTGGTTCATTGGATCGGATTGTCGGTACGAATCAGGACACGTGCGGTGCGTTCGACAAACTCTTCGTCGAGCCCACGCGGATGGTGCTGAAAGGCGAGATGAACATATTCATGCGCGAGCGCGATGCGGTCTTCCTCGCTCTGCAAGCGGTACACGTACACCCGATTGCGCTGCGCGTCCGCATACGGGCGTCCTTCGCGGACCGCACACACGGCCGGCAAGTCAGGCGTCTCGTAGCCGGCCGCGCCATTCATGCGTCGCGCCCACAACGGCGCATTGCGCTGCAGCCATTCGCGCGCGCCGGCCACGGCCACGCAGTCACCGGAGAGCGGACTCTCGAACGAAGTCAGCGTCGCCTGCGGCCAGGCGCGCGCGAGTATCGCGTCGAACATGAGTCCGGCCTGGGCAGACGCCTTCGCGTCGAGCCAGCTCATTTGCCCCGACGCCGCCTTGTCGTGGTGATACTGCACGGGGACACCGGTCAGCACGAGCGCGTCGGTGAAATCGGCGGCACGGCGCGCCGCCTCGGTGGGCGCACGCGGCAACACGCGCTGCGTACTGCTGCTGTCGCCGATACGGAAACAGCCGTGATCGTGGGCGCCATGCTGCACCGCGTAAGTACGAGCCGCCACCGCGAGCGCCTTGGCCGCTTCCGGCTGCTCCGTGTCGCCCTCGCGCTCCACCACGCGCGCCACGTAATCGTTCATGCCGAAGCGTCCGACTATTTGCGGGGCGCCCGCGACACTGCGATCGAGCCGCAGTTCGCCGCGGCTCGTCACGCGCGCCCAGTTGCCGTTCACAAAGCCCACGCGGAACGCGCCGTTCAGCGGCCCCTCGGCAGCCGAGGCAGAACCTTTGGCCTCCTTTGCATCAAGCACTTCGCGTATCGGATAGCGGCTGAAAAAATCGACGATGACGCACGCGCCGTCGTCGGGCACTGCGATTTGCGTAAGCAGCGGCGCAATGCGCGGCGCAGCGAACGCGAGCACGCGCGCGCTGCCGCCGGAGCCGCCGAGCCATACGGGCGTGCCGTCCGCGAGCCAGCCAGCCGCGCCGCCCACCGACGCGCCCGGGCGCGCCGCATCGGGCATCGTCCAGGTCTTGGCGCGCAACAAGCTGCCATAGAGCGACACGGTGCCTTCGCCACGGCCGCTCGTCAGCACGGACACCAGCGTGCTCGACGCCGCTTCGCGCGGCCGCGCCGGCATGGCCTGCAACGCCGCAAGCAATTGCGCGACGGGCACGCGCTGCGTCGGCAGCATCGAACGAAGATCGCGCAGCCAGGCCGGCGCATACGCGGCAGTCCAATACCTGCGCCAGTCGGCGGCATCGAGTTGCAGACGCGCGGGCTCGAAATAGCGTCCGCACGATTGCACAAGCGCATGTTCGCGGTCGATATGACCGCCCCTCATGCAGCAATACACTTCTTCGGAATCGCCGCCGGTGCAGGCGTAGTCCGGCGTAGCAATGTTCCGGTCTACCAGGTAGCCGTACACGAAGAGCTTCCACACGCTGCCAAGCGGCGTCTCCAATGTGGCGGGCAAGGCCGCCGCGGCTTGCGGCGAGAGGCCGGCAGCGGCGCTGTCGGCGTCCGCCTGCCACAACTGGCCTTGTCCGTCGCGCAGCCACGCAAAGCGCAAAGTCTGCCTGGACGCAGCCTTGGGCGCTGCCGAGCCCGCCGCATAGACGTTGCCCGCATCGACTCCAGCCAACCCGCACGCTGCGAACAGCGCGCCGACCGCGCACGCCCTGCGCAGCAATGCTGTAACGCCGTGGCGCGCTGGCCGAAGGCAGATGCGGACCATGATCGCCTCTCGCTTACTGGATGCGCAGCGTCGTCACGCGATCGCTCTTGCCGCCTTCAAACGCCTTGGCGTCCGGCTGATACATGCGGAAGTAGCGCGTGGGCGGCAACGCGAAGGTGCCCGGCAAGGCAAAGCGCACCAGTTGCCGCAATACGACCGGCCGGTCGAGCAGCGGCACCGGCTGGTGATACGAGAGCTCGCCCATTTCATACGACGCGGCGCGCGCGAACGGTTGCGGCCCGCCCTCGCCTTCCTTGTCGCCGGGCAAGCCCTCGACCGACACGCCCCAGCTCGTCGCTTCGACACTGCCGCCAGGCGGCAGCGGCACATCGAGCAAGCCGTAGTGATAGGCGTTGCCCGAACGCGGCGTGAGCGTGACTTCATCGACGTACAGCGCATTGCTGTCGATCGCGTCGCCCGCTTTCACGAGGCGCGCCGTGAACGCCGAGCGTCCCAAGGTGCTCTCGGCGGCGCCCTGCTTCTTCGGGTCGGCCTTCACTTCGAGCGGCTCGAGCTTGTAGAAGCGCCGCGCAACAGTGATGTTCAGGCGGCTGTCCTCGCTCGCACGGCTGCGGAACGAAACAATCGCGTTGACGTCGGGACGCGCTGCGCCCGCGTCGAGGGTGGCCGGCAGTCCCGCGCCGTTCCATTTCCACGATGGCGTGCCGGTCGGCGTCGCCGCGCGCGTCCAGCCCGCGCCCTGCGGCGACGGCAATGCCGCCGCTGCCGCCCCTGCCGCTGCGTCGCCGCCCAGCGCCTTGCGCAACCACAGCAGCGTCAGCGCGCGGTCGAGCGTCGGATAATCGGCGCTGCTCTTTGCGAGCAACGCAGAGGCATCGACGCCCGCGCCGTCGCCGGACATGGCGAGCAGGCTCTGCACGAGCGGCGCCGGATCGTTGGCGAGCGCGGCGCGCGCCGCGCCGGCTGCGGCATCGAAACCGTCCGGCACCTGAGCGCCGGTCGCGCGCGCCATGCTCGCGACGAGCACCGTCGCCATCTGCTTGCCGCGCGGCGAGTCGGCTTGTGCGAACACGACGCTGTCCGACGGGGCATAAGTCGGATTGGCGGCCTTGCGAGCCGGCGCATTGCCCGAGGCGACCGCGTCGCTCGCTAGGTCTGCGGCGACGCCCGATACCGGCGTGGCAGTGGGCAAGCCCATCTGCTGCATGAACCACAGCGCGAGCGCGCGGTGCAGCAGCGGCTCTTTCGGGCCGGCGTCGCGATATACCTCCATCGCGTGCTGCCAGTTGGCAGCGGGCAAGCTGATGCCGAGACTGCGGCTCGCGAGCCAGTCGGCGTAATACGCGTACGCGGTGATGAGCGCACTGCCGCCCGTCGTATCGCCCCACCAGCCGAACGTCCCGCCCACACCTGCGAGCATTGCAAGCCGTTGCCGCTGATTGCGCAGCAGCGCTTCAACTCCCTGCGTCGAGCTGCTGTTGTCGCCGCGTCCGATAACGTCATGGGCGAGTGCGAGCGGAATCAACCGGCTCGAAGTCTGCTCGGCACAGCCATATGGATAGTCGATCAGGTCGTCAGCCACCCGCAGGAACTGGCTCGCCGCATTGCCGGCGAAACGCACGCTCACGTCCTGCGCGTCTTGCGGCAGATTGAGCGGTTTGCCGGAGCCGTCGAGCGCAACCGTGGTCTGATGCAGATCGAGCCAGCCGCTCGCGTCGAGCCGAATCGTGGTCTGCAAGCGGTCCACTTCCTTGTCGCCCTTGCGCAAGCTCGCGTTGATCACGCCCGCCTTCAACGCCCCGCTCGGCAGACGCAAATAGTTCGCGCCGCGCCTGAGCGTCACTTTCTGGTTCAGCGACAAACCACCGCCTTCGACCACCCACTGTGCGTCCATGTCCGCATCGGTCTGATTGAAGGCGATCATGTCGATAGCCGGCTGATCGTTCGCGCGGAAATGCGACGGCCCGCTCCACTTCAGATACAACGCCTTGTCCGAGCGCACGTAGGCGGTACGCTGACCGACCATGCCGTCTGGCGCAGCCGCGCGCACGGTGATGCGCCAGCGCGCGAGCGAGTCGGGCATTCTGAAGGTCATGGTCGCGTGGCCGTTGGCGTCGGTTTTCAGATTGCCTTCCCACGCGGCGGTGTCCTGATCGTCGCGGCGCGGACGCTCCAGCACCTTCACGCCCCGCTCGTTGTAGTTCGCGCGTTGCGGGCCGCCGGGCGCGCCCTTGAGCGGCGAACGTGCCAGATCGTAAGCGATGAACGACAGGCTCGACGAGGTCCGCACGTTGTTGCGGCGCGGATGATAGAAAAAGTCGACGATGTTCGGCGCGATCTCCGGCTGCAGCACATAAACCATTTCGTCGACCACGCTCACCGTGAGATTCGCCGCTTCTGGCTTGCCGTTCAGCGTGCTGTCCAGGTTCAGCGTGACCGTATCGCCGGGGCCGTACACCGGCTTGTCGCTCTTCACGTTCAGTTCGATCTGCGGCTGCGCGACCACGATGCCCGCGTTCTGGAACGCGTATTCGCCGGCATGGACGTACAGCACCGAGAACGTCATGTTGGGTGCAAAGTCTTCGCCGACCTTGATGCGCGCTTTCCATTGCGACGGCGTCACGCGTTGCAGTTGCAGCCAGTCGCCCCCTGCGCTCAGCAGTGCGCGCCGCTCGACGTTGTCGCGTTCGAGCGTCAGCAATGCGTCGTCGACCGGCAACGGGAATGTGATGAGCGCCTCGGCCGTCTCGCCGATCCGGTACCTGTCGCGGTCGAATACGATCTCGACGCTGCCCGGAACCGCCTTCAGGCCGTCACCTGAAACCCAGTGACTGACGGCCGCGAGCAGGTTGCCGGCATCGTCCTTGACCGACAGCATGTACGAGCCCGGTTGATCGAACTGAACCCGAAACGACAGCTTGCCGCCCGCACCCTTGCTCGCGCCAGGCGCGTTCGCGAACGACGCTTCGGCGTGCGTCTGCGACTCGAGGCGGGTCCATTCCCATTTGGCCGGCGCGTGTGCCGAGGGATCGAGCGCGGCGAGTGGCTGCAGATCGAAGTTGACCGTTTCCTTCGGCTGCGAGAACGACTTCGCAGTGCTCAGGCGATACGGCGTCGCGCCGCGCGCAATCAGCACTTCGCGCGTCACGCGCACTTTGTACGCGGCGCCGTCCTGTGCGAACAGCGTCAGCGCATAGCGGCTCGGCTCGCTAGCGGCAGGCAGCGTGAGGCTCGCGTTGCCGTCGCCGTCGGTCTTCAGTTCCTGCTGCTCGAGCTTGACTGGAAAGAGTCCGGCATAACGCAATTCGCCGTCGACGATCGTCACTTTCTGCGCGCGCAGCGTGACCGAAATCTTGCTGTCGCGCACCGGCTTGCCGTCCGGATAACGCAACTGGATCGTGCCCTTGAGCGGCTCGCCGGTTGCGTAGTCGGCTTTGTCCATCGAGAGGTTCACGTCGAAATGTGGCTTGACGTATTCGGCGACGCGAAACGCGCTGCCGTACGCATCGCCGTTATAGTCGAAGCGCAACGTGTAGCCACCGGCGGTCGCGTCGGCGGGCAGCGTGAACGACGTGTCCGCGCCGGTGTCGGAAGCGAAATGCGTTTTAGTCGTCGCGACCGGCGAGCCGTTCGGATCGAGCACTTCGAGTTTGATGTCGGCCTCGGCAGGCGCCGACGACTGCGTTGCGTTCTGAAACGTGCGGCCAATGAACTTCACATGCACAGCGTCGCCCGGGCGGTACATCGGCCGGTCCGTCACCGCGTAGATCTTGGTGTTGTAGATCTCGCTGTCGTAATAGAAGTTTTCGGAGACGAACACCCCGCCTTGCGGATCGACGCCGAGCACATAGCTGCGCTCCGGGCTCACGTGCTGCAGCACGAGCGCGCCGTCGTTGCCTGTGGTGCCGCTTTGCAGAACGCCCACGCCGTCGGTCCAGTTGACCTCGGTATTGGCGACCGGCTTGCCGCTGTCGCGCCGTGTGGTCCAGACCAGCATTCCGCTCGACGCCGCTTTCACGACCGCGACCGTGTCCGACACGAACAGCAGCGTATGCGCACGATAGTTGCCGATCACGGCCTCGACGATATAAAGCCCCGGCGGCAGCTTGCCGACTGGAATCATCACGTTGCCGGCGCTCGCCTCGATAAAGTTACTGCTGCTGCCCGCGAGGTTCACGCCTTTGGGCGGCTCGATCACCTTCGCGTCCCAGATCGGGTAGCGAAAGCGCGCGACCATCTCATAGCCCTTGAGCGGCGCGAACTGCGAGTTCGGCTCGAATTGCGTCTGTTTGCCCGTCTGCTCGCCGAGCTTGAATTGTGGGGCGGCTTCCGTTGCCTTGCTGCGGGTCGCGAACGAGAGCACGCGCTGCCATGCGCGGCGCGCCTCGGTGTACCAGCGGTCCCACAAATAAGCGAGTGTGTTCGCGAGCCCTTCGCCCCGATAATTCGGCGCGACATTCGGCCGATGCAGATTCTTCTGCGCCTTCAGGAACTCCAGCGGTTTCGCCACGCGATACACGGCAATGTCCGCGCCGCCATATGGCTGCAACGCGTCCTTGAAGTCGCGGCCAGGCGCCTCGAGCCGGACCTGAGCGAGCTGATCGCTGCCAAAGCTCGCGTCCGACAGCAGGAAGAACGGCTGGCCGTCCACCTTCTGCGCGCTGTAGTTGCTGGGCGGCGCCGGGTTCAAGGTGGGATTCGCGGCGATGTTGGCTTCGGCGGCCGCGGCGGCCGATGCCTCGTCGCCTGCAAGCGCGGCGCCGCTTGCGGTTGCGAGCGCGACGGCGGCCAGCACGGCAGTCACGGTGAATGCCGCGCGATGGCGCGCCTCGCCCAGCCAGTCGCGCATCGCGACGACGGAAATCATTCGGGTCATGGTGTCAAAAAGTCCAAACGAAATACGCCGACGAAGTTCGGATTGCCGTCGAGCGGCTGCCAGCGGGAATCTTTCCATTGCATCAGGTCGGAAACGGCAACCGCGCGCAGACCCGTGTCGGTCGGCGTGACGGTGCCTGTGTGATAAGCGATGTAGCGCTCGAGCCAGATCATCAGATGCTGGTCGTCGCCCTGATCGAAGAACAACAGGTCGCCGGGCAGCGCCTGGTTCACGTCCTTCGAAACGAAACGGCTGTTGCGTTGAATCAGCGCGATGGCGGACGCGTATGCGCCGGTGGAACCGTCCAGTTGCGTCCAGCGATTGGCGATCGTGCGCTGCGCCGCAGAAAGCTGCAGTTCGGGCGGCAAACTGCTGGTGTCCGCGAGACCTGTCATGCCGTTCGCGCGCAGCCATTTACTGTCGTGCGGCCGCAAAGTCTCGCCGACGGCAAAGCGCACGAGCCCCGCGCAATCCCGCTGCGTCCAGCGCGGCGTCGGGCCGCGGCGCATCTGCTGGTCGACGATGCGCGCGAACCACGCGCGAAACGCGGCGGATTGCTGCGTGTTGAGCGCGTCGGGGTCGGGCGAGGCGGTGGTAATGCTCAGCGCGCGCGCATACGGCACAACGGCTGCGAGCGTAACAAACCCGACCATGCGCGACAGACATGCGCGGCGGGACGCCGCGGTAGCCCCAAACGCGAGCGCGTTGCCGGCCGTGTGCGCGTCATGCCCGGGAGCGAACCCGCGACGACACCCCTCGCGAGGCCCGCGCATCGTACGTGCTGCATGAAAGAGGCGCACTTAATCGCCCTCGGTGCCGGGCTGATCGACAGGCGCGTCTGCGGCTGCATTAGCCGAGCCCGCATCGCTCTTCGCGCGGTCGAACCACCATTCCACCGGCACCCAGCCGGTCGAGCCAGGCAAACTCTGCGGCAGCGTCAACGATAAGGGCGGATAGTGCGCGAGCGCGCGCAGCTTCGGCGTCAGATGGGTGCGCGACGCATTGCGGAAAATCGCCTCCTGATCCGCCGGCAGGGCGGCGCCTGCTTCGCGTTCGATCAACGCCGCAGCGGACGCAGGCGCGAGCGTCAAGATCGTGCGGGGCAGACGCTCTGCCGCGAGCGTATCGGCAAGCGCCGGATAACGCTTGTCGAGCACGGCGAGGGTGTCGTCGACGAGCCGCGCATCCGGCGAGAAAATCACGTAGCCGTGCGCGAGCGCGAGCGTCACCGGGAAATACCGTTCCGCCGACAACTGCGACGCAAACGACGCCTTGCTGGTCAGTGCCGTACCCGAGCGCGCGCTGACGGGACGCTGCCACACGGTGACGCCGGCGCCTTGCTCGCGCATGGTGACAGGCAGGCGCCGATAGTCCGCGTCGTTGCCCTGCGCCTTCGCGGCCTTTGCTTCGTAAGCGCCGATCACGTCGCCGAAGGTTTTGCCGAGCGCGGTTTTGAGAGACGCGATTGACGCAGCGTCCTGCGACTTCACGCGCGCGACAAACACCGGCGCGACCAGCGTGGACTTTGCATACCAGCACACCGCCGCAGGGCCTGTCAGGCCATCGCCGATTGCGGCGGCTGCATCACCGCTATCCGCGACTTTGCCCAACAGCGCCGAAGCCTCTTTCCAGTCCGCCGGCAAGCTCGTGCACGCCGCGGCATTGGCCGGCAACGCGCGCCACAAATCCGCGCTGTTCCACTGCTGCGGCAGCTTGCCGGGCTGAATCAGAGCCGAGGTTCGCCAGCTCGTGGCAGCGTTGCCGTTCGGCGAAAAATCGAAACGCAATGCGTCGATGCCGGAAAAGAACGCCTGATAACCAAACGACAAATAATTGGCCGACACCACGAGACGGTGCCCCTTGAGTGTGTCCGTCTGTGCGTCCAGGCTATAGGCGCGCGCCGCGTCGTCACGGCCTGATGACAGCATGTCTGACACCGCGTCCGCGCGTTCGCTGAGCAGGCCGCCTTTTTCGTCGAGCAGCACGCCCGGCGCCGACAACACGACGAGACGATCGTCTTTTGCCGCGAACAGCAGCGTGCGGCCCACGGCGAGTTTGAGCGCATAGACCGGCACGCCGCCCGAGAGCTTCGCGACCTGGCTCAACTGCGTGTCGCTCGTGGCGACGTTGCCGACGCCTTGCAGCAATTTGGCGAGACCGTTGCGACGTACCGACAGGACCCAGTAACCAAGGCGCCCATCCGGCGAGCGCCACAGCAGCACGTGCGCAGGCTCGTCCAACACGCGGCGCATCAGCTCGTCGCGCCAGTCGAGCTGATGTTCGAACGCGAGACGCCGCAGCGCGCCTTCTGCGGAAAGCCGCGTATTCGCCGCTTCGTAATAGTCGACGAAGTCCTGCGTCAGCACGTCGTGAAGCAGAGGCACGCGCAGGATGTCGCGCGGCAAGCGCGACAGTGCCTCGCTGTCGATCACCGCGTCGGGATGGCGAATATCGAGCACCACCTCGCCCGTGGGGGTTGCCTTGTGATGTGCGAACGGACGCCAGATCGCCTGAATGACGACAGCAGCCGCGATCAGAAGCACGGCCACCAGAATTGCAATCTTTTTACGCGACATCTTCATCTTGATTTTTTCTGTTCGATGCGACGATATTAACGTTTGATGCCGGCCGGATTAAGCTGCGTGACCGATCGCTGGAGGCAGCGATGATAACCGATATTTTTAGCCGCAAGACAGTTTTGGAATGGGATTTAACCATTCGGGCAAGGCTTGCCGATGCACGGGATTCTCACGCCTGATTAATGCGACGCGGCCTGGCATGTGCTTGTTCTCCGGTTCATGCTGTTTAACCTCAAGCGAGCGCGGGTCGGCGCGCACCGTGAGCTGCCAGCCTGGGCCTAGCCTTGGTGCGCCTTCGCTTGCGGGATTGGCGAACTGCGAGGGCGCCGGTTTAATGTTAAAGGCGGCAGATCATTCAGCACATAAAATGCCGCGCCGCGGCATGTTCCCATCCCTAATGCCAGATTGCTCCTACAAGCTACCTGGAAAATATCGCCGCAATTACACATATCTCCCCATACACAGTTCTGTTTGCATTACGCGCCGGTTTGATTTTCAGCAATATATAAAGCTGATCATGACTCGTGTTCCATCAGTTGCCCCATCTTGCCGCCGCTCATTCGCACCCGACAATGCGAATTGCAGAGCAAGACTCGGAGTGCACGTCAGAAAAGACGCGCTTACACTCGAATCATCGTTCAAAGTTGGTTGATGGAGACGCTCATGAATACGCTGGCGAAGCATCAGCGCGGGCACTCGCCGCAGCAGGTTCGCCAAACCGAAGCGACGCCGTCGCACGAGCGCGTTGCCGCGAGTTCGCTGGTGCGCCGCATCGAGGCGATCGACTGGTTCAACGTCGAACAGGAATTGAACGGCTATGGCTGCGCGATGCTGCGTGAGCTGCTGACGGCACGCGAATGCGATGCGCTGAGCGCGCTTTATCCGCACGAAGAGTTGTACCGCAGCCGCGTGGTGATGGCGCGGCACGGCTTCGGCCGCGGCGAGTATAAGTACTTCGCGTATCCGTTGCCGCCGTTGATCGCGCAGTTGCGCGGCGAGCTCTATCCGCACCTCGTGCCGGTGGCGAATCGCTGGAACGAGGCGATGGGCATCGACATACGCTATCCCGCCGCACATGCGGAGTTTATCGAGCGCTGTCATGCTGCCGGCCAGACGCGCCCCACACCGCTGATACTCCAATACGCAACCGACGACTACAACTGCCTGCATCAGGACCTGTACGGCGAGCACGTTTTCCCACTGCAGGTTGCGATTCTGCTGTCGGAGCCCGGCGAGGATTTCACCGGCGGCGAGTTCGTGATGACCGAGCAGCGTCCGCGGATGCAGTCACGCACCGAGGTCGTGCCGCTGCGCAAGGGCGACGCGGTGGTGTTCGCGGTCCACCATCGGCCCGTGCAGGGCACGCGCGGAGCTTATCGCGTGAATTTGCGGCATGGAGTGAGCCGCTTGCGGTCAGGGCGGCGGCACACGTTGGGGGTTATTTTTCATGACGCGGCGTGAGGAGGCGACCGCGAGAACGGCTTGTCTACAGCTTTCGTGTTCACACCTGTAGACAACTTGTAGGCCCACCGCAAGTCTCTTTCAACAGGACCGCGAACTAATGCGACATGTCCTATTCGCGGCAAACGACAGTCGTATGGAATTAATGCAACGGCATACTGAACGGTCAGAAACAGGTAGACCCGTCGCCTCACGGCGGCGGGGGCAGGCCAATAGGTTGCCGGTGCCGGGAGAAAAGGCATAAGTATGCCTTTGTGACCAAATTTGACGAATGCATTCTGCATGATCGCCGTCCTTGTTGCCGCGTCTTTTCGGAAAATCTAAACTGTTCCGCCCCATCTCTCCTACAAAGTCCACGCGAAATGTTGCGGCCTGTTTCCAGTTGTCTGATTGTTTGTTTTCCTTACGTTATACAGAATCCAGCTTTAACTATTTGCAGTAGTGCAAGGAAGAATCAGGTAGCCGCTGGCGTCAAGGGAAGACTATGAAGGAGAGACGAGGGAGCAAGCTGTACATCACGCGCAGATTCGTATCAGGTGACAGGCGCAGGCAGAGTCGGCGCACTGTCGGCAGACTCATCACGGCTATATTCTGCGTACCGTTGGCGTTGAGCCTTGCGGCGTGTAGCGGTAACGGGGTGAGCGATGGTGCACCAACGACGGCAACCGTGCATGACGTGCCGGACTTGACGGCGGCCGCCGGTGCTGCGAGGGCATCAACAGTCCCACTTGCGCTGGCGCGGAAGATGAACGCGGGGAGCATCAAGACTGACTCAAAAACGGACCGCTTCATCATCAAGTATAAGGACGGCACCACCGAACGCAGCGCAGCAAACACCGTCCAATCAAGGCTCGATAAATTGGCAAGCGCTTTGCCTGCCAAGGCGCATCGCAAACGGCGTATGGGCGTTGGCGCGGACGTGGTTACGACGGAACGCAAACTCAACGCGGAAGAGACGAAGGCATTCATGCGCGCGATTGCTTCCGATCCTAACGTTGAGTATGTTGAGCCCGATTCTGATATGCAAGCGTTGATGGCCCCAAATGATCCTGACTATCGTATGCGTGGCAGTCGGCACGGCCGCGAGGGAAAACCGCTTTGAACTAACGCACCCAAAAACATTTTTTTTCTCAGCATGAATCCTTTGACGCAACGAGGCTCTGATCGAATTGAGGAGCACGCCCAGTCCCTGCACGATCTCGGTCATCAATATCTAAATCGCGACGAACCAGGACTAGCACAAGCGGCATTTCGCCAGGCACTTGAGATTCAGCCGGATTGGCTACGCGCAAAGATTGATCTGGGTTGCCTCTTGCAGCGACTATCCAACTACGCCGAAGCAGAACCCATCTTACGGCAGGCACTCTACCTCGCCCCTGAAGCAGAGCTTGCTCACAATGCACTTGGCTTGTTGTTCTGGCATACAAATCGTCTGTACGAGGCAGAACCGCACTATCGTGAGGCTATTCGAGTCCGGCCCGACTTCTACGAGGCGCAAAACAACCTGGGACTGGTTCTGATGCACACAAACAGGCTGCAAGAAGCGGAAATTGCATTCCGGTATGCTCTTGCCATCAATGCCAAGGTGCCCGAAATCCACTCCAACTATGGGTCAGTCCTACGACAGTTGGGCAGAGTCGAAGAAGCGGTCGCCGCATTTCGTCAAGCGTTAAGCCTTGACCCGCACTCTGTGGCGGCAAAAACTAACCTCGCCCAGGCATTGCTTGCATCCGGTGCGTATGAGGAAGGATGGTCGATGTATGAGTCGCGGCTCGACCCGAGGTTGGATGGGCACTATATCGAAGCACCGCCCATTCCGTGGCCGATGTGGAGCGGTGAGTCTCTCGTCGGCAAATCGTTGATAATCTGGCCTGAGCAAGGCTATGGCGATGTTCTGCAATTCTGCCGTTATGCGCCGATGCTAAAAGCGCTTGGGCTGAAAACACTCTCAATTGCGTGCCAGCCCCTGCTTGAACGGCTTTTTCACAGTCTGGATGGGGTGGATTGCGTTTACTCACTGAATGGCGAGGGCACAATTGCGCGGCACGACTACTGGTGTTTCGTCATGAGCCTTCCGCATCGATTCGGGACAACCTTGGACACCATTCCCGCATCAACGCCCTATTTGCGCGCTCCCACGGATTCGATATTGCGTTGGCGTAGTTTGCTTCCACGAGGACGACTTCGTGTTGGCCTGGTGTGGGCGGGTGATCCACGATTGCACACGGCAGCTTCAAACTCGGTGGACCAGCGCCGCTCAGTATCCGCCGAAACTTTTTTGCCTATCCTAGGCGTTCCGGGCATCACATTCGTTAGCCTGCAAAAAGGCGCCATCGCTGAAAAACAGATTGACAGCCTGCCAGCGGAATTGCGCCCATTTGATCCAATGGGTCTCGTTGAGGACTTCAGCGACACCGCCGCAATCATCGAGTCGCTTGACCTGGTTTTCGCGGTAGATACTTCCACTGCTCATCTTGCCGGAGCCCTTAACAAACCAGTTTGGGTTCTATCACGCTATGGCAGTTGTTGGAGATGGCTACGCGCGCGTCAGGATTCTCCCTGGTATCCGTCAATGCGGCTGTTCCGCCAGCACGAACTCGGCAACTGGGAACCGGTCATCGAGGAAGTCAGGCAGGCGCTGGTCGAGTGGTGTGCGTCCAGGCCCGCGTTGGTTTGACCGATAAAAATGCCGGTCCACTTCCAATACGGATTACTAAATAGACCGGATCTGAGAAACAAGTTACTTGTTAATGTTCACGAACCGACCGGATGTTTTTCAGTCGTGAAGGCGACAATAGCTGAACCTGTAGATCGTACAGTTGCTCGGCGGCATTCCATGCCTTGACGTTGGGCTGACGTGTAGTTATCCAGAACGACCCGGTCTGTTCTGATTGCCGGGGTGGTTTGCGTGTTCACGCGTCTTTCCTTCAGGAAATCCGGCCACTCGGTCCAGCTGGGCGTGTCAGGAATGACGCGAGATGCGTCGCGATGGCGCTGCGTATCCTGTCCTTGTCCCTGACCTTGCCCGAGCAGTTTTCGCTGTCGCGCAGTTTCCGGCCCAAGTCGGCGGGAGTCAGATTTCTGGGTTGCTGTTCGCTGAGTTGCATTGTTTTTGTTCCCGAAAAGTACCCGTCTGGCGGGTGGTGGGAACAACTTTATGGTCAACTGCGCCGTATACAACCAGTCTCAAACGTCGTTATTCAACAACTTTGATGTTCTATCTCACGCACCGCAGGTAACGGACTGCACAGAAAATCTGTCCACAGCTTTTGTTGAAAGGCCTGTGGAAAACCACCGCACAACCGCGCCAAGTACTTGACGCGGTTGGCTTCCGGCCTGCTGCACGCGAGTGCGACGAGTTGCCCGCTGCGCCCCGCCCTTGCCAACTTCAACCCGCCGCCACCCCCGCTCGCCTGCGGTCCACCCGCATAAACGAACTCCGCTCGACAATCGCGCCAAACAGCAGACCGATCGTGGCCCACATGATCGCCTGCATGCCAAGCGCGGCCACGCGGAACTTCCACAGCAGCGCGGCAGGGAAACCGGCCGGCACTTCGTCGATAACCGGCATCGACGTCTGCACGACGGCAATGATCGCGATGAACACCAGCGCCCCCACGATCGAACCGTTCCAGGTACCGAACCTGAGCGCTGCCCGCCGCCGCACTTTCAGCGAAAACACCAGCGCGGTGAGCGAAATCGCGATCATCAGAAAGAACAGGCCCGTGCGCGTGCCGATGGTGTCCGGCGTGCCGACTGCCGGCGGGTTCGCCGGATATTTGATGTTCGGCACGATCACCAGCGCGACAAACGCCCCTAGCGCAAGCCACGCAGACAACGCCCGCACGCTGAGCGTGCCCGCTCGCCCGTACGCGTAAGCAAACACCAGCGCGAACAATCCGCCGAACGCAGCGCCGTACACGACCACGCCTGTCAACAAACCCCAACCGGCTTGCGTTTCGCGACTGACCAGTTCCTCTTCATGCGAATGCTCGTGCGCATTCGCAGGCTGCGGTGCATGCTGATGCTCATGTGCCGCGCCGCCCGAATCGCCGGCCTGTTCCTCGAGGGCGATCGCCTGATTGACCTGCGGCTCGCCGGCCACGCGAGCGAAGGCGAACGTGAGCAGCCCCGCGGCGATGCCTGCGAGCATCCCGCGCAACAACAACTTACCAACCATGTTCTGCTCCGTTAGTGGCAGGGAAAGCCGAGCAGATGGCGGCCGTCGTGCACGAACTCATGCACGTACATGCCGGGAAAGATGGAAATGGCCCCCTGCTCCGCGCCGATGAAATACAGCGCGAGCAACAGCAGTAATCCGCCGAACACGGCCCAGGGCAACAGTTCACGCAACGGAATGGGCGTGGGCTGAATTGCCGGTTGGCTGGCGGAATTGAAAACAGCTTCAGTCATGATGGACATCTCCTGGGGTAACGCGCCCCGTAGTCGATTGCGAAGGAATGCTGCGAAGCTCAGGTCTGGCTTTCGGCTTGCGATGCCGATTACAGTGGCGCGACCGCGCCGGGCTCTCACCGGCTTCCGCGCCTCGCAGTCCGGCTATTCTACGCGCTAAACTTCGGGGCCCGCTATCGCGGCCCGACAAGCCCGTTTTGATAAAAGCACACGAATGAACCTACGGTTGTTGCTGATCAGCCATGCATCGACCGCGGCCATGCGCGCAAGCCGTTTTCCCGCCGACGACCCGCTCGACGCTCGGGGTCTCGAAGAAGCGCAAGGCGCGCGCTCGCGCCTGCTCATTGCGAACGATGCAACCGCCTTCGTGAGCCCCGCTGCCTGCGCCCGCGAAACCTCGCTCGCGCTCGGCCTCGCTGCACGAGCAGACGCGGCACTCGCGGATATCGACTACGGCAAATGGCGCGGCCGGCGCCTGAACGAGCTTGCGGCGCACGCGCCGGATGCGCTGGCAGCATGGACGCGCGATCCTGACGCCGCCCCTCACGGCGGCGAGCCGTTCGCTGAGGTCGTAAAGCGGATGGGCAAATGGCTCGACGCGCTTGCCTTGCATGTCCCGCTCGAGGCACCGGACGAACCTCGCGCTACAGCACGCAACGCATCTGTCGGCACGCGTGAGATCGTCGCCGTCACGCATGCGCCGGTGATCCGAGCCGCTATCGTTCATGTGCTCGGGGCGTCGCCGGACATTTTCTCGCGCATTGAAATTGGGCCGCTAACCGCCGTCGAAATGCGGCACTCGCGGCTGCGTGGCTGGACCTGGTGGGCGAGCTCAGCGTGAGTCTGGTTGCGTGAGCAACGTCCAGGATGTCGAATGCATTGTCCGGCATATAGGCATGCAACTTGCATTCCGGCGATACCGGCTGACTGACCTTCAGTCTATTACTTGATGCATAACCATCCACCGCTATGTCAAAAGCCAAACACACGCCTGACCGCCTTCGCTCGGGAATCGAGGGAATCGACGACATTCTCGGCGGTGGCTTGACCCCGCACCGCATGTATCTCGTGGAAGGCGCGCCCGGCACGGGTAAAACTACCCTGGCCTTGCAATTTTTACTCGAAGGGGTCCAGGAGGGGCAGGTAGGTCTGTACATTACGCTATCGGAGACGCGCTCTGAACTGATTTCAGTAGCAGACAGCCACGGTTGGGACTTGAGCGAGTTCCGCATTCTCGAGTTGCTTTCCGACGAAGGGCTGGATCCGCAATTCGAGCAGACCGTGCTGCACCCGGCAGAGGTGGAGCTCGGCGAAACCGTGCGCAGCGTGATCCAGCAGGTCGAAGAGATCAAGCCCGCACGCATCGTGCTCGACAGTCTCTCCGAATTGCGCCTGCTGTCGCAGAACGCGCTGCGCTACCGGCGGCAGATTCTCGCGTTAAAGCGCTACTTCGCCACGCGTGAATGCACGGTGCTGCTGCTCGACGACAACACATCCGATCCGTCGGACATCCAGTTGCACAGCATCGCGCACGGCGTGATCACGCTCGACAATCTCGTGCATGACTACGGCGGCAACCGGCGTCGCGTGCGCATCGCGAAGATGCGCGGCATCAAGTTCCGCGAGGGCTATCACGACTTCTCGCTGGATACCGGTGGCATCAAGGTATATCCGCGCCTTGTGGCGGCCGAGCATCATGCGGACTTCGACACGCAGATGACAAGCACCGGCACCGCGGGCCTCGACATGCTGCTCGGCGGCGGCCTGATACCGGGCACAAATGCACTGATAGTCGGCCCGTCCGGCGTCGGCAAAACCACCACGGTTGTCTCGTGCCTGATTGCCGCTCTCGAACGGGGCGAACGCTGCGTCTATTACGTATTCGACGAAACGCTGGTCACACTGATCGCGCGTTGCGCGACGGTCGGCATGAACCTGCAACCGTATGTCGACAGCGGACTGCTCACGCTGCGCCAGATCGATCCGGCGGAAATCTCACCCGGCGAATTCGCCAGCGACGTTCGCATTTCTGTCGAACAGAGGGCCGTGAAATACGTTGCGATCGACAGCCTGAACGCCTATCTGCAGGCCATGCCCGGCGAACGCTATCTGCTGCTGCAGATGCATGAACTGCTCGGCTATCTGAACCAGCAAGGCGTCATCACGATGCTCGTGCTGGGGCAGCATGGAATCATCGGCGAAGTTCAAAGCGATATCGACATCAGCTACTTAAGCGATGTCGTCATCCTGTTCCGTTACTTTGAACACCACGGCGAAGTGCTGACCGCCGTCACTGCCGTCAAGAGCCGCGCGAACGCACATGAGCGCTCGATCCGTCAGTTCAGGCTGACGTCGAAAGGCGTCGAAGTAGGCGAGGCGCTGCGCGACTTCGAAGGCGTGCTCTCCGGGCTGCCGGCTTATCGCGGCAGCACTGCACTGCTCGGCGCGACAGACCACGTCATCGACACGTCGCGGCAGTAATCTCATGGAGCAACGCGTCCTGATCCTCGCGCCGTTTGGCCGCGACGCCGATGTCATTGCCGAGGTCCTGAACAAGGACAACCGCTTATGCCTTGCCTGCCGCGATGCAGACGCGCTCACCGACGCGCTCGATGCGGGCGCGGGCACCGCACTGATTGCCGAAGAAGCGCTTGCCGATCAGCGCGCGACGCGTCTATTCGACTGGCTCGAACACCAGCCGGCATGGTCTGATTTTCCGTTCATCCTGCTCGCGGCGACCGGCACCGGCCGCCGCTCGCCACGTGGACTGGAGGCGCTGGAGCGGCTGGGCAACGTGGTCGTGCTGGAACGTCCACTGAACTCCGAAACCCTGCGGCGAGCAGTGGCGTCCGGGCTGCGGGCGCGTGCCCGGCAATATGAATCGCGCCGCCATCTGGCCGAGCGCATAGAGGCGCAGGAAGCATTGGTCCAGCTCAACGATTCGCTCGAAAGCAGGATCGCGGAACGCACTCACGAACTGGCTTCGGCCAATAACCGCCTGATGATGGAGATTCACGAGCGCGCGAAGGTGCAGGCCGTGCTCGTGCAATCGCAGAAAATGGAGGCGCTCGGGCAGCTCACCGGCGGCATCGCGCACGACTTCAACAATCTGCTGAACGTCATCATGGTCAATTCCGAGTTGATCGCTCGCGTCAGCGGCGACGAGCGCATTCGCAGTATGGCCGCGACCGTCAAGCGCGCCACCGAGCGCGGCGCCAAACTCACGGGCCAGTTGCTCACCTTCTCGCGCAACAGCAACCTGGATCTGAAAGCCGTCGACGTGGTCGCCTTGCTGCAAGGCATGCGCGACATCATCACCGTGTCGCTCGGATCGGGTATCAGCTACAGCAACGAATTCGAAAGCGACGAGATGTGGACGCAGGCCGACGCGAACCAGCTGGAGCTTGCCGTGCTGAATCTGGCGATCAACGCACGCGACGCCATGCCAGGCGGCGGCCAGTTGAGGGTCAGCGTGAAAGAGCGCCCGGCGCCCGACCAGACCCTCGCTGAAGGTCAATATGTGGTGATCGAGGTCGCCGACACGGGCTCGGGCATTCCGCCCGACATCGTCACGCGTGTGTTCGATCCGTTCTTCACCACCAAGCCAATCGGCAAGGGAACCGGCCTTGGCCTGAGCCAGGTGTATGGCATTGCACGCCAGGCGGGCGGCACGGCGCGGCTCGTCAGCGAGGAAGGCGTCGGCACCACCGTTGAACTGTGGCTGCCGATGCGCGAGCGCGTCGCGCCGCAAAATGCCGAGGCAGCGAATATAGAAGCGAACGCCGTCGGCGAAAAACGCGTGCTCGTGATCGAAGACGACAGCGAAGTGCGCGCAATGCTGGTGGAGTCGCTGCGCATGCTCGGCTACAACGTGACCGAAGCCGCCGACGGGCGCGCCGGCCTGAACCGTCTCGAGGACGACAACCCCGACCTGCTGATGGTCGACTTCGCGATGCCGGGCATGAACGGCATCGACGTCATCGCCGAAGCACGCAGAATGCGCAGCGATCTGCCCGTGATTCTCGCCACCGGTTATGCGGACGTCGATATTTCCGGTCTTGCAGTGGAGCGCTGCACCGTACTGCGCAAGCCTTTCCAGCTCGACGACCTCGCCCGGAGCGTCCGCCTCGGACTGATTGCCTGAAACACCTGCTTGCCTCGCGCCGCCGGAAATTTTCCAATTCGATAGTTTGCTAACGATTGTTTTGGAAATAGAATAGCGGCCATGACGAATCTCGACGCCTTACGCCGCAAAGTGAGCAGCACGCTCGTGATCGCTGCCCGCAAGTGGCGGCGCACGAGTCATGGCGTGCTGTCCGCGTTCAACGTGTCGGAGGCATGCGCCACGCCGCTCCTTACCGCGAGCCGGCTTGGCGAGGCGGTTCGTCAGGTCACGCTGGCCGACTATATCGGCATTGAAGGGCCATCGCTCGTGCGTCTGCTCGACCAGCTCTGCGCGGCGGGCCTGATGCGCCGCGACGAGGACCCCGCGGACCGGCGCGCCAAAACCGTCGTACTGACCCAGCAAGGCCGCTTTGTGACGCAGAAGATGGAAGACGAACTCGTCACACTGCGCGCGCAGGCTCTCAAAGGCATTTCACGCAGCGACCTGGAAACCACGCTGCGAGTGCTGAGCGCGTTCACCGCCGGTTCCACCGAAGAGTCGCAAGCCACCGACGCTGCTAACGTCGCGACGACCGCGCGGGTTGAGAAAGCCGGGAAGGCCGCGAGCGCCGAGACTGCAACCCGAACGGCAAGCTCCGCGAAGCCGGCCAAAGCCCCGCGCGCGAAGCCGCGTCGGGCCGCGCTCAAGGTCCGGCGTAGCGCGCGATGATCTACCCTTCCGTTCGCGACTGGCTCTTCTCGGTCAAGACCTTTGCCGCTGCGATGATCGCGCTGTACATCGGCCTCGCGCTCGAACTGCCGCGGCCGTACTGGGCGATGGCGACGGTGTACATCGTGTCCAATCCGTTTGTCGGCGCAACACGCTCAAAGGCGCTCTATCGCGCGCTCGGCACCGCGCTGGGCGCGTCAGCGGCGGTGCTGCTCGTGCCGCCCTTCGTCGAATCGCCTTATCTGTTCAGCGTGGTCCTCGCGCTGTGGGTCGGCACGCTGCTGTTTCTGGCCATCTCGGACCGTACCGCACGTAGCTATGTGTTCCTGCTCGCGAGCTATACGATGCCGATCATTGCACTGCCCGCCGTCACGAATCCGGCAGGCGTGTTCGATCTCGCCGTGAGCCGCACTGAAGAAATCACACTCGGCATTGTGTGCGCCAGCATCGTGGGCAGCGTGGTGTTTCCAAGCCGGCTTGCGCCCAGCATCATCGAACGCACCGATGCATGGTTTCGCGACGCCGCGTTCTACGCGACCGAAACGCTGTCGGGACGCATCGCGGGCGCCGCGATTTCCGGTGCGCGCCAGCGGCTCGCAACCACCATTAACGGTCTGGAATTGCTGCTGAGCCAGTTGGCGTACGACCACACGCGCCCCGACCTGTTGACACGCGCGCATGAACTTCGCGGACGCATGCAGTTGCTGTTGCCGCTCATGTCGGCGCTTGCCGATCCGCTCATCGCGCTCTACAACAGCGGCAGCCACAAGTGGCCCGAAGGGCTCGAAGCGCTGCTCGCCGACATCGTCAAATGGTTCAATGCGCCGCTGCCGGCGGCGAGCGCGGGCTATCATCCGGACCCGGCCGCAAATGCCTTGCGCGAGCGTATTGCCGCGATGCAGCCGCCACCCGCCGAACTCACGACATGGGAAGGCGCATTGCTCTCGAGCGCACTGTGGCGCATGAAGCAGGTAATAGATGTGTGGCAGGACTGCCGCTCGCTGCGCATCATCATCACGCGTGAAGAAGGCTTCTGGCGGCCGCGTTTTCGCCATTGGCGGCTGGGCGGCACCGAACGTTTCTTCGATCGCGGCATGATGCTGTTCTCCACCGGCTCGACCGCGGCGGCCGTGGTTCTGGCGTGCAGTCTGTGGATCGCCTCCGGCTGGGCGGACGGCGCAAGCGCCGTGACGCTCGCGGCGGTCGCCTGCTGTTTCTTCGCCGCGCTCGACGAACCCGCGCCCATGGTGTTCCGCTTTTTCGTTGCCACGGCGATCAGCGTGGTGGCAGCAGGCGTGTATCTGTTCGCCGTCTTACCGCACGTGCATGACTTTGCGATGCTGGTAATTCTTTTTGCCGTGCCGTTCATTCTGGTCGGCACGTTGATTCCGCGCCCGCAATTCAATATGGTCACCGTGCTGGTTGCCGTGAATACTGCTACCTTCATCAGCATTCAGGATGCGTACGACGCCAACTTTCTGACCTTCCTGAACAGCAATCTCGCGGGCCTCGCGGGGCTCCTGTACGCGTATCTGTGGACTCGCGCAGTGCGCCCATTCGGCGCCGAACTTGCGGCCGCTCGCCTGTTGCGCTCGAGTTGGACCGACGTCGCGTTAACCGCGTCAACGCGGCCTATCGCTGACCCGCGCAATCACGCGGCGCGCATGCTGGACCGCCTGATGCAGCTGATTCCGCGACTCGGCGCGACCGACGACCAGCGCCATCCTTCCATCGAGAGTTTTCGCGACCTGCGTATCGCCTTCAATTCCATCGACCTGCGCCGTCTCACGCTCAAGCTCGGCGGCGAGGCGCCGGCCGCGATCGAACAGGTGCTCGACGGGGTGCATGCCTATTACGAGAACTGCGTAAACCGTCGCGCGCGCGAGCCGGTGCCCGAGAGCCTCAGGTCGTCCATCGACTCGGCGGTCGCGCGCGTCACCTCTGAAGGGCTTGCCAATGCAGGCGCGCCAAGCCCTGCCGCGCAAAGCTCGGCACGCCATTTGCGCGACGCGCTGCATGCGCTGATCGGTATGCGCCTATCGCTCTTTCCGGCCACGCTGCAGGCAGCCGCGCCGCCCACACGCGACGCGAGTGCCTGATGCGCCATTCAACACTTCTGCTCTGGTCCCACGATGATCGGTGAAATAGACATCTTCGGCGTGTTCGTGCCGGCCGTGCTCGTGCTGATGCTGGTCGCCTATCTGATCAATCTCGCAATTCGCACGGTGCTCGCGCGCGTCGGCTTTTACCGCTTCGTATGGCATCGTTCCATTTTCGACCTCGGCATCTATGTGCTGGTGCTGGGCCTTGTCGTCATCGTTTCGCACAGACTCGTTTCGTGAAATCAACGTGAAAAAAACCTGGTTCTCCGTGGGTCGTATCCTGCTGACCCTGATCGTCGTTGTGGCCGCCGCGCTCGTGCTGTGGAAGCTGGTCGGCTATTACATGTTCGCGCCCTGGACTCGCGACGGACACGTGCGCGCCGACGTGATCCAGGTCGCGCCCGACGTGTCGGGGCTCATTTCGTCGGTTCAGGTGGTGGACAACCAGCAGGTCAGGCAAGGCCAGGTGCTGTTCGTCATCGATCAGGCGCGTTATGGACTCGCGCTGCGTCAGGCGCAGGCTACCGCCCAGCAACGCCGCGCCACGCTCGACCAGGCACGCCGCGAAGATGCGCGCAATCGCAAGCTCGGCAACCTGGTCGCCGCCGAAGTGGCAGAAGAAAGCCGCTCGCGCGTCGACCAGGCGGAAGCGGCACTTGCCGACGCGAACGTCGCGATCGACACGGCGAAGTTAAACCTGCAACGCGCGACCATCGTAAGCCCGGTCGACGGTTACCTGAACGACCGTGCGCCGCGTGCGGGCGAATTCGTCGCGGCGGGACGCGCCGTACTTTCGGTCGTGGACATGCATTCGTTTCGCGTCGACGGTTACTTCGAGGAAACCAAGCTCGGCGGGATCGACATCGGGCAACCAGTCGACATCAGCGTGATGGGCGAGCCGCGCGTGCTGCGCGGCCATGTGCAAAGCATCGTTGCGGGTATCGAGGACCGCGACCGCACGCAGGGCACCAATCTGCTGCCGAACGTGAATCCGGCCTTTAGCTGGGTGCGGCTCGCACAACGCATTCCGGTGCGCGTCGCGCTGGACGAAGTGCCCGCGGATTTCCGCATGATTGCGGGGCGCACTGCAACGGTGTCGGTGCGCGATGTGGGCAATACACGGGCTTCGCATGTGGCGGGGGCTTCGGGGGCTTCGGGGGCTTCGGGGGCTTCGGGGGCCTCGGGGGCTTCGAGTCCCGCGGCTGCTTCGCGCGCTTCAGGCGGCGCGGCTTCGCAGTCTGCGTCGGCTGCCCCCGCTTCGGGCGCCTCGCAATGAAAGTGCTGCGTTCCGTGCCGTCTCCGCTGTTTTCTCGCGCGCTCGCCCTGCTGCCGCTTGCCGCGCTGCTTAACGGCTGCATGAACGTGGGGCCGAACTATTCGCTGCCGAAAGACGCGCTCGTCAACGCGCCGCTCGCCAATGCCCCCATCGAAGGCGCCGACACGGCGCTCACCTCGCGCGCCGATGTGCCCGCGCTCTGGTGGAAGCTGTATGACGATCCGGTGCTGAACCGTCTCGTCGACGAAGCATTGCAATCCAATACCGACCTGCGCGTGGCCGCCGCAAATCTCGCGCGCTCACGCGAGGCGCTCGGCGTCGCGCAGGCGCAAGGCGGATTTTCGGGCAAGACGTCGGCGGCCTTCCAGCGCGCGCAGGAATCGGCCGAACAGTACTTGCTGACTGAGAAACTGCCGGTCGCGAACGAAGGCGACGTCGGCATCAGCGTCGCCTACGAGATCGACCTGTTCGGCAAGCTGCGGCGCGGCGTGGAAGCAGCGCAAGCCGACACCGAAGCCGTGCAGGCAGCAGGTGACCTCGCGCGAATCACGGTGGCGGCGGACGTGGTGCGCGCTTATGTCGAGCAATGTTCGGCGGCCGAGGAACTGCACATCGCGCAGCAGTCGCTCGCGTTGCAAAGGCAGCGGGTGGACGTATCGCGCCGTTTGCGCGACGCGGGCCGCGGCAATCAGACAGAAGTCACACGCGGGCAAACGCAGGTCGATACGTTATCCGCGGATATTCCGCGATACACGGCGCGTCGAAAGATCGCGCAATACCGGCTCGCGGCGCTGCTTGCGCGAGCGCCGTCCGACTTGCCGCGCGCCGTTCTCGCTTGCGAAAAGCTGCCGCAGATTCGCCAGCCGATCCCCGTCGGCGACGGCGCCGCGTTGCTCAAGCGCCGGCCGGACGTGCGCGAGGCCGAGCGTCAACTGGCGGCGTCCACGGCACGCATCGGCGTCGCGACCGGCGCGCTCTATCCCACCGTGAGCATCGGCGCCTCGGCGGGCCTGACAGGCGTTCTCGAAGATCTCGGCACCTCGCCCACGGCGCGCTGGGGCTTCGGTCCACTGATCAGTTGGACATTTCCCGCGAACGGCGCGCGCGGCCGCGTGCGCGAAGCGCAGGCGTCAAGCCAGGTCGCGCTGGCCCGCTTCGACGGCGTCGTGCTGACCGCATTGCGCGAAACCGAAACCAGTCTCGCCACTTATGCTTCGGATTACGCTCGTGCCGAAGCTCTGCGCGCTGCGCTGAAGTCCGCAACTAAATCCGCCGATGAAACCCACCGGCTCTATCGCGCGGGTCGCGAGTCGTTTATTTCGGACCTGGACGCAACGCGCACGTTGACCTCGACCAAAGCACAGGTTGCCGCTGCCGAAGGCCAGGTGGCGATCGATCAGGTCAACCTCTTCCTCGCATTGGGCGGCGGATGGGAACAGAGCCGGCAACCCGCGCCTGCAGCTGCTGCGGCTTCGGCTGCCGCTCCCGTTGCCGCATCCGGGGCAGCCGCGCAAAGCACGGCGCCATAGCCAGACCAGTCAATGCTTACGTTTTATTTTTGATCTTCTTTCTTTTGCCTTTCATTTACGGTTAAATACCTGGCACCAACCACACGTACGAGGCCAAGGTATGTCGTCATTCATGAAAAGCGCAGCAGCATTGGGCGGATGCATCGGCATCTTCACGGCCGTGGTGGCCGTGCTCGAAATCCTGGCGGGCTAAGCAGCGGGCCCACGCGAAGCGCCGGCCCACGTTATGCGGGCCGGCGTTTTGCCGCTTCATGGATCGCGGCGCGCACTCGCGGATACGTGCCGCAACGGCAGACAATATTGCTCATGGCCGCGTCGATGTCCGCGTCGGTGGGATGCGGCTTCTGTTTCAGTAGTGCGCAGGCGGCCATCAGTTGCGCGCTTTGACAATAGCCGCACTGCACCACATCCAGATCGATCCACGCCGCCTTCAATGCTTGCGCTTCCAGGCCTTGCAGTCCTTCTATGGTCGTGATCTTCTGCGTATTCACGCTCGACAGCGGCGTCTGACACGACAGACAAGGCTTGTCGTTCAGATGCACGGTGCAGGCGCCGCAAATGCCGACGCCGCAGCCGAATTTCGTCCCCGTCATGCCGAGTTCGCAGCGCAGCACCCACAAGAGCGGCATGTCCGGTTCCGCTTGCACGGCTACCGCGCGTCCGTTGATATGTAGCGATCCCATGTGCGCCTCCGGCTTTATGTGAGCCTCAAAGGCAGGTTGCGCAGGCGCCTGCCGGTTAGTGCGAACACCGCATTCGCGACGGCGGGTGCAACCGGCGGCACACCAGGCTCGCCAACGCCTTGCGGATGCAACTGACTCGGCATGATGTCGACTTCGATCACCGGGCAATCGTTGATCCGCACCACCGGAAAGTCGACAAAGTTCTTCTGCTCGACCTGGCCGTTCACAATCGTTATCTCTTCCTGCAATGCGGCAGAGAGGCCGAATACGATTGCGCTCTCCATCTGCTGACGGATCAGATTCGGGTTCACCGGCAGGCCGCAATCAATCACACATATCACGCGATGCACGCGAATCCGTCTGTCGGGGCCAATCGATACCTCCGCGACTTGCGCCACGACGCTGCCAAACGCCTCGTGCAGCGCGACACCGCGCGCACGCGGCGCGCCGTCGGCGGCATGCGTCAACGGATGCCGCCAGCCCGACAATGCAGCCGCTCTCTGCAATACAGCCAGATGCCGCGGATGCTGCACGAGCAGCGCAGCACGAAATGCCACGGGGTCCTGATCAACGGCCGCGGCGAGTTCATCCGTAAAACTCTCTGTGAAGAAGGCCTGATGCGAATGGCCGACCGAGCGCCAGAAGCCGACCGGCACCGGCAAATCCACAGTCTTGTGCGCAACGCGCGCGGCCGGCCACTCGTACGGTTGATCGAAGGCACCCTCGGTGGTGGTCTTGTCCAGGGGAATGCGCGGCACGCCGTAATAGCGCGCGAGCGCTTCGGGCACGATTGCCTGACTCGCAGAGGCGCTGTGCCATGCAACCAGTTTGCCGTGACTGTCGAAGCCCGCCTTCAGTCGCGACACACATGCCGGCCGATAGAAATCGTGCGTGAAGTCCTGCGCGCGCGACCATAGCGTCTGCACAGGACGGCCGCCCGCCTCCTGCGCGATCACCGCAGCCTGTGCGATGTAGTCGAGCTCGAGGCGCCGGCCAAACGCGCCGCCCAGCAACTGCGCGTGCAACTGCACCTTGTCGTCGTCGATATGCAGCACCTTGGCGACGTGATGGCGCGCAAGCGCGGGCACTTGTGTGGACACCCAAACGGTCGCCGAACCCTCGGCAACCTGCACGGTGCAGTTCAGCGGCTCGACCGCGCCATGCGCCAGATACGGCGCGTGGTATTCAGCAGCGATGGTGCGCGCCGCACCACTCAGCGCGTCGTTGACGTCGCCGCGACGGTAGTACGCGTGGCCGTCTCCGTCGTCGAGTGCGAGCACGAGGCGGCGCTCCACTTCCGCGCTCGAAAGCGAAGCTGCGGCGCCGTGCTTCCATGTGACCTTGAGCGCTTCAACGGCCTTCATTGCGCGAAACGGGTTGTCCGCGATCACCGCAACGCCGCCCGTGCCGCCCGCATAAGGCGCGAATGCAAGCGCCTTGACGAAGCCGCGCAATCTCTGCGCTGCTGTCGCGTCAAAGCTTGCCACACTGCCGCCGAGCGTCGGGCACATCACCACGCTCGCGTAAAGCAGACCGTCAGGCAACGCGTCAATGCCGAAGCGCGCGGTGCCGTTGATCTTCGAGGCCGCCTCGATGCGCCGCAGCGGTTTGCCGATCAGCGTGAAACTGGCGGGATCTTTCAACGCGACCTTGCGGGGTAGCGCCTGCTGAGCCGCCGTGGACGACAACTCGCCAAAGCTTGCCTTATGCCCCGATGGATGCATCACGTAGCCGTTTTGCGCGGCACACTCGCCGGGCGGCACGTGCCATTGCGCGGCGGCAGCGGCGATCAGCATGGCGCGCGCGGAGGCGCCCGCTTCGCGCATGGGCGTCCAGAGGTCGTTGATGCTGGAGGAGCCGCCGGTCATCATCGTGCCGGCTTCGCGCACCACTTTGCGCGTGTACCAGACAATCGCGCGCTTCGTCATACTGTCGTGATCAGGACGAAACGGCAGATCGTCAATTACGTTCTGCACGCTGTTATAGATGTTGTCGATTGGCGCATCTTCAACACGAACGCGCGACCAGTCGGCGTCCAGTTCTTCTGCAAGCAGCATCGCAAGGCCCGTGTGAACGCCTTGTCCCATCTCGGCCTTGCACATCATGATGGTGACGCTGTTGTCCGAGGCGATCTTCACCCAGCCGTTCAGCGCACTTTGCGTGCCCTCGATGGGCAACGGCGCCGCCATAGTGAGGCGCTGCCGCGCGGGCAGCACCGACCAGCCCACCAGCAGCGCGCCCACTGCACCCGCGCCGCCAATGAGGAAGGTTCTGCGCTTCATGATCATGGCCCGTCTGCTCGCCTGCCGGTAACTCGCTGCAAGGGGCGGTTCGCACCCTGCGTTCTCAGGCAATACTAGTAAGACGGAGAAACGGGCGCAGACTTAAATAGGCCGGACTTGGCCGTAGTCGCGCGGCATGGGCATGTCAGCCGTTGAGGGCCGCTGCTTCAAAGCCGTGTGGCGCTTCATTAAATGTCCTGAGTGAACCGCCGCTTGGCCGTACAGCCTCACCGCCGGTTCGATCCCGACACCACATCGATCCAAACGGCCAATACGAGAATGCCGCCCTTCACGATCATTTGCCAATAAGCATCCACGTCGAGCATCGACATGCCGTTGTCGAGACTCGCCATTACCAGTGCGCCGATCAACGCGCCGTAGACTGTGCCCGAGCCGCCGCGCATCGAGGTTCCGCCGATGAAGCACGCAGCAATCGCGTCGAGTTCGCCCATCGAGCCTGCCGACGGCGATCCCGCAGCAAGCCGCGCCGTGTTCACAATGCCGGCGAATGCGCACATCAATCCCATCAGCGCAAAGATAACGAGCTTCACGCGATCCGTATTGACGCCCGAAAGGCGCGTCGCTTCGAGGTTGGAACCGACCGCGTAGATGCGGCGCCCGAACACCGTTTGCGTAGCGATCCACGTAAAAATGCCGAGCAGCGCGAGCAGCAGCAGAACAGGTACCGGAATGCCGCCGTAACGGTCCAGTGTCGCAACAAAACCCGCGAGAATCGCGCCCGCGCCGACTACTTTCGCGACGTCCTGCCAGATGGGCACCACGCTCAACTGATACCGCTCGCGGTTGCGGCGCTGACGTACCGTCAGGAACGCGAGCAGCAGAAACAGCACGACGGCCAGCGTATCGCCGGCTAGTCGCGGCAGATAACCCTGCCCGACGAACACGAAGCTGTCGGAGACCGGCGCAATGGTCGAGCCGCCCGTCACGCCAAGCAGAATGCCGCGATACGCGAGCATGCCGCCCAGCCCCACAATGAACGAGGGCACGCGCCGGTAGGTCGACCACCATCCGTTGAAAAGGCCGACCAGCACGCCCAGCAGCATCACCACCGGCAGCGTCACGCCTATTGGCCAGTGGCGGTTCACGTCGAGTATGGCCGCTACACCGCCGAGCAAACCCAGCAGCGATCCGACCGACAGATCGATCTCGCCCGCGATGATGACGAACACCATGCCGCACGCGAGCATGCCGGTAATCGACATTTGCCGCAGCAGATTCGACAGATTGCGCGGCGTCACAAATGCGCCGTGCGTGAGCACTGAAAAGAAAATCCAGATTGCGGCCACGGCAATCAGCAACGCGAGAATCTTGTAGCGCGCGAACAGTTGCTGGATGCGCAAGGTACCGCCGAATGCGCCTCGTTGCGCGGTATCGTCGGCGCGTTGGGAAGTAACGTCGGGCGTCATGCTGCACTCGCTGCGGTTGGGTTCGGGACTCGCTGCACGGGACGGATGGCGGCGCTGAGAATGTCTTCCTGCGTGAGGCCCTCGTTGATGAAATCGCCGCGCAGTTCGCCCTCGCCGATCACCAGCACGCGATCGCTCATGCCAAGTACTTCGGGCAATTCGGACGACACCATCACGACTGACATGCCGCGCTGCGCCAGCTGAAAAATGAGTTTGTAGATTTCGAACTTTGCGCCGACGTCGACGCCGCGTGTGGGCTCGTCGAGAATCAGCACTTTCGGGTCGGTCAGCAGCATGCGCGTGAGCACGGCCTTCTGCTGGTTGCCGCCGGAAAGACTCGCAATCGACAACAACGGATGAGCCGCACGCACGGAAAGCCGCTTCATTTCCGTGTGAATCGTATCGAGCTCGGCTGCAGAATCGATACGGCCGCCCGACGCAAAGCGCTGCAGCACCGCAAGCGTAATGTTGTGACCCACGCTCAGGCCCGGCACGATGCCGTGGCGTTTGCGGTCTTCCGGCACCATGCCAATGCCTGCGCGAATCGCGTCGATAGGCGCACGAATCTTCACCGGCTTGCCTTCCATCACAACCGTCGCCTCGCTTACGCCAGGATATGCGCCGAAAATCGCCTGCATCAATTCAGTGCGGCCGGCGCCGACCAGACCGGCCACGCCGAGAATTTCGCCCCGTCGCAATGTGAACGACACATCATTCACGCGTTTGCGGCGCGGATTCGTCACGTCGAAGCAGGTCACGTTACGCGCTTCGAAGATGACTTCGCCAACGGAATGCGGCTCGCGCGGGAACATGTTCTTGATCTCACGCCCAACCATCAACGAAATGATGCGATCCGTCGTAAGCGTGTGCATAGGCTCCGTGGCGACATGGCGTCCGTCGCGAATCACGCTGATCGTGTCGCAAACGGCGGCCACTTCGTCGAGCTTGTGCGAGATGTAGACGCAGGCCACGCCGCGCCGTTTGAGATCGCGCACCAGGTTTAACAGAATGGCGATCTCCGCCGATGTCAGCGACGACGACGGTTCGTCCAGAATCAGCAGCTTCGCGCGCTTGTTGAGGGCCTTGGCGATTTCAATCAACTGCTGATGCCCGCCGCCGTAGTTCATTACCGGCTGCGCCGCGTTGATTCCGCTAATGCCGAGTTCGCGCAGCAGTTCGTCGGCACGTTGATACATTGCGGCGTAGTTCATGCGGCCGCCGGGCAGCGTAATTTCGTTGCCGAGAAAGATGTTCTCGGCCACCGACAATTCCGGCACCAGCATGAGCTCCTGGTGAATGATGATGATGCCGGCGCGCTCGGTGTCGCGTATGCTCGCCGCTTTCAGCGGCTTGCCTTCCCACGTTATTTCGCCGTCCCAGGTACCGTGCGGATAAACGCCGGAGAGTACTTTCATCAACGTGGATTTGCCTGCGCCGTTTTCTCCGCACAAGCCAACGCACTCGCCGGGCGCGACTGTGAGGTCGATACCGTCGAGTGCCTTCACGCCTGAAAATGCCTTGACGATGCCGCGCATCGTCAGTAACGGTTGCGTCATTCGCTATGCCTCGCTGCAAGGCGTACGACCGCGCCGGTACGCAATGACCGTACCGGCGCGTGTCGCGCGCACGTTACGGTCATTGGCTCGCGAGCTGGGCCTGAGTATAGAAGCCGTCCTTGACGACCACGTCCACGTTGCTTTTTGTGAGCAACGTGGGCTGCAGCAGCACCGTGTCGACTTTCTTCTTGCCGTTGTCGTACTGTGCATTGAAGGCTGGCTTTTCACCCTTCGCCAATGCAACGGAAAGCTTGGCGGCTTCGCCCGCGATCAGCTTTAGCGGCTTGTACACCGTCATGGTTTGCGTGCCCGCAATCAGGCGCTTGACCGCGGCGAGGTCCGCGTCCTGACCTGATACCGGCACCTTGCCTGCCATATGCTGGGCCGCGAGCGCCTGGATTGCACCGCCTGCCGTGCCGTCGTTAGAAGCGACGATTGCGTCGATCTTGTTGTTGTTCGCGGTTAGCGCATCTTCCACTATGCGCAGCGCCGTGGACGCGCTCCACTCCGGCACCCACTGCTGGCCCACTACCTTGATATCGCCTTTGTCGATGGCGGGCTTCAATACCTTCAACTGTCCTTCGCGTAACATCTTCGCGTTGTTGTCGGTCGGCGCGCCGCCAAGCAGGAAGTAGTTGCCCTTCGGCTTCGCCTGAAACACGCCTTGCGCCTGCAATTCGCCGACCTTTTCGTTGTCGAATGAGATATAGGCGTCTACGTCGGCATCCAGAATCAGGCGGTCATACGAAACCACCTTGATGCCCGCCTTTCTGGCTTCCGCCACCACGTTGCCGAGTGTCTTCGAATTGAATGGCACGATCACGATAACATCGACGCCACGCGAAATCAGGTTCTCGATTTGCGAAATCTGCCGTGCCTCGCTGGCATCCGCGGATTGCACAGAGACCTTCGCGCCGAGCTTTTCCGCTGCGGCAACGAAATAGTCGCGATCGCGCGACCAGCGTTCGACCCTCAGGTCGTCGATACAGAAGCCGATTTCGGGGTGATCCTTGCTCGCGTGCGCAAGCGGCGTGACAAGCGACAGGCTGGCCAGCACTGCTCCACACACGAGCGAACTCAGTACGGTACGACGCGTTGCGAATTTCATCTCTGTCTCCTTCTTCTGATAGCCGGAATACCGGATTGGACGGCCTGCGCTGCGAGCCGCAGGACCGGACAAGCGACAACCCAAAGCTTCTTTTTGTTTTTGCGCGAGGTCTACTCGCGCGCCTCTCTTCAATTGCTACGATGCTCTCTAACGACCGCTATAAATGGCCTGATTGACGATGTTTTCCATGCGCTCCTGCCGACCGCTCTTATGCTGCGGATTCAGATCACGCGACAGTGCTTCCGCGGCAAGCGTCGACAATGAATAGTCGCCGGAAAGAATCTTGAGGCCAAAGTCTGCGTCCCAGCCCGCATAACGCTGACGCTTGAACTGACCAAGACGGTCGTTGCCGATCAGCACAGCCGCCCGTTCAAGCGCGAGCGCCAGATTATCTATTGCGCCGATGTGACCATGAAACAGGTCTTCTGCATCCACGCTTTGCCGGCGCACTTTCGAGTCGAAATTCATGCCGCCTGTCGTGAAGCCGCCGTGCTGCAGGATCTCGTAGAAGGCAAGCGTGAGTTCTTCCACACTATTTGGGAACTGATCCGTGTCCCAGCCGTTTTGCGGATCACCGCGATTCGCGTCCACGCTGCCGAAAATGCCGAGCGCATACGCCGTTGCGATTTCATGGTGAAACGAGTGACCGGCCAGCGTTGCATGATTGGCCTCGATGTTCACGCGAATTTCTTTCTCGAGTCCGTATTGCAGCAAGAAGCCGTGCACGGTGGCGACATCGTAATCGTATTGATGCTTGGTCGGCTCCTGCGGTTTAGGCTCGATCAACAGAGCGCCTTTAAAGCCGATTTTGTGCGCATGCTCTACCACCATATGCAGAAAGCGCGCTAGTTGATCGCGTTCGCGCACGAGGTCGGTGTTGAGCAGCGTGTCGTAACCTTCGCGGCCGCCCCACAACACATAGTTCTCGCCGCCGAGCCGCTGCGTTGCATCAAGAGCGTGGCGGACCTGCGTTGCGGCAAAGGCAAAGATCTCCGGGTCGGGACTCGTGGCCGCGCCGGCCGCATAGCGAGGGTGCGAAAACAGATTCGCCGTGCCCCACAGCAGTTTGATGCCCGTGTCCTGCTGCTTGCGCTCGAGGTAATCCACTATGCGTGAGAAGTTCTCGCTGTACTCATGGAGGTTTGTGCCTTCCGGCGCGACATCGGTATCATGAAAGGTGTAGTAAGGCGTGCCCAGCTTCGAGAAGAACTCGAATGCGGCGTCCGCTTTCAGATGCGCCATTTCCATTGCGTCGCCAGGCTGCTGCCACGGACGCCTGAACGTGCCCTGCCCGAAAATGTCCACACCGGGCCATACGAACGTATGCCAGTAGCACACCGCAATGCGCAGATGTTCTTCGAGTGTCTTGCCGAGTACCTTTTTGCTCTTGTCGTAGTGACGGTACGCAAGCGGGTTGTCCGATTGCGGCCCTTCGTAACGGATCTCGGGAATATGTTCGAAGTAGGACATCAGCGTCTCCTTCCCATCTAAAGGGATTATGTTGCACCGCAACCCGCGCGACGAGGCCGGGCCGGTCGATAAGGTGACGCCATGCTGCCGCTTGCGCAGAGCATCGGCAATTGCGAAATTGCGCAGTACGCTTGATGTTTCTTACCGCCCACTATTTTGTTTTGCACCGGCGCGCGTTTCGCGGCCTAGAATAACTGGACGCTTAAAAAAACAGGGACCAAGGAGACAAGGCACTGTGGGTTTACGATCCGCATGCCGCCCACCGCCATGACCCGTCCGCAAACACCACAGACCACACATCGCATCGCGCTGCTCTTCAACGCCAACAAGGTCTACGACCGCGAGATCATTACTGGCATTGGGAACTATCTGCTGTCCACGCGCGTGGCCTGGGACCTTTTTCTAGAGGAAGACTTTCGCTGCCGCCTGACGGGCATCGAACGCTTTGACGGCGACGGCATCATTGCCGACTTCGACGACCCGGCGGTCAGCGAAGCACTGCGCGATTGCCCATTGCCGGTTGTCGCAGTGGGATCGTCATTCGAGGACCCGGCGCAATATCCTCCGGACTTACCCTATATCGCAACGGATAACAGCAAGCTGGTTTCGCTCGCCTACACGCATCTGATCGGCGCGGGCCTCGAGCACTTTGCGCTGTATAGCCTGCCGCAGGCACAAGAAAACCGCTGGGCGCAGCAGCGTGAACTGGCGTTCGCTCATCTGCGGCACGCAGACGGCTACAGTGCAGAGCAGATTCACAGCGAGACTTACCGCGGCCTGTCGACCAGCGCGCCTTCATGGAACCAGGCGACGGAACAACTCACGGCGTGGCTGCGCGAGTTGCCGAAACCGGTCGGTATCATTGCGGTGACCGACGCGCGTGCGCGGCATTTGCTGCAAGCATGTCTGATCGCGGGCATTCCAGTGCCGGAAGAAGTGGCGATTATCGGCATCGACAACGACCCGCTCACGCGGACGCTGACACGCATTCCCCTTTCGTCGGTCATTCAGGGTACTGAGGAAATGGGCCGCACCGCCGCTCACCTGTTGCATCAGATGCTGCGTGGTGCACGCTTTCCTGGGCGGCGCATTCTCGTGCCGCCCGTTGGTATCAATGTCCTCGAATCGACCAAACACCAACCGCTTGCTAGTCCCTATGTGATGCGTGCGCGGCATTTCATTCGTCAGTATGCGTGCCAGGGCATTCGCACGGAACAGGTTGCGGACTATGTAGGCGTGTCGCGCTCATCGCTCGAAGAGTACTTTCGGCGCGAGAGGAAGTGCACGGTGCATCAGGAAATCTTGCACCATAAACTCGATGTTGCCAAAGCACTGCTTGCGAAGGGGGACGCCTCGAGTGCCGAAGTGGCGATACGTTGCGGTTTTACTTCGCTTCAATACATGTACGCGGTATTTCGTCGTGAGCTTGGATGCACGCCGCGCGAGTACCAGGAGCGCGCGAAGTCCACTGAGGCTTCGGCGCCAGGCTGAGCATGCCTTTACTCATTTATTTCCTATCGACGACATGATCAGCATCGCACAACTTTCTTCCGAATCATGGGGCACGCTCAATGGCACAGACCCGGTGTCGCTCTTCACGCTGCGCAATGCACACGGCATGAAGGTGGCAATCAGCGATCTGGGCGCGACGCTGGTGTCGTGGCATGCGCCGGATCGCGCGGGGCGTCTTGGCGATATTCTGCTCGGCCACGATACGCCGGCTCAATACGTTGCGGCCACAACTTATATGGGCGGCCTGATTGGCCGCTGGGCCAACCGCATCGCCGATGCACGCTTTACGCTTGACGGCATCCACTACACGCTCGATCGCAATGAAGGCGCGAAGCTGCTGCATGGCGGAAGCGTCGGCTTTCATCGCATGCTATGGGACGTGAGCGAAGACAATGGGTCATTGCTCATGCGACTGGAGTCGCCCGAAGGCGACGCCGGCTTTCCGGGCAATGTGACCACGCAAGTGCGTTATACGCTCGACGACGACGGTACGTTGACGATCGAGTATGAAGCCGTTTCCGACGCCGCCACGCCGCTCAATCTCACCAGTCACGGATACTTCAATCTGACGGGCCGGCCAGGCACGGATATCCGCGGGCACATGCTGTCCATCGATGCCGACCAGTTCTACGAAATCGACGCAGCCATGATCCCGTGCGGACTCGCCGACGTGGCAGGCAACGCGTTTGACTTCCGCCAGAGTGCGCCAATCGGCGCGCGCCTTGACTGGCCGCACGCGCAGCTCGTGCAGGCGGGCGGATTCGATCACTGCTATGTGTTACGCGATGCCGCGGGCGGCGCCGGCCAGGTGCGCGAAGTTGCCTGTCTTTACGACCCGGGTAGCGGCCGTGAGATGACCGTCTTGACCGATCAGCGTGGCCTGCAGTTTTACAGCGGCAACTGGTTGAAAGGCGAAGCAGGGCGCGGCGGCGTGCTTTATCACGCGCATGCCGCGTTGTGTCTCGAGGCGGGCGGTTTTCCAAATCAGGTAAACATGCCCGCCGAACGCGAACACCTCATTCTGCGGCCTGGCGACACCTACCGCCAGGTCACTGCGTATCGCGTAGGCGTGCGCGAGGGCATTTGACAAAGAGCCTTCATTTTTTACGCGCGTCATTACAGCACGCCGACTTATCGATTGCCACAAGAGTGAATTACTGTATTGGGGGTTTTCCCTGGAAAAACCGCTTCCTACAATCCGCGCATGGTGCCGACGCCCCGTTGCGGCATCTGACGACATCATCCCCGGAGGGAAGCATCATGAACAAGCAGATCATCGCCGTTACGCTTTTCGTCGCCCTGGCCGCGCCGGTGGCATCGTTTGCGCAGTCCGAGCAGCCGCTCACGCGTGCCGAGGTCAAGGCGCAGTTAAAGCAGATCCAGCAGGCCGGTTATAACCCGGCGACCGCCGTGGATGCGAACTACCCAGCCGATATTCAGGCGGCGGAAGCTCGCGTTGCTGCGCAGAATGCAATGGCTCAAAGCGAGACTACCGGATATGGTCCGACGGCGACCGGAACGTCGCAAACCGGGTCTGGCACGCCGGCTCAGTAATGGAGGGGCTTACCGTTCCGAGTCACGGCGGGCCCTACCGTCTCTTCGTTTATTCGCTGTGCACTGGAAAGTAGCGCATGCATTGCGCCTTTTCGCTGGTGCGAAAGAAGCACTTTCACTGCGTTCGATCTAAGATTGTTGCTCGCAAAAAATGGAGCACCTATGGGATCGACCGTGAAGAATTCATTGCTGTGGGTTTTCGATCCTCTCGAAGACGATTCCGGCTTCATGAGAAAGCGCCTGTTCGGCTTGGAAGCCGCTTATGTGGATGGCCTGCTGTGCCTCGCGGTCGGCAATGGTGAAGAGCCGTGGAACGGACTGCTGGTGTGTACGTCGCGTGATCGCCACGCCGATCTTATTGGCGAGTTGCCCGAACTGGCGCCACATCCTGTGCTGGGAAAATGGCTTTATTTGTCGCAGAAGCACGAAGATTTCGAAGCAATTGCAGGCGCGGTCGTCAAGCTGGTGAGCATGCGCGACTCGCGCGTTGGAGTAGAGCCCGGCGCGAAAAAGAAAAAAGCGAAAAAGGCCATTGGAAATTAGGCGCGGCACGGCTCGCCGCGCCTGCTCTTCAGTCAGCATTAACCGGCCGCGCCGCACACAACCGCCACCGCCTAGTTTCCTCGGTAAATATCGCACGACAAGCCGACAATGCAGAGCCCACCGTCCCGCCCGCGGCCGCTGGCAAAAGATCCGCCCGGCTGCGGTCCGAGCGAATCGTCGCCGCGAGTGGCGGCGGACGGTTGTGCCATTGCGGGCTGAGACAGTGTCGCGTTCATTCCCTGGCTCACGCTGTCAGCCGGTTGCGCCGCCTGCGAATACGCGACACCCGATGCAGCCGACAACACCGTTGCGAGCAACATTGAAGAAAAAGAAGCTTTCATTTTGCACCTCGATCTGTAAGCACGATCCGCACGCTGATCGATAAGGATCACGAATCGAACCGCGCATGTTAAACAACACATTCATACGTCCCCTTGTGCCGCAATTTTTATTGCGTGTCGATTTTTGCAAGCGGCGCGTGGCCGCGCCTTGCATCGTCACCGGCATCTGCCGCCCGTGGATACGTCGATTCCCAGCCGCCGCCCAGTGCCTTGCATAGCGTGATCAGATTGGTAGCGGCGTTGGCCTTGCTCTGTTCCAAGTTGCTCTGCGCGTCCAGCAACTGCTTCTGCACATTGAGTACGTCCAGAAAGTCGAGAGCACCGGCCTTATAGCGTTGCTGCGCAATGGAAAGCGCACTCCGATTCAACGTCACGACTTCTTCCAACCGGTCGCCGCGTCGTTGCTCGGCGTCATATACGATGAGCGCGTCATCCACCTCGCGCCATGCTTGAAGCACTGTGCGCTTGTAGACTATTGCGGCCTCCTGCTGTTGTGCCTCGCGCAGACGAACCGTTGCCTTCAGGCGCCCGCCTTCGAATATGGGAAGCGTGATCGACGGCCCGACTACGAATTGGCCCGATGCCCAGTCCGCGAGACTCGACAGTTGCAGACTCTGAAAGCCGGCGCTGCCGTTGAGCGAGATACGCGGATAGAAGTCCGCCTTTGCCATGCCAATGGTGGCCGTGGCGGCGTGCAGTTGCGCCTCAGCCCGCCGGATGTCCGGCCTGCGTTGCACCACTTCGGATGGAAAGCCAATAGGCACCTGCCGAGGCAAACCCGGAACATCGCCCGGCTCAGCCAAGGTTTGCCGCAGCGCGCCGGGTTCCATTCCCAGCAGAACGCCAATTGCATTGATCGTTGTCTCGCGGCGCGCTTCAAGAGCCGGTATCAGGCTTTCAATCGAGGCTGCCTGGGCTGAGGCATTCGCGACATCGAGACGGGTCGTCACGCCTTCGCGCACGCGGGTTTCCGTAAGCCTCGTCGCGTCGCGCGCAATCGCGAGATTCTGCTTCGCTATGTCGAGCAGGGACTGCGTGTCGCGCAACTCGATATAGTCTCTCGCGAGCTCGGCACGCGCCGAAAGCAGCACAGCGCTACGATCTTCGTACGATGCCTCGCTTAGCGCAGTCGCAGCCTCTACGCCGCGGCGGGTGCGTCCCCAGAAGTCGAGTTCCCACGACGCATCGAAACCGACCTGATAAAGGTTGTATGCCGGTGAGCCCTTGTCGCCCGGCAACGCCGCGACGCCCGTCGGCGACGCCCCCGAAGCGGACTGCGTTTGAGTTCCCGCGGGCGTGACACCAAGCAGCGACAGAATGCCGTTCATGCTGCCGCGCTCGCGGTTATAGGAACCCGCGGCATTGAAGGTCGGATATTCTTCGGCACCCACAATCCGTTGCTGTGCCCGGCTTTGCAGCAGGCGAGCCGATGCCGCGGCAACGTCCAGGTTCGCATCGCTCAAACGCTCTTCCAGCGAGTTCAGAATGGGATCGCCAAGCAGCTTCCACCAGTCCGGATCGAATTCGGACTGGACCGGCCGGCTCGGCCCCTGCGCAGAGTCCGTGCGACTGAACACGTCGGGCGTGGCTGCCAGCGGGTGCTCAAAGTTCGGTCCCACGAGGCAACCACTCAGCGCGAGGCATGACAGCACCAGCAACAGCGGTGTGCGTATGGAAAACTCGCTCATGTTCATTTGAGTTCTGCCCCATTGATTGACGCATCTGCGGGCTTACCGACAGCGACCTCCGTTTCCACGGAAAGTCCCACGCTCAATGCAGATGCCGTCTGTTGGCCCGGATCGATGCGGATTTTCACAGGCACGCGCTGCACTACTTTCGTAAAGTTGCCTGTCGCGTTGTCCGGCGCGATAGGGGCAAAGCTCGCACCGGTAGCGGGCGCAAGACTGTCGATATGGCCGCGAATGACTACGCCAGGAAAGCTGTCAACCTTGATGCGCACTGTCGCGCCCGGGCGCATTCTTGCGAGCTGATTCTCCTGAAAATTGGCGACGACATATGCATCCGAGAGCGGCACGATGGCAAGCAGCGGAGCACCCGGCGTCACGAAAGCGCCAACGCGTGCCGAACGGCGTCCAATCTTGCCGTCCACGGGTGCGCGGATCTCCGTATAGGAGAGGTTCAGCCTGGCCTGTTCAAGCGTGGCCTCGCTGTGTGCCAACGCGCCGACTGCTTTATCGCGCTGAGTGCGCAAGACGTCGAGATTTTGCTGCGTCGCCGCCAGGACCGCGCGATCGCGTGACTGCTGTGCAAGTTGCTCGGCGAGCGCGCTGGAAGCACGCTGTTGCTCCTGCGCGGTCCCAGCTCCGGCATCGGACAGATTACGGTAGCGCGACGCATTCGCCTGGGCGTATGCGATACCTGCTTCGTCTGAGCTGAGCGCGGCGCGCGCCTGCGCCACGAGCGAAGGATGTCTCGCGATTTCGGCGTCGTAGTTCGCGACCAATGCTCTTGCTGCGGTGACGTCGGCCTCGGCGCTCATCATCGCAGCGCGGAAATCACGGTCGTCGATACGAGCCAGCAACTGCCCGGCCTTGACTTCCTGGTTGTCCGCGACCTGTACGTCGGATAGTTGGCCCGCAATACGCGATGCCACCAGCGTGAAGTCCGCGGTGACGTATGCGTCGTTGGTCGATTCACTATCCGGTTCGGCCCACAGCCATATGCAAGCCAGAACCACAGCGCATGCAATCAGCACGTACGCTCCGAGACGAAGCGTTTTAAAAGGAATTCGGGTGAGAGGTGACATAGCTTTCGTCGCTTAGCGAGAAGAGGGAGGCGTGGTGCTCCAAGGCGGGTAAATACGCGTCGGTAACACGGGAACAAGCAGCAGCACGACGCAGGCAACCCCGGCCATCACGCGATACAGATCCGCGGAAGTCAGCACCACGGCCTGCTCGTGAATGCGGTGAGCGAGGGCACCGAGGCCATGGGTCGTATCCACGCTTTGTGTAGTGATCAAGGCGTTGTTGCCGAGGCGGTCCACCAGCATGCTTGAGTGAAAATGCTGTCGCGCGGTGCCGAGTCCTTCAATGAGGCTGGTCGCGCCAACACTCGCAAACACTTTTAGCGAAGTGAACATGGCGGACGCGAATGGACCATCAGTGGGCGCAAGTCCCGACGTCACGCCCATCAGAATCGACAGAATGACCATCGGCTGGGCGGCGATCTGCAGTGACTGCAGCCAATAGAAGTTTTCGCGCACCCACGCAGACGTGACGAAGCTGCCCATGAAGCAGGTGCCCGCCATGAGCGCGAGGCCTGCCGCAAGTACCCAGCGGCGGTCGACGCGCTGGAGGTTCAAAGCCGCGGCAGTCAATGGCAATGCGAGCAGCAACGGAATGGCCACGAGCAGCGCCAACGGCGTCGTTTGCAGCGGTCTATAGCCCTGCACTTTCGCGAGGTATTGCGCGGGAATGACGGCAATGCCGGTCAACAGGACCACTGCTCCTCCCAGCGTGAGCAATCCGTGCGCAAAATTTCTACGGCCAAGTAGCCGCAGTCCAAAAAACGGCAGCGGATGAAACCACTCGTTGACGATAAACGCGGCGAAAAGCAGTGTCCCGCCGCCGAGCATCACGCGAATGAAGCCGGAGTTGAGCCAATCGAGACGATCGCCCTGCAACAGCCCAATGACGAGCATTGCGACAGCGGGAAATCCCGTCACTAATCCGGTCCAGTTGAACGACTTGAAGCGTTCCATCTTCAACGGCTCGTGGGGGAGTCCTTGCTGGATCGCAATGCAAGTGAGTACACCGAGCGGCACTATTTGCCAGAAGGTCATCCGCCAGTTGACGTACTCTGTCCAGAGCGCTGCGAGCGGAATGCCGAGCGCCGGCCCAAAGGTTGCGGTCAGCGCGTAGCCCGCAAGTCCGTACAGTTTGATCTTTGGCGGAAGATAGCGAAGCGCCGCAATGATCAGCATGGGAGGCAGACATCCTCCAGCTACTCCCTGAAGCACTCGTAGTACATACAGTGCCGGCAAAGTGGGCGCAAACGGACACAGCATCCCGAAAGCCATGGTGGCCACAACTGCGCCGATCGTAAATCGCTTGAGCGTAAGCGTCATTCCGAACCACGGGGCGAACACCATGGTGGCAACGTTGGCCGCCTCGAATAGCGCGGTAAGCCAGCTTCCGTCGTCATGCCCGATGGAAAGCGCCCCGCGGATATCGGCCATCGCCGACGCTGTGACCTGTTCGTTAAGTATGGCTAACAATGACGCGAGCAGCATCCCTATTAGCCCGGTCGCAAGTCGAGCCGATAAACCGGATGGCGCGGGCTTTTCTCCAGCGGTATGGTTTGCGTCGGGCAAGGCGACGATTGCCGATGAACCTGCGGCCTCCGGTTCTGCCGCAGTGCTTGTATAGGGTGTGGCGGTGTTCATAAGCGTCTGCAAATCCGTCAATGTTCGATGGGAACGCGCACTCACTCGAAGCCGCAATGCGTGTTGCCGGTGACATGCAAAGACCGCATCGGGTTTGCTTCATTCTAGGAGAGCGGCGCGTCTCGCTGAAGACAATGAAGCACGGGCAATTGGCCATTTAGTTCGTGAATCCGGCCAATGCATGTATCTGCGCGAGGTGGTGGTTGTTTCCTGAAAAACTCTTTTTCCATCTGGCTAACCATTCGCATCCCAAACTACCTGCAATCGTCCAGAACCCACGATTCGAGTTCGATACAAGCTATGGCCATTTCTGATCATCTTTGGGCCAATGCGAAGACGCGGGCTTTTCAATGCCGCAGGCGGCGCCCATGATCAATGCAGGTGGGCGGATGCGCCGTTGGCAACGCCTGATGCTGCACCACTATCGATTGGAGAAACGAAATGAAATTCTCAGTGAAGAAAGACCTGCGCACAGACGACGTGCCGACTATCGAGCATGCAATGAAGACCGTGGACGCGGACGCCAAGGTGAACGTGAATATCGACGCGAAGACCGTCAGTGTCGATTCCTGGTTGATGCCGGAAGAGTTCCTCGTGGCCTTTGTGGAGGAAGACTATGAAGTTCTGATTGCCGAGGCATAAGGCGATGCAGATGAACCGGAGGCGGCTCGCATACCGCCTCCAGCGCCGTAGTACCTTCAGGCGGCGGGCCGTGCCTCGTTAAAGTATTGAGGTGCTTCACGACGATCGAACATACCGTACTCGCGCAATACACGGATATGCCGCAATTCCACGCTCTCCGGCAGCTTCGTCGCGCCTTCGAAAGCCTCTGCAGCCTCCAGATCGCTCCACGTCAGCACTGCAATAACATCGCCCGGCGCCAGCAAGGCATCGAACACGTCCCACGCCACGAGTCCGGATGCCGCCGGATCGAATCCAAGCGATTTGCCCACCGCCTCGGCTCCCGCCTGCTTGACCCATTCGTGCTCACGTGTCGCACTCAGAAGCGTCACCGCCTTGCCGACACCTGTTTCCGTAACGTCCTGACGCTGCTCGAATGCACCCCTGCCCGCAGGCCAGCGCGTGTCCCTGACAGTCTGCCCAATGCGCAGCCTGTAATCGGCAAATACGCGATCTCGCGCCGCCTGCTGCACCTGATGATGCTTCGCGGTGGTACGCCAGCGGATCAAGGCTTTTTCGTCCTGCCAGCTCGACAACGAGAGTAGCCAGCCTTCGCGCGTGAGGCTTGCGTAACGGCTGTTGTCGATGAATCCGACAATCTGCTCGAGCTCGGGCCGCAGCATTTTTGCCATGCTGAGATAGAGATCGAACTGTTCGGCGAGAGGATTGACTTCGAGCATTGCAGAAAACATGGCGGACGCTTCCTTTGTTTAGCGATACGGTGAACCCACGGTCGGGGGCGAGTCCCATTGATTGTCAGCGACACGTGCCGTTTGCAGAAGCGCAAGCGGCCTCCCTATTGGGCCAATGAATTACCGAAATCTGCCAACCGCGGCGCGGCCCGATCTCCGCCCCACGAAAACCGTCCCGCCGTTTTTTCAGAAGCATGGCGCGCCGGCCATTCTTCGTCTTCTTTAGGCCACATATCGCCGCGGGCTACCGCGATGCCTACAATTACGGCATGCAGACCGGCTTTGATGAGGAATGGAAATGGACAGGTTGCGCGAGATGGAAGTGTTTGTGGCCATTGCCGATCTTGGCAGCTTCACCGGCGCTTCGGAGCGGCTGGGCATGTCGACACCTTCTGTTTCGCGTGCCATCAACTCGCTCGAAGCTCGCCTCGGCACGCAACTGCTTGCGCGCACCACACGCAACATCCGGCCTACTCATGCCGGCCTCACTTACCTTGAAGCATGCCGCAAAGTACTCGACGCAATCACGGACGCAGACGCCAATGTTGCAGCGGACCACCTGAATCCTGTGGGCACGTTGACGATTTCGGCGCCGGTATTGTTCGGCCAGCGATACATTGCACCGCTCATCAATGCCTTCGCGCTGCGCTACCCCGACATCAGCGTCAATGCGATCTACGCGGATCGCACCACCCGGCTTCTCGAGGAAGGCGTGGACATTGCCGTTCGCATCGGCCATTTGGGCGACTCGTCGATATTTGCCATTCCTTTAGGCTCCGTGCGGCGCCGGACCTACGCAGCGCCTGCCTACCTCGCGGCACATGGCCGACCTGCTCATCCACGCGATCTGACGGCTCACTCGTGCGTTTCACTAACAGGCGTATCTAATCCGGCGGAATGGGTGTTTTACGAAAACGGCTCGAGAATCGCCGTTCGCGTCGAGTCACGGATGATTGTCGATCTGACTCCGGCTGCTGTACTGGCGGCACTCGACAGTGTGGGAATAACGCAGTTACTGTCGTATCAGGCGGCACCAGAGGTACGCGATGGCACGCTCGAGCCTATTCTCACCGCATTCGAACCGGAGGCGACGCCGGTCAATTTACTGCACATCGAAAGGCGAGGCGCGAGCGGCAAGGTTCGTGCGTTCGTCGAATTTGCTACGGAAAGTTTGCGTAGCAATCCGCATCTTCAAGGCGGAGCCGCAATAGCCACATAAAGCTCGCGGTAGGCGGCTACCAGGGAATCGAGACTGAACCCGCGGTTCAGTCCACTCGGATTGGGAAGCACCCATGCGCGGGCCCCGCCGAATGTATTGGCTTGCAGTCCCCATTCGATCTCGCGTTGGCGAGTGATGGCGGACAGCGCCGCCTTTCCCAGGAATGCAATGTAGCGCGGTGCATAGCGTCGGACCTTCTGCTCCAATCCGCATGCGGCGGCTTCGATCTCGGATGGCGAGAGTTGGTCCGCCCGCGCGGTTGCACGCGAAACGGCGGTGGTCAAACCGCAACCGTACTGCACAAGCGTGCGATCGTCTTCGGGACGGATCTGTTCAGGCGTAAAGCCGGCGAGATGCAACGTGCGCCAGAAACGGTTGTTCTTGCCTTCGAAGTGATGCCCTGTCGCTGCGGCGCGAACACCGGGATTGATTCCGCAAAACAGCAATGACAAACCCGGCTGGAGAATATCCGGAAGCAACTGAGGCGACGGGGCACAGTTCATTGATGGCTCACCACCCCAGCGGCTGCCGGCGTCTGCGCACTGCCGTGCGCCCACGGCTGAGTCTCGACAGTGCCGCGAAATCGCTGCCGATATTGTTTCGGCGTGACATTCAGGCGTCGTGCGAAGGTCGTCCGCATCTGCGTCGCACTGTGAAAGCCGCATTGAAAAGCGATGGTTTTCAGCGGTGCGTCCGAATCTTCAAGCAGTTTCCGCGCCGTATCCACACGTACCTGCTCGACAAAGGCCGAAGGTGTGACCTTCGCATATCGGGCAAAGAGTCGGGAGAAAGTACGCCGGCTTACCGAAACGGCGCTCGCCAGTTGTTCGATAGATAGCGCATCGGTTATATGCTCAGTCACATATCTATGCACCTTGCCGATGATCGGGTTCTCGTCCTTGCCGGCTCCAATGTAGGGGCTGTATTGCGACTGGCCACCTTCGCGCTGGATATACACGACGAGACGCTTGGCAACGCGCACCGCCATTTCGTGCCCCCAGTCTTCCGCAACGAGGGAAAGACACAGATCGATGCCAGCCGTTACGCCGGCAGAAGTGAAAAGGCGGCCATCACGAATGAAGATCCTGTCGGGTTGCACACCTGCTTCGGGAAACTCGGCTGAAAGGCGCTGGGCGTCCGCCCAGTGCGTCGTCACCTGCTTTCCGTCGATCAAGCCCGCATGGCCGAGCACAAACGCGCCATTACAAACGGAGCCAAAGCGCGCTGCACCGCGTGCCTCACCCTGCAACCACTCCAGAAAACCGCTTGAGGGTCGCAAGTCAGGCAGCTTCGGCCCGCCAGCAACAAGAACGAGGTCGAACTGGCCGGGCCAATCCGCATATCCCACCGGAACAGTGAGTTGCATACCATTCGAGCATGTGACCGTGCCCGCCTGTTCGCCGACAAGCGATACCTCGTAGTGTTGATGCTCGGGGAGATTTGCATTCGCTTCCGCGAATACATCCAGTGGGCCTGCAACGTCCAGTGCCTGCACACCATCGAAAATGACAATGGCGACTTTCATGCCGTGACCTTCATCGAAGAGGAGCCCGCTGCGGTGGGAATGACGAATTCGCGCCTTTTGAGGGGAAGGCCATGCAAATTGATCTACCGCGCAACGAGCGATGGGGTAGCTTACCGCAACGCTCACGTGCGAAGCGCGCCGTAACTGGTAAATGACTTTTTCATCGGAGTAAAGACACGCTCGTGCGGCAACGGGCTGATAACGCATTGCGCAGACGGGAACGCGCAGCCAGGAACGGCAGGCCCCGCCAATAGCGCTGGCCCAATTTACGCATCGATTGGCCCAGCATCGCGCCAGACCTTCCATGCGGCCTCGCGCGTAGCGATTAGACTCCAGCGAACAGATGGTTTCTTTCGAGTGCACTCGCGGAGTAATGGCGCATGCGCGTTGCAATGATGCTGTACTCGGGGTTTCAATTGCTCGAGGCAAGCTGTCCGATGGATGTTTTTCATGAAGCCAACCGCGTCTGCGGCACAAGCTTCTATGAGCAACATGTCGTCGGGCCAGTGCCGGGACCGGTGGTGTGCTCCAACGGCACGGCGGTCGGCACGACAGCCTGCCTGCGGGATCTGCAGACGCCGTTCGACATTCTCGTGATACCCGGCTCTCCGCTCGCAGCGCCGGGGCGCGAGCAGCGCGAACTGGTCGCGTGGCTACGCGACGTTGGGTGCGGTGCGAGGAAGATCGCCTCTGTGTCGAACGGTGCGTTTCTGCTCGCCCACGCAGGGCTTGCGAATCACCACCGGGTCACCACGCGCTCTTGCGACGCACAGCGCCTTGCAGGCGATTATCCCTTGGTCGAGGTGGTAAGCGAGTCGAGTTGCGTGAAAGACGGCTACCTGTATTCGTCCGATGGCTTGAGCGCAGGCATCCAGCTCGCGTTGTGCATGGTTGCGGAAGATCTTGGTGAAAGCGTCGTTGACGACATTGCGCGCACGTTGCTCGTTTCAAGTGTCTGAAGGAGTTTCCGGTAACCCCGCAAGGCGTGCGGTGTCTACGCCGCAAATTGGCACGCAACACACGTGTGGCCAATAACCGGATTATTTTGGCCTGCAGATTGACCGCATCGTTCGCACGGCGGTCCCTATAGTTGGCAGAATCGTCTCGCGACCGGACATGGCAGTCGAATTGCGGCCACTGCTCTCTTCCCGCCGGTCTTCTACCGAGCCAGCCATGACGCAGAATCCTAACGTTGCAGCGCAAGTGTGTCCGCCATCCGATTACTCACAGGAAGCGATGTCCGGCGCCGACATCATTTTGCGTGTCCTCGCGGAACAAGGCGTCGATACGCTTTTCGGATACAGCGGCGGGGCGATCTTGCCGACCTACGACGCTGTATTCCGATTCAACGAGAAGCATGCGGCACATCCCCAACGCCAGATCAGGTTCATCGTGCCGTCCAATGAGCAGGCAGCGGGTTTCATGGCCGCGGGTTATGCGCGCGCAAGCGGAAAAGTGGGCGTATTCATGGTGACATCAGGACCGGGGGCAACCAATGCAGTGACACCAATTGCCGATTGCAACGGCGATTCAGTGCCCGTCGTCCTCATATGCGGACAGGTACCGCGCTCGGCTATCGGTAGCGATGCGTTTCAGGAGGCGCCTGTCTTCAACATCATGTCGGCCTGTGCCAAGCAGGTTTTTCTCGTCACCGATCCGGCGAAACTCGAGCAAACGCTGAGAGCCGCATTCGAGATCGCGCGTACGGGCCGCCCGGGGCCGGTTGTGGTCGATGTGCCGAAGGACATTCAGAACTGGATGGGCGTTTATCACGGGCAAGGCACGCTGCAATTTCGAGGTTATTCCGATCGTCTGCGAATGGTCGCGAATGGCACGCGTCTGGACGAAGGCAAACGCGCGCGATTTTTCGAACTGCTTGAGCAAAGCGAGCGGCCGCTGCTGTATGTGGGCGGCGGTGTAATCGGGGCAGGCGCGGCTGCGGAGCTTCGCGAATTCGCTGAGCGTTATTGCATCCCCGTTGTGTCGACACTCATGGGGCTCGGCGCGATACCCGCCACTCACGAGCTCTCCCTCGGCATGTTGGGCATGCACGGCACCGCCTGCGCGAATTACGCAGTAGAAGACTGCGACTTTCTGATTGCAGTCGGCGCGCGCTTCGATGACCGGGTAGTTGGTGGACAGCCCAACGCATTTGCGCGGCGGGCCCGCTTTGTCGCGCACATCGACATTGATGAAGCGGAGATCAACAAGGTGCAACGCGCGCATTGGGCTCACATCGGCGATGCCAAAGATGCACTGCGTTCGTTGATTGAGGACGGTCCCGCTGCATCGCCACGTTCGCGCTGGATGGATGAAGTGGTTGGCCTGAAGCGCACGTACGGCATGAACTACGATCGCGCCAATCCGCTGATTCAGCCGCAATTTGTTATAGAGAAGCTGAACGAGATTACTGGCGGGCGAGCGATCATCAGTACAGGTGTTGGTCAACATCAGATGTGGACCGCGCAGTTCTTCGACTTCAACGAGCCACGCAGTTTTCTGACTTCCGGCAGCATGGGTACGATGGGATTTGGTCTGCCCGCGGCAATCGGCGCCCAGTTGGCGCGGCCAGACGCGCTAGTAATAGACATCGACGGCGACGGCAGCATCCGGATGAATGCAGGAGAACTCGAAACGGCCACGACGTATGGCGTCCCGGTAAAGGTGCTGCTTCTGAACAATCGTGGCGACGGCATGATCAGGCAGTGGCAGCGACTCTTTTACGAAGGCCGCACCTTCGTGAGCGACAAGGCGCTTCATAGCAAGGACTTTGTGATGGCTGCGCGCGCGGACGGGTTCGAATTCGCGTGCCGTGTCCATACCCAACGTGAACTTAAAGACCGGTTGCGGGAATTTGTCGAGTTCGAGGGTCCGGCCTTTCTTGAAGTGATGATCGACCCGCATGCCGATGTCTTTCCAATGGTAGGACCTGGTCAAAGCTATACAAGCATGATCACCGGGCCCTTTATCCCGTCGAGGGCCGCGCCGGAATCTGGCGATGAAGGTGCATACCGTTTGCGCGCCTCGGATATGTTTTGACCATGACTGCGTGGTCTTGCATCGCAGGCTTCTACCGCTCACATGATTGACGTCGATCTGATTTATAAAGCGCTTGCGAATGGGTTCCGGCGGCAAGTCCTTATGTGGCTGAAGGAACCGGATGACTTCTTCGCGCCGGGTCACATCGATTTTCGCCACGGCGTGCCGCCCAACGTCATTCATGCGCGCAGCGGTCTAGCGCAGTCGACGGTATCGGCGCATCTCACAACCTTGAGCGAAGCCGGGCTTCTTGTCTCTTATCGGGTCGGACAGTGGGTACTACTATCGCGCAACGAGAAAGCGATACGGGCCTTCGTGCGGCAGGTTCAGTCGGAGCTTTGAGAGAGCGTGGCAGGCACACACGTTTTTCTCGACTTGGCGCGTGAAGAGGCGAAACTGCTTCGTACAGGCAGGCGAATACGCGCCGGCGCGGCGCGCTACTTGCCGCATTCCAGAGGTCCGGTGCTTACCACGGCGCCCGCCTTTCGCTCTGGCTGAACCGCGCGACACGCAATTGAGCTTCATCGACGGCGAACACCGGGGCGCAAAGCAACTGCCGCTCATGTAAATCGAAAATCGTGATAATCGAAAAACAATCGTCAGCTTCGATAATCCAGGCATCGCGACTGGCGCCAGAAGCTGCGGCATCCAGAATACGCTCGGCCTCGAGAAAAACCTCTCGCTCAACCGTGCCAAAACCCGCCTCCTGAAGATACCAGGCAAGATAAAGAACCTTTGCGAGTTTAGCCAGCAAATTCCCATTACCCTTGCCTGCTTTGAAAGCTGCCAATGCAAGATGCCAGCTGAGCGCCTGCTCGCGGGCGTGGGCGGCCGTATGCGGCAAAAGTTGCGCTTTACCAAGCGGCTTTCTACGCGCCTGATTCCCCGATGGCCGTTTTTTCCGATTCTGCGACATGGATCGATTTATGTTCTAGGTGCCATTTTATTTTCAGCATCGTAATACATTGGAACAATAAATCAATTGCCGCGCGCGAGTTTTAACATTTTTTCGATATGCGACAGGCATCGGTATTTGAAAATGGCGATTTTATGTCACCTCGCACTGCAAAGCTGCCGCAAATGCAGAGGCCGTGAAACAGCTGCATTACCAAAGCTCCGCATTGCACACTGGTTTCCAATCAGAAAAGCCGCGTTTTGAGCCGGCTGCGCGCGCGCAGCGGCAATACGCGTCCGATGGAGTCGCCGTTGCGACCGGAATGTTATTATCGGAAACAACGAACCTGCCGCGGTGAACCACGACCCGGCGAGCAACAACGCAGCGACCAATGCCGCAACTCATGGACACAAACACCACCAAGCCCGTCGAACCGTCCATCGCCGACCTCGGCCGGCGCGTGCGCGCCGCCCGTCAGTCGCAGGACCTGACGCTCGAAACCGCAAGCCGTCTTTGCGGCGTTTCGCGCTCAACACTCTCCAAGGTCGAAAACGGCCTGATGTCCCCCACTTTCGACGTGCTGCAGAAAATCGTGCTCGGTCTGAAGATTGAAATCGGCGAGTTGTTCGGCTCTACGCCCAAGGTCAGCGCAAGCGGACGCCGCGCGTTGACGCGCAGAGGCGAAGGGCAGCGCCACGCCTACCGCGGCTATCAAATGGAATTGCTCGCGACCGATCTCGCGCACAAGGCAATGCTGCCGTTTCGCATCCGCATTTCGGCGCATACGCTCGACGCGTTCGACGACTGGGGCCGGCACGAAGGCGAAGAATTTCTGTACGTGATCAGCGGCAGTGTCTGCCTCTATTCGGAGCTGTACGCGCCGACGCATCTGAACGCGGGCGATAGCCTCTACTTCGACAGCCGCACTGGCCACGCGGCGGTGTCGACAAGTAAAGAGGATGCCGAAGTATTATGGATGGCAACTAGCGCCGATCTTCCGCAAACGCCGAAGCGCGACGAATCTGCAATGAAGTAGCGCTATCAGCAGGTCAATCGCGCGCCTGCGCGAGTGCGCTCAAATTGCCTTCGCCGAATCCATGATGGCCCTGGCGTTGCACGATCTCGAAGAAAATCTCGCCGGCGCGGCGGCGCACGAAAGTCTGGAAAAAGAGTTGCGGCACACCGTCGGCGCCGATCTCGCCGTCCACCAGAACATGTGTGGACTTCAGGCGCTGCACGTCCAGGCCATGTCCAGGCAAGCGCATGTCGAGCTGCTCGTAGTAGCGCGGCGGCGGCTCGACGAATTCCACGCCGTTTGCAAGCAACTGCTCCACGCAAGCAAAGATATCGTCCGTGGCGAGTGCAATGTGCTGGACCCCCTCGCCCGGATGATCCGGCAAATACTCATGCATGAGATCTGTACGCCGTGTGCCCTCTTCATACAACGGAATGCGGATCGCGCCGCACGGCGACACCATCACGCGCGATTCGGCCGACACGTGCCAGTTGGCGTGCAGTTCATGAATTTCGCGGAAATTCAGCAAGTCGCGGTAAAAATCGAGCCACTCCTGCATACGGCCCGCGCCCACCGTTTGCGTCAGATGATCCACGGCGACCAGGCCTGTCCCCGCGTGGCTTAGATCGGCATGCGCAGTGTCGATGTGGATCGGCCGGAAGTCGATGTCGAAGATAGAGATATCGCCCAGCCCGCCGCGCTGGCCGCCGCGCCCGCGCCAACGGTCGACAAAGTAGATGTGCGAGTCGCCAATACCCTGAATCGCGGGAATCAGCAATTCTCCCGCGCCGATTCTCTCGCCTTCGAACGCCCACGCGCCCAGTTCGATCGCGCGGTCGAAAGCACGCTGAGCGTCGGCCACGCGAATACCGATTGCGCAAATGCCCGCGCCGTACTCCTCGGCGTAGCGCGCGGCGAACGAATCGGGTTCGGCATTGATCAGGAAATTCATTTCGCCCTGCCGGTACAGCGTGACATCCTTGCTGATGTGGCGCGCAATGGCCTTGAAGCCGAGCCGGGTGAAGGTGTCGCCAAGCGCCTGCGGATCGCGCGAGGCGAACTCCACGAACTCCAGGCCGGCGGTGCCGAGCGGATTGTGCTCAGGCGCCGATACAGCGCGAAGCGCGGCTTCTGGAGTGGGCAAGTCGCTGGGCATGGCAATCTCCTTGTACTGTCTTTCGATGCTGGTTCGCTTGTTGCTGCTCGCGGGCGCCAACGACGTTGCCGACCGCGCTGCAGGCCGTGCTGCTCGACTCGCCGTGCAATATCTCGAGCGATGTGATGCGGCCTCATGTGCAAACCAGCCGCTTTCGCACCGTGTTTTTACACCGGCTCGCGCCAGCTTCGCAACATCATTTTGTACTGGATGGTTCACTACAGTGACAAGCTGCGGTTGCGGCGCCGCTCGTGGCCGAGCGCCGTGACGCTGTTAGTTCGCCGGCGCGCGGCCACGCACGCGCTTGCGCGTTACCTTTCCTGCAGCCTTGCCGCCGCTTGCCGCCATCCTCGCTTGCGCGACTTCCCGCACCGCGTCGATAAACGCGCGCCCCACCGGCGAGGGCTGGGTGTCGGAGCGCCGGATCAAGCCCACCGGTTCGTCCGTGCCCGCAAACGGTAGCGGCAAACGCACGAACATGCCGTGCGCCAGCTCGTACTCCACCGCGCTCAACGGCACGAACCATACGGCGTCGTTCTCGAGCGTCAACGCGCGCCCCGTCGATACCGACAACACCTCGACAAACGCGGAAAGCGGCAACGCCCCCCACGCGCTCAGCAGACTGTCCGCTGACTGCCGGATCAGCGTGCCGAACGGCGGCAACACCACCGGAAAGTCCTGCAACGCAGCGGGTGGCAAGCCCGACTTTACGTCGAGCGCATGCCCGGCCCGCACGACGGCGATCAGTGGTTCGCTGAACAACTGTTCGAAGCTGAGCCCAACCATACGCTCGGGATCTGCTAGCCGCCCGATTGCGAATTCAATCGTGCCCGCTTTCAGGCGCTCGAGCAATTCGGGGTTCGCGCCGGTTGCCAGACGCACGATCACACGTGGCCAGAGCGACGCAAAACGCTTGAGGACGGGCGGCATCAACGCACCGGCGACGGTCGGCAGAATGCCGACCTCGAGCGTGGCGGCGGCCGCGCCTTCAGCGCGCGCGAGCAGATCGACGCCCTGGCGCAAGGCACTGACGCAGGCGCTCGCGTGCGGCATGAACAGCTGACCTTCGCGCGTCGGCACGGCTCCGTGACGGCCGCGCTCGAACAGTTTCACGCCGAGAATGGCTTCGAGTTCGGCGACTGTCTTCGAGACGGCGGGTTGGGTGATCGACAGGCTGCCGGCCGCCCGCTGGACGCTCCCGAACTGGGCCACGGCCAGAAAGCACTGAAGATGACGGAATTTGACGCGGCTGTCCGCGAGGCTGCGTTGCATAACGGCAGGTTATATCAAAAACGCCAAAACGTCATTTTTCATAACTGGATAGTTTGGATAAAGTCACTCCATAACGCCGTATCCCACAATCCCGAAGGAGACATTGATGGACGATTCCTTTCTCAGCGCGCGCGATTTCGCGTCGCATCCCGAGTACATTTCCCCAAGCTATGGTTCGTCGGTCAAACGCGGTCCGACGCGTCCGTTGATTCCGCTGAAGGAGAAGCTGCGCGACCAGCGCGTGCCCGTGTACGGCGCGGAAGACCTCGGCGCGCTCGATAACGACCTGACGCGCAACGCCGTTCGTAACGGCGAGCCGCTTGGCGAGCGCATCATCGTGACAGGCCGTGTACTCGACGAAGGCGGCCGTCCGGTGCGCAACACGCTCGTCGAAATCTGGCAGGCCAATGCCGCAGGCCGTTACGTGCACAAGGTCGATCAGCATGACGCGCCGCTCGATCCGAACTTCCTCGGCGCCGGCCGCTGCCTGACGGATAACGAAGGCCGCTACCGTTTCCTGACCATCAAGCCGGGCGCGTACCCGTGGGGTAATCATCCGAACGCGTGGCGTCCCAATCACATTCACTTCTCGCTGTTCGGCGAGCATTTCGGCTCGCGGCTCGTCACGCAAATGTATTTTCCCGGCGACCCGCTGCTGGCGTTCGACCCGATCTTCCAGGGCACGCCCGAACACGCGCGAGACCGGCTGATTGCAAACTTCTCGCTCGACACCACGCAAGAGTCGTACGCGCTCGGCTACGACTTCGACATCGTGCTGCGCGGCCGCAACGAAACCCCGATGGAGCGCTAAGCCATGACCACTTTCAAGCAAACGCCCTCGCAGACGGTTGGACCCTACTTCGCGTATGGCCTGTGCCCGCAGCAATACGACTTCGACTTCAAAAGCCTCTTCACACCTGTTCTCGCGGACCGCGAGGCAGCCGGCGAACACATTACGATTGTCGGCCAGGTGTTCGACGGGGACGGCAACGCGATCGGCGATGCGATGCTGGAAGTGTCGCAAGTAGACGCGAACGGCCACTACCCGGAATCGCGTGAAGAAATCCTGAAGACGGGCTTTCGCGGCTTTGCGCGCGTCGGCACGGGCACGGATCCGCAAAAGCGCTTTGTTGTGGAGACAGTCAAGCCCGGTCGCGTGAGTGAGGACGAGGCGCCGCACCTGAACGTGATCGTCACGATGCGGGGCATGCTGCTGCATACTTTCACGCGGATCTACTTCGAGGACGAAGCGCAAGCCAACCAACGCGACCCTGTTTTGGCGGCAGTTCCGGCTGATCGGCGCGATACGCTCATTGCGCGCCGCGATCCGAACACTGCCAACGTGTATCGCTTCGACATCTATATGCAAGGCGACAAGGAAACGGTGTTTTTCGACCTGTAACGCGGATTTCTCACACTTTCATGTAGCTTTCATCTACACTCAAATCGATCCGTCCAGCGACTGGATCGCGAAACTCCAAGTAGTTGAGCCCGCCTTGCGCGGGCTTTTTTTTCGCACTGGCTGCAACGGCGAACTCTCGTCACCTCAACGAGCAACGCAGCCAGCGGCGAATCCTGATTACGTCCGCAAGATGATCGCGCGGCCCCGGCGCGCCCAGCACGACAATGTCGATGGGCCGGCCGTGCACCACCATTCTCACGACAACGCAGTGCCCCGCTTCATTAATGAAGCCGGTTTTCTGCAACACGATCGAGCGGTCGCCCCCTCTCACGAGCGCGTTCGAGTTGTGATAACTCAGGCTTGCGCGCGGGCCACCGGGAGAGACCAGGAGAGCGCGGTCTGTCGAATCGGCGCGGATCAGCGGATAGCGGCTCGCCGCCGCCACGAGCCGTGCGAGGTCGCGCGCCGTCGACACGTTGTGCGGCGACAGGCCGGTGCCGTTCACGAACCGCGTATGGCGCATGCCGAGCGCGCGTGCCTTGGCATTCATCGCGGCCACGAAGCCCGGCCTGCCGCCGGCGTAATCGCGGCTCAATGCGGCAGCCGCGCGATTCTCCGACGACATCAGCGCAATGTGCAGCATGTCGTGACGAGGCAACACCGAGCCCACACTCAGGCGCGATCCGGTGAACTTGTCGAAATCCTGGTCCTGAACCGTGACGCTGAGCGGCGCATCGGGCGCGTGTCTCGCGTCGAGCGACACGACCGCCGTCATTAGTTTGGATATCGAAGCAATAGGCATTACCGTGTCGGCCTGTTTTTCGGTGAGCACGGTTTGCGTTCGCTCGTCGAGCACCAACACCGAGCGCGCGCGCAGCAATGCTCGCGACTTCGGCGTATAGCCGCAGCGCGGCAACAGACGCAGCCTCGCACGCGTCGCATGCGCGTTATGAGCCGACGCGCGCGAGGCGGCTACAGGCTGCCGGTTCCGATGCACAGTCTCGCCCGCCCGGCGCTTCAGCCCGCGGGGTTCGCGCGCAATCCGTGCAGCCTGGCGGCGCAACTTGGGCGCGAGATTGCCTGCATGCAGCGGGCGCTCGGTGTCGGCAATGTATTTGCGCTTGTGCGCGACACGCTGCCGCGCCTTGCGCCCGGCAACTTTCTTCGCCTGGCTCGCGCTCGGCGCTTTTGCCTTCGACGAATGCCGCGCCGGCTGCAACGCATAATGGCTCACGCGAACCGACTCTTGTCGAAGAGGCTCGTGAGCCGCCCCGAACGTCCAGCTGATGTTTAGCCACAACAGCGCGAACACGGCGGCATAACGAAGCGCCGCAGCAACATGGCCGCGAGGAAATGATGATGAAGGAGTAACTCGACGGTACGGCATGCAGCTTCCGGTTCTATGGCGCGCGCTTTCAATGCCGAAGGTGCAGGAGCAAATACACAGCGAGCGCGCCAACGGCAAAGAGCGGGATGTGAAAAGAGATCGCGCATACGATCAACGGCGAAAGTGCCCGCGGGTCGGCCAGTAACCGGCATGCGTAACGCACTGCGATTGACCCGCCTGAGCTCAGCAGCGAAAGTGCTCGATGTTTTGCCCAGCGTAAATGGCGCGTGCGAGCCAGTCAGGCTTGTCGCCATGTCCGTCCCACGTATTACCGAATGCATCGCGATATATGACCGCGCGCGTCGCAGTGGCGTCCGCTTCAATCGACTCGGCGAGTGCTTCTATCGTAATGTCGTATTCGTCCATGCGACGGCGTATCCACGCGATCAGGCGTTCGCGCGCATTGCCGTCGACGTCGAACAGCCGTTGTTGTTCTTCTCGCTCTTTCATAAGTACCGGTGTCGCAGCCGATAACGCCTGCGATGGAAAAGAAAAAAGATCTGGCTGGAAGAACGCGAAGCCTTTGTGTTATTCCCGAATGCGTGACACGGGGTTTGGGGGAATTCGCCGCCGTTGCTCGAATTGCACCCTGCGCTCCGGAGTACCGAAGCAGCTTCAGCGTATAGAGCGCGATTTTAGCATTCAAATAATTGTGGCTGCCGCCAGCGTGTACGTTGTCGCCTCGCAGTAGCGCTTGCCGTGCTTATCGCATGACGACTACCTATATTGGCAAACGATTCGATAAAGCAGGCGCACCGCACCGGCGCCCATGCTATCTTTCAATGACGTTGTCTATTCCGATGCAATAACCGCAATGAACGGCAATATTCAGAGCAAGGAGACACGACCATGCCAGCCTCAACCGCTATCCTCACCATTCTTGCCGCACTGCTATTGGGCGCAATGAGTCCCGGACCGAGCTTTGTTATCGTCGCGAGAAATGCCATCGGTCTGTCGCGCGGCGACGGCCTCGCCACGGCGCTCGGTATGGGAATCGGCGGAGTGTTTTTCAGCGGCATTGCGCTACTCGGCTTGTACACGCTGCTCGCTACCGTCGAATGGCTTTATATCGGCCTGAAAGTGGCCGGCGGGCTCTACCTTGTCTATCTGGCCTCCAAGATCTGGCGCGGCGCCGCGAAACCGCTTGCTTTCGACGCTGGCCAACGCGCCTCCACGAATCCGCGTAAATCTTTCTGGGTCGGCCTCAGCACCCAGTTGAGCAATCCCAAGACAGCGGTCTACTACGGCAGTATTTTCGCGGCGCTGTTGCCGCAACACCCGCCGCTCTGGTGCTACTTCGCACTGCCGCCCGCAATTTTCTGCATTGAAGCCGGCTGGTACACGATCGTTGCATTGTGCTTTTCGAGCCGGCGTCCGCGCGAAATCTACTTGCAGTGGAAAGCGTGGATCGACCGCATAGCCGCGAGTGCGGTCGCCGCGCTCGGCTTGCGCCTGATCGTGACCGCGCACAAGGTGGGGATCTGATGACGTCCAGGCATGCGGCGCCGCTCGAGTGGCCTGGCCTGAGGCGCCGTTCGAGCGGTCGGCCCCAGGCCACGAAGACGCCGGCCGCACCCAAGATGCAAAGATCGAGCTGAACAGCCAGCTGATCGCGCCATACAGTGCGACATAAAGCAGAACACGGAGCGCCAATCCGAATAGCGGCACAAACAGGGTCATCTGGCAAACCCGCAGCAGCACTGGCGATGAACGGCTCACCAGAACAGTTACAAGTTAACTGTTGACGCTGGTGTGCTGCAGCGGTTACTGTGGCATCCGAAGTTCAAGAAGTTCGATTGCTGTTCATCAATGTCTCGCTCCTCAGCGGTATTCGTTGTCCTCTCCCTCCTTGACGCTTCTCCCGCTCTTTCGCAGAGCACATTTTCTATTTCTTTTCTCAGGGGTTCTTCATGGATACCGGTACCGTTAAGTGGTTCAACGACAGCAAAGGCTTTGGCTTCATCACCCCGGACAAGGGCGGCGACGACCTGTTCGCGCACTTCTCCGAAATCAAGGGCAATGGCTTCAAGACGCTCGCTGAAAATCAAAAGGTGAGCTTCGAGACCAAGCAAGGCCCGAAGGGTCTGCAAGCGGCCAACATTACGCCGCTCTAAGCAAAGTATGAAGGGCTCGGTGTCCGGCATCGGACATCGGGCTGCAGCGACATCCTCGCGGAGTTTCATCTCCCACAGTTGGCGCGCGATCGCTTTAGAGTTGCGGTAGTACCCGCAATTCGCCCGAGCGCCAAACGCCTCGTTGCACCTCATTCCCTTTCGGCTTCAACGCCTTTTTAGCTTTCCGGCTGCGTCCTGATTCGGCTCGCAATGGCTGTGAATCGGCTCGTCTGCGCGACTCATTGAGAGTTCGCACGGCGGCGCGCACCCGCACATCATTAAAATACAAAATGCAAAACAAACATATTCATCATTACAACGGCTATGCCGTCAAACCTTCGGCGCACCGTTTGCCCGACGGTACTTTCTCGTCCAACCTGTTGCTCGAGCGCGCCGACAGCGCCCGCGCCGACGGTCTTTACCAGTTCTATTCACTCGACTACTTCGCCGACGAAGAACAAGCCCTGCAGCATTCCGCACGCTGGGCGCACGAGTGGGTCGATACGCGCGGTTGACGCGCACAAGAGCGCCCATAGTGCGGCGTTCTGCACTTTTGCCGCTCTTTGCAACGGCACCGCGAGCACAACCGCTAGCTCCTGTGCCTGTTTTGTCGGCACGCGGATAAAGAATCCGCCTCGACAGCCGTTATGCGAACTATGGCGCGGCCTCGCCCGCGCACCCTATTTCGCGTCCAACGCACTGTTGAATCCGATAATGAACCGACTGACACTGAAACAGAAGTTGTGGGTGCCCCTGCTGCTTTGCTGGGCAGCGCTGCTCATCGTAACCATAGTCAACGCGCTCGACGCGCGTAGCGCGCAGATGGACGCGCGCCGCTCGGCTCTTGCGGACGTCACCGACATGGCCGCCTCGATCGTCGCGGATTACGCGAAGCAGGCAGAGGCCGGCAAGCTTTCCGTCGACGAAGCCAAGCAGCAGGCCATTGCCCGCGTCAACGCTCAGCGTTACGACACGTCGGGCTACGTGACGATCGTACGCGGCGACTCCGTGATGGTCGCTCACCCGATGAGCCCGAAGCTCAACGGCAAGGATATGAGCGGCTTTCGCGACGCGAAGGGCAACGCGCTCTATCACGACATCGCCGCGGCGGGCGGCTCCGCGGCAGGCTCCGGCTATCTGCGCTACTGGTGGCCGAAGCCCGGCGAAACGAAGCCGAGCGAAAAGATCGGCTACGTGAAGCGCTTCGCGCCGTGGAACTGGGACTTCATTGCCGGCGCGTACATGGACGACATCCAGGCGCAGTTCTACGAGACACTGCTGCGCTCAGGCGGCATGCTACTGGTGCTGGGCGTGCTGGTGTCGTTCGTCGCGTCGCGCGTGGTGCGCAATGTGTCGCGCTCGATCGGCGGCGAGCCGTCCGCGGCTGCGCAAATCGCCATGCGTATCGCGCGCGGCGACCTGGCCACGCCTATCGACCTGCGCCGCGGCGACACCACGAGTCTGCTGTTCTCGCTGCGCGAAATGCGCGATCAACTCGCCGCCACCGTCGCGCGCATCAAGACTTCCGCCGAGACGATCACCGTCGCTTCCAAGGAAATTGCCGCCGGCAACCTCGACTTGTCGAGCCGCACCGAAGAACAGGCGGCGTCGTTGCAGCAGACCGCCGCCAGCATGGACGAACTGACCAAGACCGTCACGCAGAACGCCGACAACGCCGCAACGGCTTCCGATCTGGCTAAAGACGCGTCGAGCATCGCTGCGCGCGGCGGCGAAGTGGTCAACGACGTCGTCGAAAAGATGGCCGGCATTACGGCGAGTTCGCGCAAGATCGGCGAGATCATCAACGTGATCGAGGGCATTGCGTTCCAGACCAACATTCTTGCGCTCAACGCCGCCGTGGAAGCGGCGCGCGCCGGCGAAGAAGGCCGCGGTTTTGCGGTAGTCGCGGGCGAAGTCCGCAATCTCGCGCAGCGCAGCGCGACGGCGGCCAAGGAAATCAAGGTGCTGATTGATCAATCCGTCGAGCAGGTCGGCGAAGGCTCGACGCTGGCCGGCCGCGCCGGCAGCACCATCGGCGAAGTGGTCGAGGCCGTGGGCCGGGTCACGGCGATCATGAATGAAATTTCGGCGGCGTCGAAGGAGCAGAGCTCCGGCATAGGCGAAGTGAATCTCGCGATTCGGCAGATGGACGACGTCACGCAGCGCAACGCGGCACTCGTCGAGCAGGCAGCGGCCGCCGCCGGTTCATTGGACGAGCAAACCGAGCAGTTACGCGAGGCCGTCTCCGTGTTCAAGGTGGGGCAGCCGGCCTGATTCGGACAGCGCAACTGCGACCGGCCGCTCGCTGTAGTGCATTGACGCAGCTTTCGCCGGCGCAAAAAAAAAGGTGCCCCGAGGGGCACCTTTTTGTACAACAAGCAGCTTCTGCGGAAGCTTAGAAGCGGTGACGCAGACCGACCGTAGCAGCCGTCTGGTTCTTCGACGACGACGGAGCTTGCGTGATGTCGCCGCTGTAGATCGAAGCGACGCCGCCGTCGCCCATTGCGTGCTGGTACACGGCTTGAGCGTAGACGTCCGTGCGGCGCGACAGAGCGTAGTCAGCCTGCAGACCGATCTGGTGGTAGCGCACCGAAGCCGAACCGCCGTTTGCAGCAACGCCGTAGCCCTTGCCGTCCGTGAACGTGTAGGCAACGCCCAGGCCCAGAGCCGGGGTCAGGTTGTACTTGCCGTTGACTTCGTAGTTGTTGGCACGCAGCGATTGCTGAACGCCGGTAACGTTGTCGATACGCGATTGCGTCCATGCCAGGCCAACCGTAGCCGGGCCGAACGAGTACGAACCAGCAGCGCCGAATTCACGCTGACGGAAGTTGCCGGTTGCGCCCAGGAAGCCGCCGTCCGTTGCACCGCCGTTGCCAGCCGTGCCGGTTGCGTTCGTTGCGCCCGGGTTGTTCTGCTGCGCGTAAGCAGCACCCAAACGCAGACCTTGCCACTGGTATGCAGCGCCCAAGCTGTATTCGCGGTTGTTTGCGAATGCGCCAGCCTGGTTCGAGAAGCCGTACGTGCCGCCGAACGTGAAGCCAGCGTAGTTAGCGCTCGAGTACTTGATCGAGTTGTTAACCGCGAAGCCGCCGTTCGTGTTCAGGTTGTCGTTGTTGAACGGGTGCGCGAAGTACGTGCCGCCCCAGCTGCCCGTTGCGGTCAGCGGTGCGAGGAAGTCTTGCGCTGCGTCGTATTGACGGCCCAGCGTGACGGTACCGAATTGCGCGCTCGACAGACCGACGAATGCCTGACGGTTGAACATGCCGTTGTTGTTTGCGAAGCGGCCGTTGTTCACGTTAAAACCGCTTTCCAACGTGAAGATTGCCTTCAGGCCGTTGCCCAGGTCTTCCGAGCCGCGCAGACCGAAGCGGCTCTGGTCGATGCCGCCGCTGCCAGCTGCCCACTTGGAGCTGTGAGCAACGTTGCTCGTGTAGGTCACGCCTGCGTCCAGCAGACCGTACAGGGTAACGCTGCTTTGTGCGTGAGCGACGGAAGCGAACGATGCGGCAACCGCAACGACGATGAGACTCTTTTTCATGCGTGGGACTCCTGTTCGATAAATTTTCGCGAGGGGAGCGGGACCAGCCTCGACAGCACGCGTACGCGCCGCCGCCCTTTCGCCGAACCTTGGCGGCACGGCCGGGCACCCTCTAAACGAAGCGTGAGTGTAGGGGGACATCCTAATAGTGGCGCGAGCAATTCACACAACACGGTCTTGCGCGATCGGCAATAATCTTTGGGCAATGCGGACTAAGCCACTGAATTTTTAGGAAAAAAAGCAAAAAGTGACAGATGCACGGCCTGCGCGAAACATAAATAATTTGCAACTTTTCAATAATTTGGGTTGCGTGAATGCAACAGCCCGTAATAGCCGTGAAGTAATTTCGTGCCGTTAAAAGCGCGGGCGTTGTTAGAGCGTTGCTTATTAATTAAGCAGACCGACTATATGGAATGACGCAATTAATTATTTTAAAAAGCCTGGAACTCAATTCGCGCGGAATTGTCACGACTCACGATTCGTGATTGGCTTATCCCGGTTGTTGGCGATTCGGGCTTCGTGCGCTGCGCTGCAGTGACGGCGAGCGCTTCTGGAATCACAATCCACCGCCTTTCACGGGCAAAATAAAAGCCGCCCCTCAGGCGGCTTTTCATGCGATTGCGGCAAAGCCGCCGCATGCATTTATTTCGATGCTAGTCACTAAGTGAAGCCTTCAGCACGGGCGTGTCCGGAGGTAATCTGCGGCGCCGACCGCCGCGTGACTTACCCGGTGCTGAAAGCGGACGGCAATGCATCGAACAGCCTTCCATCTACATTAACGGCACGGCCGTTCGTCTTTTCACGCGTAGTTTCCCTAATTCCGGCAAGGCGCTTCGTTGAACTAGGACTGCTTTTGGGACTGCCCAAGGGCGTCCTCGTCTTCGGGAGAACTGCCGGGCGCGAGGGGATCGGTGTCGGGCGGTGTGCCGGGCAGCGGACGCGGCTGGTCTTCGGGCGCGTCTAACGGCTCGTTGGACGGGTCGGCTACCGGGTCAATGGTGGGGTCGGTTTGCATGATCAGGCTCCTGTGAAGGGAAGTTTCCCCCTTCTGCCGGCGCAACCGTTATTCCCGCCGGGCCGGTGAGCAACGTCGAGCGAGAGCCTTGATCGTCCAATGTAGAAAGTGCCTGCGTGCGCAGTGCAAATTTCAAGCGTCTTGCTGGGCGCAGATGCGTCTAGCGACAATCCTCTCCGGTAGCCGCCGGATCGTTGACGGCGCCGGTCAAAAAAGGCTCCAGGCCGAACAGCCACGCAAAGCAAAATGTGATCCGCGCGAGTAGCCGCAGTGGGCGCTGCGGCGCACGCTCGATAACGCCCGAAAGCGGCGCGGCAAGGATCGGTTCGGGCTGCGTGAATTCAGTAACGGGATGGTCGTGTCGCATGGTCATTGTCGTTTTGATTGGTGTGGGCGCGGACCATGAGCAATGCGCGTGCCAAGGGCGCGCGGCAATTGACGACTCTCGCCAGCTGCGGCTAGTGACAAGTTCCGACAATAACTCCGCACGCCGCGTGCGAACCGCTGGTCTTCCTCGCGAGGCTAGCGAGGCTAAAGAGCCTGGCGCGCGACGCGTAACCCCCGACTGGTGCCCTATGGCGTTAGCGGCAGCCGGTTCGTCTCCTTGATGGTATGCATGACGAACGCGCTCCTCACTTCGCGCACGTGCGGTAACGTGGCTAGGACCTTCCGACTGAAATTGGCGAACGCGTCCAGGTCCGTTGCGACTACACGCAACAGATAGTCCTCTTCCCCCGAGAGGATGTAGCACGACAACACCTGCTCAACGACCTGCAACGCACGCTCGAACTCGATTGCATCGCGCTCGTGGTGCGAAGTGATCTTCACGAATACAAACGCGTCGATCCCAAGGCCCAAGGCTTTGCGGTTCAGCAAAAGGCTGTAGCCGTCGATCACGCCGGACTCCTCCATCCGCCTCACCCGCCGCCAGCACGGCGAGACCGAACTGTTGGTCTTCTCCGCGAGCGCGGCCATCGAAATACGCGGATCAGTCTGCAGGATGGCGAGTATTTCCCGATCGGCAGACGAAAGCAGGGCTTGGTCCATGAGAGGCTCCGTTGGCACCATTGATTTGCGAGGTATCGCTTCAACCAGACACGATTTACCTTCTACTCGAATATAAGCGAAATTTCTTGCCGATATTCGGCGCCGCACGGGCAAACATAGAAAAAACCGATCTACGCGCCCTTCATAGAATGTCGTCAGGTCTGGGAGTGATCATGTGCAATGAACTGACGCCTGACGATCCGGACTTGGCGTACTCGCCGAGTTCGGTCGCTGCAAACTACCGCGAAGTCATCGCGGACTATGAGACAAGGAGCCTCACGACCCTGAGGCATGCGAGTGCGGTACGCGTGCCTTACGGCAGGACATCGGACGAATATTCGATCCTCTTCGAGCCGGCGGACAGCGCGCCTCACGCGATGCTGGTCTTCTTTCACGGCGGCTATTGGCAAGAGCTTTCGGCCGAGGTTTCGTGCTTTCCCGCGGACTCGCTGCTATCGCGAGGCTATGCGTACGCGGCGGTGAACTACACGCTGGCCCCTCATGCGACGGTGTCCACCATCGTCTCCCAGTGCGCGAACGCGCTGATCTCGCTTGCAGTGCGCAGGCCGAACGCGCGAATGGTAATCGCGGGCAGTTCGGCAGGCGCGCATCTGGCAGCAATGCTCATGTCTGTCGACTGGAAGGTTTTCGGCCTAAACGCCGCACCGTTTGACGGCGCGGTGCTCATTTCCGGCATCTACGACTTACGGCCGCTTGTCACGACTTATATCAATGAGCCGCTGCAGTTGAACATTGAAAGCGCGGCTGCCATGAGTCCGCAACTGCTGCCGTTGCGCGTCCGGGTACCCACCGTGGTGTGCTGGGGCGAGCACGAAACACCCGCGTTCAAGCAGCAAAGCCGCGACTATGCGGCTTTTATTGCGCGATCGGGCGGCGACGTATCGCACTACGAAGTCGCCGAAAAAAATCACTTCGACATTCTTTTTGCTCTGTCCGATCCCACGAGCCGGCCGGGCATCGACACCTTCAAATTACTCGGAGACAAATCATGAATAGACCACGCAAGCGCGTGATCCCTGAAGTGCGCAATCCCGCGCTGGAGCGCTCGCTCATCAAGGACGTTTCGATTTCGACCAACGAAACCCGGGAAGAAACCGTCAAGTCCACTTCTGGCGAACCGCTGATCGCATTCGATGGCAAGAGCAATCCCTTCATCGACTATCACCGCAACGACCTGCTTTTGAGCATTCAGCACATGCGCAGCGAAGGCCATGACGAGATGGTCTTTATCCTGATGACGCAATGCAAGGAGCTCACGTTCAAGGCGATTCACTATGAAGCCTACAACATGCAGTTGCGCATCAAGGACGACGACGTCGCCGGCGCACTGGCGTTGGTGCCGCGCATCAAGCGCCTGTTCGAATACCTCGTGAAGACGTGGGACGTACTCTCGACCATCACGACAAGCGGCTTTAACGAATTCCGCGACTGCCTCGGCGTTTCGTCGGGACAGCAATCGTACATGTATCGGCATGTCGAGTTCATTCTCGGCAACAAGTCCGTGCGCCTCGCGCAAGCTCACGCAAACAACCCTGACGTTTATCCGCAACTTAAGGCGTCCCTCAATGCGCCAAGCCTCTATGACGATGTGCTTGCACTCCTGCATCGGCGTGGAATTGCCGTTCCCGCAAATGCACTGCAACGCGACTGGTCCGAAACGTATGCATCGAATCCCGAGGTCGAGAACGCGTGGCTCGAGGTCTACCGCGATCCGACGCCCGACAACGATCTTTACCTGCTCGGCGAAGGTCTCATAGAAATCGCCGATCTGTTTTCGCAGTACCGGTGGCGCCATTTCACCTCGGTCGAGCGCATTCTCGGCTTCAAGCCGGGTACAGGCGGATCGGCGGGTGTGGGCTGGCTCAAGCATGTTGTCGAACATCGCTTTTTCCCCGAGTTGTGGGCTATCCGTACCGTGTTGGGGGCCTGATGGATCGCAGCGCAACCGCCACACCGGCCACCGACCCCTGCAACACACTGGCAGAAACGCGTGACAGGTTCTGCATTCCAGAAGGCGTCCGTTATTTCGACGGCAATTCGCTTGGCCTCATGCCCAAGGTGGTCCAACTGCATGCGTCCAATGTGATCACGCACGAATGGGGCGCGGGCCTTATTCACTCGTGGCATGACGCGCAATGGCGTACCTTGCCGCAACGCACCGGTGCCAAGATCGCCGCGTTGATCGGCGCAAAAGCTCACCAGGTCGTGGCTTGCGACTCGACCTCGGTCAACCTTTTCAAAGTGCTGGTGAGCGCGGTTCGTCTTCGAGCCGACCGGAAGAAAATCGTCACGGACTCCGACGCATTTCCAACCGATCTGTACATAGTCGAGCAGGTCGCGAGACTTTTCGATCTGACGGTCGTCGCAGTTCCCGCACGCGAGATCGAGCGCCATCTCGACGGCGAAGTCGCGGCAGTTGTACTCACGCACGTTGACTACCGCAGCGCAGAGATCTACGACATGCGCGGCTACACGCAGCGAGCTCACGACGTGGGCGCGCTGATTGTGTGGGATCTGTCACACACGGCGGGCGCGGTGCCTTGCGATCTCGACGGCAGCGGCGCGGACTTCGCCGTCGGATGCGGGTACAAGTACCTCAATGGCGGCCCCGGCGCACCGGCCTATCTGTACGTTGCGGAGCGCCACGCCGACGCATGCGAGCAACCGCTCGCAGGGTGGTTCGGCCACGCACGCCCATTCGACTTCGCGCAGCAGTACACGCCCGCATCGGGCGCTGCACGATTCTTGTGCGGAACCAACCCGGTGATTGGCCTTTCGGTTCTCGCACGGGCACTCGACATCTTCGAGGGCGTGTCTCTGAGCGAAATCAGAAGCCGAAGCACGCAGCTCACCGGCCTGTTCATTGAAGGCGTGGACAGCCACCTGAGCGCACACGGTTTCGCGCTCGCCTCGCCCCGCGACGCCGCGCGGCGAGGCAGTCATGTGTCGCTGCGCCACCCGCATGGCTACGGCGTGATGCAGGAACTGGCAAAACGCAAGTTCATCGGCGACTTCCGCATGCCGGATTACATGCGATTCGGTTTCGCACCGCTCTACAACACCCAGGACGACGTCCATGCGCTGATCGATACATTGGATCAAATCATGACCACGCGCGCCTGGGACAAGCCGGAGTATCAGCAGCGGCGCGATTTCACGTAGAAACGCAGCACCCGGCGCGTCCACGCGTGCCGGACAACGATTACAAAAGACGGAGACACAATGTCATCAGGAAACTTCGATTCGATTGCCGCGCGCGAGAGCGATCTGGAAAAGCGACTCACACCGCGACAACTCACCATGATCGCGATAGGCAGCGCCATAGGTACAGGTCTGTTTCTCGGCAGCGGAGCCGCCATTCAGATGGCGGGTCCGAGCGTGATCGTCAGTTATGCAATAGGCGCGCTCGTCGCTCTTCTCTTGATGGGCTGCCTCGCGGAAATGGTCATCGCGCACCCAACGACGGGTTCGTTCGGCGCCTATGCGGAGCATTACCTCGGTGCACGCGCCGGTTTCGTCGTGCGCTATACGTATTGGGTTTCGGTGGTTCTTGTTATCGGCGCGGAGGTCACCGCAGTTGCGGTGTACATGCAGTACTGGTTTCCGGCAACGCCGGCGTGGCTCTGGATCATCGGTTTTTCCGCGCTGCTGATCGCGGTCAACGCAAGCAGTGTCAACGTGTTCGGTACCGCCGAGTACTGGTTCGCCACGGTCAAGGTGGCCGCTATCGTGGGCTTCATCGTTATCGGCGGTTTGACGGTGTGGCAAGCCCCCGTGGGCGGAGCCATCGGCTTTGGCAACTATTTCGCTAACCAGGGGTTCTTTCCGAAAGGATTCTCCGGCACATGGTATGCCGTGGTGATCGCAATCTTCAGCTTCATCGGCATCGAATTCATCGCAGTTGCCGCGGGTGAAGCAAAGCAACCTCAGCAGGCCGCGCGCACGGCATTCAAGTCCGCCGTCTTGCGGCTGTTCCTGTTCTACATCGTCACCATTGCGTTGACGGTGGCAATCGTTCCGTGGCAGCGCGCCGGCACGGGAGAAAGCCCGTTCGTCCTCGTCATGCGCCTGCTCGGCATTCCCTTCGGCGCGAGCGTGATGAACTTTGTCGTCCTCACCGCTGCATTGTCGGCCATGAACGCTCAGTTGTACGTAGCGACGCGGATGATCTTCAGCCTCTCTCGCGGCGGGCAGGCGCCCACCTTTCTCGGCACCATTGGCCGTAATGGCGTGCCGTCCCGAGCGCTGCTCTTTTCCACCTCGGGCGTGGCTTTCGCCGCCGTCTGCAGTGTGTTCGTGCCTAGAGATTCGTTTCTGCTCGTCATGTCCATCGCGATGTTCGGCGCGCTTTTCGCATGGTTCATGATTTTCGTCACCCACTACCGGTTCCGGCGCGTCGCGCAGCGCGACGGAACTCACCTCACCTTCCGCATCTGGGGATTCCCTTTCCTGACCATCGCCGGCGGCGCGCTGATGTTCGCCGTCCTCGCCACAACGCTCGTGCTGCCGGCGTTCCGCATGACGCTAGTAACAGGTATCCCGCTGCTGCTTGCGCTGGGCGTCGCTTATGAGTTCGTCAAAGGCCGCCCGAACGCGCGGCTTCTCGAGAAGGAAGCACTGTGAAAACCTATCCCACGCCGTTCATCGCCGCCGCTGTGCAGGCGGCACCGGTCTATCTGAATGCGGACGCAACCGTTGAACTCGCCTGTTCGCTGATCGACGCTGCCGCGCGTGAAGGCGCGCGTCTCGTCGCGTTCCCCGAGGTGTTCGTTGCAGGTTACCCATACTGGAACTGGACCATGACGCCGGTTCAGGGCAGTTCCTGGTATGAGCAACTTTACGTCAACTCGATCGACATACCGGGCGCGCACGTCGACCGGCTCTGTTCAGCCGCGCGCGAGGCTAACTGCTTCGTCGTGATCGGCGTGAACGAACGCGGGGCACACAGTTACGGCGTGCTGTACAACACCGTGCTGTTCATCGGCGCGGACGGCACGCTGCTTGGCCGGCATCGCAAGCTGGTACCCACCTGGGCGGAAAAACTCACCTGGACGGGCGGCGACGGTAGTTCACTCACGGTGCACGACACGGAAATCGGTCCGCTCGGCGCACTCGCCTGCGGAGAAAACACCAACACGCTCGCGCGTTTCTCGCTGCTCGCGCAAGGTGAACTGATTCACGTGGCGAACTACATCGCATTGCCTGTCGCGCCGAAGGACTACGACATGGTCGAAGCGATCAAGCTGCGCGCGGCTGCGCATTCGTTCGAGGGCAAACTCTTTTCGATCGTTTCCTGCTCGGCTCTCTCCGAGGAAATCGTCGAGCGCATTGCGGGCAACGACCCCGATGCGCGCGCGCTGCTCAAACGCGAGCACAGCGCGTTCTCGGGCATCTTCGGTCCTGACGGCCGTTTGCTGACAGAGCCGCTGATCGATCGCGAAGGAATCGTCTATGCGGAAATCGACCTGTCGCGCTGCATACAACCCAAACAGATGCATGACATTGTCGGTCACTACAACCGTTTCGATATTTTCAATCTGACCGTCGACAAGCGCATGCAGGCTCCCATGCAAATCACCGGTCAGGCAGCCGACAAAGCGCTTTCCGAACGACGCGAAAGTGCCCCTGCGAGCCGCGCGACTGCGGCGTGCGCCGCTATCACGGAGAAGCGCCATGCATGACGATAACGTAGCGGGACGTGCGCGCGTGGTCGATACCCCTGAGCTTTCCGCGTTCTACGCCGCGCTCGCCACGCACGAGGCCGGCGCGCTGTGGACGGTGGCCAACGACATCGAGCCGTGGGAACCCAAGCCCCATGCGGTGCCCATGTTGTGGAGTTACGAAGCGCTGCGCCCTATGGTGCTGCAATCGCTCGACCTCGTTCGTCCTGAGGATGCCGGACGGCGTGTCGTCATGCTTGTGAATCCTAAGCGGCGCGACGTCAGTGCTGCTGTCGGCTGGCTCTACACCGGCATACAGGTGATGAAGCCAGGCGAAGCGGCATCGGCGCACCGGCATATGGCTTCGGCGCTGCGCTTCATTATTGAGGGCAGCGGCGCTTACACGATTGTCGACGGAGAACGTCTCACGCTCGCAGCAAACGACTTTGTGATTACCCCCAACGGCACCTGGCACGAACACGGCAACGACGGCGGCACGTCGCCCTGCATCTGGCAGGACGGGCTCGACATTCCGCTAATCAATGCGCTGGAAGCGAACTTTTATGAGGTCCACCCTGCGCTCCACCAGGATGTCGCGCGGCCCTTGAACGCCTCCCACGCCGCGTATGCCAACCCTGCGCTGAAGCCGCTCCAGCCGGACTGGCGCAAGCCCTATTCCCCGCTATTGAAGTTCAGTTGGGAAAGCACATACGAAGCCCTGCACCGCTATGCGATGGTCACCGACGGTTCACCGTTCGACGGTGTCGTCATGGAATACGTGAACCCGCTCACAGGCGGCTCCGTCATGCCGACCATGGGCGCGCAGATGCAGATGCTGCGCGCGGCAGAAAGCACACGGGCGCATCGGCACACGGGCAACGTGATCTACCACGTGGCAAAGGGGTCGGGCCACTCGGTTATCGGCGGGAAACGGTTTGACTGGAAAGAGCACGACATTTTCTGCGTACCGGCCTGGACCTGGCACGAGCATGCCAATGCGTCGGCCACCGACGACGCGTGCCTGTTCTCTTTTAACGACTTCCCCGTCATGAAATCGCTTGCGATCTATCACGAGCAAGCCTACATGCCGAACGACGGACACCAGACCTATTAAGCGACCCTCGAGGAAAATATGCAGCTAGTGACCTATCAGGATCTCGCGCGCGAGCAAGCGGCGCGCGTGGGCGTAGTGCTCGACGAACAGGTCGTCGACGTCGCGCTACTGGGATTGCAAGCGAACGTGAGCCTGCCTTCGACGATGCTCGGGCTCATCGACGCCGGCCCCGCAGCGCTCGATCTGCTACGCGCGCTTCTTGCCGCACATCGCGAGCGCTGGCCCGTGGGCACTGCCACGTGGTTGAGCAACGTGAGACTGCTTGCGCCGATTCCGCGCCCCCGCAAGAACCTTTTCGGCATCGGTTTGAATTACGTGGACCATGTCGCCGAATCGAGCCGTTCGCTCGACACGGACAAAGAAATGCCCGCGAAACCAGTGGTTTTCAGCAAGCCGCCGACCACGGTAATCGGCCCCAACGAAGCCATTGAACATAACGGCGAGATCACGCAGCAACTCGACTGGGAAGTCGAACTCGGTGTGGTGATCGGACGAACCGCCAAGCGCATCAGCGAAGCCGACGCGATGGCGCATGTGTTCGGCTACACGGTGATCAACGACATCAGCGCGCGCGATAACCGCCGTGCGGGCCAATGGATTTTCTCGAAGGGCCAGGACACGTATTGCCCGATGGGCCCTTGCATCGTCACGGCCGACGAAATCGCCGACCCACATAACCTGGAATTGTCGCTCACCAAGAACGGGCGCGTCATGCAGCACGCGAGCACCGCGCAGATGTACTTCAAGATTCCCGCGCTGATTGCGGATATCGCCTCGGCAATCACACTCGAGCCGGGCGACATTATCGCGACCGGTACGCCGTCCGGCGTGGGCGCGGGCCGCACGCCGCAGGAGTGGATGCACCCCGGCGACGTGATTGAAGCACGCGTCGAGCGCATCGGCACGCTGCGCAATCCCGTTGTCTCCGTCTAGCAGGATGCCCATGATTCCTAATAGAACTTTCCGTATCGGCCAGATCGTTCCGAGTTCCAATGTAACCATGGAGCGCGAAATTCCGGCCATGCTGCGTCTGCGCGAAACCGTGGAGCCCGAGCAGTTCACGTTTCATTCGAGCCGTATGCGCATGAAGCAGGTCACAAAGGAAGAACTCGAGTCCATGGATCGCGACTCGGATCGCTGCGCGGCCGAATTGGCCGATGCAAGGGTGGACGTGCTCGGCTATGCGTGTCTGGTTGCCATCATGAGCATGGGTATCGGCTATCACCGCATGTCGGAAAAGCGCCTGAGCGAGGTCGTGAAGAACAACGCCTGCACCGCGCCGGTCGTGACGAGTGCCGGCGCTCTCGTGGACGGCCTGCGCGCGCTCGGCGTGAGACGTATCGCGCTGATTGCGCCTTACATGAAGCCGCTCACGCAACTGGTCGTCGATTATCTGGAGCACGAGAACATCCGCGTGGCGAGCCATCTCGCACTCGAAATCCCGGACAATCTGGAGGTGGGCGGACGCGATCCAAACGCCTTGCGCGCCATTTACAGGCAACTCGATCTTTCGCAGGCCGACGCCGTGGTGCTGTCTGCCTGCGTGCAGATGCCGTCGTTCGAGGCGATCCAGGCGGTGCAGGATGAGTGCGGCAAGCCAGTCGTTTCCGCCGCGGTCTGCACGACGTTTTCGATGTTGAAGAAGTTGGGCTTGCGCACCTATGTGCCCAATGCCGGAGAACTTCTGTCAGGACGCTATTAGCCAGCACACGGGACGGGCTAACGCTCGCCCGTCTCCGTATGCAAGCCATCCTGCACCGGCTACGCGCCGTGTGCGCGTTTCAGCCGCCTTACGCCTTCTTCAATGTCGGCAATGTCCGGAGCGGCAAACGACAGCCGCAGCGACGCGGCGTCGACCTTGTCCGCGAAAAACGCCTTGCCCGGCACGAACATGACCTTGTTTTCAATCGCGCGTTGCAGAAGTTCGGAGGCGTCCGCACCGCTGACGCTGCTGCCGCCGGCTTCATTCAGACGGGCCCAGACAAACATCCCACCCTCGGGCCGATGGAACTGGAGCGCATCGCCAAGCTGCAATCGCAGCGCGTCGCACAGCGCTTCGCATTTGCGCCCGTACATCGCGGTGATACGCGGCAGGTGACGTTCGAGCGCGCCGTCGGCGAGGTATTCGGCGGCAATGGCTTGTGTCCACGGCGTGCTGCAAAGGTCGACGGTTTGCTTCGCGACCACGCAACGGCGCGCGATTTCCGCCGGCGCAATGGTCCAGCCCACGCGCAGGCCCGGTGCGACGATCTTGGAGAGGCTCGCAAAATGGACAACCCAGTCACGCGAGCCGGCCACTTCAGCGGTAAGAGACAGAATCGAAGGGACCGTTTCTCCGGAAAAACGCAGGTCGCCGTAGGGGTCGTCTTCGACGAGAACAAACTTGTATTGCACCGCCAGCTTCAGCAGTGCGATGCGGCGCTCGCGTGTGATGGTCGCGCCCGTGGGGTTCGCAAACGTGGGAACCGTATAGAGCAGCTTGGGGCGCGCGAGCGTACCGGAGGCGAGAAGCGTGGCGAGATAGTCGACGTCGAGACCGTGCGCATCGACAGGTAGGGTTACGATCTTCGACTGCTGAAGCCTGAGTGCCTGAAGCGTGGCGGGATACGCCGGCTGTTCGGTCAGCGCGACATCGCCAGGATTCAACAACACGCGAAGCAAGAGGTCCAGTCCCTGCTGCGATCCTGTCGTGACAACCATCTCGTTGGGCGCGCACGACACACCGCGACGCGCCATCAGATTGATGAGCTCATGCTTCAGGCGCGGCAAACCGTCCGTGGGTCCATACTGGAGACACACGCTCGCGTCCTGGTACGCGCGAGCCGCGGCTTGCTGCAGACCTTCGACATCGAATAGATCGCTGGCAGGATAACCGCCCGCAAACGAAATCATGCCCGGCTCGGCGAGGTACTTGAAAAGTTCGCGAATCGGGGAGCCAGAGGGGCTCTGAAAAGGAGCAGTAAATTCGTACATGTCGTGGTTGGCTAAGTGCCGGGCATACAAACGTTCATTGTGGTCAGCGGTCATGTCCGCAGCAAACGATATCTATGCACTACGTAGTGCGGTTTCATCATCAAGCGCATTGCCGGTAAAGAAAAGCCCGGCAACAGCCGGGCTTCGCATGCTCAATCAGTGCAGCTCGAACCAATCGCTATACCACGTTCTTTTCCACAATCGGACGATTTTCCAGCACGCGCTGCCAGCTCAGCGAAGACAGATCAAGCGACACATAGCGTCCATGGAGAATCAGCTCGCTCACGCCGCGGCCGGTCGCCGGACCTTGCTGCAAGCCATGGCCGCTATAGCCGTTGGCAAACACGCAGTTATCGACCTGCGGGTGATAGCCGATAATCGCGTTCTGGTCGAACACGTTGTACTCGTAATACCCTGACCAGCAGTTCTCCACACGCAGCGCCTCGAATTGAGGCACGCGGTGCGCAAGCGTCGGCCAGATGACGTCGTCGAAAAGAGCGTGGTCGACTTCGTCGAGCGGCAAATCGTCGGGATCGTTGTCCGCGTGCGGCGAGGTGCCGCAAATATACGTCTTTCCTTCGGGACGAAAGTAGACGCCGCTCGGATCGATCAGCAGCGGACAAGCCTCGAGTCGCGCCGGCGAAGACACATTGAAAATGCTGCGACGGCGCGCAAACACAGGAATGTCGATGTCCATCATCGCGGCGGTCTTGCGCGCCCAGGCGCCTGCGGCGTTCACCACCGTATCGCATGCGTAGCGTTCGCCATTGCCGGCGATCACATGCGAGACCTTATGGCCCTCGCGAACCACACCCGTGACTTCGGCCGCGACATAGCGCGCGCCGAGCGACTGTGCTTTCTTGCGAAGCGCCTGCACGAGTCCATAACCGTCGAACCAACCTTCGCCACTTTCACCGAATGCGCCCGATTCGAGGTCCTCGACATTCAGCCACGGGAACCTGGCCTTCAGCGCGTGCTGATCCATCAGACTGATGTCCGCGCCAAGGCTCTTTTGCAATGCGTGATTCTCGCGCAGCGTTGCATCGCCTGCGGGGGTAGCGAGAAACAGGTAGCCACCTTCATGCAGATCGACCGACGGTCGGTTGCCGTCGACTTCGAGCAGCTCGCCGATATTGCGCAGGAATTCGATACCGTACAGCGACATCTGAACCGACAGCGGCGTGGAAAACTGCTGCCGTATTGAAGCGGCCGACAAGGCCGACGACGACTTCGCGTAGCTCGGGTCCCGCTCGATCACCGTGACCGAAACGCTCGGGTCGGAAGCCCGCAAGAAGTAAGCGATCGAACTGCCGATAACCCCGCCGCCAACAATAACGACTCGAGAACTCACGACTTGCTCCATATGGCTCATGACTGGACGGTTCGCAGGACGACGCCCGCCGCAAGAGCGTGACCAACGTTGTCTTGCACGCCCGCAAAAGCGCCATGCCTGAAAAAAACGGCCGTCTTGCAACGGCCGTCGATAAGCAGCGCAATACGCCTAGCCGATATTGAAATCGATGCCCTGCGCGAGCGGCAGTGCCGACGAATAGTTGACCGTGTTGGTTGCGCGGCGCATATAGGCCTTCCACGAATCCGAGCCGGATTCGCGCCCGCCGCCCGTTTCCTTTTCGCCGCCGAACGCGCCGCCAATTTCCGCGCCACTCGGTCCGATGTTCACATTGGCAATACCGCAGTCGCTGCCCGAGGCCGAGAGGAATCGTTCGGCTTCACGCAGGTCCGTCGTAAACACGCACGACGAAAGACCGTGCACGGCCGCGTTGTTGCCCTCTATTGCCTCGTTGAAGTCGCTGTACTTCAGCACGTAAAGAATCGGCGCGAAGGTTTCCTTCAGCACGACCGGCGTTTGCGAAGGCATTTCGACAATGGCCGGGCGTACATAAAAAGCCTTTTCATGGCCCGCAACCGTGTGGCGGTCGCCGCCGAACACCTTGCCGCCTTCGCTCTTCGCCTGCTCCAGCGCCGCCTGCATGCGATTGAACGACTGCTCGTCGATCAGCGGTCCCATCAGCACGCCCTGCTCGAGCGGATTGCCGATCACCACCTTGCTGTAGAGCGTCTTCAAACGTTCAACGGCCTTATCGTAGACACTTTCGTGGACGAACAGCCGGCGCAGCGACGTGCAGCGCTGACCTGCCGTGCCGACCGCGGAAAACACGATACCGCGCAGCGCCAGCTCCAGATCTGCGGTGCCGGAAACGATACCCGCATTGTTGCCGCCGAGTTCGAGGATGGAGCGGCCAAAGCGGCGCGCTACTTCCACGCCGACCGTGCGGCCCATTTCCGTGCTGCCTGTTGCGCTGACGATATTCGAGCGCGGATCGGCAACCAGCTTCGCGCCGACCTCGCGGCCACCGTTGACCACACACGTGAGGCCTTCGGGCGCGTCGCCGAACTCCTTCAACGCGTCTTGCAGAATCCTGTCCACGGCCAGTGCGGTGAGCGGGGTTTTTTCCGACGGCTTCCAGATCACCGCATTGCCGCACACGAGCGCGAGCGCCGCATTCCACGACCACACGGCGGCCGGAAAGTTGAAGGCGGAAATCACGGTGCACACGCCCATCGGATGCCAGGTTTCAGCCATGCGATGACCAGGGCGCTCCGACGCGATCGTCAGGCCATAAAGCTGACGCGACAGACCGACCGCGAAATCGCAGATGTCGATCATTTCCTGAACTTCGCCGAGGCCTTCCTGAAGAATCTTGCCGGTCTCGAGCGTAATGATGCTGCCAAGCGCGTGCTTCTGCTCACGCAGCCTGTTGCCGAGCAGGCGCACCAACTCTCCGCGGCGCGGCGCCGGCACATTGCGCCAGCTCGCGTAAGCCTTTTGCGCGTTGGCCAGTGCGGCGTCGACGTCGGCAACCGTCTTGCTCGCGACGCGGCCAATCAGTTCACCGTTGATCGGCGAGTGGACGGCGATGTCGCCTGCTTCCGCGAGGTGGGAAATGCCGAGCTCTGAGAGAATGGCTGATGCTTTCACGATTGAGACCTCTTTGAATTTCCAATACGAAATTTTGGTACGTTCGGAAACTATACACGCCCAGGTTTTTGGCGGCAATAACAAACATAGTGCCTTGGCAGCATGAAGCTTGGGCGGAATTTCTTATCGGAAAGCGGGCCTCAGCGGCGTGTGAGGCGGTCAGCGGTCGTTCTGCACGCCTCCCGTCGCCTGACCGAGCGCCTGCCGGGCCAACTGCGCGATATGCACCGGCTGCCTGCCCGCCCCGTGCTGAATCTGCTCGCGACAGCTAAAGCCATTGGTTACCACAATCGTTTCAGAAGAGGCGTTGCGCACGAGCGGCAACAGCTTGTCTTCCGCGATCTTCATCGACAGATCGTAGTGGTCTGCGTTAAAACCGAATGAGCCGGCCATGCCGCAACACCCCGTGTCCAGCAGCGACCAGCGCACACCGAGCTTGTCCAGCAAGGCCGTGTCGCCCTTCATGCCGAAGATCGACTTCTGATGGCAATGGCCGTGCACCACGACTGCAGCGTCGAGCTTCGGCCATTCAAAATCGGCTCGCGCGACGAAATCGGAGAACAGGAAGGTCTGATCCGACAGCTTTCTTGCATCGGGATCGTCGGGAAGCTGCTTCAGCAGTTCGTCCTTGAAGACGGACAGGCAGCCAGGTTCGAGTCCGACTATCGGCACGCCGGCGCGAATGTCGTCGGCGAGTTCATCCACGGCGCTGCGCAACAGGGCGCGCGCTTCGTCCAGCAAGCCGTAGTCGTAGAGCGGCCGCCCACAGCAAAGACGTTTGCGCGGCAACACCACTTGGTAGCCGATGCGAGTCAGCACCTCCAGCGCCGCCGTCGCAATGTCGGGAGAGAAGTGCTCGTTGAACGTGTCGACCCACAGAATGACCTTGCGCGAAGGCTCGCCAGCAAAGGCGCTGCGTGCGGCCGCGTGACGCCTCGCGACGGCCCGGAAAGGGCGCGGCGCAAATACTGGCAAGTGCCGCTCGGCAGCCACCCCCGCGATCCATTTGCTGACATGAGCCAACGGTTTCGCAGAAGTCATCAGATTAGTTAGCCATGCAAAACGACTTGCAAACGGCGCCCATTGGCCGATGCGGCCCATGAACATCGCCTGGCGCGGCCGACGGTGCCGCTCGTAGTAATGCGACAGGAATTCCGCCTTGTACGAAGCCATGTCGGTATGCGTCGGGCAATCGGATTTGCAGCCCTTGCATGCGAGGCAGGTGTCCAGTGCTTCCTTGACTTCGACGCTGTTCCAGCCATCCTTGACCACTTCACCCTGCAGCATTTCCCAGAAGAGATGCGCGCGGCCACGCGTCGAAAACTTTTCTTCGCGCGTCGCACGAAAGCTCGGGCACATGGTGCCGCCCTCGAGCGAACGGCATTTACCCATGCCGATGCAGCGCTCCACCGCACGTTGCATGCCGTCGCCCTCGGGGCTCGCGAAAGTAAGCTTCGTGGTGAGCGTAACCGGCTTGTAGGCCGGACCCATGCGCAGGTTTTCGTCGGCGCGGTAAGCATGAACGACCTTGCCCGGATTCAGGCGATTGAGCGGGTCCCAGATAGCCTTGAACTCTTGCATCGCCTGCATGATTTCCGGGCCATACATGATGGGCAGAAATTCTGCCTTGGCCTGGCCATCGCCATGTTCGCCCGACAGCGAGCCGCCGAAGTCGACCACCAGTTGCGCCGCCTCGCGCAGAAAACTACGCCATTTGCCGACGCCTTCGGCGCTGCGTAGGTCGAACGTGATACGCGCGTGCACGCAGCCGTCGCCGAAATGACCGTACAGACATGTCTCGTAACCGAAGCGGTCCACCAGCGCCTGAAACTTGCGCAGATAATCGCCGAGCCGCAAGGGATCGACTGCGGCGTCTTCCCAGCCGACAATCGGGTCCGGCTTCGATGGATCGACCGATAAAGCCACCGCCGACGCGCCCGTTTCGCGTATCGACCAGATCTTCTGCTGCTTAGGCATTTCTTCGACGACGAGGCCGCTGATCGCCGGGCCCGCCGCGCCTGACTTGAAATACGCGTCTGCCTCACGCGCCTGCGCGAGCGCGTCCGTCACCGTGTCAGCGCCGAATTCGAGCACGACCCATGCGTCTCCTTCGGGCAGCAGCGCGATTTCGTCGCGCTTCAGGCCGCGCGCCTGCAAGCCGCGAATGATCGCGCGGTCGAGGCCTTCGATGGCAATGGGCGAAAAACGGTTGAAATGCGGCACGGCATCCGCGGCCGTGTAGATATCGCTGAAACCGAGCACGAGCAACACGCGGCACGCCGGGCTGTGCACGAGGCGCACTTTGGCCTGCAGCGTGACCGCGCAGGTGCCCTCGGTGCCCACGAGCGCGCGCGCGACGTTAAAGCCATTTTCCGGCAACAACTGATCGAGGTTGAAGCCGGAGACGCGCCGCCTGATTTGCGGAAACTCAGCGCGAATCCGCTCGGCGTAGCGCTCGCGCAAGTCACGCAGCCTGGCGTATATCTCGCCCTGGCGTCCGCCTCTCGCGATAATTGCTTGCAGTTGCGCTTCGCTGGTCGGTCCGACCCAGAAGCGCGCCCCGTCGTATGTTGCGATTTCCAACGCCTCGATATTCTCGACGGTCTTGCCGCCCATGACGGAATGCGCGCCGCACGAGTTGTTCGCGATCATTCCGCCAAGCGTGCAACGGCTGTGCGTGGCAGGGTCGGGCGCAAACGTGAGGCCATGCTGTTCCGCCGCATCGCGCAGCGTGTCGCAAATCACGCCCGGCTCGACGATAGCGGTTCTGCCTTGCGGATCGATGCTGACAACGCGATTCACATATTTGCTCGCGTCCGCCACCACCGCGACGTTCACGCACTGCCCGTTTTGCGACGTACCGCCGCCGCGTGTCAGAAACGGCACGTCGTTGCGGCGGCAAACCTCGAGCGCTGCAACAAGATCGTTCACATCGGCGGGCACGACGACGCCCAACGGAATCTGCCGATAGTTCGACGCGTCGGACGCGTACAGCGCTTTGGACCCAGCGTCGAAACGCACTTCGCCGCGCAGCGCGGCGCGCAGATCGGCCTCGACCTGTTGCAGCAGGCGCGCGCTGGCCTCAAACGGCGCGGCCCGTTTCATTGCATGCCCCGGCGCATCGTTCACCGTCTGCTCCACCACGTCTTTCACCGCGCCTGTTACCGCATTTTCCACCGGCTTTTCCACCTCTACTGCGCCGCGTTCGCGGTCATTTTGAAAATGCCCTGGGCGTTGCCGGCGTCGAAGCGCAGGTCTGTGACCCAGCTACGCGACGCCTGATCGAACGTGCGCTTGCGCGTAATGAACTCGTAGAACGAACCGGGAACATTGCGCGTGACGAGTTTGCCGCCCGCCGAGCGGAACTGGCGCTCGACGGTATCCGCGCGATACGCCGTCTGGAACACACGGCCGGAACGGGAGCGCTCGACTTCCGGCTTCATGGGCCGGCCCTTGCTCTTCTCTTCGTCCGACAGTGTGAAGACATCTTCCACGCGGTCGGTCGCGTGATTGAACGCATTGCCCTCGGTGGAAATCCACGCCATTTCTGCGGATTCGCGCAACAGCACTTCGTAGTCCGCCTCGTCAGGCAAGTCATGCTGACGCGCGAACGCGCCGACAATCACCGGCAGCAATGCGTGGGCCGCGTCGATAGGCAACGAACCTTCGCGCTCCAGTTCCCAAAGCTGCGCGACCGCGAGCGGCGTGAGCGGGTCTTTGGAGGAACTGACGACGTTCGTCACTGCCTGCTGGAATTCGGCGGAGAAGCGCTCGGGATGCAGTTCGCTCACGAAGAACTGCGCGATTTCGTCGGGCGCGTCTTCATGCGCGTAGGCGCGGCCGGTCATGCCCAGCTTGTCGAGCGGATAGCGCCCGTTCAGTCTGAAGCCAAGCGGACGCAGGATACGGGTAAACGCGGCCTCGCCCGGAGGCAGTGCGCCGTTGTCGTTCCAACGCACCGTGCGCAGCGCGCCGTGATCGAAATAGACCGATCCACCGTTTGCGATTGCGTCGCGCGTATAGGCGCGTCCATTCGGCGAGCGCTCCAGCAGGTCCTCGAACAACGCCATGTTCATTGCCTGCGCGAGTTCGGCACGCGTGACGGTGCCGTCTTCCCAGTCTTCCAGTGCCGTTGGAAACTTCAACGTCGTAAAAAGCGACTCGGTTTTTGCCGGACCCAGCAGCTTCAACAACAGGCGTTCAACATTCGAATTGCGCATTTGCTTGTCTCTCGCGGCACAGCGCCGCAATGGGAATGGGGGCTCAGGAGCGGAGCCGTCATGGCGGCCCACCTTACGTAAACAGCATTATTCAAACTGTTGCGTGCCGCGTAAAGCGAGATTAAATTGTCACTTGATGACTTTCCGGAACAAACATGCGCAAGTTCAAGATTCCCAACATGAGCGCGCTGCTGGCCTTCGAAGCCGCCGCGCGGCACGAAAGCTTCACGCATGCCGCGAAAGAGCTGTTCCTCACCGAGAGTGCGATCTCGCGGCAAATCGCGACGCTCGAATCGAACCTCGGCGTGCGCCTTTTCGTTCGTTCGAAGCAGCGGGTCATGCTCACTCGCGCGGGGCGCCTGTACGGCACGCAGGTGCGCCGCGCGCTGGAGAATCTTGATCGCGACACGCTCTCCATCATTGCGCACGGCAGCGGCGGCGGTTATCTGGAGCTTGCGGTGCTGCCCACCTTTGCGTCGCAATGGTTGATTCCGCGCATGAAGGACTTCAACGACCGCAACCCGGACGTGCGCATCAACATGGGCATTCGCACGGACCTGTTCTCTTTCGAGGAGTCGCATTTCGAAGCCGCCATTCACTATGGCAAGCCGACGTGGCCGGGCACCTCGTCCGACTATCTGTTCGGCGAGGAAGTGGTGCCGGTGTGCTCGCCCTCGCTGCTTGCCAGGGCGGTGCGCAAGCCGCAGGAACTGCTGAACTACCCGCTGCTCCACTCGACCACCCGGCCCAATGCCTGGTCGCGCTGGTTTGCGAATGTCGGCGTGCAAGACAACGCCACGATGCACGGCGTGCGCTACGAATTGCACTCCATGCTGATCAGCGCGGCGGCCGCCGGACTCGGCATTGCGCTCGTGCCCAAGTTTTTCGTCGACGAGCAACTCCCGCAACTGGGCCTCGTGATTCCGTTTGCCGCCACCGCGGTCGAAGAATCCGCCTACTACCTGGTGTACCCGACCGAACTCAGTCACGGCAAGCCGCTGGAACTGTTCAGGACTTGGCTGCTCGAGCAAGCCGCCGCGTACAACGCGCGCAGCCGCTGATACAAGGGCTTGCAGGCGGTTCACGGCATGGCGCTTGCGCAAGCGCAGAGGCCGGGCGACGTGCGCGGCAACAGGCGACCTGTTCCTCTCTCTTGCAGGAGACACCATGAAACTGCTCACCACACAAGACGGCCTGCCTCGGCTGTCATGGGGCCCGATTTTCGCGGGCGTGATTCTTTCGATGATCGTCTATCTGATCATGAGCGTGCTTGGCACGGCCATCGGCGCGTCGCTGCTCGCGCCGATGTCCAGACCCGACCCGCTGCACGGCTTCGGCTTCGGCTCGGGCGTGTGGGTGATCGTGACGACGGTGCTGGCGGTGTTCGTCGGTTCGTACTACGCAGGACGTTGCGCACCCGTGCTCGGGTGGCTGCATGGCCTGCTGGCCTGGGCGGTCATGACGCTTTTCATCGTGTACGGTATGACCTCCGTCATCACGGGCGCGGTGAGCACGGCGGGCAGCGTCGCGGCAACCGGTGCGCAAGTGGGCGCGCAGGTCGGCGCCACGACGGGCAACCAGGCGAGTGGAGCGAATTCGGTAGTCGATACGGCCAAGCAGCAGATGCAGTCGGCGATTGCGTCGGCGGCTTCGATGGCGTCGAGCCCCGAAGCCGGACAGCAGGTGCGCGAAACTGCAGACGCCGCTGCGCGCGGCGTGGCACGCGCAGGCTGGTTCTCGTTCGCGGCGCTGGTTGTCGGCGCGATCATCGCTATCGTGTCGGGCAACGCAGGCTTCCGGCACCAGCCGCCGGTCGAAGAAAGCGGCGGCTCGGGCATCGGCCGCACCACGGTTCCCGGACACAACCGCGTTGTTTCGCCGCGAAGCAGAGCCTGAACGCAGCTGACCCTGTCACGGCAAGCGGCCCGCCAGGGGCCGCCTGCTGTTCGCTGCTGCGCGCGCGGCCTCCTGGCGCCTCCTCCTGGCGCGGCGAGTGTCCAAGAGGTGCAGCAGCGCGCCGCCATACTCAAACCGGCGCGCGAGTCTGCAAGCGCTCTGTCGAGGCGAGGATCGGTTTGACGTTCTCGAGCTCAACGCGCATTTCGTCGATAAGCCACTGCGCCACCTCGCGCGTCACTCGCGACGGCTCACGGCTGCGGCACTCCAGCACATAGTTGCACCTCGTCTCGACAACGCGTCGCGACGCCGGAACGACCGTACCCGCATTCAGCGGCGCGGCCACGGCCAGCAGCCAGCCGAGCATCACGCCATGCCCGAGCATCGCCGCCTGCAACGCAAGGCCCGCATCGGAATAGCTGACGTGTTTCGCACCTGCGCCGTTCGCGCGTCCCGTCACGGCAAAGTAGTCGGCCCACGTATGCGTGGTTGGCTCGAGGTGGATCAGCGTATGGCCGCGCGTGCCGTCAGCCGTTTGACCAGGTGCGTCGAGCGGACCGTGTTCGGCAAGATAGTCCGGACTGCATACGGCAATGATCACCTCGGGGCAGAAGAACAATGCGTCGCTGGCCGAACCGGGCTTGTGCAGGCGAATGCCGAGATCCGCGCCGTCGAGGGGACCATAGAGCCTCGTCGCCATGACCTGCAGACGCAGATTGACTGCCGGGAACGCGGCCTGAAAGCGCGGATGGCGCGGCAGCAGCCACTGCGCGGCAAAGCCGCTGGACACGGAGAGCGTGACCGTCTCGTTCTCCTGTTGCCGGCTTTTGAGTTCGTGGATGGTGTCGCTCACAAGGCCGAAACCGGAAGCCACTGCCTGTTGCAGCTTTGCACCCTCGTCGGTGAGAGAAAGTCCTGTCTTCGTGCGTGCAAACAGCTTGAAGCCGAGTGCGTCTTCGAGGCGCGCCACCATGCGGCTCACCGCCACCGGCGTGACATTCAGTTCGTGCGCCGCGCGCGTGAGGCTAAGGTGCCGCGCGGCCGCCTCGAAAACGTGCAGTGCCTGAAGCGACGGAAGTCGAAGTGCCATCGGCTAACACCATGTAATTCGCGTTGACGAAGATGTAAATTGACGCGCTTCGAGGCCAACCTTAGCGTTGTCGGCAGACCGTTCAGAGAGAGTGCCGACATGACCTTGCCCACCGCGGACCGCGCGCGTCCCGCCGCTTCTTCCGACCCGCTGCTGCAACCGCTGACCATCAGGAACCTGGTGCTGAAAAACCGCGTAATGAGCACAAGCCACGCGAGCCGTCTCATCGAAGGCGAGTTCCCGCAGGAAGTCTATCAACGCTATCACGAGGAAAAGGCCCGCGGGGGCATTGGCCTGACGATGTTCGGCGGATCGTCGAATGTGAGCATAGACAGTCCCAACACGTTCCAGCAGATCAACATGGGCGTCGACGAAGTCGTGCCGCATCTGCGGCGCTTTTCCGAACGCGTGCACGCGCACGGCGCGGCGCTGATGTGTCAGATCACGCATCTCGGCCGGCGCGGCGATCCGTACGCCGAACCTTGGCTGCCGATGCTCGCGCCCTCGGCGCGCCGCGAGACGCTGCATCGCGCGATCCCGCAAGCGATTGGCGCGCGCGACATCGCGCGCATTGCCGGCGACTTCGGACGCGCCGCGAGACGCTGCATGCAAGGCGGTCTGGACGGCCTGGAGACGCACGCCGGCGGCCATCTGATCGGGCAGTTTCTCGATCCGACAGTCAACCTGCGCAGCGACCGCTACGGCGGTTCGGCTGCGAACCGCTGCCGTTTTGCGCTCGAGGTTCACGAGGCAATCCGCAAGGAAGTCGGCAACGAGTATCCCGTGGGCCTGCGCTTCGCGCTCGAAGACGGCTGCAGCTTCGAGGAAAGTCTGGAAATGGCGCGCATTCTCGAGCAAAGCGGCCTTTTCGACTTTTTCAACGTGGTCTATGGACGTATGGACACGAAGATGTCGCTCATCGTCAACAGCATGCCGGGCATGTTCATGCCGTCGGCGCCCTGGCTTGCAAAAGCCGCCGCGTTCAGGCGCGCTGTCCAGCTACCGGTCTTTCACGCCGCCAAGATCGCCGATCTGGCCACCGCACGCTATGCGATCCGCGAGGGCCTTGTCGACATGGTCGGCATGACGCGCGCGCATATCGCGGAGCCGCATCTTGTGCGGCTCATTGAGGACGGACGCGAAGAAGCCGCGCGGCCGTGCGTGGGCGGCTCGTATTGCCGCAACGCGAAGGCCACATGTATCCACAATCCGGCGACCGCGCGCGAGACTTATCTGCCCCACGCCATCGTGCCAAGTGCGACGCCGCGCAAGGTGCTGATTGTGGGCGCAGGACCGGCGGGGCTGGAAGCGGCGCGCGTTTGCGCGAGCCGCGGCCATAGCGTGACGCTGCTGGAAGCGGCTGATCGCGCCGGTGGACAACTCCTGCTCGCGGCTTCGGGAAGCTGGCGCAAGGATCTGATCTGGATTGTGGACTGGCGTGTCGGCGAACTGGAGCGCCTTGGCGTCGAAGTCCGCTACAACCACTACGCGGAACTCGACGACGTGCTCGAAGCGCGACCCGACGTGACGATCGTGGCCACCGGCGGCATTCCCGATCTCGATGGACTGGCGGGCGGCGAATGGTGCCGCTCGGTCACCGACGCGCTCGCGACCACGCCGCCACAAGCCGGGCGCGTGCTCGTCTATGACGGCACCGGGCGCCATAATGCGTATCTGTGCGCCGAGCGCTACGTGTCGGCGGGACTCGACGTGCGCGTCGCCGTGCTCGACGCACTGCCCGCGCAGGAAACCGGCGGCAAAGGCGACGACCTCGTGTGGATGCGCAACCTCGAGAAGTGGCAGGTGCCGGTGCGCGCGCACGTCGAACTGATCGAGGTGCAGCGCGGCGACACGGGCGTGTTGCGCGCGATCTTCAGACACCAGCTAACCGGCGAACTCGTGCAGATGGAGGCGGAGCATGTGGTGGTCGAACGCGGGACGATTGCCGTGGACGATCTCTTCGAGGCCGCGCGCGCGCACTCGGTGAACGACGGTCAGATGGACCTGGCGGCGTTCGCGCGCGGCGCGGCGCAGCCGGTCTTGCGCAATGAGAATGGCGGCGGGCAGTTTCATCTCTACCGGATTGGCGACGCCGTGGCCTCGCGCGACATTCACACGGCAATCTACGACGCCTATAGGCTGTGTGTGGCGATGTAGGCTGAACCTTGGCGCCTCGCTCGCTGGCGTTACGTGGTCACGATGCAGGAACGCCGGCAGGCTTGCGAGGCGCAGCGAAACCGCACAGCGCTTAAAGCCCGACAGCCACACGCCGAGGCGATGCGGCAGCGCCGCGCCGGCGCTCCCGCGATGCCAACGAGCATGTGATCAGCGGGGTCATGCTCAGCAGTTACCTTTCTTCGCCTGTCCTGGCGGACAGAAGCCGTTGCCCGGACCGCCTTGCGGATGGCCTTGCGGCACGACGACCACACCCGGCGCATCAGGCACATACAGCGCGCAGCCGCTCAACAGCACGGCACCCGTAGCAAGCAGACAGAAAATCTTTTTCATGAGGTTCCCCGAGGAAGGGCTTGCGCCCTTCCGTCATCATCTAATGGTGGTTAGAAGCTGAAGTTGACGTTGGTTTGATTGGTAGTCAGTACATTGACTGCCGACTGCTGGGTCGCACCGCTCACGCTGGTTGCCTGCGCCGTGTACTGACCCGCCACGCCCGCCGCAGGCGCGAGCGACACTGGCAGCGTGCCCGAATACGTACCGACAACAGGCGCGGCGGCCGGCAGGTTCAACGCATAAGCGCCGGTATCCAGATTGGCGTTCGCGCTGGTAATTTCATAGTTGACGCCGCTCACCGACTGCAACGCCCGCACGATGGCCTGCGCGCTCACGGGCAGAACCGTGCCGCTTGCAACGTGCATGGTGGAGGCCGGCAGCGTGATCGGCGCAGCCGAGGTCGACACCACGGTCGATGCGTTCACAACGACCGGCACGGAGCGCACGACGCCTGTCGCCACGTTGTTCTGCACGATGACAACGTCATAGTTGCCGCTCGTGGAACTCTGCTCGAGCGGTGTCAGCACGAACTGTCCGCTGCCGTCGGCCACGGTGCCCTTGATGATGCGGCCATTCTGCTCCGCATACACCGCGGCCCCTGCTTCCGCAGGCGCGACGTAGCCCGAGATCGTGCCGCTCACCACCTTGGGCGTCGCGGTCACGACCGGCTTCAGGCTGTACGAGCCGTTGCCTTTCTGCACGATGGACTTGCAGGCGTCGAAGTCGAGTACGAGATCGACCAGGGTATTCGCCTGCACGGTGAACGGCCGGACGATCTTGTAGCCGCTTTGCGCGGCGCTCGGCGTGTCGAGGCCCTGCTCGCTGCCGCCCGTGGGAACAACGGAGTTCGCCAGCGCATTGCCCTGGTTTTGCGCGAGCACGAGGCGAATCTGCTGATACTGGCCGGCGGGCAGGGCCGTTTGCCCGAGGTCCGCCAACACGCCGTTGGTCAGCGAAAGCAGGTCGATTCGTTGCGGTGTCGCCAATGTGACGTCGCGCCAGCCGCTGTCGGCGTCGCCGGCTTGCGCGTTCATGTTCACGCGCACCTTGTTCACGGTGACATAGACATGGTCGAAACCGCACGCGGGAGCGTCGGTCATCTGTACTCGCAGCGTGCCGGTCGGCGTACTGCCGCCGTCGCCACCGCCGCCTCCGCAAGCCGTTAGCGCAACTGGTAGTGCGAGCACGCAGGTGAGCGTTTTGAACAGGGTTTTCATGGGGAACCTCACCATCATCATTGTTGTGGTTCGAAGGATATGGAAATTCCCTGTAAGGAGATTGTGCAATTTGCAACGAGCGGTAACCCCGCCGGATTTGACATTCGTTGTCATATCAGGAGAGACTGATACTCGCGACTTGCATATCATGCTTGAGAAGGGTGCTAAAAAGTCGCCGCGAATCCTTTAGCAGCGCGCCTTATTCCCGGCCCAATTGGTTATTCGCCGTATTTGGACTAAGGTTGAGTTGCTCTTGGTTACACAACAAGAACGAACGTTGCGAGGTGGGACATGCTCACACTGATCGACCTGGAGATCGCACATCTTGCGCGGGTCATGCGCGCGTCAATGACTGGAGACCTCGCGGGGCCCATCCTGCCGGCCGCCTACTGGCGAGAGCGGCTTCATCAATTGCTCGATTCGCAGCACTTGACCAATGCGCAATTGCGTTCTATCGACGTCCTTCTGCTGCAACTGGACGAACTGGAAGCTCAAGCCGCAAATAGCAGCGCTCACAGCGTTGCAATCGGCACCAGCTAATGGGCTGCAATCCGGCACAATAAGGAAGGAGCGGAAATCCTCGAACGCATAATGCGGGCGCGTGGCATCGTGCAATTGCGGTTGCCAGCGTCCGTGGTTTTGCGCTTTAGCCCGCTTTTTAACTTTTAGCCACCAGTTTCAGAGGAGATGGCTAATGAACAAATCCCGCATACTGCTAGCATCGTCAATTGCCGCGAGTCTTTTCATATCGTCGCTCGCACTTGCCCAGCCGCCGCAAGGCAACCCAGGGCATGGCGGAGACCACGGGCAAGGACCGAATAAAGGCAAGGGACCGAATGGTCACGGGCACAAGCAGACGCCGCCCGGACACGGTCCCGATGGCCCGGGCAACTCGGCCAACGCGCCGGGACATTGGCGCAAGGGCGACCGTTTGCCTGCGGAATACCGCGACCGTCAGTACGTGATCGACGACTGGCGTGCCTACCGGCTCGCTCCGCCGCCGCGCGGTTACTCGTGGGTCGGCATCGGCGGCGACTATCTGATGGTGCAGTTGTCCTCCGGCTTGATCTTGCGAGTCGGGCCGTAAGCGGCGACACCCTGGCGGCCGCCGCGTGCGGCCGCTTGCGCTGTTGCGCTCCTTATCCTGGCGGACAGTCAGGGCTTCGTCGCTGCATCCCCCATCCCGTCGCTGCCGTTCCTTCCTCGCTCCATCACTTCTCCGCGGCTGCCCCCTGCTCGCCGCGCGATCGCCGCCGATCGCGGCCACACCGCTAAAGAATCACGCAGACGCCGCCGTTATATCCGTAATGCATAGCAACGGGTTGCGGAAGGCTTGTGCTGCCGCGCGCGCGGGGCCGACGACATGCGCCACGCAACCGGCGCAAGCATTAATTTCCAAAGACAACATCGGCAGCAAGCCGTCATACTCTGTCTCTCCTAGGGCGGAACATTCCTACTGCAGACTTGGAAGTTTCGCCAGATACCTGATCGATGCATGACCGCCGTCGCCAGACGGCCACTTCCGCGTTGCGCCGCACGCGGATCATGTGGAGCGTAGTCGCTAAATGAGTTATACCCCTGTCGTTCCGTTCGCCCAGGAGAAGGCCGAATCCGGCTCCTTCGTGGGCGGCGCGCCGGCGTTTCGGCAACTGGTCCGGATGATTGATCGTGTCGCGCCCACCGATCATCCACTGCTGATTTTCGGGCCGACCGGCTCGGGCAAGGAACTGGTGGCGCGCCGCGTACATGCGCACAGCCAGCGCCAGGATCAACCTTTCGTCGATGTCAATTGCGGCGCGATTCCCGAGCATCTCGTCGAAGCTGAACTATTCGGGCACGTCAAAGGCGCGTTCACCGGCGCCGCCGAAAACCGTCAGGGCCTTTTCCAGCAGGTCGGCAAAGGCACGCTGCTGCTCGATGAAATCGGTGAGTTGCCGCTCGCATTGCAACCCAAGCTGCTGCGCGTACTGGAGACGCGCACGTTTCGCCCGCTCGGCTCGTCGACCAGTCTGCACTTTGCCGGACGCGTCGTGGCCGCGACGCACCGTGACCTGCGCGAGCTCGCGCGCGAGGGACTCTTTCGCGAGGATCTGTTCTACCGCCTCGCGGTATTCGTGCTCGCGGTGCCAGGACTCGAGCAGCGCGTCGAAGACATTCCCGCGCTCGTCAACCACTTCGCCTCACAGCACGCGCGCCGCCTGGAGTTTTCGCCGGCGGCGCTGCGGCGTCTTGCGCAGCACCCATGGCCGGGGCACATCCGGCAGTTGCGTAATCTGATCAGCCAGTTGAGCGTGCTTGCCGAAAGCGCACACATCGACGTGGATACGCTCGAGCCGTTTCTCGCTAACGAAGCAAGCGGACCGGTGTCGCGTGCGAGCCTCGCGGACATGCTCTTGCAACTGGAGGGGCGCGACAAGCTGAGCGCCGCCGAAGATCTGCTGATCGACCGCGCGCTGGAACGCACGAGCGGCAACAAGAGCGCAGCGGCCGCGCTGCTCGGCGTGGGCCGCAAGACGATCGAACGGCGCCTGAAGTCGCGTGAGGAACATCATCGGGAGGCGCGCAAGTGCCTCGAACATGCGCGCGCGTTGATCGAGGAATCGAATTTCGCCGAAGCCATTCCGCCGCTGCGCCGCTGCCTCGACGTGCTGCAAACGCCGAACGAACAGGAAGCCGTGCGCCGCCTGCAATTCGACGCCTATCGCCTGCTCGGCATGAGCTTGCGCAGCGTGCACGGCTGGCTGTATGCGGAGGCCACCGCGTGCTATGCCGCGGCGCTCGCCATTGGCGAAGGCGTTTGCGCGCCCGCGGAGATCGCTGCGATCCAGTTCGGCATCTGGACCACGCAATTGACTACGCTGCAACTGAAGCAGGCACGCGCGACCGCGCAGAACATGCTGGAGCGCGCGCAAAACGGCGGCGACCGCGTGTCGCTCGACGAAGCGCACGTGGCGATGACCAACACGCTGTTCTGGCTGGGCGACAGCGAGGAAGCGCTGGCCTGTCTCGCGCGCGGCAATCTGCTCAGCGTGGGAGTCAACGACATTCGCACTGGCTCGCAAGGCATCGACCTCGCGAGTCTCGCGCTCACTTTTGAAGGACTCGCCGCGTATCAGATCGGCGCATTCGCCCAGGCGCGGCGCGCGATGGAAATGCTGATGCTGCGCGCGTCTGAGCCGGGCGTGCACGCGCTCGCTCACGTCGTCAACCTGCAAGGCGCCGCGTGGCTCGCCGCGCTGTTCGACGACATCGACCGGCTCGGCCGCCTCGCGAGCGAACTGGAATCGGTATCCATCGCGTATGGCTTTGCGTTCTATCGCGGCGTCGGCCAGGTGTTGCGGGCCTGTCATCTGAGCGCGCTCGGTCAAACCGACGAAGCCGAAACTGTCATGCTCGATGGCTACGATAACCACGTCGTATGCAACGGCGGCGCGCTGTTCTATTCGTTCAAGACGTGGCATCACGGGGAACTGCTGCTGCGTGCTGGACGGGCCAGGGAATGCGAAGCATTGCTGGCCACCGCCATCGACGAAACACTGGCCCGCCAGGAGCGCGTCTATCTGGGCAAGCTGCTCGTCACGCGAGCACGCGCGCAGTGGGCGCTCGGCGACGTGAACGCGGCGGAACTGGGCCTGCGCACGGCCCTGTCAACCGCGCTCGCGTTCGGCTCCGTGCCCGCGCGCGTGGATGCCGCGCGTTATCTCGGGGACCTCTTGCGCTCCACGGGCCGCGTTGCGGAAGCGATCGAGACACTCGAGCGCGGCTTGCGCTCGCTGCCGGTGGATGCAACGCCGCGCGTCGCAGGCACGGCAAAACTTCTGGCTGAACTGCAGCAACAGGCTTCTTTCGACAACTACACTCAAGGAATCGTAAATGGCATTTGACCTACGCCGGGAAGATCTGGAACCGCTGTTATTGGGCGCGGCCTTTTTCGGCAGCGGCGGGGGCGGCACGATTGAGTCCGCCCGGCATCTCGCCGCGCATTTCGTGGCCGGCGACTATTACCCGACCGATACGGTGAAGGTGGTCTCAGTCGAAGAAGCCACCGAAGGCGCCGCCGTCATGGTCGCGTATCTCGGCGCACCCGAAGCGATCAATGCGGCTACCTATCCGCTTGGACCCGTGACCGCCGTGCAGAACGTGCAGGCGCGGCTCGCCTCGCAATCGAAGAAGCTCGCCTACGTGATGCCGCCGGAAAGCGGCGCGCTCGGCTTCACAGTAGCGGCGCTGGTCGCGGCGAAGCTTGGCCTCGCGGTGATCGACGCCGACGGCGCCGGCCGCGCCGTGCCCTCGTTGCCGATGCTCACGTTCGCCGCCGCCGAGATCGACCCGCGGCCTGCGTTTCTTGTGAGCCAGGGTGGTTTGTGCGTCGAACTGGACGTGACGCCGCGCACCGGCAACTTTGGCGCCCCGACTCATCAGCGCGACGTGTCGGCGATTGTCGAACAGATGATGCGTCCGGTCGTCGCCGATCCAGAGTTCGGCCAGTTCGGCGGACTCGCGATGTGGGTCATGCAGCCGGCCGATATTGGCCGCGCGACGCCGATTCGCGGCACGCTCACGCGCGCGCTCGACCTCGGCCGCGCGTTGCAGGCAGGCGCCATCGGCAGCGCCCGGCAGATGGCGGACCATCTGGTCGAGCGTTGCGGGCTTGCGGCGCGCGTGGTGTCGGAGCCGGGCGAACTGGTGTCGGCGGAAGTGGATACGAGCGGCGGCTTCGACGTCGGCGAGATCCGGATTCAGGCGCAGCAGCATACCTACACGGTGATGTACCAGAACGAGTCGCTGCTCGTATGGGACAGCGCGTGCCCTCAGCCGATCGTGCTCGCGCCGGACAGCGTCGCACATTACGTCGGCGGCGAAGGCCAGTCTGTCTTCAGCAATGGCGACCTCGTGAACTCCGACGGCTCGCTGAACCCCGCAGTCGGCAAGCGCCCGGTGACGCTCATTGCCTGGCGCGCCGACGCGCAACTGCGCAAGCCCGGCCTGATTCTGGACAGCTTCATGCAGCTGCTCAACTCGCTCAACTATCTCGGCCCCTATGTGCCGCTCGAGTCACTCCAGTCGCTCCGGTCGCTGCAAACCGCCCATAACGGAGACGCATCTTGAACTCGCCGATTCGCATTTGCGTGCTCGTGCCGGTCGCCACGTCGCAGTACAACGAACGCATCCTGAAAGCCATCGCGCCCGTCGTGCCCTCTGACGTGCAGGTCGAGATCCGCAACATCGCCACCGGACACCCCGACATCGAGAACCGCACGAACTGGCTGCAAAACGGCATGCCGGTGGTCGAGCTCGCGCAGGCGATTGCCAACGACGGCTTCGACGGCATCTGGCTGACCGACTTCGATATGTGCGGCGTGGAAGCCGCGCGCGAGGTGATCGACATTCCGATCATCGGCGGCTTTCCGGCTTCGGCCTTCACGGCGCTGGCACTGAGCCAGCGATTCTCGATCGTCACGATTCTGCCCAGCACGCTCGCCATGCAGCGCGGCCACCCGCAGACGTATGGCATTCAGGACACGTTCGCGTCGATTCGCGCAATCAACTGTCCGGTCGCGCAGCTCGACGACATGGACGTAGTGATCATCCGCACTTTTGACGCCGCGCTGAAGGCGATCAAGGAAGACGGCGCGCAATCCATTCTGCTCGGCTGCACGGGTTTCGTGGACGTCGCAAGCCGTGTCTCCAGGATGCTCAGCGACGAGATGGGCAGCTATGTCCCGGTGATCGATCCGAACCAGGCCGGCTTCAGCTTTCTCGTGTCGCTCGTGCGCATGCAGGTCCGCCCGAGCCGGCTGACATACAGCAAGGTCAGCCTGCAGTCGTAGGTCTTCGGGTGTGACCGTCCGGGTTGACCCTGGCTCACCGCCGGATCCGCCTGGTCCCTCCTCGTTTCACCCGGTTCACTCCTGTTCGTCCGGCTCGGCGCCCGCTCGCCGCGCCGGACACTTTGTCCCAAGGCTGTTCGCGCCTTGGGCTTTCCCCATTGTGCTGGCCCATCTCGTCCGATCTGGACGGAAATGCCCCTGTACGCGCCAAGCATCGTCACATGGACGAAATCGTCCACTTTTAGCACTTCACCTGGACGAGGTTGACCAGGACGGCATAGTCCAGCACCCCTTTCGCTCGCGCACACGCCGTCTCAACATATGGCACGACCCTTGCTTTTATGATCACTCGCAGCGTTGAGCCCAACACTGCGACCGAATTTGTCCGAAACACCGGGAGCCGGGAGACCAAACAGGGAATCGTGTGCCGCACTGTGTTCGAGCTTCGGCGTCTGGATCCGTCCGCGCCGCGTATCGAACGTTCGCCATTCAAGATCGCGACGAGTCGATTAGTTATACGAACGAGTGCCGAGCGCCGACCACCGCCGACAGCGCGTTGTCGGCATAAGACTGAGAGAGGGCTGTGCTGTAGCAGTGACAGTGTTGAACCGTCGCGAGAGAAGGCTTCCACAGAGAAGCGGCTTGCAATGCAATGCACTGAATAGCGGAAAATCCTTTGGCTATGTACCAGACGATCCGCTGCGGGGTTGGTCTGGCCGCCGTTGCCTGCCCTAGATGGGCGGCAACGGCGGCTCGTCCTTTGTAGTGAGCGCACATGAACAAGCTGCAGGACCAGTTCTACGCGGCGTCAGATTGTTAGCGACGCCGCGGGCAGACCAGACTGGCTACTCACGGGGGTTCAATCATGCATCACCACATACTGGAGAACGAGCTTGTTCACCTGGAGCGCGTGATCTCATCAGTGTCGCAAAAGCCTTTTCCGCCCACCTATTGGCGCGGTCGAGTCGAAAACCTCAAAACCTCGCCGCAGGCGCCGATGTATCACCAGCGCATTGCACGCCTGTCGCGTCTCGTCGCCGAGCTCGCCGAACTCACTGAATAACGCGGCCTCGGCTCGCGATGCCATATCAGCGCGGCACCGCGCGCGTGTCACGCGACTTGCCGACAAGCAGCAGCACAATGGTGGCGATGCAAAACACCGCGCCTGCATGAAACGTGGTGGCAGCGCCGAGCCTGTCCCACAACTCACCGGCAATCACACCGGAAAACAGCGTGACGATTCCGCTCAGCAAGTTGAAAAAGCCAAATGCCGTGCCGCGAAGTTGCGCCGGCGCGGTGTGCGAAACCATCGTGGCGAGCAGCCCCTGAGTCATGCCCATATGCAAGCCCCACAACGCGACACCGAGCAACACGCTGCCCCAGTGGTTGCCTTGCGCAAGTACGAGGTCCGCGGCGATCAGCACGACAAGGCCCGCAATCAGCAGGCGCGTGTGACTCACGGTGTCAGCGAGCTTGCCGAACGGATAAGCCGAGAGCGAATACACGATATTCATCGCTACCATCACAAGCGGAACCCATGCAACAGGCACGCCGCTGCTCATTGCCCGCAACACGAGGAATGCTTCGCTGAAGCGCGCGAGTGCAAACACGCCGCCTATGGCGACCACCCACCAGTAGCTTGCACCGAGCTTCTTCAGGTTCTCGAGGCGGATCGGATTGACGCGCTTTGTGCCCGGCGCGCGCGCCGGCTCCTGGATGCCGACGCTCAACAGCGCGACAGCCAGCACGCCAGGTATAACGGCAAGCCAGAATGCCAGCCGGAAATTATTCGCCCACACCGACATGATGAGCACCGCGCACAGCGGACCCAACACCGCGCCGATGGTATCGAGCGACTGGCGCAAACCGAACGCGGCTCCTCGCAGATGAACCGGCGTGACGTCCGCGACCAGCGCATCGCGCGGCGCCCCGCGAATGCCCTTGCCGACACGGTCGATCACGCGCGCTCCCACGACGACGCCGACCGTCGGCGCAATCGCAAAGAGTGGCTTGCTCAACGCGCCCATCGCATAGCCTGTCACCGCGAGCCACTTGCGGTTGCCGAGATAATCGCTGAGCGCGCCGGAGAACACCTTTACGATGGGCGCCGTAGCTTCGGCAAGGCCTTCTATCAGGCCGATGGTCGCGGCGCTCGCGCCGAGGCTCACCATCAGGAACATCGGCAGAAGACTATGGATAATCTCCGACGAGACGTCCATTAGCAGACTCACGCACCCCAGCACCCAGACGCTGCGCGGAATAGTTTCGAGCACGCTGATTCGGGATCGGACTCGCATCTGTGTGTTCCGTGTTCCAAAGGGTCGCGCACTGAACCGGCACGGTCAGGCGTACGGCTCAAGTGAGACCCAGGCAAGACCCAGTCAAGACCCAGGCGAACTCACTCCTGGCACTGCACGTCCTTTCTCGGCACCGCGATCAGCACGGGATAGGTGCCGTGGTCGAGTTCGACGCGCGCCACCACGGCAGTCAGCGAACTGTCGATCTGATCGTACACGCTGACCTGTTCCCGCCGCAGCGTGGTGATGCCGGTACATGCGGACGCACGCCCCTCGTCGGAAATCCGGCACTGGATCGGATTGTCGGCGAGGTAGCGATACTGGTCGCGCGGGGGCGTTGCCAGGTATTCCCGCACGCTCTGCTCGGACCCGCCCACGCCGGTCACTTTCCCGATCGCGCATTGCAGTGCGCCGGTATCGCCGTTAGTGGATGTTTGAGCGTTAGCGGCCGCGCTCGCCGCGAAGGCTGCGGCAAGGGTCAATGCAAGGAAGTGTCTCATCGCGCAGGTCGTGTTTGTCGGACTGAAGTGGGCAATTGTAAAGGCAGCTTGCCCGACCGGCTCGCCAATGCGCCGCGCGTCGCGTCAATGGAGAATGTCCTGCATGCGATAGTAGGCGCCGACGAGCGGCAGCATCCAGCGGCGGGCGGCGTGCGCGGGCACAGGCGGCCAGGGCAGCGCGCGCCACGGATTGGCCTCGGCGCGCCCCTGCATGACGTCTGCCATTACGCGGCCCATATGGGTGGACATCTGCACGCCGTGTCCGCTGTAACCCATGGAGTAGTAGAGTCCGTCATGCTGTCCGGCACGCGGAAGGCGGTCCACTGTCATGTCGACGAGACCGCCCCAGCAATAGTCGATTCTCGTGCCGCGCAGCTCCGGAAAGTACCTGGCCAGGTTGGCCTGCAGCACCTGCCCGCTTTTTGCATCCGAGCGCGGATCGGACATCGCGAATCGTGCTCGCCCGCCCCAAAGCAGCCGGTTGTCCGGCGTCACGCGAAAGTAGTTGCCGATATTCAACGACGTCACATAGTTGCGACGATGCGGGAAAAGCGCGTCGAGCCGCGCTTCGGAAAGCGGCTCCGTGACCACGATGAAACTGCCCACAGGTGCCATTCGTTGCTGGAACCACTGCAACGGCCCTTGCCTTGAGGGTCCCGTCGCCACCAGCACCTTGTCGGCCCGAATCACGCCGCGCGACGATGTGAGCTCGTAGCGGCCGCCGTCCATGCGCTTCATGCGCGTCACGGCGGCGTGCTCGAAGACGCGCGCGCCGTGATGCACCGCGCTCTGCGCGAGGCCCACGCCGAATTTTCCCATATGCATCTGCGCCCCGTTACGTTGCAGCAGGCCGCCGTGAAAAGCATCGGAGCCCACTTCGCTGCGCGTGCGTGCCGGTTCGATCAGTTCGATATCCTGATCGACTTCGCGATGCAGTACTTCACAGGTCCGCGCAAGTTTGTCGAAGTGCTTCGGCTTTGCCGCGAGTTTGAGCTTGCCGCAACGCACGAAGTCGCAGTCGATCCGGTGCTGCGTCACGATCGATTCCACCGTGTGCACCGCGCTCTCATACGCGCGATAAAACTCCCGAGCCTGCTCCAGCCCCATGCTTGCAGCTAGCGCCGAAAAGTCTTGCGCGACGCCGGTGTTGCACTGCCCGCCGTTTCTTCCCGATGCCTCGCCGGCAATCCGGCCGGCCTCGAGCAGTGTGACCGACACGCCGCGGGTGGCGAGTTCGAGCGCGGCCGACAGGCCGGTGAAGCCGCCCCCGATCACCACCACATCGCTGCGCCCTTCCACAGGCCCTTGCGCACCGCCCCTGAATTCAGGAGCTGTATCCAGCCAGTACGAATCTAGCTTCATTGTCTTTGCGGTTGAATGCCACCACGAGGACCGGCCACCTCGCGAAGTCTTCGCGAAAAGCCGGTCAGCGCAACGCCCGACACGGTGAAACGCTTACGTCAGGCGGACCACCATGCGTACTCGGCAAACGAAAAGCCCATCATGCCGCCGGTGGGAATCGAGCCGACGCCTTTCAGGCGCTTGTCGTTGGCATCCAGAAGACTGATGAACGCCGGTATGCCGATGCCGCTCTCGTCTGCAACCAGTGCCTGCATGTCGGCGTACATCTGCTTGCGCTTCGCGTCGTCGGTCTCGGCCCGCGCGCTGACGAGCAGTTGATCGAACTTCGGGTCTTTCCACGCGGACTCGTTCCACGGCGCGTCGGATTTGAAAAACTGCGTGAACAGTACATCCGCGCTCGGGCGGGGATTGATGTTGCCAAAGCCGAGCGGATGCTTCATCCAGTGATTCGACCAATAGCCGTCGGCCGGCACGCGATTCACGGTGAGATTCACACCAATCTTCGAGGCCGTCTGCTGGATCAATTGTGCCATTTCGATGGAGCCGTTCGCGTCGGTGGTCGCGTAGATCGGCGGCAATGCGGCAGTGCCGACCGCGCCCGCCTTCTGCAAGTAGAACTTCGCCTTGTCGAGATCGAACTTGCGCTGCGGCAGCGAAGCATTGAAGTACCGATGCCCTGGCGGAATCGGTTGATCGTTGCCGATCACCGCATAGCCGAGGAATACCGCCGAACGGATCTGTTCGCGGTCGAACAGGTACTTCATGCCCTTCACGAAATCGGGGTTGCCCGTCAGCGTATTGTCACGGCGCATGATCAGGTCCGTGTACAGACCCGACCTCGTTTCCTTCACTTCGTAACCCAGCGTCGCGGCGATGCGCCGTGTGGCACGCGGATCGACGGAATTGATCAGTTGCACATCGCCCGCGAGCAGTGCGCTCACGCGCGCGGCGTTGTCGCTGATGCCGATGAGCTCTATCTGGTCGAGGTATGGCTGCCCCGGCTTCCAGTAATTCTCGTTGCGCACGCCGACCGTACCCGCGCCCGGCCTGAAACTCTTCAGCTTGTACGGACCCGTACCGATGGCGGAGTTGAAGTTAGTCGTGCCGTCCTTGACGATGACAAGCTGCGGCGTGGCGAGAATCACCGGCAAATCGGCGTTCGGCACTTGCAGCGTCAGCGTCACTTCATTTGGCCCGCTTGCCGTCACGCTCGCGAACTGATCGGCGAGCGTCTTGACGCGCGAGGTCGTTTGCGGATTCTTGTGACGCATCAGCGAATAGACAACATCCGCCGGCACGAGCGGCTTACCGTCATGAAAGACCACGCCGCGGCGCAGCTTGATGATCCACGTTTTCGCATCAGTGCTCGACACGGATTCGGCGATGTTCATGCGCGGCGTCAGACTCTCGTCGAGCTGCGTGAGGCCGCTGTAAAACATGAAGAAGCGGATATAGTCGCTGCCCGTCGAACCCGCTGCGGGATCGAGCGTATCCGATACCGAACTCGCATCGCACGCGACGCGGATGCTGCCGCCCTTTCTGGGCACCTCGGCGGCGAGCGCGCCCGGCGCGGCCGTGAGCAGCGCTCCGCCGGCGGCCATCATGCCGGTCCCCGCCAGCATGCGCATCATGTCGCGGCGGCTGATGCCGCGGTTAATCGTATCGTCGTTCACGTCAATTGGCTCCGCAGATGTTTAATGATCTAAGCAACGTTCCGTACGCGGGGAAGATTTCCCAAGTCTCGTTAGCAGCATCGTATGCCGGCATGGGCTGCAAAATGCGCCGACAAAAAAAGGCCGACGGCATAAACAAACTGTTCTTATGCCGCTAACGCGTCAATTTGTATGGTCGCCGCCTGGGAGCAGTAGAGCGTGCTGGTCGCGGGCTACGTGAGGCAGCCGCCGAGGCGCCGCCTTCGTGTCATGACAGATGCGACTATGACTGAGATCAGAACCGCGTGCGCAAGCCCACCATCACGCTTCGGCCACCTTCGGGTGCAATGTCTCGCACCACCGAACTCGCATAGCGAATGTCCTGGTTGGTCAGGTTATCGCCGCGTAAATAGGCTAGCCAGTTCGTCGCGCCAACACGGAACGTGTAGGTGAGAAGCAAGCCGAGCTTCGTATAACTGGCCGTCGGCAGATCGTTTTCGGGTACGCGGTGCTGGCCCCATGCGTGCTGCAGTTCGGCGCGCGCACCGAATGGACCAAAGCCGTAGTCGACTGCCACGGTGGCGCGCAGCGGCGAAATACGCGGCAGCGGCTGGTCGTTGTCCATGTTGCGTGCATGCGTGTAGTCGCCAGTGAACTCCACGTCCACCTGGTGCGGGCCTTTCTGAAAAACGCGCCACTTGCCGTCCAGTTCAATGCCGTAGAACTCGGCGCGCACACCGCGATAGACGGCTTCGTTCAACGCGTCGTCAGTGCCGGGCGCGACGACCTGATCGGAGTCGTCCACGAGGCGGCCTGTGTTGAACTCGGTCAGATAATTTTTGAAGCGGCTGTAAAACACGCCGACACTGCCCTTGTTCGGGCCGCTCGCGAACCGCAGCGACAGATCGGTCGACACGGCCTTTTCTTTCTGCGCATCCTGGTCGCCGATCAGGTACTGACCTGTGGCGTCGTGCGGACCGTTGGCGTACAACTCGTACAGCGCGGGCGCGCGCTCGGTGTAGCCGACGTTGCCCGCCACAGACCACAGCGGCGTCAACTTGTAGAGCGCACCGAGTGATGCGCTCACCGCGTTGAAGTCGCGGTCGCGTGCGCTCGCGAACTTGTCGTTGCCGGCCGTCGTCGGCTGCTGTTTGACGTGCTCGTAACGAAGGCCTGCGCTTAGCTTGAACGCATCCGTCAGGTTCCACTCTTCGAGGCCGAAGAGTGCGACGTTCGTGGTTTGCGTGGTCGGCACCAGTGTCTCGTCGCCCAAAGCGGAGAACGTGTTCTGGCCGAGCTGAACGCCAAGCGCGCCTTCGAACGGACCGAGCTTGCGATGGCGCGCTTCGACGCGTGCCTCGTATCCATGATTGCGGAACGTCGTGCTGGTCTCGCCGTGGTCGATTTCCTTGTGCTCGTAGTTGGTATAGCCGAAGTCGAATTTGAGTTGCGAAAACGGTCCGCGCAGGTTGCGCACTTCCGATGCAAACGCTACGTGGTCCTGGCGCATACGCAGCCGCACGTCTTGCTCGGCGACCGAGCCGTAGTTCGCTTCGTAGCCGTTGTACGACAGGCCCGCGTAACCGTCGGCCCACGTGTAGGCGCCGCCGAGCGCACCGCCATGCCAGCGGCCGTCGCTGTTCGGCAGGCTGCCGTAGGACTCGTCTGCGTCTGGGCCGTCGAGCGCGCGCCGGCGGTCCGAATGTGCAAAGCCCGGAATGCGCTCCTTGCTCGTTTCGCGGTCGAATGCGTCGACGTGAAAGGCGAACTGACCGTTGCCGCCTTCCACCTGAGCCGCGCCGGCGCGCGCGTCATTCGCGCCGCCATAGCTTGCATCGACGCCGCCTGTCAGCCCTTTGATCGGCTCGCGCGGAATCCGGTTGTCGATGCTGTTCACCACGCCGCCGATTGCATTGCCGCCGTATAGCAGCGCCGCCGGTCCGCGCACGATTTCGACGCGCTCGACGGTAAGCGGCTCCTGCGGAACCGCGTGATCATAGGACAACGACGAAGCGTCCCACGCGGCCACGCCGTTTTGCAGAAGTCGGATCCGGTCGCCGTCCATGCCGCGAATGATGGGCCGCCCCACCATCGGACCATAAGTCGTGGTGGACACGCCGGGCAGACCGTTCAGCGTCTCGCCGAGCGAGTTGGCCTGACGGCGCGTGAGCGCGTCGCCGTACAACGCGGTCGCGGGCGCGATCAGGTCGCTATCGCCCAACGGATTCGCGGTGACGAACACCGGCGCAAGGGAGCCTGCTGGCGTCTGGGGCGCATTCTGGGCCGAACGCGAGGTGTCGGACTGCGCATGGGCCAATGCGGCGACCAGTGCGAGAGAAAGCGGCGACAGCCGAAGCGCGCGCATGCTAGGGCGTTGAGTGCGTCGAGAGTTTTTATTCACAGTCATTTTTTGGATTCGCTTCACACCGGAGCGCTTTTGAATACAATGTTATAACATTGCATTACACGAGCGGACTGACCCGGACCGACATTGAGGAGTAGACGCGCGGCGAGAGCGCCAGGAACTTGTCCTTCTTAATGGGAGCGAATGATATAACGTAACATTTGTTACGTAAACTGACAGCTAACAAACAGTGCAGACCGAGCCGCCTCAAAGCAGGCAAGCGTCGCCAGCCGCGGCGACGCCCCACGTCCTGCACGGCCCGTGATTTATTTCACAGCACAAACAGCACTCGACCTCGCGAGAGCCACGGCCTGCGCGCACGCAGCCTGGCGCGCCGCGCGGTCGACATCCGGTCCCAGCAGCGTCTTCTCGACGACGATCGATTCGACATCCGTCACGCCGACCGAGCGCAGCCACGTCTCCATGAACGGCCGTTGATGATCGAATGAATGCGCGGGCGTTATCGAGTCGATCGAATAATCGAGGCCGCGCGCGTAGATCACCACGGCGTTCTTGCCGCGCAGCAGCCCAGTGAGCCCTCGCTCGTCGAACGAGAAAAGCACGTTTCGTTGCGATACGACGTCGATAAAGTGCTTGAGCTTGTACGGAATCGAGAAATTCCACAGCGGCACCGAGAACAGCAGCGTGTCGGCGTCGTGCAACCGCTGCGCGAGTTGGCGAATCCGGGACCACGCTTGCTGCTGTCCTTCGGTGAGGGCCGTGCCGCTCAGGTCGGCGTACTTGGCCTCGAGCGTGTCGCCGTCGAATTCGGGCAATTCGGTCGACCACAGATCGAGCACGTCGATCCGAGGATCGGAATGCACTTCCCAATAGGTATCCAGATAAACGTGCGCCACTTCGAGCGACGCGGACCGCGTTTTACGCGGTGACGATTCGACATGCAGCAGGGTCGGCATGAGATTGCTCCACACGAGTTGGGGTGCAGCAATCACAACATATTTCAAAGAGAAATTTAAACGAAGTATAGTGAGCCGATTCAGTCGCAATCGCACTGAATCGGCCAACCCGAGGAGAGCCTGCTGTGTTCGATACCGTCCTGTTGCGTTCGTTTGTGGCGGTCGTGAAAGAAGGCGGCTTCACGCATGCCGCCGCACGTCTGAATCTGACGCAGTCCGCGGTAAGCGCGCATGTGCGGCGCCTCGAGAACCAGATCGGCCGCGAACTGCTGGCGCGCACCACGCGCTCGGTCGCGCTCACCGCGGACGGCGAGTTGCTGCTCGGTTACGCGCGCGCGATCCTCGCGCTCAATCAGGATGCGCAGGCGCAACTGTCGCGCGAGCCGAGCCAGGGCGAGGTTCGTGTCGGCCTCTCCGAGGACCTCTCCAACGTGCGGCTGATGAACGTCATGCAGGCGTTCGCCGTGCGCTATCCGCGCATCGCTTTCAGTGTGCGCGTCGGCATTCCCGCCGATCTGCTGATCGCGATGGACCAAGGGGAACTCGACGTGGTGATCGGCGGCCGCTGCGACGGCGGTCGTGCCGGGCAGGTGCTGTGGCGCGAGCCTCTGGTGTGGATGGGCGCGGAATGGTCTTCGCTCGCGCGGGGCGTGCCCGTCCCGCTCGCGCTGTTCCCTGAGCCGTGCCCCTATCGCGAGGCCGCGCTCGCCGCCCTCGCGCGCGGCGGCGTGGACTACCGGATTGCGCTTGTGGGCTCAAGCGTCGCGGGTTTGCGCGCGGCGGCGCAAGCCGGCTTCGCGGTCACGCCGATGGTGCAGACGCAGCTTGTGAACGGCTTGCGCGTCATGCCGCCCGATGCAGGTCTGCCCGCGCTTCCGGACGTCGAATTCACCATGTTCGCTGCGGGCGGCCCCTCGCCCCGAATCGCGGATGAACTGGGCAGCGCGATCGTGCAGGCGTTCGCACCCAAGGCGGACGCGGCAGATGCGCGACGGGCGCGGGCAAACGGGTAACACCCATACCAGCATAAGCGCCTGGCTGGTTGCGCGAGCAGAGAGTGCTTACGATTGGAGCCTGTCATGGTCAATTGCATCACCCGACCACCCGATCCTCAACCCTCAACCACCGCCCTAAGCCGACCATGAAGCGCTTTCACATTGCACTGGCTGTTGCGAATCTCGACGAATCCATTGCCGACTATAGCCGGCGCCTCGGACAACCGCCGTCCGCCGTCGTGCCGGGCAAGTACGCCATGTGGCGCACGGATCTGCTTAACTTTTCCATCAACGAAAAACCCGCGCAGGCGGGCCAGTTGCGTCATGTCGGATTCGAAGACGATAGCGCTGCGGCGTATTCGAGCAGCGTCGATGTCAACGGCCTCAAGTGGGAGCTTTTTTCCGCCGCGGAACAGGACGCGCGAATCGTCAGCACCTATGGCAATGCGGTGCGTTCGACGCAGCAGTAGGCACAAGCGTCACGCGTGCTGCCGGCGCGGCTTCGCGCGCTCAATCATGCGGCGGGCCCGGGACGCGCGAGCAGCACCGGCGTGCGGGCAAGGCGCGCCGTGCGCGCGGCGACGCTGCCGAGCAGCCAGCGTGCGACGCCGCGTCGTCCATGCGTGCCCAGAACCAGCAGGTCCGCATGCCACCGTTCGGCATCGCGCACGATGGCGTGCGACACGTCATCGCTGACAGGTTCAGTTTTGACGAGCGCGGTCTCCGCCTTGTTGCCGACCGTCTCGAAGACGCTTCTCGCTCTCGCCATTGCTGCCTCGCCTTCTTCGATGAAAGCCTCCTCGAGCACATGGATCGGCACGAAATCCGTCAACCGCACCGCACGGTCGATCACATAGATCGCGCGCAAACGCGAGTCCGGCCGGGCGAGCCGACAACCGGCGTGCAGCGCATCCAGCGACGCCACGCTGCCGTCAAGAGCAAAGAGAATCCGCTGAGGCGATGGCCCAATGTCGGTCTCGTAGCCGGCTGGCACGATGAGTATCGAACAGAGCGCGCGCGTGGTGACGAACTCGGACACGGTGCCCTCCACCCAGCGCATCATGCCGTGATGCTGACGCGCGCCGAGCACCAGCAGATCTGCGCCCCATTGCGCCGCCGCATCGATCAGCGCATTCGCGGTGTATCCGCCCTGCTTCGCAATCTCGATCACGCCCGACTCAACTTCGATGCCCGCGTCCACGAACATCTTTTTTGCACGCGCCACGGCTTGTTCGGCATCGCGTGCGAGTTCGCTTCGCGCGAGCTGCAACTCTGCGTCCGTCATCGATCCAAGCGGCAACAGCACGCGAGGATTTTCCGCCACGCTCACAATGCGAATCAGCGCGCCGGGCAGCGTCATGTGGCATACATAGTCTGCTGCGCGCGGCGATTCCGGCGAAGCGTCCACGGCAATGAGAACCCGCCTGATTGCGGCGACGCCGTCGGCGCCGTGCTCGCTGGAAGTCATGATGTTGTCTCCATGCGGTTGGGCTGGCGCGCTTGCGCCGCCCGTCGTTTGTCAAATGCCCGGCATCACCTGATATGGCTCCGTGTGGTCTTCGATCCGCTTGACGCCCGGTATGCTCTGCGCGGCGACGCGAACCGCATCCACGGCGTCGGCCGACTGAAACACGCCCCACAGATGCACCACACCGTCGGTCACGACGATATTGCGGCCGGCAAATGCCCACTTGCGGCCCGCCAGTTCGCCCATCAGCAGGGCGCGAATTTCGGCGTCCGAATGCGTGGACCTGGAAACCGGTTCATCCGGCGCGCTGGCTAGCGCCTGCACGAGATTCGCACGGCTGACTATGCCCACTAGCCGCCCCGCTTCCGTCACGGGCACACGCTTGATACGGCGCGTCTCGAGAATGCAGGCCACTTCGCCGAGCGGCGTGTCGGGCTCGACGGTGACCACGTCCGTGGTCATGACATCGCCCACTTTGGCGGCATGCGTTTTCACGTAGTCGCGCGCCTCGTGGCTTGCGGACCACCAATCCAGCCAAGACACGCGCCTGCGCTCGTCGGTGCCTATTTCGCTGCGCCGCAGGAGATCGCCCTCGCTGATCATGCCGACGACGCTGCCGTCCGGATCGAGCACCGGCGCGCCGCTGATACGTTGTTCGACAAACAGCCTCGCGACCTCGCGAATGGTCATGTCGGGTGTGACCGAGATGACGTTGCCGGTCATGACATCCGATGCGCGCATGGCAAGCCTCCAGAGTGATGAGGTGATGGTGTGATTCCAGAGTAGGACAGCGCCGCTTCCCTCCGCTTGACCTGGATCATGCGGAACAACCGTGCACGCAACCGTGGCCCCAGCGCTGCAGCCCCGCGCCGTTAGAGAGCGCCCAGCCTGACTCATGTCAATTGGTTCGAGTGCACGGAGCACATATTGATTGCGGTGCAACCATCGTCTGGAGAAGCTCATGGCTCACATGATGAAAGCCGCCGTGGTTCGCGAATTCGGTGCGTCGCTGCAAATCGGGGCCGGCGCCGCGTTTGATTGATGTCAATGATGCCTGCCATGCGAACTGCGATCAGCTGGCGCGGTATTTGCATCGTGTCGCACCAGCACGACTCCGGCACAGCGACCGGAGCTTGACCAGGAGGAGACAATGCGCGATGACACGTATCACGCCGTAACGCCACTCGCCACGCGCGAGGCTTGCTGGCTGACGCCGTCCATTCAGAAGTCCCATGAACGCTCGGAAGTATTCGGTTTGAGCGAGTCCATGCGCCCGGACTATGACGTGCTGCCCGCTAGCGAACTCGCATTGAAGCTCGAGCAGAACCGCATTCTCTGCGCGCACGCCACGCCGGTTATGGAAACCCTGCATGAGCAGATTGTGAACACCCAAAGCATGATCGTGCTGACGGATGCCGAAGGGCTGATCCTTCATTCCATCGGCGACGACGACTTCCTGCGGCGCGCCGAGAAGGTCGCCCTGCGACCCGGCGCGAACTGGGCGGAAAGCCGGCAAGGTACCAATGCGATCGGCACCGCGCTCGCCGAGCGCAGCGCGACCGTCGTGCATGGCGAGCAGCACTACCTTGCCGCGAACCGCTTCCTCACCTGCTCGAGCGTGCCGATTCTCGATCCATACGGCGATCTCATCGGCGTACTCGACGTGACCGGCGACCACCGCAGCTATCACCAGCACACCATGGCGCTCGCGAAAATGTCGGTGCAGATGATCGAGAATCATCTGTTCGCCAATACCTTTCGCGAGACCTTGCAGATTGCCTTTCACGGCCGCCCGGAGTTTCTCGGCACCTTGATGGAGGGCATTGCCGCGTTCACCTGCGACGGCCGCTTTCTGTCCGCGAATCGCAGCGCGCAATTCCAGCTCGGCCTGCCGCTTGCCGGACTGCGGGCACATACGCTGTCGTCGCTGTTCGGGCTCACGAGCGCACAGTTGCTCGACCGTCTGAGCATGCAGCGCGACCGTCACCTGTCGCTGAACCTGAGCAACGGCGCCGTGGTCTGCGCACACGTGCAGTTGCGCCGCGGCACGGTGACCGACGAGCCCGCCCGGCCGCGCGTGCAGACTCCAGCGCCGGCAATGCAGCGCAGCGAAAGAAGCGCAGCGGCCGCGAATCAGCTGTCGAAGCTAAGCTCGCTCGACACCGGCGACCCGCAGATCGCGGCGGTCATCACCAAGGTGCGCAAGGTGATCGGCAAGAACATCCCGATCCTCATCACCGGCGAGACGGGCACCGGCAAGGAACTGCTCGCGCAAGCCATTCACAACGATTCGCCGCGCCACGCCGGGCCGTTCGTCGCGGTGAACTGTGCGTCGATACCGGAAACGCTGATTGAATCGGAACTGTTCGGCTACGAGGAAGGGGCCTTCACCGGCGCGCGGCGCAAGGGCGCCGTCGGCAAACTACTGCAGGCTAACGGCGGCACGCTTTTTCTCGACGAAATCGGCGACATGCCGTACCCGTTGCAAGTGCGGCTGCTGCGCGTGCTGCAGGAGCGTCTGGTGAATCCGCTCGGCTCCGCGAAGTCGATTCCGGTGGACGTCGCGATCATTTGCGCGACCCATCGCGACCTGCGTGAAATGATTGCGCAAAGCCGCTTTCGCGAGGACCTGTACTACCGGCTCAATGGCCTTGTCGTCAAGCTGCCGCCGCTGCGCGAGCGCACCGATTTGTCCGCTGTAATCAGAAAGATGCTGGATAACGCATCGGCCGAGAATGCCGGCGGCCAGCCACTGAGCATTGCCGACGACGTCATGACACTGTTCGAGCAGTGCGCGTGGCCGGGCAATTTCCGCCAGTTGGGCAACCTGCTGCGCACGGCGGCGGTCATGGTGGATGAGGACGGCGAGATCCGCCGCGAGCATCTGCCGGACGACTTCTTCGACGATCTGCGCGCCGTCGGTCCCACGTCAGCGCAGAAAGCGGGTGTATTGTCGCTGCCCACGGGACGGCTGCACGACGTGGCCGCGAGCGTGATTGCCAACGCACTCGCGCAGCACGGCGGCAACGTGTCGGCTGCGGCACGCACACTCGGCATCTCGCGCAATACGATTTATCGCAAGCTGCCGGCGCACGGCGCGAATCATAGCGAAGACGCGGCGTGATTGCGGGTGCCGTGCGGCATTGCTCCATTGTGCAACACCGCTGTTCCACAATTGAACAGCGCGCGGCCATCAGCGCCGCGCGCTGCACGCTCCACGTTCGCGCACGGCGCGCGTCGACTCGCAAGCAAGCCTTCCTTCGCGATCCAGCACACGACTTGCGCCTTTAACCGGCTTAATGGCCATGTCGGCACCTTCGGCATGGACCTTGCATTTAAGCAGCGGACCGCGTGAACCATGCGGTTATTCAATCGAATGTCCTATCCAAGGAGACAGCCATGCAGTGGACCACCCCCGCCTACACCGATCTGCGTTTCGGTTTTGAAGTCACGATGTACATCGCCACACGCTGAAGCATCCATGAAGACCGCGCGTGTCGCTGAACGTGACGCGCGCGGCGGATTCTGAAATACCGCTGACGAAAGCGTGACTCTCCTCATCATGCAGGCGCGGCCTGCCACCACGAATACAACGCGTGCCTCGCATGAACGCCCCGGATACTGAACGCTGCGCCGGTCCGCGACCAAATTTGCGTCCGCTCTTTTGCGTGCGATGGGAAGTGGCCGAAGACGGCTACGTGCTGCTCTCGCCCGAAGGAACGATCCGCCTGAATCCCAGCGCAGGCGAAATACTGAGCCGTTGCGACGGCACGCGCGAACTCGACGAGATCATTGGCGAGCTCGAGGACATGTTCAATGCGTCGAATCTCGCGACTGACATCTACCGCTTTATCGAGCATGCGCGGCAGCGCGGCTGGGTGGAGTAAATCGAACCGCGCGTCAGGTGGCGCGTCCCGCTTCGGTTTTCCCGATTGCATGGGCCGCGCACATGTTCAAGCGCCCGGCGATTCTGCTGAACGACAGCGAATCACCGGGCGCTTTGCTGATCGGGCCGCGCTGCCCGCAATTTTTTCGGCGCTTACAGCTATTGCGCAGCACCTGCGTTGAGCGAAGTACCCGCAGTGAGCGGTCGTGACGACGCCCTCGCAGCCTCGTCCGTCAGCTTGCTCTTGCCGGCGCTGTAGCCGTTCGAATACAACAGGAACGCCATGATGTCCGCGTAATCCTGCGGCTTCATCTTGCCCGGACGATCCGCCGGCATGTTGTTCGCCATGTACCCGTACACGCCGCCGATGGTCAGCTTCGAATGGCCCTCCGGTGCAAACGACGGACCGCGCAACGCGGGCGCATTCAGTCCTTGCAGTTCAGGACCGTGGCACTTCGCACAGGCGCTGGAATACAAGGTCTTGCCATGTGCGACCTGCCCGCGGTCGAAACCCGGCACGTCCGCGGATACAACCGCGTCCACCTTGACGATATGCCCGCGGTCCATCTCGCGGCCCCCGGCTCGCATGACGGACGACTTGAAGCCTGCACCGCGAGGACCATCGCGATAGGCAAACGCCGCTGCGCCCGGCGCGCTCGCCTGCGCTGCGCGAGGCAGGGTCCAGTCGCGAGTCAACGCGGCAAGCCTGCCGTCGGATTCCATCTTGCGCAGCGCGGCGTCGATACGCGGCTGCAACGCCGCACCGTTTTTGCCGAACGCAAATACCAGCTGCCAGTCAGCATACGGCGACGCGGTCTGCGCAATCTTGAAGCGCCGCTCCGGGTGCGTGTTCGTATACGCGACCACAGCCGGATACCAGACGATCGCGCGTTGCGCATGTCCGTTGGCGACGGCATCGACCGTCAGTTCAGCGGTGTTCTCCAGATCGAGCTTCACGTTCGGCTGCTGCACGGCGATGAGTTGCGCCGGGCTGGCATAAGTGGCGGCAACCGTCTCGGCGCCGTCCTTGTGCACAGCCGTTTCGGGCATCGTCACGCTTACATAGCCCGAATGCAGATAAGCGCGCGAAAACCTGAGTTTGCTATCCGAGCCGTCGGCGACCGTCGAGCGTGGAAAGCCGGCAATCACATCACACTTGCGCGCGAGTGCCTTGTCGAGCTCCTTGAGGGACACGCCGTCGTCGTCGCTGCTCGCAAAGCCGCCGGGCGCGAGCGTGAGGGCAATGCCTGCGGTGTGAAAGGCTTCGCGTGCAACGGCCTCGTCGAGTACCGTCGACGGACTGCCGGGAAACGTGCAGGCGCGCACGCCCGCGCTGGCGTGGCCGGATATCAGCGCGCCGCTCGCGAGCAACGCGCCGGCGAGCGCATAAGAGTTGAGTCGAGTCGTCATGATCTTGCTTTCCGGAAAAGGCGGGTCGGCCGCGACCCGCCCGCTCGCGCATCGGCGTCGAGCAGGCCGGTACGGCCGTTGTGAACATCAGCCGTTGTTGAGTGCGAACACGTAGAGCGTGCCGCCGCGTGGAATCTTCTCGGCTGCTTTCGCCATCGGGCCGCCCCAGATGGGATTCGCACCGCCGTAGCCGGCGAGGATCGCCACATACTGCTTGCCGTCCACCTCGAACACCGAAGGTTGCGCGACGATGCCGCTCGCGAGCTTCGGGCTCTTCCAGAGCACCTTGCCGGTTGCAGAATCGAACGCATAGAGGTGGCCGTCGAGCGAGCCGCTGAACGCAAGACCGCCTGCGGTCGTCGCTACGCCGCCGTTCCAGGGCAGCTTGCTCCAGTAGCTCCAGAGCTTCTTGCCGGTGCTGACGTCGATAGCCTGCAGTTCGCCGTAGCCTTTGCTGCCTGGTTCAGGTTTGATCTCGAAGCCTTCGCCGAGGTACGGCAGTCCTTCCATGTAGGTCACCGACTTGCCCGACAGCGACATGCACGCATGCAGCGTCGGAACGATCGCAATGTGCTTGTCCGGATCGTACGAGACCGACCACCAGTTCTTGCCGCCGAGGAAGCTGGGGCATGTTTCGATTGTCGTGCCGGTCTTCGGGTATTTCGAGCGGTCCTGAATCGGCACGCCGTCCGCTGTATAACCCGTTACCGAGGTCGCCTTGACGAACGGCTTCGCATAGATCAGCTTGCCTGTACCACGGTCGATGGCATGGAAGTAGCCATTGCGGTCCGCGTGGATGATCGCGTCGTAGTCCTTGTCCTGATACTTGATGTTGGCGAGCACCGGCGTGTTAACCCCGTCGTAGTCCCAGGTATCGTTTTTGGTGTACTGGTAATGCCATTTGAGGTCGCCGGTTTTCGGATCGAGCGCGAGCAGCGAATCTGAATATAGGTTGTCGCCCGGCCGCAGATCCGCGAGCCAGGGTCCGGGATTGCCGACACCCCAGTACAGCGTTTTCGATGCCGCGTCATATGTGCCTGTCAGCCATGCAGGTGCACCGCCGTGCTCCTGCATGCCGTCGGGCCACGTGTTGCCGCCCTTCTCGCTGGCCGCCGGAACGGTGAAGCGCTTCCACAGCACGTTGCCGTTATCAGGATTCAAGGCTGCGATGAAGCCGCGTGCGCCATATTCGCCGCCCGCGCTGCCCACCACGAGCGCGCCGTCGAGCGCGAGCGGCGCGAGCGAGAAAGCGTAGCCGAGGCCGGGCTCGAACATCGACTTGCGCCACGCGAGCGCACCTGTTTGCGCATCGAGCGACACGACTTCGCCGTTGAGCATTGCGACATAGACATTCTTGCCGTAGAGCGCGACGCCGCGGTTGATCACGTCGCAGCATGCGGTCTTGAACGATTCGGCGCCGAGCTTCGGTTCGAACTTCCATAGTTGCTTGCCGGTTGCAGCATCGAACGCATACACGTTGTCTTTCGGCGTGGTCACGAAAAGATAACGGCCATTGACGATCGGCGTCGCTTCGAACCCTTGCTGTAGATCGGCGGGAAACTTGTAGCTCCAGACCTGTTTGAGCTGCTTCACATTCGACGCGTCGATCTGCTTGAGCGGCGAATGAGCCTGGCCGTTGTAGGTGCGGTAGTAGGTGAGCCAGCCTGGATCGCTTTGCGCGGCGGTGAGCCGCTCGTAGGTGACGGCCGGGTAGTCGTCGGCTACGGCGGCTGTTGCGCATGACAGACCGACGGCTACGGCGACGCTTACCGCAAGCGTTCTCGGCCGCATCGCTGCAATTGAACGTGCTTTCATCCTTTTGTCTCCTGTGTCGACCGGAGTTCGAGCGAAGCTCGTTACTCCGGTCCCATGCAACCTGTTGCGGTCGACCGGAGTTCGAGCGAAGCTCGCTACTCCGGTCCCATGCAACCTGTTGCGGTCGACTGAAGTTGGAGCGAAGCCCATTACTCCGGTCCCATGCAACCTGTTGCGGTCGACTGAAGTTCGAGCGAAGCCCATTACTCCGGTCCCATGCAACTTGTTGCGGTCGACCGGAGTTCGAGCGAGCGCGCTACTCCTGTCCCACACCACCTGGTTGCTGTTGAGTTATCGACGCGAAGCCGGGCGGCCACGCCATCGTCTGGGGAACGCAGTCTGGCTGCGAGTGGTTCAAGGCAAGTCGCATGCCATTGCAGCAGCGCTCGCGCGCAACACGCGCCAGGCTGAACACAGGAGAACAGTCGGGATCACTCAGCGCGCAGACCGGTGTGATGAGCGTTGTTGCACGTTGACGCAACCGGTCGAGGATGTGTTGCTAAAAAAGACAGCGCGGGTTGAAGCACCGCAGGCACAGTCGCCCAAGCCGACGCGGCGCGCCAAGGCCTCACATGATCGACGCGCCCAACGCAAACGCCTTTTGCAGAAAGTTGGCCGTCTTCGCAGGCGCCGCTTCCATGCGCGAGGCCAGCGACAAGCGGATCGAAATGGCGTTGCCGAGCACGTCGGTATACGCAACGCCTTCCACGCGGATCTGACACACGGAAGCCGGCACCAGCGACACACCGAACTCCGCCGCGACCAGGTTCACCACCGAGGAAAGCTGCGGCGCCTGTTGCCCGGCAATGGGCTCGAAGCCCGCCTCCCTGCACGCCCCGACGATCACATCGTGCAGCGTGGGGCTCGCTTCTCGCGGCAACATCACGAACGGGTCTTCGGCCAACGCGGAGAGAGGAATTCTGCGTTTCTTCGCGAGACGATGCGTGGCCGGCAAAACGACCCGCATAGGCTCGATTGCGATGTGATGGAATTGCACGCCCGCAGGCGACTGGCTGCCAAGGCGCACGAACGCGACGTCCACGCGGCCGTCGCCCAGATAGGCAAGCAGTTGCGCCGTATTGCCCTCGGCGAGCGTGAGCGTGACATTCGGGTAATCCTGCCGATAAGCGCGAATCAGCTTCGAAACCACCGGGTTGAACGCAGCGGACCCGGTAAAGCCGATATTGAACTGCCCGATCTCGCCGCGCCCCGCGCTCTGGGCTTTTTCGACAGCAAGGCGCGTGTCGTACAGAATGCGCTGCGCGTCGGCGGCGAATGCCTCGCCGGCCTCCGTCAACACGACGCCGTGGCCCGTGCGGCGAAACAGCCGCACGCCGATTTCGGATTCGAGCGCGTGAATTTGCTGGCTAAGCGGCGGCTGGCCGATGCCGAGTCTTTCGGCCGCACGCGTGACATTGCGCTCCTCGGCAACCGCAAGAAAGTAGCGGATATGACGCAGTTCCATGCGGTATCTGTAAAACCTATTTCAGTAAGACGAGATAGATATTGGACAGTATATCAGCGCTGCGACAAAATATCGCCATCGCGCAGTCCGCGTCCTATAAGTCTCCCCGCAATACAGAGCTTTCATTTTCATGACGACGCGGGCCGGACGAGCCGCGCCGATCAGGGCGCGCGGCAGTGCGCCGTTGTGTTTACTCAATGAAGTAAAGGGGTCTACCGTGGCTGATACATTAAAAAAACCGAGGCCGGAATTCCGGAACATCGGTATCGGGCAGATATTGACGGCGTATCGCCTGCCTCTGGCGGGTCGCGTGTCGATCCTGCATCGCGTGAGCGGCGGCCTGCTGTTCGTCGCG
>Ga0209796_10000088_pt1 | contig 118281 bp, 110 predicted proteins | sample AgamicOrSfrz_FD_187167 | JGI IMG/M metagenome (GOLD analysis project Ga0209796, IMG submission 187167) | Agave microbial communities from Guanajuato, Mexico - Or.Sf.rz (SPAdes) (version 2) | ecosystem: Host-associated > Plants > Phyllosphere > Phylloplane/Leaf | place: Guanajuato, Mexico...
CGGCACTTGCCGCATCGGCATCCGGCCGGGACATCTGCGTCTTCAGGCGAAGTCCCCCAATGCGGTGGCCATTCCATGCCGGCTCGAACTGGCCGAACTGAGCGGCTCCGAAACCTATCTGCACCTGCGCACGCTGACGGGCAGCATCGACCTCGTGGCGCAATTGCAGGGCGTGCATCAGATCGAACTCGGCACTCGCCTCGACGTTTTCATCGACCCGGACGAACTCTTTGTGTTCGGTGCGGATACGAAGCTGGTGTCCAGCCCGGAGGCCGCTTATGGCGCGCATTGAATTCCACTCTCTCGCCCACGCGTATCGGCCGAATCCGGCGACGCTCGACGATTACGCGCTGCAGCCCATGAGCATGGTGTGGGAAGACGGCGGCGCTTATGCGCTGCTCGGGCCGTCGGGTTGCGGCAAGACCACGCTGCTCAATATCGTCTCCGGTCTCGTCAAACCGTCGGAGGGCAAGGTGCTGTTCGACGGGCGCGACGTGACGGCGCTCAGCGCGCGCGAGCGCAACATCGCCCAGGTGTTCCAGTTCCCCGTGATCTACGACACGATGACCGTGTTCGACAATCTCGCCTTTCCGCTGCGCAACCGCAAGATGCCGGCTGCCGAAGTCAGAAAGCGCGTGCACGACGTGGCCGAGATTCTCGACATGACACGCGAACTTCCGCACAAGGCCAGCAATCTCGCAGCGGACGCGAAGCAGAAGATATCGCTTGGACGCGGACTCGTGCGCCAGGACGTCGCGGCGATCCTGTTCGACGAACCGCTCACGGTGATCGACCCGGCCATGAAATGGATGCTGCGCCGGCAGTTGAAGAAGATCCATCAGCAACTCAAGCTCACGCTCATTTACGTCACGCACGATCAGGTGGAGGCCCTCACCTTCGCCGATGAAGTCGTGGTCATGACCAATGGCCGAATCGTTCAGAAGGGCGGCGCCGACGCGCTTTTTTTGCGGCCGGATCATGCGTTTGTCGGCTACTTCATCGGCAGCCCTGGTATGAACCTCTGTCCGCTCGAACTGGACGCCGAAGGCGCGCGAATCGGCTCACAACGCCTCACACTCGACGCCGCCACGCTCAGCACGCTGAAGGACGCACATGCACAGGCAAACGGCGCGCTGACCTTGGGCATTCGACCCGAGTTCGTGCGGCTCGCGAGCGAACGCGAAGCGGGCGCCGTGCAGGTTCAGGTGGTGCGCGCGCAGCAGCTTGGCAACTATCAGCTCGTCACCGCGCAATGCGACGGGCACGTCTTCAACGCGAAGCTGGAACCGCATGTGCGCGTAGTTGACGGACCCGCCTGGCTGCGCGTGGCCGCGCCTGAAACGGTGTTCTTCTGCAACGACGAAAGAATCGGCACACGCATCTCCGAAGGGGTCGCGCGATGAACAAGCCCGTCAATCAGAAAGCGTGGCTTCTTGTCGTGCCCGTGTTCATCTGCGTGGCATTTTCCGCGATCCTGCCGCTCATGACCGTCGTCAACTATTCGGTGCAGGACATCATCAGTCCGACACAGCACGTGTTTGTCGGCACTGAATGGTTTCGCAACATCATGACCGATCCCGACCTGCGCGACGCGCTCGGCAGGCAGATCATCTTTTCCGCGTGCGTGCTGCTGTTCGAGATTCCGTTGGGCGTGGGTCTCGCGCTTTCCATGCCGGCTTCCGGCTGGCGCGCGTCGGCGGCGCTCGTGGTACTCGCCATGCCCTTGCTGATTCCATGGAACGTGGTCGGCACCATCTGGCAGATTTTTGGACGCCCCGATATCGGCCTGCTCGGTTACTGGCTGAACAGCCTTGGCTTCGACTACAACTACACCGCAAGTCCCACGGCCGCATGGGTCACCGTGCTCGTCATGGACATCTGGCACTGGACACCGCTCGTCGCGCTGCTTTGCTACGCCGGCTTGCGCGCGATTCCCGATGCGTTCTACCAGGCCGCCGAGATCGACGGCGCAAGCCGCTTCGCCGTGTTCCGCTACATCGAGTTGCCGAAAATGCGCGGCGTGCTGATGATCGCGGTGCTGCTGAGATTCATGGACAGCTTCATGATCTACACCGAACCGTTCGTGCTGACAGGCGGCGGCCCCGGCGATTCGACAACCTTTCTGAGCCAGTATCTGACACAAAAAGCGGTCGGCCAGTTCGACCTCGGCCCGGCGGCGGCTTTCTCGCTGATCTACTTCCTCATCATTCTGCTGCTGTGCTTCATTCTCTATAACTGGATGAGCCGCGTCGGCAAAGGTGGCCCCGCGGCGCAAGGAGAAGAACATGCAGGATAAGCGCCGCTGGATGCGCACGCTGGTGCTCGTGGTCTACATGGCGTTCGCGCTGATTCCGCTTTACTGGATGCTGTCTATCTCGCTGCGCACGAACGAAGAAACCATGTCGACGTTCGCCACGCTGCCGCAGCACGTGACTTTCGAGAACTACAGGATCATCTTCACGGACCCGTCCTGGTACTGGGGCTATATCAACTCGATCATCTACGTGCTGATGAACACGCTGATGTCGGTGCTGGTCGCGTTGCCTGCCGCGTATGCTTTCTCGCGCTACCGCTTTCTCGGCGACAAGCACATGTTCTTCTGGCTGCTCACCAACCGCATGACGCCGCCCGCCGTGTTCCTGCTGCCTTTTTTCCAGCTCTATTCGAGCGTGGGTTTGACGGACACGTATATCGCGGTTGCGCTTGCACACATGCTGTTCAACGTGCCGCTTGCGGTGTGGATTCTCGAAGGCTTCATGTCGGGCGTGTCGCGCGAAATCGACGAAACGGCGTATATCGACGGCTACACGTTCCCGGCATTCTTCGTGAAGATCTTCCTGCCGCTCATCAAGTCGGGCGTCGGCGTCACGGCGTTCTTCTGCTTCATGTTCAGTTGGGTCGAGCTGCTGCTCGCCCGCACGCTCACTTCTGTGAACGCCAAGCCGATTGCGGCGGTCATGACCCGCACGGTGTCGGCCGCGGGCATGGACTGGGGCGTGCTGTCGGCCGCGGGCGTGCTCACCATTGTTCCCGGCGCGCTGGTGATCTACTTCGTGCGCAACTACATCGCGAAGGGCTTTGCGATGGGGAGAGTCTGATGTTCACGTGGATGTACTGGACGCCCGAGGTGGCGATTTTCTTCGCCTGCATCGTCGTGATGCTGGCCGGCATGACGGCATGGGAACTGCGCTCGCCGACGCACGAACGCAAGGGCTTTCTGCCTATTGCGACGACGCGCGGCGATCGCCTCTTTATCGGCCTGCTCGCGGCCGCCTATGTGAATCTCGCGTGGATCGGCATTAGCGCTGAGGGCTCGAATTCGTGGCCCGGCTTGGTGGCCTCGCTAGTGGTTGTGCTCGCAATCATGTGGAAAGGCTGAAGACAGACGCACGCAATGAGCACTCGCAACTGCCGGTTCCGCTGATGCCCCAGGCGGGCGCCGGAAAGATCGAAGGGGCACGAAGGACACAGGAGAAGACCATGCAACAGAGGAGACGGATCGTCGCGCTCGCAGTGGCAAGCATCGTGTCGGGTGCCTTTGGGAACCAGGCAATGGCGGGCGTGCCTGAAGCGCAGAAATGGGTCGACAGCGAGTTTCAGCCGAGTACGCTCTCGAAGCAGCAGCAGATGGACGAAATGAAATGGTTCATCGACACGGCGAACAAACTCAAGTCGAAAGGCGTCAAGGAAATTCACGTGGTGTCGGAAACCATCGACACGCACACCTACGAATCAAAAACGCTCGCGAAGGCGTTCACTGAAATCACCGGCATTCAGGTGAAGCACGACATCATTGAGGAGGGAGATGTCGTCGAGAAGTTGCAGACCTCGATGCAATCGGGCCAAAGCATTTACGACGGCTGGATTTCCGACTCGGATCTGATCGGCACGCATTATCGCTATGGCGTCATCATCCCGCTGTCGGATTACATGGTGGGCGAAGGCAAGGAATACACCAACCCGGGCCTCGATCTGAAGGACTTTATCGGCACGAGCTTTACGACCGCGCCGGACAAAAAGCTCTATCAGCTTCCCGACCAGCAGTTCGCCAATCTGTACTGGTTCCGCGCAGACTGGTTCGCCCGCAAGGACTTGCAGGACAAGTTCAAGGCGAAGTACGGCTACGAGCTGGGCGTGCCGGTGAACTGGTCCGCGTATGAAGACATTGCCGAGTTCTTTACGAACGACGTAAAGACCATCGACGGCGAAAAAGTGTACGGGCATATGGACTACGGCAAGAAAGACCCGTCGCTTGGCTGGCGCTTCACGGACGCGTGGCTTTCCATGGCCGGCGAAGCCGACAAGGGCATTCCGAACGGCATGCCGGTGGACGAATGGGGCATTCGCGTGACGCCGGACGGTTGTCATCCGGTCGGTGCGTCGGTGTCGCGCGGCGGCGGCACCAACAGCCCGGCAGCCGTGTACGCGACCACCAAATACATCGACTGGCTCAAGAAATATGCGCCGCCCGAAGCCTCCGGCATGACCTTCAGCGAAGCGGGTCCGGTGCCGGCGCAAGGCAGGATCGCGCAGCAGGTGTTCTGGTACACCGCGTTCACCGCGTCGATGCTCAAGCCCGGCAACGTGACGAATCCGGACGGCACACCGAAGTGGCGCATGGCACCTTCGCCGCACGGCGCGTACTGGAAAGACGGCATGCAGAACGGCTATCAGGACGTCGGCTCGTGGACCTTCTTCAAGTCGACACCGGCCAATCAGCGCGCCGCCGCATGGCTGTATGCGCAGTTCGTCACGTCGAAGAGCGTGTCGCTGAAAAAGTCGATTGTCGGTCTAACCTTCATTCGCGATTCCGACATTCATAGCGACTACTTCACGAAGAACGCAGACAAGTATGGCGGTCTGATCGAGTTCTATCGCAGCCCGGCGCGTGTCGCCTGGACACCGACCGGCAACAACGTGCCCGACTATCCGAAGATGGCGCAGCTCTGGTGGAAGAACGTGGGCACCGCGGTCGCCGGTGAAAAGACTCCGCAGGCCGCAATGGACAACCTTGCGAAGGAAATGGACCAGGTGTTGTCCCGTTTGCAGCGGGCCGGCATGAAGGTCTGCGCGCCGGAGTTGAACGCGCAGAGCGATCCGTCGAAGTGGTTGTCCGATCAACATGCACCGTGGAAGAAGCTCGCCAACGAAAAGCCGAAGGGCGAGACGGTCAAATATGAGCAGTTGTTATCGGCGTGGAAGGCGGGCAAGGTGCGCTGAGCGCCTCCCGCGGCGGTGACGCAGTGAGTGTAAAGGGGCGGCACGATGTGCCGCCTTTTTCATGTGTGCCGATAACAGTGACAAGGCCATGGCAATCGCAACGCCGTTGCCGTTGCCCACAGGCTTTCCACACTACCCGTTCGCCATCTCCACCAGCTTGGCGAGCGTGTTCATGTTGCGTGCGGTTCCCGTTTTCGCAGCGGGGATTTTGAGTTTCGTGTCCGCCATGCCGTCGTTGTAGAGAACGTAAATTTCGCGCGCGCCGAGCGCCATTTCTTCGGTGCGCTGGCCGCTCGCGTGGGCCAGTGCATCAGCGGGCGGAGGCGCGTCGAGAAAAATCGCGACTGTGCGGTTAGCGGCCGCGGACTTGAACGGATTGGCAGCCAGCACCTGCGCGAGTTCCGCGCCCGTGCGCACAGCGACGCCTACCGGCTTGCCTGCATACTGCTCAAGGCAACGCTCAAGCCGGGTCTTCACCGCAGCTTCGGCAAGCTTGCTGTCGAACACCACATTGCCGCTCGCAATGTAGGTGCGAACCTCGGTGAAGCCAAGCGACTCGCACATGGTGCGCAACTCCGCCATAGGCAGCTTGCCAGTGCCGCCCACGTTCACCGCGCGCAGAAGAGCAACATATCGGGTCATCGGTAAGATTCTTTTTTATCTAGCGTTGGGGAAGACGTACTTCATATGAGCCCGGCAGCGCGCACAAACATCAAAGAGCCCACGCCGACGATAGCAAGTCCAATACCTCGCGCCACGAGTCGCCCGCGCGGCGCGAGCCGTTCCAGCGTAATGGCGGCCGTCACCGCTGCCATGGCAAGCGGATTCATCACGCCCGCCACGACAAGTACTGCGCAGAGGCTCGCGCAACAAAAACAGCAGTGAAGGCCGAGGCGCGAACCGTATCTTAATGCAGCGGCGGCACGCGAGCGCAATATTGCGTGGCCGCAATCTGGCTCGCGCCGGCAGCAGTGCAGATAATGCGCCTTCCAGCTGGACAATTGCAACGCGCCTGCCAGCAGCACGACGGCGCCGCCAATCACGGGAATCGCGCGCGATAACGCCGGCATGCGCATCTCAAGCACTGCCAGGGCCGCGCCGAGCGCGAACACGACGAGGCCCGACGCCGTCCATACGGCGAAATACGCGAGAGCGGCCAACCACGTCTGCATTGCCACGCGCGTATGCCCGGCGCTGCGAAGCGCTTCCCCATAGCGCCACAAGGCAGGCGCAACCGATGGCAGCATCATCGCAACCATCATCGCGGTCCACATGCCGGCGAACGATGCCGCCACGGCGGGCCACGTCTGCCCGCATAGGGGCAGCCACATCATCGACATGGTCCAGCCGCCGGGCATGGGCATCTCGCCCATCGCCGACATCGAGAGGCATGCCGCGACCGTCAGCGCCATGCTGATCGCGAACAGCAAACCGCAGACGCCGTAAAAGACGGCACCGCGCGCATCCACGCGCGCGCCGGTCTTTGCATGCGCGAGCTTGCCGCATTCGCCAACGCCAGCGAAGTCCATCACATGTCTCAACGCTTTTCGTATTCGTCGTGACGGCGCCACCATATGCCCGTCTCGTTGCGCCCCTTCGGCGCGCGGTCGAGCCACTGGTACATGCCCCACAAACCGTCCAGTCCGCGTGCATAGGCGGAGTACGTGTGGTACACGTCGCCGTCCTCGAGCACGAACGCGCTGAGTCCTGGCCGATCGCGCGCGTAGGTAGACGGGTCCGTCCCGCAGGTCGCCGCGAACTGCGCGACAGGCTCGGGCGCCGGCACCGCGTCCATCGCGTGACGCCCACGCTGATAGTTGTATTCGACGCTGCCCTCGCGCTGCTGCGCCTCGGTAAACGAGATGTTGAAGTCGAAGTTGAAGTCGCTGCCCGCGGACGAGGCCCACGGGAACGTCCACCCCATGCGCCGCTTGTATTCCTGCAGCTTCGCGAGCGGTGCCCGCGATATTGCCATCAACCTGACATCGTGATTCGCGAGATGCACCGCGAAACCATCGAACCCGTCCGCAATCGACGAGCACGACGGACAACCCGCCTTGTAGTCCGGCCCGAACATGAAGTGATAGACGAGAAGCTGCGAGCGTCCGGCAAACAGATCGGCGAGCGATGCACTGCCCTCTTCGGTCTCGAACCGGTATGTCTTGTCGACGCGAACCCACGGCAATTCCTGACGCCGTCGTGTCAGTTCATCGCTGCGGCGCGTCAACTCTTTTTCTGCCTTGAGCAGGTCGAGGCGCGCCGTCAGCCATTGCTCGCGGGTGCCGGTGGTATGTGTCGTGGTCATGGCTCTCTCCGTTCGGTTTCCTTCGTCGCTCGATCGTTTCGACACGACGTGGTGGTTTGCGGTCGTGCTAGATTAGTACCGGGCTTTCCGACGGTGGGAGTGACAAGTGTGGCGCGATTTCCATGAAGACCGACCCGCTCATTCAGGCTGCGGCGCAGGCGCTCGCGGCGGGTGATCCGCTTGGCGCGTTGAAGCGCGTCGCGTTGCGGGAGGACGCGCCCGCGCTTGCATTGCGCGGCATCGCGATGGCGCAGCTCGGCGATCTGGTGCGGGCAAAGGCGCTCGTGCGAAGCGCGGCGCGCGCGTTTGGCGCGAAGCAGGCGGTGGCCCGCGCGCGCTGCGTGATTGCCGAAGCGGAGATCGCGCTGGCATCGCGCGATCTTGCATGGCGAGCCAAGGCGCTCGGCGAAGCGCGCGCGACCTTGGCGGCCCACGGCGACCGCGTCAATGCCGCGCACGCGGGTTATCTCGAGGTGCGGCGGCTCGTGCTGATCGGCCAGATAGACGAAGCCGAGCGCATGCTCGACACTCTCGATCCCGCGCCGTTACCGCCCGCGTTAAGAGCCGCGCATGAGCTCGTCGTGGCGGGCGTCGCACTGCGGCGTTTGCAGACCGCCGCGGCCCGTGTCGCGTTTGCCCGGGCGCGGCATGCCGCGCATGAAGCCCGCATTCCCGCGCTGATTGCCGAAGTGGAAAGCGCTTCGCATGTCTTGCAACTGCCGGCCGCGCGTCTGATAGCAGGCGCAGAAAAGCGCCTGTTGCGGCTTGACGAAGTTGAAGGCCTGCTCGCGTCCGACGCGCTCGTGGTCGACGCATGCCGCCACGTCGTGCAGAACGCATCGACGCTGGTCTCGCTAACGCGGCGCCCCATATTGTTCAACCTCGCGTATCAGCTTGCCGAAGCCTGGCCCGCCGACGTGCCGCGCGACGCGCTCATCGCGCGTGCCTTCAAAACACGACACGCCGACGATTCGCATCGCGCGCGCCTGCGTGTCGAAATGGGCCGCTTGCGCACGGTGCTTGCCGGGTTAGCCGATATCAACGCGACGCGCCACGGCTTTGCGTTGGCGCCCCGTTGCGGGCATGCAGTCGTGCTGCTCGCGCGACCCGTCGACGAAGCTCACGCGGCCATGCTCGCGCTGCTTGCCGATGGCGAATCATGGTCGAGCTCGGCACTCGCGCTCGCTCTCGGCGCGAGCCAGCGCACCGTGCAGCGCATGCTCGATTCGCTCGCAGCCGCAGGTAAGGCACAGTCTTTCGGTCAGGGACGCGCGCGCCGCTGGATGGCGCCGCCCGCCTCCGGATTCGCGACAACGTTGTTACTCCCCACGCCGGTCACGCTCAATTAGGATGACAACATGAACCGATCAAACGCCACCATCATCCGTGAATACGGTCCCTTTCCGGACGTCCAGCAAGTGGGCGGCGTCACATATGACGGCCAGCACGTCTGGATCGCGGCCGGCAAGACGCTCAACGCATTCGATCCAGCCAGCGGTCAAACGCTGCGCAGCATCGAACTGGCCGCCGACGCGGGCACGGCCTTCGACGGCCAGCATCTGTACCAGATCGCAGAGGGCCGCATTCACAAGATAGATCCCGCGAGCGGCCGGGTGCTCTCGACCATTCCTGCGCCTGGCGGCACTGGCGCTTCAGGGCTTGCGTGGGCCGAGGGTTCGCTGTGGGTCGGCGAATATCGCGAGCGCAAGATCCACCAGGTCGATCCGGAGACCGGCGCGGTGCTCTCCACCATCCAGTCCAATCGCTTCGTGACAGGTGTGACGTGGGTCGACGGAGAACTCTGGCACGGTACGTGGGAAGATGATGCGAGCGAACTGCGGCACATCGATCCGCGCACTGGCGAAGTGCTGGAAAGCCTTGAGATGCCCGCCGGCGTGGGTGTATCGGGCCTCGAATCGGACGGCGGCGAGCAGTTCTTTTGCGGCGGCGGCAACAGCGCAAAAGTGCGCGCCGTGCGCCGTCCGCAACGCGCGACGGGCGAAGTCAGATAAGCATCACCCGCCTCACATTGCACACTCGCCTGCCTCGCCCAGACGTTGTCAGTCGGCCTGGCGCGCTTCGCGACGCACGGCCTGCGGAGGCAGTCCGAACCCGCGTACGAACGCCTCGCGTAGATGCCGCCGGTCGCGAAAGCCCGTTTCTTTCGCAATGACGTCGAGCGAATGCCGGCTTTGTTCCACCATCAGGCGCGCGGCTTCGAGGCGCAAACTTTCGACTGCACGTGCCGGCGATTGCCCTGTTTCCAGCGTGAAAACGCGGCTGAACTGACGCGGACTGAGATTCACCTTCTCCGCAAGTTCATCTACTGTAAGCGGGCGGCTGAGGTTCTCGCGTGCGTAGTTCAGCGCGCGCTGAATGCGGTCGGACTTCGGCGCGAGGTTGAGCATTTCCGAATGCTGCGACTGTCCGCCCGAGCGCCGTTGGTGCATCACGAGCTTGTGCGCAACCGAGCGCGCCACCTCCGCGCCATGATCTTTTTCGACCATCGCGAGCGCCATGTCGAGCCCGGCGGTCATGCCGGCTGACGTCCACATGGGACCGTCGACAATAAAGATGCGGTCGTCTTCCACCCGAACGTCCGCAAAGCGCTTTTGCATTTCGCGCGCATAGGCCCAATGCGTAGTGGCACGGCGCTCGGACAGTAAACCGGCCCCGGCAACCACGAAACCGCCCGTGCAGATGCCGCCGATACGCCGCGCACGCGGCCCCATTCTGCGCAAAAACGCAAGTACGTCTTCAGGCGGCGGCGAGGCCAACGGATCGTTGACGCCGGCCACAATCCACGTGTCGATCTGGCGACGCGCGCTTACCGGCCGGGTGCCGATGCTCATGCCGAGCGACGAACGCACCTCGCCACCCGCCATCGAAAAATTTTCTACGTAGTAAAACGGCTGGCCCAGTACGAGGTTCGCGTATTCGAAGACCGACTGGGTGGAAATCGCCATCACCTGAAAGCCGTCGCTCAGCAAATATCCAATGCGATGCATGGCGTTTCTCCGTATGTCCGAAAACATGACGATATATGTCATTTGCGACATAGTCAAAACCAACCAGAATGGTGTCACGCCATCACAACGTATTGCAAAGGAGTGACACCATGACTGAAGCACATAAGGGCACCGCGCTCATCACGGGCGCCTCGTCGGGAATCGGCGCGATCTATGCGGACCGTCTCGCGAAGCTGGGTTACGACCTGATTCTGGTTGCCCGCAACCGCGAGCGCCTTGCGGCACTGTCGAGCCGCATCACGACCGGAACGCGTCGCAGCGTCGAAATATTGGACGTAGATCTGAACGATAAAGCGGGCCTTGCCGCCGTCGAAGCGAAGCTCAAGCAGGACGCGAGTATCACGCTGCTCGTCAACAACGCCGGCGTGGGCACGCATACGCCGCTTCTAGGCAGCGACGTCGACGCCATGCAGCGCATGATCGACCTCAACGTCAGCGCGCTCACGCGGCTCACTTATGCGGCCGTGCCGGGCTTTGTCGCGCGCGGCAAGGGGGCGGTGATCAACATTTCGTCCATCGTCGCAATTGCGCCGGAAATCCTGAACGGCGTGTATGGCGGCAGCAAGGCGTTCGTGCTGGCCTTTAGCCAGTCGCTGCATCATGAACTGGCTGACAAGGGCATTCAGGTGCAGGCCGTTCTGCCGGGCGCGACCGCAACCGAGTTCTGGCAAACCGGCGGCCTGCCGCTGGAAAATCTCGACAAGGCGATTGTGATGTCCGCCGACGACATGGTCGACGCCGCGCTGGTGGGCTTCGAGCGCGGGGAACTGGTCACGATTCCGTCGCTGCATGCGGTCGAGAAGTGGAACGACTACGAGGCCGCGCGCCGCGCGATGTCCACGCTGCTGTCGACCAATACGCCGGCGCCGCGCTATCGGGCGGCTTGATCCGATACGACGCGCAAGCGTCGGCATGACTGCAAACCGCAGAAACTAGCCGGGCCGTGGCAAGGCAGCTTGCCTACGGCCCGGCTTTCGGCGGTTGGTAGTGGTTGGCAGCGGTTGCTTCGCGGTTAGTGCCGGTTGCTTCACGCATTTCCAGCCACCCTGCCGCACAAGCGGAACCGCACTGCACGCTCAGGCATGCCGATGACCATGCTCGCCGCCGCTCACCGACTGCGGCTCGTCGTATTCGCGAGAGATGTCCTTGTTCGTGTAGTCGCCCAGACGCGACGCGGCAATCACGCTCAGCACGCCGCAAAGGAACACATAGAAGGCAATTGCGTAGCCTGAGTGATAGTAAGCAAACAGTGCCGTCGCGATGAGCGGCGCAGGGCCGCCCGCGATTACCGACGCAAGCTGATACCCAAGCGAAGCGCCGCTGTAGCGCAGCCGCCCCGTGAACGACTCGGCAATCAACGCGGCTTGCGGGCCATACATCATCGAATGCGGCACCAGTGAGAGCACGATAGCGACGAAAATCCACGTGGGATTGCGCGTGTCGACCATCGCAAAGTAGAGGAAGCCAAAGAGGCCTGCCGCCGCCGCGCCTATGATGTACATGCGGCGACGCCCAATGAGATCGGACACATGGCCGAACAGCGGAATCGTGCCGAATTCCAGCACTGAGGCCGCCAGCACAGCCGTCAACAGAAGATCGCGGGAAACGCCGAGCGTCGTCACACCGTAGGTAAAAACGAACGCCGTGAAGATATAGAACGGCGCCTGTTCCGCCATGCGCGCGACGGCCGAGAGAAGAATGTCTTTCGGCTGACGGCGGATCACTTCCAGCATCGGCGTCTTTTCGATTTTGCGCTCCGCGAGCAGCTTCGCGAAGATAGGCGTCTCGAGAATGTTCAGTCGAATATAAAGGCCGATTCCGACCAGCACGATGCTCAGGAAAAAGGGCACGCGCCAACCCCATGTGAGGAACGCGTCGCCGGAAATGGCGCTCATGGCCAGCACCGCGAGGTTGGCGAGGAACAGCCCGGCGGGCACGCCGAATTGCGGCCACGACGCAACGAAACCGCGGTGTGCGTTGGTGCGGGCCCATTCCATGGACATCAGCACTGAGCCGCCCCACTCGCCTCCCACGCCCACACCCTGGATGAAGCGCAACAACGTGAGTATCACCGCGCCCCAGATTCCAATGGACGCATAGGTCGGAACGAACGCCACGGCGAACGTGGCGAGCCCCATCAGCAGCAGCGTGACGATGAGCGTGGCTTTACGGCCGATACGGTCGCCGTAGTGCCCAAAAATGGCCGCGCCTACCGGCCTCGCGATAAAGCCAACCGCGTAGATCAGAAACGCCTGAAGTGTGCCGACGAGCGGATCGGATTGCGGAAAATACAGCTTCGCAAAGACCAGACCCGTTACCGTGCTGTAGAGAAAGAAGTCATACCATTCGATCGTGGTGCCGATCGTGCTGGCGATAACGGCGCGGCGCAACTGGCGCCGCGCGTCCTCTTCGGAGAGGGGCACCGCCCCTGGTTGCGTGGCAGTCATTTGGCATCCCCCGGGTGAATGCGCGACATCTTCTATTGACATGTCGCACCGGTCGAGGTTCCGGCAACATCACCTGAGCGCGCATCCCGCAAGCGGATCGCAGCCGCGCTGGCGCGCGAAAACGTCAGAGGTATGCGTCCGCTCGGGTGTCCGCATAAAGTACAATTTCCGCGGCAGTAAAGCGTCCGTTCTGCCAATACGATGCTTGGCTTCGTTCAACGAAAAATAACTCTGGAGGCGCAATGGCGAACAGCGTGAGGCCCAATGTTGGCGAGAGCGACGGCATGAGCAGTGCGTCGCAGCAGCGCACGAGTTCGCAGATCCCACCAATCGTGCCAGCGCAAACCGCGCTTGTCGTCATGCACTATCAGACGGACATTCTGGGGCTCTTTCCATCGGTCGCGCCCGCCCTGCTCGCGAATACACGCAAATTGTGCGACGCGGCCCGGGCCAAAGGCGTCAGCGTGTATTTTGCGAACCTCCGGTTCACTCCGGGCTATCCGGAAGTCAGCCCACGGAACAAGAATGGGCAGGGAATCAAACAGCTTGGTCGCTTTATCGACGACCGGACCTCGCCGGAGCTGGGTCAGCAGCCTCATGAGCCGCTGATCATCGCTCATCGCGCCAGTGTGTTCTTTGGCACCGATCTGCAGGTACGACTCTCCGCGCAAGGTGTCGATTCGCTCATCATGGTTGGCGTTGCGTCGACCGGTGTCGTGCTGTCGTCAGTCGCGCATGCGAGCGATGCGGACTTTCGCCTCTACACGGTCAAGGATTGCTGCTACGACCCCGACCCTGTCGTACACGAACATTTGTTCGCCACTGCCTTCGAAACGCGCACAACAGTGCTGTCGCTCGCCGATGCCCTATTGCTGCTCGCATAGAAGCGCACAGGCTTCGGAGAAGCGCTTATACAAACCTGTCCAGCGCCTTGGCGAGTTTCGCGACTGTGCCTTCCACGTCGTGCAGTTTGTCGAGACCGAACAACCCGACGCGGAACGTCTTGAAGTCCTCGGGCTCATCGCACTGAAGCGGCACGCCGGGCGCAATCTGCAAGCCGGCATCGGCAAATTTCTTGCCGGATCGTATGCCGTCGTCATCCGTATAGCTCACCACGACGCCCGGCGCTTGAAAACCTTCCGCCGCCACGCTTCTGAAACCTTTGCCGGTCAACAGTGAGCGAACTCGCTTGCCAAGCTCGAGTTGCTCCGCTTGCACCTTGTCGAAACCGTATGCGTCGGTTTCCTTCATGACATCGCGCAACGTGGCGAGACTATCCGTTGGCATGGTGGCGTGATACGCGAACCCGCCGTTTTCGTACGCCTCCATGATCTGCAGCCACTTGCGGAGATCGCAGGCGAAGCTGGTACTGGTGGTTGCGTCGATTCTTTCACGTGCGAGCGGACTGAACATGACGAGCGCGCAGCATGGCGACGCGCTCCATCCCTTTTGCGGCGCGCTAATCAGGACATCGACCCCGCTTGCCTGCATATCGACCCAGACCGTGCCGGACGCAATGCAATCGAGTACAAACATGCCGCCGACGTCATGCACAGCGTCGGCCACCGCGCGCAAATAGGCGTCGGGCAGCATGATGCCGGACGCGGTTTCTACGTGCGGTGCGAAGACCAGATCCGGCTTGTTCTTCCTGATCGCAGCAACCACCTCTTCGATGGGAGGCGGCGCATAGGCAGCCTGTCGCCCCTCCTCGACAGGTCGCGCCTTCAGCACTATGGATTCAGACGGAATGCCGCCCATGTCGAAAATCTGCGACCAGCGGAAGCTGAACCAGCCATTGCGGATGACCAGACATTTTCTGTTCGTCGCGAACTGACGAGCAACGGCCTCCATGCCGAAAGTCCCGCTGCCCGGAACCACGACGGCCGACCTCGCGTTGTAGACCTTTTTCAAGGAGGCGGAAACATCGCGCATGACTCCCTGAAACAGTTGCGACATGTGATTGATCGATCGGTCGGTGTACACGACTGAATATTCGAGAAGTCCGTCGCGGTCGACATCGGGAAGTAATCCTGGCACGTTCGCCTCCAGTATTAGAAAGAATCGAAAACAGATACCAGCGAAGGTCAATTCTAACCGTATGGATCGGACGACGCCGTCTGTACGGTCACTGTCACGATCACGGCAGCCGCTGCCCCTGCGCACCGATTCACACATTTACTTGACATCTAAACTATCCACACCTAAATTAACTCCACCAGCAAAGTTCACAGTGGGGACAGCATGCGTATCGTCTGTATCGGCGGCGGCCCGGCCGGCTTGTACTTCGGCCTGTTGATGAAAAGCCGCAACCCGGCGCACGAGGTCACCGTCGTCGAACGCAACCGTCCCTACGACACGTTCGGCTGGGGCGTCGTGTTCTCGGACCAGACGCTCGGCAACCTGCGGGCCGCAGACGCGCCGAGCGCCGACGCAATCCTCGACGCATTCAATCATTGGGACGACATCGAAATCCATTTCCGCGGACGCACCGTGCGCTCGTCCGGCCACGGTTTCTGCGGCATTGGCCGCAAACGTCTGCTGAATATCCTCCAGGCGCGCTGCGAAGAACTGGGCGTGAAGCTCGTCTTCGAAACGCAGGTCACGAACGACACCGACTATCAAGCCGACTTGATCGTCGCGTGCGACGGAGCGAACAGTGCGATCCGCCAGCACTACGCTGCAACGTATAAGCCGAACGTGGACGTGCGCGATTGCCGCTTCGTCTGGCTCGGCACCAAAAAGCTGTTCGACGCCTTTACGTTCGCGTTCGAGAAAACCGAATTCGGCTGGTTCCAGGCCCATGCGTATCGTTTCGACGACCAGACTTCCACCTTCATTGTCGAAACGCCGGAGCGCGTATGGCGCGCCGCCGGACTCCACGAAATGAGCAAAGAAGAGAGCATCGCATTCTGCGAAAAGCTGTTCGCAAAGTACCTGGACGGCCACGCGCTGCTATCCAACGCCGCGCATTTGCGCGGCTCGTCGCAGTGGATCCGGTTTCCGCGCGTGGTCAACGAAGAATGGGTTCACTGGCGCAACAATGCCGACGGCACACAAACGCCAGTGGTGCTGATGGGCGACGCTGCACATACCGCGCACTTCTCGATTGGCTCGGGCACCAAGCTCGCGCTCGAAGATTCGATCGAACTCGCTAACAGCATCGGCGCGCATCCCGGCGATCTGCACGCGGCGCTAAAGCACTACACGGAGGTACGCAGCGTCGACGTATTGCGCATTCAGAACGCGGCGCGCAATTCGACGGAATGGTTCGAGCACGTGGACCGCTACACGTCGTTCGAGCCGGAACAGTTCGCGTATTCGCTGCTCACGCGCTCGCAACGCATTTCGCACGAAAACCTGCGCGAACGCGACGCACGTTATGTGTCGAGTTTCGAAGACTGGCTCGCGCAGCGTTCGGGCGTGGAGCGTGCGCCGCAAAAGCATTCCATTCCGCCAATGTTCACGCCCTTCAAATTGCGCGGCGTCACGCTGAAGAACCGCGTGGTGGTCTCGCCCATGGCGCAATATTCGGCCGTCGACGGAATTGCCGGCGACTACCATCTGATGCATCTCGGCGCGCGTGCAATGGGCGGCGCGGCGCTCGTCATGACCGAAATGACCTGTGTGTCGCCGGAAGCTCGCATCACGCCCGGGTGCCCTGGCATGTATGCGCCCGAGCACCTCACCGCATGGAAGCGCATTGTCGATCTCGTGCATCGCCAGTCCGACGCGAAAATCGGCATCCAGCTTGGACATTCCGGCGCGAAGGGCTCGACGCGCGTGGCGTGGGAAGGCATCGACCAGCCGCTCGCGCACGGTAACTGGCCGCTCATTTCCGCCTCGCCGCAGCAGTATTTGCGCGGCATCAGCCAGCATTCGCGCGAAGCCTCGCACGACGATCTGCGCGAAATAGAAGCGCAGTTCGTGCGCGCGACGCAAATGTCCGCCGAAGCGGGTTTCGACTGGCTCGAATTGCACTGCGCGCACGGCTATTTTTTGTCGAGCTTCCTGTCGCCGCTCACCAACCATCGCACGGACGAATACGGCGGCTCGCTCGAAAACCGCTTGCGTTATCCGTTGCAGGTATTCAAGGCGATTCGTGCCGTGTGGCCAGAAGACAAGCCGATATCCGTGCGAATCTCCGCGAACGATTGGGTAGAAGGCGGCACGACGCCCGACGACGCGGTGCAGATCGCTCGCGCATTCAAGGCTGTGGGCGCCGACATGATCGACGTCTCGTCGGGTCAGGTCAGCAAGGAAGAAAAGCCCATATATGGCCGCATGTTTCAAACGCCGTTCGCAGATCGCGTGCGCAATGAAGCAGGCATCGCGACCATTGCGGTGGGTGCCATTTCAGAAGCCGACCACGCGAACAGCATTATCGCGGCAGGCCGCGCCGATCTCTGCGCGATTGCACGTCCGCATCTCGCCAATCCATCGTGGACGTTGAACGAGGCCGCAAAAATCGGCTACTTCGACGTGACGTGGCCGAACCAGTACACCGCCGCGAAGTCGCAACTCGAACGCAACCTGGAGCGCGAACGCGCTCAGGCTGCGGCGAATGCCGGGCTTTCGGCGCAAGAGCGCGCACAGCGCGCAGAAGGAACTACGTGAATTCAAACCACTTACTCGCGGGACAACACGCGGTGGTCACGGGCGGCGGCAGCGGCATTGGTGCCGCCATTGCCGAAGGCCTGTTGCGCGCAGGCGCGCGCGTCACGCTGATGGGCCGCAATGCAGAGCGCCTCGACATGCAGCGTGAGAAATGCCGTGCATTGGGCGAGGTTGCGTGCATCAGCGTAGATGTCACGCAGGAGGACTCGGTCGCCAGAGCATTCAACAAGGCCGGTGCGGTCGACATCCTGGTCAACAACGCCGGCCAGGCGCAAGCCGCACCATTCACGCACACCGACATGACGCTGTGGCAGCGCATGCTCGACGTGAACCTCACCGGCGTTTTTCTCGGCACGCGCGCGGTGTTGCCGGGCATGCTCGAACGCGGTCGCGGGCGCATCGTCAACGTGGCAAGTACTGCCGGGCAAATCGGTTATGCGTATGTGGCCGCTTATTGCGCGGCGAAACACGGCGTGATTGGTCTCACGCGCGCGCTCGCGCTCGAAGTTGCGACCAAGGGCATTACCGTGAACGCGGTGTGCCCCGGTTATACGGAAACGGAACTGTTGCACGCATCGCTTCAACAGATCACCAGTAAGACCTCGCGTACCGAAGAGCAGGCGCGCGAAAGCCTGCTTCGCTCGAATCCGCAACATCGCTTCGTGAGTCCGGAACAGGTGGCCAATGCGGTGCTGTGGTTGTGCCAGCCGGGCTCGGATGCGATCACAGGGCAGTCCATTTCCATCTCCGGTGGAGAAGTCATGTGAGCAAGCCATCCAACGTCAAAAAGATGTCGGCGAGCGACAGCAAGGCAGCAGACGCCAGGGCGCCGCGCAAGGGCGTCGCCAAACCTGCGGAGAACGTCGTGGATCTGGAAATGAGCACGGGTGCGGACAGCCACATGGGCCTGCGCTTATGGCTGCGCATGCTCACCACGACCAACCTAGTGCAGGCCGAATTGCGCAAGCGTCTGCGTAACGAATTCGACACGACATTGCCGCGCTTCGACCTGATGGCGCAACTGGAGCGTCATCCTGAAGGTTTGAAGATGACGGAACTGTCGCGCCGCCTGATGGTGACGGGCGGCAATGTGACCGGCATTACGGATCAACTGGAAAAAGAAGGGCTCGTTTCGCGCGACACCGATCCGAACGATCGCCGCTCGATCAGCGTATGCCTCACGCCCGCAGGCCGCAAGGCGTTCGACAAGATGGCGGCCGCACATGAGCAATGGGTGGTCGAACTGTTCGGCGGTTTGAGCCTCGAGGAAAAGTCGCGCACACATCAGCGATTGGGCAAATTGAAAAAGCACCTGCTGGATAGTCTGAAAGACTGATCCGCGCCTTTGGCACCGAAGGAGACATACATGCCACAAGCAAACGCCGAAGCTCTTCTGGCCGGCAATCGCGTCACGCTCGCAGGTTACGAAGCGCAGCACTTCGGCTGGACCGTCGCGAACAAGGTTGCGACCATCACGCTGAATCGCCCGGAGCGCAAGAATCCGCTCACATTCGAGTCGTACGCGGAGTTGCGCGACCTGTTCCGTCAGCTCACGTATGCAACCGATGTGAAGGCCGTGGTGATCCACGGCGCGGGTGAGAACTTCTGCTCGGGCGGCGACGTGCACGACATCATTGCGCCGCTAATCGATCTACCCATGCCGGAACTGCTGCTTTTCACGCGCATGACGGGCGATCTGGTCAAAGCGATGCGTCATTGCCCGCAGCCGGTGATTGCCGCCGTGGACGGCGTGTGCGCCGGTGCCGGCGCGATTCTCGCGATGGCATCCGACATGCGGCTTGGCACCGCGCGCAGCAAGCTCGCGTTTCTCTTTTCGCGGGTCGGCCTGGCCGGCTGCGATATGGGCGCCTGCGCGATTCTGCCGCGCATCATCGGTCAGGGGCGCGCCGCCGAACTGCTGTTCACCGGACGTTCCGCGAGCGGCGACGAAGGCTACGCATGGGGCTTCTATAACCGGCTGTGCGAACCGGCCGCGCTGCTCGAAGAAGCGCAGAAACTCGCCGCCGATCTCGTTGCCGGTCCGACATTCGCGCACGGCATCACGAAGAAAATGCTGCATCAGGAATGGAGCATGAGCATCGACGAAGCCATTGAATCTGAAGCGCAGGCGCAAGCCATTTGCATGAGCACGCGCGACTTCGAACGCGCGTACCAGGCATTCGCCGCGAAGTCGCGCCCGGTGTTCGAAGGAGACTGAGTTGAGTGCCGCTACCCACATCGATCTGCATAGCCCGCTCGCGTGGCCGTTTTTCGAGCCGCGTCATCGGGAACTGGCTGCGGGCATAGAGGCTTGGTGTCGCGAGCATCTTTCGCACGCCGTACATGTCGAGCGCAACGAAGTGGATGACGCCTGCCGTCAACTCGTGCGCGAACTTGGCGCGGCCGGCTGGCTGAAGTATGGCGTGGGCGGCGTCGCCTACGGCGGCCATGGCGACACGATCGACGCGCGCGCGGTCTGCCTGCTGCGCGAAACGCTCGCGAAGCATTCGGGTCTGGCCGACTTCGCACTCGCCATGCAAGGGCTCGGCTCCGGTGCGATCTCGCTTGCCGGCACGCATGAGCAGAAAGCGCACTACCTGCCGCGCGTCGCAAACGGCACTGCCATTGCCGCATTTGCGTTGTCGGAACCGGAAGCGGGATCGGACGTCGCGGCCATGTCCCTGACTGCGCGCGAAGACGGCGACGCCTACGTGCTCGACGGCGAAAAAACGTGGATATCCAACGGCGGCATTGCCGACTTCTACGTCGTCTTTGCACGCACCGGCGAAGCGCTGGGCGCACGCGGCATCAGCGCGTTCATTGTCGACGCGGATACGCCGGGCTTTGAGATTGCCGAACGAATCGACGTGATTGCGCCGCATCCGCTTGCGCGTCTGCGCTTCGCGAGCGCTCGCGTGCCGCGCAGCCAGCTACTCGGCGCGCCCGGCGAAGGCTTCAAGATTGCCATGCGCACACTCGATATTTTTCGCACATCCGTTGCGGCCGCGTCGCTCGGTTTCGCACGACACGCAATGGCCGAGGCACTCGCACGCGCTGCGTCGCGCAAGATGTTCGGCCAGACGCTCGGCGACTTTCAACTCACGCAAGCCAGGCTCGCACAGATGGCCCTGACCATCGACAGCAGCGCCCTGCTGGTCTATCGCGCGGCATGGCTGCGCGATCAGGGCGAAAGCGTGACGCGCGAAGCCGCCATGGCGAAGTGGCACGCAAGCGAAGGCGCGCAACAGGTGATTGACGCTGCCGTGCAGCTATATGGCGGCATGGGTGTGCAAAGCGGCGTGGCTGTCGAAATGCTGTACCGCGAGATTCGCGCGCTGCGCATTTATGAAGGCGCCACCGAAGTGCAGCAATTGATCGTGGGCCGCGACCTGTTGAAAGCGCATGCAGCCGCAAAAGAGGGAGTCAGCGCGGCATCCGGCGCGGGAGCGAACCTCAAATGACCGCCCAGTTCGAAAGGCCCGTACGTATCCGCTTTTCGCATTGCGACCCTGCGGGCATCGTGTTCTTTCCGCAGTATCTGGTCATGACCAACGCACTTGTCGAAGACTGGTTCAACGAGGGCCTGCGCATCGACTATGCGCAGATGATCGGCCAGCGCCGCATCGGCTTGCCGATCGTCAAACTCGACTGTGAGTTTTCGCGGCCTAGCCAGATGGGCGAAACCATCATGCTCACGCTTACCGTTACCGCAATCGGCCGGCGCTCCATCAACATCGACATTCTCGGCCATTGCAACGGCGAGACGCGTTTCCGGGCGAAACAGGTGCTGGTTACGACATCGCTGGAAAGCGGCCGCTCAATCGAGATTCCCGGCGACATCGCGACTGCACTCGCGACGTTCGCTCCACAGCCTGAATTCAGCGAGGCGCAACGCTCATGAAAAAAGCTCTTCTTCCGGCCGGCTGGGTCAAGCCGCGCGGTTACGCAAACGGCGTCGCGGCCACTGGCATTCAGGTGTTCATTGCAGGCCAGATTGGCTGGGACGAACAGGCGCAGTTCCAGACGGATGACTTCGCGGCCCAGGCGATTCAGGCGCTGAGCAACGTGCTGGCGGTGCTGCACGAAGCGGGCGGCAAGCCCGAGCATCTCGTGCGCATGACGTGGTACGTCACCGACAAGCTCGAATACCTGGCATCGCTAAAAGAAATTGGGCGTGCGTTTCGCGAGTTGATCGGCGACTACGACATAGCAATGAGCGCGGTGCAGGTTGTGGCGTTGATCGAAGACCGAGCCAAAGTAGAGATTGAAGCAACCGCCGTCATTCCGCAGTAAGGACATGCAAGCCCTCGTCAACTGAAGCGCATGAAGCCGGCTCGATACCGGGGAGACCACGATGGAACCGTCAGCACACGTCGATACTTTCGCGCGCGACAATCTTCCGCCGCAGGATCAATGGCCTGTTTTCTTGTTGGACAACCCCGACGTTGCGTATCCGGCGCGTTTCAATTGCGCGACAGAACTGCTGGATAGAACGATCGAAGCGGGTCACGGCGAGCGTCCCGCCGTGTGGTCGCTGGTGGAGGGCGAGCCGCGCGCCACCACCTACAACGAATTGCTCGCAATGGTGAATCGCAGCGCGCATGTGCTAGTCGACGAAATGGGTTTGCAGCCGGGCAACCGCATTTTGCTGCGCGGGCCGAATACGTTGCAGATGGCCGTGGCGGCGCTGGCCTCGCTGAAGGTGGGGCTGGTTGTAGTGCCGACCATGCCGTTGCTGCGCGCGAAGGAATTGAAGCAGATCATTGTGAAGGCGCAAGTGAGCGCCGCGCTTTGCGATGCGCGTTTGACCGAAGAGCTTGCGCGCTGCACCGATTCGCAAGACGAGTTCTACTGCGCCGAGCTGAAGCAGACGCTGCTGTTTCATGACGACGCAGCAGGCTCGCTGGAAACGCTCGCGATCAACAAGCCCGCTGACTTTACTGCCTGCGACACGGCCGCCGACGACGTCTGTCTGATCGCGTTCACGAGCGGCACGACGGGCGCGCCGAAGGGCTGCATGCATTTTCATCGCGACGTGCTCGCCATGTGCGATCTGTTTCCGCGCCATGTCCTGAAGCCTTCTGCCAGCGATATTTTCTGCGGCACGCCGCCGCTTGCGTTCACCTTCGGACTGGGCGGCTTGCTGTGCTTTCCGCTGCGTGTGGGTGCATCCACGGTGCTAATCGAAAAGCTGACACCGCAGACGTTGCTGGAAACCGTCGAGCGCTTTCACGCGACCATCATGTTCACCGCGCCGACGTTTTATCGGCAGATGGCGCAGCTCGTTGCGCATCACGATGTGTCGAGTTTGCAGAAGACCGTATCCGCCGGCGAGGCGCTGCCGGATTCGACAAGGCACCTGTGGCGCGAGGCGATCGGCATCGACATGATTGATGGTATTGGCGGCACCGAGTTGATCCACATCTTCATTTCCGCGGCGGGCAGTGACATACGTCCCAACGCAATCGGCCGTGCGGTGCCAGGCTACGTCGTGCAAGCCGTGGACGACGCCATGCAGCCGGTTGCGCCCGGCACCATCGGCAAGCTCGCGGTGCGCGGACCGACCGGCTGCCGCTATCTCGCGGACGAACGGCAAATGAAGTTCGTGCGCGACGGCTGGAATCTGCCGGGCGATTCCGTCTATATCGACGAAGACGGCTACGTCTTTTACCAGGCGCGCGCCGACGACATGATCGTCTCGGCCGGCTACAACATTTCCGGTCCCGAAGTGGAAAGCGTGTTGCTGCAACATGAAGCCGTGGCCGAATGTGGTGTGGTCGGCGTGCCGGACGACACGCGCGGGCAGATCGTGAAAGCCTTTGTCGTGCTGAACCCCGGCTATGCGCCTGACGACAAACTCGTCGCGCAGTTGCAGGAATTCGTGAAGAATACGGTGGCACCGTACAAGTACCCGCGTGTCGTCGCTTTCGTCGATTCACTTCCGCGCACCGAAACAGGCAAGCTCAAGCGCTTCGAATTGCGTACGATGGCATAGCCTTCTTCCTCGCAAACTTCAGGAGACATACGCATGGCCGGCTCTTTCATGGAAGTGGTCGCCCAGGACGGCGGCCGTTTCAACGCCTACGTTGCACGTCCCGCGCAGGGCTCGGGACCTGGGCTCGTTCTGCTGCAGGAAATTTTCGGCATCAACGACACCATGAAAGCGACGGCCGAGCGCTTTGCCGAAGAGGGCTACGTGGTGCTGGTGCCCGACCTGTTCTGGCGGATCAAACCCGGCATAGAACTCGGGTATGGCGAAGCCGACATGAAGCAGGCGCTCGACTATCTGAACCAGTTCAATACCGACCTCGCCGTCGACGATATAGCTGCCACCATTGCAGCCTTGCGCGCCATGCCCGAACAGGTCGGCAAGGTCGGCGCGGTGGGCTATTGCCTTGGCGGCAAGCTCGCGTTTCTGAGCGCGGCGCGTACCGATGTGGATTGCGCGGTGAGTTACTACGGCGTGGGCCTCGACGCGTATCTGGACGAAGTGCCTGCCGTGCGCTGCCCAATGGTGTTTCATTTCCCCGAAAACGACGCGCTGTGCCCGCCGCCAACTCGCGAGCGAATCAGCGCCGCGCTACGCACGCGTGCTCACATCGAGCAGTACGTGTACCCCGGTTGCGATCATGCGTTTGCCGCGCCTTCGCGTCCGCAATACGACAAGCCCGCCGCAATGATGGCGTATTCGCGCACGCTTGCATTGCTGCGCAAGGTGCTCGGCCCGGTCTACGATCTGAATGCGCTGTGGGAGGCGCATTGCTACCACGAGTTCGCCACGCGCGACGTGGAAGCCGTCATGCCCACCATGGTTGCACAGCCCTACGTCAATCATGTTCCTACGATGACAGGCGGCGTCGGTCATGACAATCTCAAGCGGTTTTATACGCATCATTTTGTCAACTCCAATCCGCCTGACACGAAGCTGATTCCGATCTCGCGGACCATAGGCGCGGATCGTATCGTCGACGAATTCATTTTTAGCTGCACGCATAGCTGCGAAATAGACTGGCTCTTGCCCGGCGTTGCGCCGACCGGAAAGTACTTCGAGGTACCGATGCTCGCCGTGGTGTGCTTTCGCGGCGACAAGCTCTATAACGAGCACATCTATTGGGATCAGGCCAGCGTGCTCGTGCAGGTAGGCTTGCTCAATCCCGAAGGATTGCCCGTGGCCGGCATTGAAAGCGCGCGCAAGTTGCTCGACGAAAGCCTGCCTTCCAACCAGTTGATGGGCAGCAAGTCGCGCGTGTGAAAGCGTTGAGCGTGCGGCTAGAGGCCCGGCTCGGAACAATATCCCTATGATGTGACGTTCCATTGGCCAACGTTTGTCGACCCATGCTGACCGTCCATCATTTGAATAACTCGCGCTCGCAGCGCGTTTTGTGGCTGCTCGAAGAGCTCGGCGTTCCGTACGAGATCAAGCGATACGAGCGCGATCCGCAAACCATGCTCGCGCCGCCCGAGTTGCGCGCGGTGCATCCGCTCGGCAAGTCGCCCGTTATTACGGATGATGGACTGACCATTGCCGAGTCGGGCGCGATTATCGAGTATCTGGTCGGCAAGTATGGGCAGGGGCGTTTTGCGCCGGCGGCGGGCACGCCTGAACGATTGCGCTATACGTACTGGCTGCATTATGCGGAAGGGTCGGCCATGCCGCCATTGCTGCTGAAGCTGGTCGCGCTGCGCATTGCGAATGCGCCCATGCCGTTCTTCGCCAAGCCCATTGCACGCAAGATTGCGGCGACGTTGCAGTCGAGTTTTATCAATCCGCAATTGAAGTTGCATTTGGGCTACATCGAGAAAGAGTTGGCAAGGAGCCAGTGGTTTGCCGGCGATGAGTTCACTGCCGCGGATGTGCAGATGAGTTTTCCGCTTGAGGCGGCCACTGCGCGAGGCGGGCTGGATTCGCAACTGCCTGCTGTGAGTGGGTTCTTGCAGCGCATTCATGCGCGGCCTGCGTATCTGCGGGCGTTGGAGAGAGGTGGGGAGTATGGGATTGTTGGTGGCAAGTGATCTTGCGCCCGCGCCCAGGAATTCGTAGTTGTGACGCAAATCCGGCGAGTGCTAGACTGAAAAGCCCTCCGCCCTCCACGGTTATTCAACAGGCTGGTCAACATCGCACCGGGCGGCGGGCCCGTCCGGCATCGCGTTCAATCTGGCAACAAGCTCGAAGCCGCCGTTATACAGTCCATCGCGGCACAGGAGCCCTCGCATGACCCATTCCATCCACGGCAATAAACGTTGGCTCGCGCTCATGGTGCTATGCCTCGGTGTGCTGATGATCGTGCTCGACACGACAATCGTGAACGTCGCATTGCCGTCCATTGCCGCGGACCTCGGCTTTACCGAAACGTCGCTCGTATGGGTGGTCAACGCGTACATGCTGACGTTCGGCGGCTGCCTGCTGCTTGGCGGACGGCTCGGCGATCTGTATGGTCATCGCAGGCTCTTTCTCAGCGGTATCACGCTCTTCACGGTGGCGTCGCTTGCTTGCGGTCTCGCCAACTCGCAGGTGCTGCTGGTGTGCGCGCGTGCCGTGCAGGGTCTGGGCGGCGCCATCGTGTCGGCGGTGTCGCTGTCGCTCATCATGAATCTGTTCACCGAGCCGGGCGAGCGCGCCAAAGCAATGGGCGTGTATGGCTTCGTTTGCGCGGGCGGCGGCAGCATCGGCGTGTTGCTCGGTGGGTTGCTGACCAACCTGCTGAGCTGGCATTGGATCTTTCTCGTCAATCTGCCTATCGGCATTGCGGTGTATGCGCTGTGCGTCGCGCTGCTGCCGTCCGCGCGCGGTCATGCGCACGGCGAACGGCTCGACGTGGCCGGCGCCGTCTCTGTGACTGTTTCGTTGATGCTCGCCGTGTACGCCGTGGTGAATGGCAACGAGGCCGGTTGGACCTCCGCGCAAACGCTCGGCTTGCTGCTCGTTGCGCTGGCGTTGCTCGCTGCGTTCCTTTTGATCGAGTCGCGCGTTCAGCATCCGTTGATGCCGCTCGGCCTGTTCCGACTGCGCAACGTGGCCACCGCGAATGTGGTCGGCGTGCTGTGGGCCGCTGCAATGTTCGCGTGGTTCTTCATTTCCGCGCTGTATTTGCAGCGCGTGCTCGGGTATCGGCCGCTGCAAGTCGGGCTCGCGTTCTTGCCGGCCAACCTCATCATGGGATTCTTTTCGCTAGGGCTTTCCGCGCGCGTGGTGATGCGCTTCGGGCTGCGCATTCCGCTCGCCGTCGGTCTGCTGGTTGCCGCGTGCGGTCTTGCGCTGTTTGCCCGCGCGCCGGTGGGTGGAAGCTTTGTCGTCGACGTGCTGCCCGGCATGATGCTGCTCGGCTTCGGCGCGGGTATTGCGTTCAATCCCGTGCTGCTCGCTGCAATGAGCGAGGTCGATCCCGCCGATTCTGGGCTCGCGTCGGGCATTGTCAATACGTCGTTCATGATGGGCGGCGCACTCGGCCTCGCGGTGCTCGCGAGCCTGGCAGCCGCGCGCAGCGGCGAAATGCTGGCAACGGAAAACGCGCTCGCCGCGCTCAACAGCGGCTACCACGTGGCGTTCGCGTTCGGCGCGATTTTCGCAGCGGCGGCGGGCCTGATTGGCGGTCTGATGTTGCGCGCGGGGCGGCCTGGCGGTGCGGACGCTGCCGTTCATGCAGATGCCGACAATGGACACGGCGCAACCGCCGCCGATCGCCCCCGCCCGTCGGGCAACGCGGCGGCGACGGAAAACCTGTGATTGTCATGAGGGGCGCCGGTTCGGTGGCTCCGCGCGGCTGTGTTGCATGCATGCGCTCGCAGCTGTGATTGCGCGAGCGTCAGCAGTTGCGGCGTGTGCGCGAAATGCGTTGCGTCGCGTCGATTGCAAAACCGCAAGCGCGATCAAATGCACGCGTTGGCGTCCGACTATGCTGGCCTCATGCTGACATGAGGGCCGCGATGAATCCGGTTAGAAAAGCGCTGTGGTTTATCGAAAGCCACTTTGCCGAAGAACTGACACTCGACGACATTGCCCACTGCGCATGCGTGTCGCGCTTTCATCTGGCGCGCGCTTTCGAGGCGGCGACGGGCATGCCCGTCATGCGCTATGTGCGCGGCCGTCGCCTGAGCGAGGCCGCGCGACGGCTCGCGGACGGCGCGCCGGACATACTGACGGTTGCCATCGACGCCGGTTACGGCTCTCACGAAGCATTCACGCGCGCGTTTCGCGAGCAATTCGGAGTTACGCCCGAAGCGCTGCGCGCGCGTGGTCATCTCGACAACCTTGTCATCGTGGAGCCGATCAAAATGGACGAAACCCATCTCACGCATCTTGAGCCGCCGCGCTTTGAAGACGGCAGGCCGTTTCTCGTCGCCGGTCTGAGCGAGCGCTATACGTTGGAGAGCGCCGCCGCGATTCCGTCGCAGTGGCAGCGCTTTAACGAGTACTTCGGCAAAGTGCCCGGCCAGGTGGGCAACGTGGCGTATGGCGTCTGCTACAACGCGGACGACGCCGGCAACATGGACTACCTGTGCGGCGTGGAAGTGCGCGACTTCTCGGCCTTGCCCGCCGAACTCAGCCGCTTGCGGATTGCCGCGCAGCGCTATGCGGTGTTTAGTCACCGCGAGCATGTGTCGACGGTGGGGCGCACGTGGAACACCATCTGGAACACGTGGCTGCCGGCATCGGGCCACGTTCCCGCCGATGCGCCCAGCTTCGAGCGCTACGACGAGAAGTTCGATCCGCTTAGCGGAATGGGCGGGTTCGAGATCTGGTTGCCTTTGAAGGCGTGATTCTGGTTGAGGCGTGGGCGGGCGGGTTGTCGCGCGTTTTATCGTTTAGGGCGTTATGCGGTATTGCGGTTGCCCGCCGTTGTCTTTACGGCTCGCTGTTCCGCTCGCTGTTCGGCTCAGTGTTTGGCCTGGTGTCGCGCGATGAGCGGCCGCGAAGCGAGGTCCACGGTCAACGCCGCGGCGCTTTTCGCGGACGGGCTTTTGCGGCGTTTGCTGTTCGCCGTGGCCTGCGACGCGCCGCCTTTCTGCGATGCCTCGGCCAGCAGGCTCGCCGCGTGGCGTGCGGTGATGCGGCTATGCGGGACGCCCTTTGCATCCAATGCGATGACCTGGAAAAGCTCGCGGTCGCATTCGAGCTCCTGCTGATATTGCTCTGCGGTTTCGATCAGCAATTCGAGCAGCTTCTGACGACGCTGACGTTCGTCTCGGGTAATGGCAGGATTCCTACATATTGAGGACGCGAGTGTGATCAGTGTGTCCAGTTGAGTTAGGCTCCGGTCGCAGAGGTCGAAAGCGGAGAGGGCGAGCTTTTGGTATTGCAGAGCGTCGACGGGGGGACGTGAGGGCGTTGCTTCGGGCTTGGTTGACTTGCGTGGCTTGGTCATGGTGGTGCGATCTCCCTTGATTTGGTGGGTCGCCCGGGCACGCTTTGGGGAAGGGTGAGCGGGCATGTGGCGGGATTGGAAGACCGGCGCTAAACCAAACCGGCGAGCCTTGCGGCTCCCCCACCACTGCCCGCCCATTGAAATATATAGACGTGCAGAAGTAGACGCACGACCCGCGATTGGCGGGCGTGCGGGCTTAGCTAGCAGGCTTCCAAACCTGGTCGCGGGTGTCTCCCGACGACTTGATGATTATAAGGTAGGGGATTGAGGGTGCTGCAAGTGGCTCGGCTGGTGTTTTTTGATTTTGGCTGAAGGGCGTAGGACGGGTGGCAAATCTAGGCCTACCGTAGGACTTTGCGGAAGGTCCGTTATTGCGTTGACACCCAGTTCCTGAAAAAACCTACGCCTTGCTAGGGCCGTCGTTGATACAAACATGTGAAGCATTTTGACAATCGGTCACATACACCCTGATGTGCACGCACGTCTTTTTCCACCGAGGGGGTGACCCGTGGGTCAAGTACCCGCTTGCTGTCATCAACGGCAAATCCAGAAAGCGGCTCATCTCCACGAGTCAAGTTCGGCGGCCAGCCAGCTCGTACGCCAAAGCGATTATGGATCAGGCCTTCGGTCGTTGTCAGTCTGACCACTGCTTCGCCAAGCAGTCTTGCACAGGGCGTCATTCTGTTGCGGTATCAGCGCGGGAGTTTGCGGCATCTGTCTATATAGTGAGCAGCCTACTTGCGTTGTAAGTGACTAATGGTCGCTCATCTGCGCGGTCTCGTGCTTTTTATCTCCAGATAGTTCCGCTCATATGCGTCCAAAAGCGCACCTATCTGCTTATCAACGGCATCGTGTTTTTCTAGGCTTCTAAGCTTCAAAAGTAACTTGCAAATGTATTTTGCGGGAAACTTCATGATCACAACATTATGCGATTTGTTCAGTTCTTTGATCCAATCGAGATCCTTGCCGGCCCTCGGACTTTCGTCGGCGTCGCGCGTCACCATGAAGCCAAGCCGACCATACATGTTCGTCAAATAGGATTGCATTTGCCTGTATTCTGCGGCGCCGATATCAGTGTAATTCTTCGTTTCAAAGATGACCTGGCGAACGCCGTAATCTGAATGAGCCCGACGCCAGAACTCCGAGGCTTCGCGATTCCGTCCGACGATATCGCGTCGCTGAACCGCAGCGCCATTTGGATGAGGCTGGATATTGGTCAAATGGGTTGCAAATATAGTCCTCAAAGCTTCGAGACACCACGATTCGAACTCTCGCGCGCCATCCTGGCCCTCTGGAATTTTGTCCAACTGAGCGATTATCTGCCCGATCTTTACCTTCCTTATTTCCGGGGTGGTGGAAGCAACTTTTATGTCATATTCGTCGGTTATTTCCTCCGCCTCGTCCGGCTTCAGGGCGTTCCGCGTAAGATTCAGTCCCAACCAATAACACGGGTGAATTAGCAGTCTTTCGCTATCCCCGAAGGCTTTATCCGGAGTGCGCCCGTCATGACAAAACGTGAAGGCCGACGTGAGAGGTTCATGGACGCCTAGAAATCCGACGCTATACAAGCCTTGAAGTATCCCGCTTGGCTCAAGTAGTCGGAAATCTTGCAAGACCCCTTGTGGTGTGGTCTCTGGTAGATTTTCAATGACGAGCCGAATGATATCCATCGCAGTTGCTGCCGCAAACTCTGGCTCCCCGTTTGCGAAAGCATTTGACGCCTCTTGTATGGACGGGAAGATGCGTTGATACTCCTTCCACAAATCCTCCAATCGCCCATGAGAAATCGACCGTGCCGCCTGGTCAAGGTCATGCAAGATCGCCGTATGGCGGCCATCACGCGCCGCATAGTAGAAGCTTTCATTGAGCAATGAGAGGAGATCTCGGGGGCGGTAAAGGGTAAATTGCAGACAACGCTTAAATCCCTCGCGCCCTTGCAAATCTCCTGCAGTACATCTATCCCAGATTCTCTGGTCGCGCTCAGATTCCAAATTAAACGACAGCCTCATTCGCGCCGCGACGAGTACAAGAAGCTGCGCCCAATCCCAATGAAGTCGGATCACTTGGCCTTCAATATTGCGGGAATAGTCAGGGTCCTCCTTAGACACAGCCCTGTATATATTGTCGCGCAAAAATATTATCGGTCGAATTTTATCCGTCTTTTTATTCAGCTCGATTGAGGCATATACCAGGCCCGTTATAATACCTATTCCAATCGAGTCTGGCTCATAACCTTCATCCAGTCGGTCCATTAATACAACAAATTTTCTTTCTGTCTTGGACAGAATGTTAAATATACGTGTTTCTACGTCGCCCAGCTCAAGATTTGCAGAAAGATCACCTACGGCCTCTTCGGGCGACTCTACAGATAGAAAGCCTTTCGCTATTGTTCGGCATTTTTGCAGTAAGCTTCCTCTAGTCATCTGCCATTTTTTTACGTGTGCCGCGACAACCTCGTCCTCAGCCACAAGCTTAGTCGCTTTGTAGTTTCTTTCTAGCGCGGACGCAACTTCCATTAGGATTGCATACCGCCATAACAATCTTGTTGAGGCGCGCGCCAAGTTGAACGACGTTGAAAACGGCTTGAGCATCGACCGGAAACCGATTACCTCATCATCCTCAGGCGCAAATCCCAGCACGTGAACGCGTTTATCGTCTTTCCAGTGACGCTGAAGTTCCAAGAACAGCGCGCTTTTTCCCGTCCCACGACGTCCGACGACTACTGTCCGCTCATCAGACTCGATCAATGACCGGAAATCGGCGGTAGGAACAAATGCTGACGTGAGCATCCGTTGGTCGTTTTCGGCCGTCCCGTCTCCGAGTCGGTTCGTTTCAATCAAGTTCTTGGGATAAGTGTCGGCCATCTCTGCTCACGTTTGCACAATATCAAGCCAATTTGTACATCAACCAGCGCTTTTGGAATAGGGAGGCCGTGCGTAAACCTGCGCAGTTGCGGGTTCCTGCCTATTGCCTGCGCTGCCTCTCGGTGGAATTGACCTTCAGTCGGCCATCTACGGTTCCGTTATGTCTTCGTGATGCTTACCTACCCGCGGCAGCCGCTTTGCGATAGATCCCGTCGCCCCCCGTCTGCGGCGCAGAGCGCAGATATGAGGTCCTCGCCTGCTGTTGGGCGGGAACCGGCTGTCGGAATAGTACTATGATGAGGGTTGTACATCGACGGTCGTTAGCTTCGTCGAAGCGATCGGGCCGGTGGCTATCAGCGTGAGATTGAAAAAAATCCGGGGGCTACATGACAGCGGTAATGGGACCGAAGCAGAATACGAATTATCTGAAGTCCGCGGTGGCACGAATATATGGCGACGACGACGATTTCATCGTAATTGGACTGACTGGGCGAACGGGCAGTGGCTGCAGTACAGTCGCCACAATACTTCAATCCAAAAAAGAACAAATTCGCCATAGTCTTTTTTCCGGCAAGAACGCTCGCACCAATGAACAACGGAAAGAGCGGATTTTATTGAGACATTTCGAAGTCACTTGGACGCCATTCCTGCTCATGCAGGTTAGAGCCATAATTACCACCTTTCTTTTGGATCAAGAAGGAAGCTTTGCCGCCGATAAATTTTCGGATCTATTCGAGTCTGATGAAAAGCGGACGGCTTTTGTAGACCTTCTTGATGAACTTCGCACACCTTATATAGCAATAAAATCAGGTGATAAAACGACGGACCCTATCGAATATTACACGCACGTTCTTCCCACTAGATGCGAGGCGCTTCGTGAGATTTTGGGTGAAAGCGCTTTTGTAAAGCTATATCAGATTATCGGCAGAAACATTCGATTGTCTGGCGACCCTTATACCAAAACCCTTAAGGAAGGTTGTTTTTTCGCGTTAGCGGAGAGAATAAATTCCGTCGTAAAGATAATTCATGATGAAAGAAAGCAAAAAAACGAACCAACGTACATTGTCGTAGACGCAATTCGAAACCCTCTTGAAGCGGTATTCTTTCAAGATAGGTATGCGGCCTTTTATCTATTGGCAGTGTCCGCGCCGGAGGATGACCGACTGATGCGCCTCCGTCAATTAAAGTATCCTGATTCGGACATCGAATCAATCGACAAAATCGAATACACAGCGCATGATCTAGACGATACCGATTTCTATTCGGTGCAAGACATTCAATCTTGTCTTCAGCGTGCCGATTTATATGTAAGCAACCCGAATGTGTCCAGCAAAGTCGCCAAATTTCAGGAGTTAGCGAATCAACTTATAAAGTTCGTTTCGTTGATCAGACGGCCCGGAATTGTCACTCCCTCTGCAGTGGAACGATGTATGCAAATGGCATATACCGCCAAGTTGAACTCTGGCTGCATTTCACGCCAAGTGGGAGCTGTGGTCACGGATTCAAACTATTCTGTCAGATCGATCGGTTGGAATGATGCGCCCCATGGCCATGTTCCCTGCAATCTTCGGAGCCGCGACGACCTTCTACAGGGCGACGACAAGGTCGCGTACAGTGCTTTTGAGAAGACCGACGAAAGATACCTCAGTCATTTCCAAACTCGAAGCGATCGATTCAAGTTAGTTGCGTCTACTGGCCGGAACAATGCTTTTTGCTTTAAGGCAGAATATAACGATTTCAAAGGCGATAAGAATCAAGTTCACACACGCTCGCTGCATGCCGAAGAAAATGCGTTTCTACAAGTCGCGAAATACGGCCTGGCATCAATAGAAGGCGGATTGCTTTTTACCACCGCGAGCCCATGCGAGCTTTGTTCCAAAAAGGCATATCAGCTCGGCATTAAACAAATTTACTACATCGACCCTTATCCGGGTATCGCTTTGGATCACGTCCTTAAAGGTGGGACGAACAATCCCGAGCTTTTGCTGTTCTCTGGCGCAATTGGACGCGCATTCCATAAAATATATTCTCCAATCGTCCCTTACAAGGATGAATTAAATGCCGTTACTGTGTAACTGACTGCACTATTGAGCGCTACACCAAGACTTATGTTGAGATCACCGCGCTTCGCTACTGATCGCCTACGAGCCCCTTTCGCGGACAACAAAGCTACATCTTCGACTGGAATGGCTGTCTCTTAGGTAAAACGGCCGTTTAAATAAGCGGGCGACCCTCCAGACGAATCACTATTCTCGACCCGCATTCCGACCAACCCGGACCACCCCAAATCGTCTCGCAACATGCCCTGCACCGGTCTACTTCGACAGCGACAGCAGATACTCCGCTTGGCCTCCATTGTCCTTCCACGCGTCTGGCGCATGTAGATCGTGGTTTCCGCGGGACGCCGCCGCCCGATCAATCCGCCCCTCGCCTGCACCGTCACGGCTCAGTAGCATCTCTGCTCCCGCCCAGACTTCGGGCGTCGAGAAAATCACTTGTGCCACCACATTGAATAACGAAGTGCCTTTGTGTTCGCACTGAATTGCACGCTGAGCAGAAGGAATCAATGCGGAACCATCGAACTCAAGGGCAAGCTTGTATGACTCGCCGCGTCTAAATTCGTCGTAGTTCCCATCCTGGATAACCCACGCATCGAGACCAACAATCAGCTCATTCATTCGAGACACCTATTGACCAGATTCGATGATTGTTTCACAGACGATCTGCGAGCCGAAGTCGAGCAACCGCTCCTATGACCGTTCTGCACAAATCCAGTTTCGAATGAAACCCCCTCGTGTCCTGCTATGCTTACCGGCCCAGCATAAGAGAGCGTCAGCCAGCCGCAATTGCCGCCGCGCGGCGAAGAACCCGGCCAACTCCCAATCTCTAACACCTAACCAGTCCCCCCACCCCTTGACCACCCAAATCCGCCCCGCCACCGCCGCCGACGCCCCGCTCATCCTCCACTTCATCACCGAACTCGCGGTGTACGAGAAGGCCGAGCACGAAGTCGTCGCCACCGTCGCAGACATCGAAGCGAGCCTTTTCTCCGCTGCATCCACGGCAACGGCGCTCATCTGCGAAATGAACGGCGAGCCCATCGGCTTTTGCGTCTACTTCTTTTCTTACTCCACGTGGCTCGGCAAAAAAGGCCTGTATCTGGAAGACCTCTACGTGTCGCCCAAAGCGCGCGGCAGCGGCGCAGGCAAACAGATGCTGCGCCACCTCGCGGGCATCGCGTGCGAGACCGGCTGCGGCCGCTTCGAATGGAGTGTGCTCGACTGGAATGCGCCCGCCATCGGTTTCTATGAATCCATCGGCGCAAGCGCGCAAAGCGAATGGGTGCGTTACCGGCTCGCCGGCGAAGCGCTCAAGGCATTTGCCGCAGGCGACACCTCGAACGCTTCGCCCGTCGCAAAGAACGTCCCGCCCGCAACGTAATGGCAGGTGCGCAGGTCAGGGTCGTCGCCGAAATGCCAGCGGTTGTTCGAGTACACGCGGCTGTCCGCGTACGCGGCCACCACCTCGCCGATAATCAGATCGTGTCGCTGGCTGTCGTCCGGAATCACCTTGCATTCCATCCACGTAATGCAACCGGCCAGCATCGGCACGTCGATTTTTTCGGCGGCGAAAGTCTCCAGTTCAAACGCCGAGAACTTGTCGATCTCCAGCCCCGCGTTGGTGCCCACGGCCAGCGTCTGCGCAGCGAACTTGCGGCTCGGCAGTTGCAAGCCGAAGACGCCGCTTGCTTCAATCAACTGCCGCGTGAGCGTGCGGCTGTCCACCACCACAACCACCTTCGGCGGGTTGAAGTCGAGCGGCATGGCCCATGAAGCCGCCATCACGTTCGAGCGCCCGTCGTGCGCGCTGGTGATAATCGTCACAGGCCCATGATTGAGTAACTGCGTGGCGCGCGACAATGCCACGGGTTCCCGGGTAACTTGCATATTCGATTTTTGCCCGAAGGTCTGGTCCTCTCAGGGCGGCCGCCAGCAAGCGGCCGCCCTTCATGCGTCAATGCGGCGCTTTGCCGTTGGGCACGGCGTCCACCGGCTTATGCTGTTCTTCCGCGAGGCTTGGGAAAAACGCATTCCATGCGGCGCGTACGCCGTTCGCCGCGGTGGCCTCCGCATCGATAGGTTCGTCCGCGCCTTTCGCCTCGGCTGGAGCTTCGGCACCGTCGGCGGCTACTTTCGCTTCGTCTTTCGCCTCGCCCGCCCCTGCTTGCGATGGATCGGCGGACAGCCCGCGCCAGTGCGTGAACGCGTCGTCCGGCTTCTCGGTCCACTCGCCCTCGCCGTATTTCGCAAAGGCCGTGTCCCCGCTTGTCAGTTGCACCTCGTACCAGCCGTCGCGCGCGGGCGAGTGAACGGCCAGTTCAAACCACGGGGTCGGTTCGATTTCCTTCATGTCATCTCCACTCGGATAAATCGTCATAGAAAACCACACCAAAGGGATGCTTCATGCCCGGACTGACAGCCGTCCGGCGACGCGCACCGCACGGCGCGCGGAACATGATGCGGGCGATCCGTCGACAGCGCGTGTTCAGCTCGCCGCGCATAAACGACACGATAGCGCGACATGCCCCGCGCGGACAAACGCAAAAACTTAAGCGCGCCGCCGACGCGGTTTTTCCATGCTCGCAGCCAGTTCAGCCAGCACGCGGACGGCCGGCGCGAGCTTGTCCGCCGCGGTATTGCCATAGCCGATCACGAGGCCGTTGGTCGCGCCGCGCGGCGCGAGCGCGAAGCTGGACAGCGCGCGCGGACCCAAGCCCTTGGCCAACGCGCGTTCGGTGAGCGTCTCGTCGTGTATGTGCGCGGGCAGCCGCAGCGTCAGGTGCATTCCGCAGTCGCCGCCCAGAATCTCCGAGGCGCCGAAGTCTGCGGTAAGCGCTTCGCGCAATGCCTGCTGACGCTCGCGATAAAGCCGCCGCATGCGCCCGAGGTGCCGCCCGAATTCGCCGCTTTCCATGAAATGCGCGAGCGCCAGCTGTTCCAGCCGATGCCCGCCGCGCAGCATCTCGCACACCGCCACTTCGGCATGCTCGGCGATGGCGCGCGGCAGAACCACGAAGCCGAGGCGCAGCGCCGGAAACATCGTCTTGCTGAAGGAGCCGACGTAGAGAACGGGCGCGTCGTCCACAAGGCCCTGCATGCTGGCAATCGGTTCGCCGGAGTAGCGGAATTCGCCGTCGTAATCGTCTTCGATCAGCCACGCGCCGGCGCGGCGCGCCTCGGCGATCAGTTCGAGCCGCCGCGCCACGGAGAGCACCGCGCCGGTCGGATACTGATGCGCGGGCGACGTGTAGACGAGCTTCGGCGGATGCGTGGCCCACGCGCCGGGCGGCACGCAAATGCCCTCGGCGTCGACGGGCATCGGCTGGATGCTCAGATCTCCCTGCCTGAACGCCGCTTTCGCGCCGCGATAGCCGGGGTCTTCCATCCACACTGTGTCGCCGGGATTCGTGAAAATCCGCACGCACAGGTTGAGCGCCTCCTGCGCGCCCTCGGTGATCACGATCTGCGAGCCCTCGCAGCGCACGCCGCGCGCCATGCGCAGATGGGCGGCAATCGCGTCGCGCAGCGCAGGTTCACCAGCCGGCGTGCCGTAGCCGAGCGCGAGCGGCAGCGAGCGCTCCATCGCGCGTTCCAGAGCGCGCCGCCAGGCGGCGAGCGGAAAGCGGTCCAGCGCGGGCGTGCCAGCCGTGAGCGGCAGCGCGTTATCGACATGCGTGCGCGTGGCCGTGAACTGGCCGACGCGGGCCGCGTACGTCACCTCGGGCGCGGCCGGCTGGGCGGGCGGCTCGCCGCGCGCCGTGCGGCTCGAGAGCGGACTTACGCGGGTGCCCTTCTTGTCCGCGACCACATAGCCGACCGCCGCCAGGTGCTCGTACGCGATCACCACGGTATTGCGCGACACGCCCATTTCCGCCGATAACAACCGCGACGACGGCAACAGCGAGCCCGCCGGTAAGCGCCCGCCGAGAATGGCCTGCTGCAGGCGCTCGATCAATTGCTTCTGCAGCGGGGCGGGCTTTTGCGCGCTGTGCGGGGCGTCGGCGCGGTCGCTCGCTTGCGGGGTTTTGCCACGGTTCGCGGCCGTGTGAACGAGCGGGCCAATGATTTCGATCATGACAGCTGGACCTATCGGATCTGTCTGTGGTGGATCTTTTTAACATACCACGATTGACGTATGGTGCTTATGATTCCGACGACCCACAATGACCCAGACGCGAGGAGTACGCATATGCAACCCCGACGTAACTTTTACGGCCAGCCAATCGGCGCGCCGCTGCCCGACTGGAACGGCGCGAAGCCGCCCGGACGCGCGCAGCTTGCGGGCCGCTACTGCCGCATCGAGCCGGTGGACGTGAAGGCGCACGCGGCCGATCTGTTCGACGCGTACAACTCGGCGGCGGATGGCCGCGACTGGACCTATCTCGGCGTCGGTCCGTTCGAGACCGCCGACGCGTATCGCGAGCATCTCGGGCGCCTCGCTGCATCGGCTGATCCGCTGCACTACGCGGTGATCGACAGCGCGAGCGGCAAGGCGGTCGGCACATTTGCGCTGATGCGCATCGACGCCGCCAACGGGGTGATCGAAGTGGGGCACGTGGTTTATTCGCCGCGTCTGAAGAGAACGCGCATTGCGACCGAGGCGATGTTCCTGCTCATGCAATATGTGTTCGATGAACTGGGCTATCGGCGCTTCGAATGGAAATGCGATTCGTTGAACGAACCGTCGCGCGCGGCGGCGCTGCGTTACGGCTTCACGTTCGAAGGTGTCTTCCGGCAGGCGATTGTTTATCGTCAGCGCAACCGCGATACGGCGTGGTTTTCGATTATCGACAGTGAATGGCCCGCGCTGCGTGCGAGCTATCCGCGTTGGCTCGACGACGCGAATTTCGATGCCGAAGGCCGGCAGGTTCACAAGCTGGCGGATCTGATCGCGCTGCAAAGAGCGGAGTCCGGCGACGCGGGTTGACGCTGGCGAGCGTAGTGAGCGCGGGCGCGGCGGGCGTAGGCTTCGCGCAGCGCTTACCGCCCCTACGCCAACTCCAAAAACCGCCTCAAGCAAGGATTCCGATTACCCGGCGACCACGCCAGCACCTGCTCGATCAAAGGCGCATCCACCAGCGGCTTGAACACCACGCCCGCAAGCTGCGCCTTGCGCATGGAAGCGGGCACGAGCGCGACACCCACGCCTTCGTCAACGAGACTCAGCACCGTCTGCTGCAATTGCACTTCGAAGCGAATGTCCGGCTCGAAACCACCCGAGCGGCAATGGTCGAGAATCGCGGCGCGCAACGTGGGCGCCACGTCCTCGGAGGCGAGCACGAACGGCTCGCCAGCGAGTTGCGCAATCGCGAGCCGCCGCGCGCGGGCTCGCGGATGAGCGCGCGATAACGCCACGCACAACGGCTCGCGCAGAATCGTGCGCGTGGCAAGCCCCTTGTCCGGCTGATGCGGAAACATGATGGCCGCGTCGATGTGCCCCGCCACCACCTGCGCGGCAAGATCGTTGGACACCACCTCTCGCAGATTCAAAGCGACCTCGGGATATGCCGCACCGAACGCCCGCGCGTAACCCGGCACGACGCTATAGGCCGCACACATGGTGAAGCCGATGGCGAGCTTGCCCGCGTCGCCCGACGCCGCTGCCTGGGCATTGCTCACGGCCTGCTCCACCGAGGCGAGAATTGCCTTCGCATCCGCGTAAAAGCGCTCGCCCGCGGCAGTGAGCGTTACGCTACGAGGGCTGCGCTCGATCAGCGTCACACCGAGGCTCGCTTCCAATGCCGCGAGTTGGCGGCTTAACGGAGGCTGCGACAGATTCAGGCGCGCCGCCGCGCGTCCGAAATGGCGCGTCTCAGCGAGCGTCACGAAATAGCGCAGCGGCTTGATGTCGAGCACGGTTTCACCCATCCATTTCGACGATGCATAAAAGGTATCGTCGGAGCCAAAAAACAGTATTGGATTGTATCAACGCAAATCACTACCCTGACGCGTCGCCTTTCCTGTCCGCGCCTTCGCGCGCTCTATACCGATGTTAGCCACCCTCGAGATTCTGCTTCCTGTCTTCGGCCTCATATTCGCGGGCTTTGCCTGCCGCCGGCGCGGCGTGCTCGGGCCGAACTCGGCGTCGGAATTGAATCGCTTCGTGGTGTGGCTCGCCCTGCCTGCGCTGCTCTTCGACACCATGGCGCGCGCCACGTGGCAGCAGTTGTATCAGCCGGCCTTCGTCATTACGTTTTCGCTGGCATGCGCGGGCATCTTTGCGCTGATTCTCGTCATGCGCCTTGTGAACGGCCGCCATCTCGCCGACGCGAGTGTCGACGCAATCGCCGCCTCCTATCCGAACACGGGCTACATCGGCTTTCCGCTCGGCATGATTGCGTTCGGTCAGGCGAGCCTGACGCCCACCACCATCGCAACGATTCTGGTGGCGTGCGTGCTGTTCGCGGGCGCCATCGTGCTGATCGAAATCGGTCTGCAGACAGAACGCACGCCGCACAAACTCGGCCTGAAAGTGCTGGGCTCTCTGGCGCGCAATCCGCTGATCGTGTCGCCTGTGGCGGGCGCGCTGTTCGCAAGCACCCACGTGCCGCTGCCCGCTAGCGTGGAGACGTTTCTCAAGCTGCTGAGCGGCGCGGCCAGTCCATGCGCGTTGGTGAGTCTCGGCTTGTTTCTCGCGGAAAAGCGTCCGTCGCCGCCCGGCACGCGCGGCATTGCGTGGCTGCTCACGCTCGTCAAGCTGGTTGCACAGCCGGCGCTGACATGGTGGCTCGCCGCGCGCGTCTTCGGGCTCTCGCCGGCGCTGGTCGAAATGGCGGTGGTGCTGGCGGCGCTCCCCACCGGCACGGGACCATTCATGCTGGCGGAGTTTTACGACCGCGAAGCGCACATCACGTCGCGCACCATCCTGCTGTCGACGCTCGGCTCCGTCGTCACGCTCTCGCTCCTCCTGCTATGGATGGACCACCGCACCTGAACCGGAACGTCGTAGGCTGTGCAGGACACAGCGTTTTTTCACCCACGCCGCATCACAGGCTAAGATTCATGCCGGCGGGCGCTCGCGACGCCCCGGCACGACAAGAGAGTTTGCCTTGGAGAATCTGATGGCTGAAGAGTATGAAGTGCACGGTCCGCACGACCATGCGGTGCAACACGCTGGTCACCACGACGCGGACTCTTTCGGGAGCCGCATGGCCGTCATCACGGCGGTGCTCGCGACTATCGGCGCGCTGTGCGCGTACCAAAGCGGCAACAGCGAGAACCTCGCGCTGTACTACAAGAACGAAGCCGCAATCAAGAAGACGGAAGCGTCGAACCAGTGGAACTACTACCAGGCCAAGGGCGAGAAGCAGAACCTGGCCGAGCTCGGCGCGGCGCTGTCCGGCGAGAACTCCGAGGCGCACGCAAAATTTGTCGCGGACGTCGACAAATACAAGCAGCAGAAAGAGCCGATTCGCGCGAAAGCCGAAGCAATCGAAAAAGAAGTACTCGACAACGACGCGAAAAGCGAAGCGCTGCTGCACGGCCACCATCGCTGGGCGCAGGCCACCACGCTCATTCAGGTCGCCATTGCGTTGTGCGCGATCACCTTGCTGACGCGTAAAAAGTGGCTGCGCAATCTTTCTTTCGTGGTCGCGCTGGCGGGCGTCGCGACTGGCGCGTTGGCATTTTTCTCGTCCTGAACGGAGGTTGGCGTGGTTGATAGCGCAGCCGTTCTCGGCGTGTTCTCCGTTTATGTGGCCGGCGTGGTGATTCCCGGGCCGAACTTCGTAGCCGTCGCCCATAAGGCGGCGTCGGCTACGCGCGTCGAAGCGCTCGCGGTGGTGGCGGGCATCGTGCTCGTCAACCTCTTTTGGGCGAGTTGCGCGATCTTGGGCGTCGGCATTGTGTTTGCGGCGTTTCCGTGGCTGGCGTTCGCCGTCAAGGTGGTGGGCGCCGCCTATCTGCTGTGGTTCGGCGGACGGCTCATCTTCAAGGCTTCGCCAGGCAAGCCCGAGCAGACAGTGCAAGCAGCGAGCGGCAGCATCCGGCTCGCGTTCGTGCAAGGCTTCGCGACGAATATCGCGAATCCCAAGTCGGTCGCGTTCTTTGCGGCGGTGTTTTCGGCGGCCGCGCCGCCGAACGAGACCATTGGCACCTTTCTGGCGATGCTCGGCATGGTGTTCGTTGTGGCGAGCAGCTGGTATGGCTTTGTCGCGTTGACGCTGTCGCAGGCGCGCATTGCGTCGGCATATCGGCGCAGCAAGGCATGGGTTGACCGCGTGTGCGGCGGCGTGATTATCGCGCTGGGTGTGCGTCAGCTTCTTCGGTGACCGTCCGCGCGGCACGCTGCCCTCACAGGGCGAGCCGGGGTTTCCGCGCGTCACGGCGCGCGGGCGGGCGGACGGGCGGCGAGTTTATGCGCACAAACTCACCGCGGCCTACTGCATGGCGGAGCGCGCCCGTTCGAGCAGCAGCTCGCGTTCGCGTGCGTTGCCGGTCATTGCGGCAGCGCGCTGGAACTCCGCCCGCGCTTCATCCATGCGGCCGAGCTTGGCCAGCAGATCGCCGCGCACACTCGGCAGCCAGTGATAGTTCGCAAGCCTTGCATCGGCGGCCAGCGCATCCACGATCTCGAGTCCCGCCGCCGGCCCGAATGCCATGCCTACCGCGACCGCGCGGTTCAACTCGACAACCGGCGAAGGCGCCACCTGCGCCAGTACGTCGTATAAAGCGACGATCTGCGCCCAATCCGTTTCTTCCGCCCGATGCGCGCGCGCGTGACATGCGGCCAGCGCCGCTTGCAACGCATACGGGCCGCTCGCGCCGCCCAACGCGTGTGCCGTGCTGAGCGCAGCCAGTCCGCGGCGAATCAGCAGCGGGTCCCAACGGCTGCGATCCTGATCGAGCAACAGCACCGGTCGGCCTTGCGCGTCGGTACGCGCATGCATGCGCGAAGCCTGAATCTCCATCAACGCGACCAGGCCGTGCACCTCGCTTTCGTCAGGCACGAGGCCGCTAAGCACGCGCCCGAGCCGCAGCGCTTCCTCGCAGAGCGCCGGGCGCATCCAGTCGTCGCCGGCGGTCGCGGAATAGCCTTCGTTGAAAATCAGATAGATCACTTGCAGCACCGACGCGAGCCTCGGCGCGCGTGCTTCGGCCTGCGGCACCTCAAACGGCACCTTTGCTGCCGAAAGCGTGCGCTTCGCCCGCACGATCCGTTGTGCGATGGTCGGCTCGGGCACAAGAAACGCGCGCGCAATTTCGTCGGTCGTCAGGCCACCGAGCAGGCGCAGCGTGAGTGCGACGCGGGCGTCCGTGGACAACACCGGATGACACGCGGTGAACACGAGCCGCAGCAGGTCGTCGCCGATGTCGTCGGCACGCGCGGCGTCCAGTGCATCGACGAAATCGGGCACGAGATGCGCCTCGAGCGCGTCCATGTCGTGGCCCAGCTCCTGGCGCTTGCGTGCGTGCAGTGCTTCCTGCCGCAAACGGTCGAGCGCGCGATTTTTTGCTGTTGCCATCAGCCACGCTCCTGGGTTGTCGGGTACGCCGGCGTCGGGCCAATGCTCGAGTGCCGACACCAGCGCGTCTTGCGCCAGTTCTTCGGCGAGCCCGACGTCGCGCACCATTCGCGCGACATGGGCGATAACCTTGGCGGACTCGATCCGCCAGACGGCCTCGATGGCACGATGAGTGGCCAGTTTCGTCACAGGGTCAGCCCGCCGCTCTGGCGTTCGGGTCCATGTAGATCAGTTCCCAGATATGGCCGTCTATGTCTTCGAAGCCGTGGCCATACATGAAGCCGTAGTCCTGCGGCGGGCGCGGCACGCTGCCGCCCGCAGCCACCGCTTTGGCGACCAGCGCGTCCACTTCGCCGCGGCTTTCGCATGACAAACCCACGAGTGCTTCCGTACTTTCCTTTGGATCACAAAGCGATTTGCGCGTGAACGATTTGAACAGATCTTTCACCAGCAGCATTGCGTAAAGATTCTCACCGAGGACCAAACACGCCGCCTGCTCGTTGGTGAATTGCGGATCAAAGCTGAAACCGAGCGCGCTAAAAAACGCCTTCGACCGTTCGAGATTGTCGACGGCGAGATTCACGAAGATTTGTTTGTGCATGATGAAATCCAATAATCGGTTGGCGGCAAATCAGCGACGGCCCGCCTCAAGCTGGCGGAAACGCTCGAGTTCCGGACTCGGCTCGAAGTCCTCCAGTTCGTAGAGCTGCCGCACTTCGATTTCGCCGTCGACGTGTTCGCCGGACGGCGCCGGAAAACGCCGCGCCCATTCCATCGCTTCTTCGCGCGAACGCACCTGGATCAGCGTGTAACCGGCAATCAGTTCTTTCGTTTCGGCAAACGGGCCGTCGATCACCGAGCGCTGGCCGCCGCTGTAGCGAACGCGCCAGCCCTTCGAGCTTGGCTGCAAACCGGTGGCGTCGAGCAGCACGCCGGCCCTGGCGAGTTCTTCGTGGTAGGCGCCCATTGCCGCCATCAGGGACGCTTCGGGCATTTCGCCGGCTTCGCTTGCGGCAGTCGCTTTAACCAGGATCATGAATCGCATCGCCGTTACTCCGTTTGTCGTGAGAAGTGAGGTTGAGCGCGGCGGGTCGGCCGCTCTTACTCACACGACGGGCAATGCAGAAGCGATTCGACAAATACGTCGCGCCGCCTGGGGAAAACCCCGAGCAAAAAGATTCGCTCGGCTACATGAAGCACGGGCCGAGCTTGCGGACCTCGACAGTGCACCATGTTGCCGCCGGACAGGCTTGCGCAATCGCCACGGCTTCTTCGCGCGATTCGGTGTTCAACAGGTAGAAGCCGCCGATCATTTCCTTTGCTTCTGCGAACGGTCCGTCGAGCAGTTTTGGCTGGCCGCCGCGGACCTGGACGCGCACGGCGTCGCTGGAGGAAGTCAGTGCTTCAGCCGCGAGCAGCTTGCCGCGCTCCTTGAGGTCGGCGGCGAAACGGAGCATCTGGTCGTAGACTTCGCGGCCCTCGGCCTCGCCGCGTTCCGCGCGTTGTTCAGGGGGCTCGACGATCAGCAGCATATAAGACATGGTGTCTCCAGTTATTACGCTGCGGACCGGCAGCCCGGCAGTCGTACAGCAAGATTGATGGCGCCCAGCATGAGCGCGAAAAGCCAGTCTAACAAGCGCGGATCGCTCCGGTAAACCTGCGTCGGCAATTACTCCGGGCCTGGCCGGGCCGTTTTACGAAGACTCGTAATCGCTTCGCAGTGCGCGGACTCGCACGCGACGCCCCACACGATGGCGCGGATTCAAGTATTCTCCCCACGCGCTGACAGCCGCGATAATGCCGGCCATTAATCTGCGAGAAAACATTCAAGTGTTTTACGATTCAACGCGACTGCGGTGAATTCAAAACTGATACCGGCATAAGCGGCCGGTTACCAAGCAAAACAAATCACACCATCGGGGAATACATGCATCGACTGTCAGCACGCAACGCCATTGCGGCCGCCGTGAGTATCGCTTTGCTGCAATTGGGCGGATGCGGCGGCGGCGGCGGTTCGGGCTCAGGCTCCGGCTCATCGAGCACGCAAACAGTGACGCCGGGTTCCGTGACCGGCACGGTGGCGAGCGGCAGCGCGTGGGTCGGCGCGAGAGTGACCTTAATGGATGCCACCGGCGCACAGGCCACCGCAACCACCGACACCCAGGGCGCCTACACGCTCCCGATCAAAGGCATGACCGCGCCGTTCCTGCTCATCGCAACCGACGCGAGCGGGCTCTCGCGCCCGCTCCTCTCAGTGCTCGCGAAGTTGCCCAATGGAGCAGCGCCCGCCGTCGCCAACATCACCACGCTCACCACCGCAATCGCCGCAATGTTGACGGCCTCCGGTAATCCGTCGGATCTGGCCTCAAGCACGGCGCTCGCGAAAGTCACTTTATCGTCGGTTCAGATTGCGATCATCACGCTCGACGCGATACTCGCCGACGTGCTCACGCAAAACGGCGTTCAGGCGGCCGGCTTCAATCCTGTCGGCACGGCGTTCGCGCCGAATCACACGGGCGCGGACGCGGTCATCGACACGCTGTTGCTCGTTCCCAGCGCAAACGGCGGCCTGTTGCTCGCGTCGAATGCCGCGCCCGGCACCACCATCGCGTTGAACAAGCAAACCGGGCTGTCCACGAAACTCGCTGCGCCCGCGGTCCCGGCAAATTATCTTGAGCCGCTCGCGTCGCTGCTGACCGCGTGCGCCGCGACGGGCACGCTGAATACGTCGTGCTCGCCGGCCATCGACGCGACTTATCTGGACAACGGTTCAAGCGATCTCGCGGTCGGCCACGGCTTGTCCGACGCCTTGCTGAAGGGCGCGCGCTTCGGCTCGCCGAAAACCCTGGCCTTCTTCACGCGCAACGGCAAGCAACAGGCGCTCGTGCAGATTCCGTTCACGCTCGCGGACGGCACTGCAACCGCTGTGTACAGCATCGCGCAACAAATGGCAGCGCCGGTCGCGCTGGCTAACGGCACGCAGTTCGGCTGGGATCTGATCGGCAATCAGTCGCAATTCGCGGTGTCGATCAATTCGCGGATACAGCGCAGCACGTTTCTCGATACGCGGCTGAACGACGTGAACCGCTACGAAGCCGGGCTCGACATCACGATTCCGACTTCGACCAACCCAGGCGTTTACTCCGCATCCGTCAGCGGTTCGGGCCTCGCCGCGCCGATCTGGCTGCTGCCGCGCAGCGCCGCAGGCAATAGCACGCTGGGTCTCGCCGATGCCGCATTGAGCGCAGCGCCGGTGGCGCCGGCTGTGAGCGCAAGCGGCACATCCATGTATCGCTGGTCGTGGCAATCGCTGTCGGCGGCGGCGAGTTTCGTGCCGCCCGCTTCGAGCGGCGTGTATGCCGCGCAAGCTGTCGACGTCAGCACCGTCCCGCTCTTTGCCACCTACACGGTCACGTTCTACGACAGCAACGGCGCGAAGCTCGGCCAGTCGCAGGTGATGAATCCGGGCAGCCCGCTCGGCGCGGCGGCAGGCGCAAGCGTCTCGTGGCCGACCTTGCTGCCGGACTTCACGACGCAATTTCTCACGCCTAGCGGATCGCTCGCCGGCATTCAGTACGCGATGAGCGTGAGCTGGTCGAGCCTCGTCAATGGACAGGACGTGGCTTATCCGGTGAACTCTGTGCGAATCCAGGCATCGGGGCTGACGCTGGCGGGTGTGAATGGCGAGATAGACGGCTTTGCAGTCGGCAAACCGAATAACACGACCCTTGGTCAATATCAGACAACGGTGAGCGCGGGCATTGATTCATCCGGTGCACAGACATGCACCAATTGCCCATTCCCCGCGTTGACCTCGGGTGCGTCGCGCGTGGTCGAACTCGGCGGCAGTCAGCAGGGAACCGGATATTACGCCGTGACACAGTACAACAATTAACCGCCGCCGCGCGAAAACGCCCCATGCGGGGCGTCTCGTCTTCTCAAGCCGATGCGGGCCTCACAGCACCGCGTCGGCCACCGCGTTGGTGCGCGCGGAGCGCATCAAGCCTTCTATCATGCGCGCCTGGGCACTTGCAATCTCGCTCAACGATGCAATCGCGAATTGACCGTCCAGAATCGCCACTGCCGTGCAGAGGCTGGCATATTCGTCGTCGCTCAGCGTCCACGCGCCGGTTCGCTGCTCGCGTTCGTCCACATGAACCATCGCAGCGTGCCCGCGCTGAATATCGTCGAGCGCGTCTTCGCCCAGACCAAGACGCGCGAGTTCCTGCGACACCAGCAAATGCCTGCTCAGCGTCATGTGCAGGTCCCGCGAGCCGTGGCCGCGCCAAAACGCGTCGAGCGCCGCATAGCACTGCAGGATCAACGTGGCGGTGACCGGCTCGTGTGCAGTACGGCTATGGGTCAGCGCACGCAGCAGTGGCGACATGGCCAACCGATTGGGTTTGCGGACTCGCGATTTACTCGACATACGTTCAACCTCCTTCGCTAACTCTCGGCTTCATCGCCAGATCGGTACGATTTTCCGGCGACGAACGCCGCCGATGCGCCGGCGGCTCGACAGCCTCTAATGTGAGTCTGTGTAAGCATCATGGCAAGCCTTTATTAAGACCGGCTTAAATGCGGAAATTCCCGGTCGTGCGCGGCATCGACGAAAAAAAACCCTGTTCCCGCGAGAGAACAGGGCCGGACAGGATGGAAGAGTCGTGCTCGCGCGTGGATGCTCGCCGACCTGTGACCATCGAAACTGACAGAGCTGTTGCTGCTTGTGATGTTATTGCTGCTGCGAAAAAAGTTTGTTGCAAGCCTTACTGCCACTGCTCCTACTGCTACCGCTACCGCAAACACACATTCTGCTGGTTCAACCACTGCTAGTACGGCAAAACTGCGAACAACGATTTGCTGCCAGATCTACTACTGCGCCAATTGCCTTGCTTCTACTTCGTGTTGCTTACTGCACTGCCGCGTTGACCACCGCGGCGAACTGCCATCAACGGTACGGTTCAAAACGACGCGGGGGGGAAGACCGCATCGATGGGCTCGGTGTTTTGTCGCTCCATGGAAAACAGTTTATGCGAGCGAGGGCTCAGGCAATTGGGCAAAAGGAAGGGATTTGCCACGCCTGTTTGACGAATGGGCGTAACAATCGGGGACGCATGTGGGAGAGCACTGCAGAGAAGAACCGCAAGACAGGAAATACGGCAAAGGCGACTACGGCAAGCGCGACGACTAAGGCAAGCACGCGCCGCCGTGCAAGCTCAACGCAACCGGCGACGACACAACGAAAACGCACGCCACGTCATGCCGACGCAGCGTGCGCGTGCAGTAACGAACATTAACGCGCGGCAAAGTCGCTAATGGTGAGCAGGACTTTTTCGCCCGGCCGGGCCAGCATCTTTCTTTCGGCCACGGCGGTAATGCGTTTGCGGCCATCCGCAAATGTCTTCAGCATGCGGTCCTCTGCGGCGCCGCGTTGCAGCCAGAAGTGCTGCTCCAGCGCTTCACGCGTGACGGCGCATTCAAGGTCCCGTCCTCGCGCCGAAAGCTGGAAAATCACCGCGCGCCCGTCTGCCGAGACGCTAGGTTCAAGCTCGATAATCTCCATGGCCCACCTCGCAAAGTTGGTTATGCCGTCCGCCCTCATCAACGAACGACACCGAACAAAACTGAATAGACACACAAGCTCGCATGGCGCTTTCCGCTGACGAATTGGCTACTGCGCGGCCATTACATCCATCGTAAGCGAACGTGGGAACGCGTGCATGTCTGCGTGACTGGATGAACACGTCGGCGAATTCGTCGGCGGCGACGCGGACGAATTTCCAAGGCCCACCGGCGATGAAAACGCACGCGCGTGCGCGAGCGCCGGCACGCGCGAACGTTTCACACAAAAGTCATGCAACAGCGTACTCAAGCTAGCGGACATTGCGTGTGTCCCGCCGCGCACTCCGCGCGACGCGGACGCAATTGCAAACCAGGAATGCGGCGGTCGCAATTCGTGGCTGACCACACCGCGCGAGTCGGTGAAACGCAGACAGCCTGTGTCCGGATAGAACACAAGCGTTGTCACGTCGCCGTTTATTGCGCGCGTCAGAATGTGTGGTTTCGTATTCAGCATTGTTCGTCGTGGGCCAGTCGGCGCCGTGGGTCTCGTTCCGAAGCGCTGGCTACCGTTCGGCGCCGTTTCGGCGTGTCGCGCCGCGAGGTCTTGAACCTGCGCGCGTATCGATTCGCGGGTACGACAAAAGCAAGGCACATGCCAAGAGACGACATGTCCACCGCGCTCGGCCTCGAACGCAATACGATAAAAGATACGGGCGACGCCGCACGCGAGCAGCGAGCATCGGTGGCGCCTGATGCAGCGCAGAAAAACCGTCTGCCGCAGGAGTGCGCTCGGGCAGCAGCGGGAAGCGCGAGGCGCCGATTCACTGTGCCGGCCCGACGGCTCAAATACGGATGCATGGTAAAAAAGCGCTGCCGGCGTGACAATTCACGCCCATTCTTACTAACGGGCCGCGCGCCCGAGAGCGCCTCGACATGTCCGACGCCCACCCCGCAATCACGCTGCGCCCCGCCACGGCCGAAGACGAAGCGTTTCTCTTCGAACTGCGCAAGGCGACGATGACCGAGCACCTCGCGCGCGTCGGCGAACCCACGGACGACGCCGAGCATCGCGCGCGTGTGCTGCACCGTTACGACGCGGCGCGCGTGATATGTGTCGACGGAATGCGTGCCGGTTTGCTCAAAGCGCATCGCACTGATACTGAATGGCTGGTCGTTCAATTGCAGATCGCGCCCGTACTGCAAGGGCGTGGCATCGGCGAGCACGCGCTGCGCACGGTGCTGCGCGCGGCCGACGCTGTCGCACTACCCGTCACGCTCAAGGTGCTCAAAGGCAATCCGGCACGGCGTCTTTATGAGCGGCTGGGCTTCAAGATTGCGGGCGAAGATGAAAGAGAGTTTCACATGAGGCGCGCGCCGCAGCGCGTGTCAGCGGAAAGCGAAGCAGAATAAATGGCGGATAACGACTGACCGATCACGGAGCCAGCATGACTCTTCGTCAACCTTCAGCCATTCACAGTTGGCACGCGCATGTCTATTTCGATGCGGCGACTCGCGAGTCCGCGTGGGCTTTTCGCGAGCAAATTGAAGCTCACTGGCAGGGCAAGCTGCAAATGGGCCGCTTTCACGAGCGCCCGGTCGGGCCGCATCCTATGTGGTCGTATCAGTTGGCGTTCGCGCATGAGCAGTTCGGCGATCTGATCGCCTGGCTCACGCTCAACCACGGCGCGCTCGACATCTTCGTGCATCCCAACACCGGCGACGCGCTGCGCGATCATCGCGACGCCGCGTTATGGATTGGCCGCTCGTACGAGCTTGTTCTCGACGCGTTGATCTGACGAATGCGCGGTGCCGCCGCTCACATGTTCGTGTATGAACTGCACCATCCACGCGCCGCAACCTGTTTGTCGCCGAACAGCGTGCAGCCGCCGTACGCATCGGTTGCCTTGCCCTGGAACAGGGAACAGGTACTGCACTTCTGCTCCGCCCTGTACTGCGGATATTTGGCCTTGTCGACCTTCGCCGCGTCTTCGGTATAGCCGAGCGCCCGGGCTTGCGGATCAGTCTCCCTGAGCGTATTCGCGCCGGCGGCGAATGCCGTGCGTGAAAGCACGAGCGATGAGCCGGCGCTCACGCTCATCAATAGAAAATGGCGGCGCGACGTTTTCATTATTTTTCTCCGATGCGGGTTGGGGGGACATGCGCTAACGACAAGCGCTCTTGGCGACCGCTCAATCGAGAAATCGCGTGAATCGTTCAACCGGCTCGCGCTCGGTGCGAAGCGCGTTGACCGGCGCGCTTTCGTCCGCGAAACCGAGCGACATGCCGCACACCAGTTGCTCTTCGGGCGGCAGCCCGAGTTGCGCCGCGATCACCTGATGAAACGGCGTGAACGCAGCTTGCGGACAGGTATCGAGACCGCGCCCGCGCGCCGCGGTCATGATGGCTTGCAGAAACATGCCGTAGTCGAGCCAGCTGCCGCGTTCCAGCACCCGGTCGATGGTAAAGAACAGACCCACCGGCGCGCCGAAGAAGCGATAGTTCTGCGCGTGCTGCTCATGCATGCGCGCCTTGTCGCTCTTGCCGATACCCAGCAGGCCATACAGGTCCCAGCCAATCTTGCGGCGGCGGTCGAGATAAGGCGACACCCAGTCGCGCGGATAGTACGCATACTCCTCGCGATAAAGCTCGTCGCGCTGCGGGTTGTCATAGGCCGCGAGCAACGCTTCTGACAAACGCGCGAGTGCCTGGCCTCTCAGCACGTACACCTTCCACGGTTGCGTATTGGTGCCCGACGGCGCGCGGCTCGCCACTTCGAGAATCGCCTCGATGTCGGCGCGCGGCACCGGCGTAGGCAGAAATGCGCGCACCGAGCGGCGCGTGAGCAGTGCGGCGTCGACCGGATTGACCGCGTGAGGTGCGGCTTCGTGCATCGGCTGGGTCATCGTTGAAGCGCCGCATGCGCGGCAGTCGAATGGGCTGCAACGATTCTAGCGCGAGCGGCGCTTCGCACGCGCGCAAGCATGCAGCTTACGATTTGAATGCTCATTGCCGCGCCCGCGAACGCGACTATCGTTTTGCGTTTATCCTCTTTGCACGCTTTTCGCACGGCTTTCCATCCCAATCGTTTCATCCAATTCCGGAGTTGAGCATGCAATACCGCAAATTCGGCCGCACCGGCCTGACTGTTTCGCGCCTGTGTCTTGGCACCATGACCTTCGGCCTGCAAACGGAAGAAGACGCTTCGCGCCGCATTCTCGACACTGCTGCGGATGCCGGCGTGAATTTCATCGATACGGCCAACGTCTACCCGCTCGGCGGCGGCGAGGAACACGCGGGACGCACCGAGGAAATCGTCGGGCGCTGGCTGAAGGGCAAGCGCGACCGCTTTATTCTGGCGACCAAGGCAGTGGGCAAAATGGGCCCGAACGCATGGGACCAGGGCGCCTCGCGCAAGCATCTTCTGGACGCGATCGACGCGTCGCTAAAGCGCCTTGGCACCGACTATGTGGACCTCTATCAACTCCATTCCGACGATGCCAACACCCCGCTCGACGAAACGCTGGAAGCATTGGACGCGATCGTGCGCTCGGGCAAGGCGCGCTATATCGGCGTGTCGAATTTTCTTGCGTATCGGCTCGCGCGTGCGCTTGGCCGCGCGGACGTGCTGCGCGTGGCGCGCTTCGTGTCGGTGCAGCCGCGCTATAACCTGCTGTTCCGTCAGATCGAACGCGAACTGCTGCCTCTCGCCGCCGAGGAGCAACTCGCCGTGATGCCGTATAACCCGTTGGCGGGCGGCTTGCTGACCGGCAAGCACAAGCTCGATGCGACGCCCACGTCGGGCCGCTTCACCGAAAGCGTCGGCACGGCGGGTTCGATGTATCAGGAGCGCTATTGGCACCAACGCGAGTTCCAGACCATCGAGCGTCTGAAAGCGGTTGTCGCCCCGACCGGCGAGTCGCTCACGCGCGTGTCGCTTGCGTGGGTGCTCGCCAATCCGCTCGTTACGTCGGCGATTATTGGTGCGAGCCGCGCTGAGCAATTGAACGATACGCTCGCGGCATGCGAGTTCGAACTGGGCGCCGAACTGAAAAAGCAGCTCGACGAAGCGAGTGTCGAATACCGTTGGGGCGACGCGGCGCGCTGATCGACGCGCCGCCGCGCAACGCAATTGGGCGCGGCGCAACGTGCCGTGCTCATCGCCCGTATCTGAGCACGGTGCTGGCCGCCGCAATCACATGGTCCTTCATGGCGGCAAGCAACGCGTCTCGGGTGAGGCCAGCCGGTAGGACATTCGGCGCGAGATCGAGCGCATACACCTGTACCACGTAGTGATGCGGCACGTCGCCGACCGGCGGACACGGCCCGTAATAGCCGGGGCCGCCGGTCCGGTTGGTTCCCGCGACGCTGCCCGCAGGCGGCGCGGCACCCGCCTCCAGTGCGGTAACCGACGGGGCAATGCCATACAGCACCCAGTGCACGATGCCCAGACCCTTGGCGCCGTCGGGATCGAAGATCGTTACGGCGAAGCTTCTCGTGCCCGCGGGCACGTTGCGCCATTGCAGCGCGGGCGACACGTTGCCACCGCCGCAGTTGTTGGCACTGGCCGCGTGCGTCGATTCAAGTGTGCCGCCGTCGGACAGACCAGGCGAAGTCAAGGTAAATGCCTCGGCGGCACGAGCCTGCGCGACGCCGAGCGCGAGCAACGCCGCCACACAAACAAGGCGCCGTGCAGCGCCAAGGTAAGCCGTTCCATTCATGTGCTTTGCTCCAGCTAACGCTGAGAGTCGTGGTCTATCTGAACTTGCCCGTGCGTGCATTGGCTTCGGGCAACTGCCGCGTTTCGCGCACCGACCGCGGATGCCACAGCCGCGCCCCGCCTTGAATGCCCGCGTCGTTCGAAACGGTTGCCACGTTCGCGGGTAAATCGAATTTCAGGCGCGCCGCGTTACCGCCGCCAATCCACAGCCGGTCGTAATTCACGAGCGATTCGAGAATGCCGATCACCTTCTGAACACGCCGGTTCCAGCGTTTATTCCCGGCTTTCTCGCGCGCGGCTTCGCCGATGTATTCGTCGTAAGCCACGCCTTTCTTGCTGACCGGATGATGCGCGAGTTCAAGATGAGGCATCAGCTCGCCGTCGCGAAAGAGCGCCGTTCCCGCGCCGGTGCCAAGGGTCAGCACGAATTCAATGCCCTTGCCTTCTATCGCGGCGAAGCCCTGCATTTCCGCGTCGTTGATCATGCGCACCGGCACGCCGCCGAGTCTTTGCGCGAGCAGGTCGGCAAGCGCAAAGTTGCGCCAGCCTTCCACGCCGAAATGCGGCGCCGTCAGAATGCGGTTGTCGCGCACGACGCCGGGAAAGCCAATCGACATCAACTGTGCGGGCGCCTTCGCGATGAGCGGCTCGACCAGCGTGGCCAACGCATCGACCAGTTGACCCGGCGTGCAAGGATGCGGCGTGGCCACGCGCACGCGCTCGGTTTGCATCTCGCCATTTGCGTTGATGATGGCAGCTTTGAGGCCAGTGCCGCCAACGTCGATTGCAAGAATCCTTTCGTTACTGGTTGCTGCCTTATCTTTGGATGTCGCCACGGTTACCCCCGTTGGTGTGGTCAGGCTCAGGTTTTCACTTCTTCTCGACCGCGGCTGTGGTCAAGGGCCGCCATGCGCGGCCGTCGCGTGCGAGCAGCGCATCCGCTTCGGCCGGACCTGCGCTGCCCGCGGCATAGCCATGCACCGCAAGCGCGCCGCCGGTTTTTGGGTGCAGCACACCGTCAACCGCGCACCAGCCCGTTTCGATGCTGTCGGCGCGCTGGAACAGCGTCTCGTCTCCGAGCATGCAGTCATACAGCAGCGTTTCATAGCCCACGTTCGCCCGCTCGGCAAAGAAATCGCCATAGTCGAATGAAGACTGCACCGGGCCGACCTGCATCACCGGGCCCGGCGTTTTGACGTTGAAGTCGAAGCTCGTGCCATGCGCAGGATCGATACGCAAGGTCAGCACGTTCGGCGTGAGTGCGCCGACCGGCGTATCGCGAAACAGCCGGAACGGCACAGGCTTGAGTTGCACGGAAATTTCCGTGCGCCGCGCCGCCAGCCGCTTGCCCGTGCGCAAGTAGAAAGGCACACCGGCCCAGCGCCAGTTCTCAATGAATACGCGTGCAGCGGCATACGTTTCCGTGCTGCTGTCGGGCGCGACATCGGGCTCCTCGCGATAAGCCACACCCGCAGGGCCCTTTTCGTATTGACCGAATACGACGTCCTCAGCTGTAAGCGGCAAGATGGCGTCGAAAATTTCCGCCTTTTTATCGCGCACGGCTTCCGCGTCGAACGAGTTGGGCGGCTCCATCGCGACCATGCCCAGTAACTGGAACAGGTGGTTCGGCACCATGTCGCGGAACGCACCGGTCTGCTCGTAGAACTTGCCGCGCCCTTCGACGCCGATGGTCTCGGCCGCCGTGATCTGCACGCTGTCGATATATTCGCGCCGCCACACAGGTTCGAATAGCGCATTCGCGAAGCGCACGGCAAGAATGCTCTGCACCGTGTCCTTGCCGAGAAAATGGTCGATGCGATAGACCTGCGACTCCTGCGCGTACGAAAGAATGTGCGCGTTCAGATCGCGCGCCGATGCCAGATCGCTGCCGAACGGCTTTTCGATCACGATGCGGCGAAAGCCTGCGTCCTCCTTGAGCAAGCCCGTCTCACCCAGATGCGCGACGATCGGTTTAAAGAAGCGCGAGCCGACCGCCAGATAGAAAATCACATTGCCGCCAGGCGCTTGAGCGAGCTTCTGCGTAAGGCGCGCAAAGGTGTCCGGCGTCTCGAAGTCGCCGGCCATGTACTCGAGGCGTTGCGCGACCCAGTCCCACGCTTTGTCGTCGAGCTTACCGGCGTGAAAGGTGCTGGCTTTGTCGGCAGCGAATTTTTGTAGCGACTGGTGCAGGTCTTCCACCCACTCGGCGGTCTCGCGCTCGCCGTGATTCACGCCGACGATCTGCATGCCGTCGTCCAGCAGCCCGTCGACCGCGAGGTTGTAGAGCGCGGGCATGAGCAGACGTTTTGTCAGGTCGCCGCCCGCTCCGAAAATGACCAGCGTGCAAGGCGGCGCAGGCCGTTTGCCCGCTGGCGACGCCGGCGCGCCGTGCGCACTTGCGCTCACTTTGCAACTGCGCGGCGCGGCAAGACTGCTGTCAGCATCTGCGTTCGAAGCATGAGCGGCTCGAGAGTTCGGTGTAGTCGACATGGGATTCACTTGGAAGCGCCAATGAAACGGACGTGGCAATACTGGAAAGACCACGCCCGCACCCACACAGTTCAACCACTAAACATTCCTATTTCACCGGACTGCTTGCCAAAGCGGAGGCCGCTTCGTGCTCAGCCACCGGCTCGAGGGCAGGCTCAACGGCAGGCTCAGGCGCGGGCTCGTTGGGCCGCGCCGGACTGGACGGGGCCATTGGGATCGGTGCGCGCCCCGGCTCGCCCGCGAGTGGCACGCTGCCTGACGCGGCCATCTCGCGCGGTTGCAGCAGCAGTGCAACAAGCCCCGTCCAACCCGTTTGATGCGAGGCGCCCACGCCGCGTCCGTTGTCGCCGTGAAAGTATTCGTGGAACAGAATCAGATCGCTCGAACGCGGGTCGGCTTGCAGCAGCGGGTAGGCGCCCATTACTGGGCGCTCGCCGTTCTTGTCCTTGAGGAACAGCGTCGTGGCCCGGCGCGCAAGTTCATCGGCGATTTCGCACAGCGAGAATTTTTGCCCCGAACCCGTCGGGTATTCGACGCGGAACGCGTCGCCGTAATAGCGGTGGAATTCATACAGCGACTCGATCAGCAGATAGTTGACGGGCATCCACACCGGGCCGCGCCAGTTCGAATTGCCGCCGAACACGCGCGTGTCCGATTCCGCCGGCAGATATTTGACCGTGAAGCTGTTGCCATTGTGATTGAACACAAACGGATGATCGCGATGACAACGCGACAGGGCGCGCACGCCATGGTCGGAGAGAAACTCGCTTTCGTCGAGCGCGCGCCGCAACAGCGCCTTCATCCGATGTCCGCGCAACACCGACAGCAGCAGTGCGTTGCCCTTGCCGGGTTCGTTCCAGCGCGAGACCAGCTTCGCAAGGTCGGGCCGATGCTTGAGGAACCACACGAGCCGATCGCGCAGTCCGGGCAATTCGCCATGCAGACGCTCCTCCAGCACGTGCACCGCAAAAAGCGGAATGAGCCCGACAATCGAGCGCACGCGCATGGGCACGCTGCTGCCGTCGGGCAGGCGCAGCTTGTCGTAGAAGAACTCGTCCTCGCTGTCCCATAGCCCGGTATCGCAGCCGTCGTCGCAACTCACGGCTTGCGCGATATACAGGAAGTGCTCGAAAAACTTCACGCCGATATCGACGAACACGTGGTTCGCGTAGGCCAGTTCAAGCGCGATACGCATGAGGTCGAGCGCGTAGGCGGCCATCCATGCAGTACCGTCCGCCTGATCGATATGCCCGCCGGTAGGCAGCGGCGACGAACGATCGAAAATGCCAACGTTGTCGAGGCCGAGAAAGCCGCCCTGAAAAATATTGCGGCCGTCCGCGTCCTTGCGGTTCACCCACCAGGAGAAGTTGAGCAGCAGCTTGTGAAAAATAAGCTCGAGGAAGTCGCGGTCAGGCTTGCCGGTGAGCGCGCGGTCGATTTCGTACACCCGCCATGCGGCCCACGCGTGAACCGGCGGATTCGCGTCGCCGAGCGCCCATTCGTAGGCCGGCAACTGTCCGTTCGGATGCTGGTAGCGGTCCTTCACCAGCAGCAGCAACTGACGTTTCGCAAAGGCGGGGTCGATCAACGCAAACGCCGCTGCATGAAACGCGAGATCCCACGACGCGTACCACGGGTACTCCCACTTGTCCGGCATCGACACGATGTCCGCATTGCATAGGTGCATCCAGTCCGCGTTGCGGCCACGTTTGCGCGCGGCGGGCGGCTCGGGCTGCAACGGGTCGCCTTCTATCCAGCGGTGCACGTCGTACCGGTAGTACTGCTTGGACCACAGCATGCCCGCGAGCGCCTGCCGCTGCACGAGGCGCGCGTCCGGGTCGTCCATGTCGCGTTGCAGCGCGCCGTAGAATTCGTCGGCTTCCGCGATTCTCTTTGCAAAGAGCGCGTCGGCGTCGAGCGGCACTACGTCGGGACTCGCCTCAGGCCGCCAGCGCATGTACACCACGGCGCGTCCATGCGGGCCAAGTTCGATCGACGCATGCGCGCCCGCCTTCGTGCCGCGGTCGCGACGTACCGCTTGCTCGTCGCCATGCACGAGGTAATCGTTAAAGCCGTCCTTGAAGGGCCCTTGCGCTTCCATGTCGTAGAGGCGCTTCACATTCGTGTCGTTCTCGCAGAAGAGCCACGCAACATGCGGTGCATCGTTCGACCAGGCCGTCACGACAATCGGCGCGTGTCCATGCTGATGGCCGATCAATTGCGCGTTGCCGTCATGGTCGGTAGTCGCGACCAGCGACGGCTTGTCGGTGTTCTCCTTCCACGACCACGAATTGCGCGCCCAGATCTGAGGCAGCACATCGAGCGACGCCGATTCGTCCGCGCGATTCTCGATTGTCACGCGCATCACGATGTCGTCGGGCGCATGCTTCGCATATTCGACCTGTACGTCGAAGTAGCGCAAATCGTCGAACACGCCGGTATCGAGAATTTCGTACTCCGGCATGTCGCCGCCGCGCCGCGCGTTTTCCTCGATCAGATCTTGGTACGGATAAGCCGCCTGCGGATACTTGTAGAGCATGCGCATGTACGAATGCGTGGGCGTGCCGTCGAGATAGAAGTACAGCTCCTTCACGTCCTCGCCATGATTGCCCTGCGCATTCGTGAGACCAAAGAGCCGCTCTTTGAGAATGGGGTCCTTGCGGTTCCATAGCGCAAGCGACACGCACCAGCTCAGCGTGTCGTCGCCGAATCCGGCAATGCCGTCTTCACCCCAACGGTACGCGCGGCTGCGCGCATGGTCGTGCGGAAAGTACTCCCAGGCGGTGCCGTTCGCGCTGTAGTCCTCGCGCACCGTGCCCCACTGGCGCTCGCTGAGGTACGGTCCCCAGCGCTGCCAGTGAGCACAATCCGCCGAATGCAGACGTGAACCTTCAGTGGTGGCGAACAGATTCGCAGCGCGCAGCGGTGGCATGACAGCTTCCTTGCGTCGAGCTTGGCGGTGGGACACACATCGTAGCGCGGTTTACGCGATGTTGCGATCCAACCGTGCAAGCAATTGCTCGACGCGCAGCAGCTCGCCAAGCGACCACGCCTGGAACGGCGTGCCGGCGGGCGCGTGCGGTGCGTCGCCGTCCGCGATTTCGGAAATGTGGTCGAGCCCGGCGTGATCGAGATGCGCGTAAAGCGGATCGAGAAAACGGGTTCTGGCTTGCTGGCGGGCCTCTTTTGCATTGCCGCGAACGCGCAGCCAGGCTTCGACGAACGGCCCGAGCAGCCACGGCCACACCGTTCCCTGATGATAGGCGCCGTCGCGTTCGTAGGGCGCGCCGCTATAGCGGCCGCGATAAGCGGGGTCCGTGGGCGCGAGCGTGCGCAAACCGAGCGGCGTCAGCAAACGCGTTTCCACCTGGTCCACCACCGCGCGTGCCGCCGCGCCTTCGAGCAAAGGGAACGGCAGGCCGCCGATCGCGAATATCTGGTTCGGACGAATCGAGCGGTCCACTGCGCCGCTTACATGATCCACGTCGATGTTGTCGAAAAGCCCCTGCGTGGCAGGATCGACGAAACGTGCCTGAAACGCCTGCGATGCGCGCTCGGCCGGTTGCTGCCATTGCGGGTTCCACGTTGCTGCAATGCGCAATGCGTTGATCCACAGTGCCTGCACTTCGACCGGCTTGCCGATGCGCGGCGTCACGACCCACTCGCCGACCTTTGCGTCCATCCACGTGAGCTGCATGCCGGGGACGCCCGCGCACAACAAGCCGTCGGGCGCGGATGCCTTGATGTTAAAGCGCGTGCCTTGCGTGTAGCCGGCGAGGATGGCGTCGCCGGCTGCCTGAAGGCGCGTCTTCGTTGCAGCGCCCGCATGGCCTGTGGCCAGGTAGTCATGCACGGCGACCATGAACCACAGCGCTGCATCCACGGAGTTGTATTCGGGCGTGTCGCCGTAATCCGGAAAACGATTGGGCAGCATGCCGTCGGACAAGGTGCCGGACCATTCGAGCAAGATCGCTTCGGCGGCGTCCAGCCGGCCGGTTGCGATCAGCAAACCGCGCATTGCGATGAACGTGTCGCGGCCCCAATCCGTGAACCACGGAAAACCCGCGAGTATCGTTTGGCCCTCATTGCGCTGCACGACGTAGGCATCGGCGGAACGTTGCAGGCGCGAGCCGAATGCGGTGCGGCGCTGCTGTTCGGTTTGCGCGAGCGTTGCAGCGCGGCTTGCCGCTGCAGTGTTCGCGGACGTGGTATCGGATGCGCTCAGAATCATCACCGCTTCGGCTCCCGCATTCGCCAGCTGGAAGCTGAACACGCCAGGCGTCGCGAGGTCCTCGCTGAAGTCAAGACCGCGTTCGCGCTCGCGAACGTAGCAGAAGTTGCGATACCAGTCGGGTGCGTGCACATAGCTGCCGTTGGTCGCGGCATGAATACGCGGCACGTTGCCATACGGTTGCCAACTCGCGCAACACGTGTCGCTGCTGATTTGCGCGGTGAAGTTGAATGCCGCGTTCTCGTGATGCAGCGCGTGATAGTCGCGGCCTGACAGCAAGGGCCTGACTTTCAAAGTGAGCGGGCCCGATTGCGATGCGGTTGGCGATGCCGCGGGCACAGGTTGCCGCCGCCAGCGCAATACCGTTTCGCACGTCGCCTTGCTGACGAATACTTCCGCCGTCACGAGCGTTTGCTCATTGAACTGAAAGCGCCACGTTGGCCACGGCTCAGTGGTGAATTCGAGCAGGTCCGCCGTGACATCCGGATACAGCACGTCGGGCTCATAGCGTTGCATGCTCAGTGGATAACGCTCGCCATCCGCTTCGAGCCACGCCTGCACACCGTTGACAAGCACCATGCGGCCTGCCGGCGGGCGCATGGCCGCGAGCAGCAAGGCGTGATAGCGACGCGTGCGCAACGTGCCCACGGTGCCCGACGCAAAGCCACCCAGGCCGTCTGCCTCGAGCCATTCGTCTTCGAGGCGCGTCATGTCGAAAGGTCGTTCGATATGTGTCATGGCGTGAGCAATGGTGCGAAAGAAGGCGCTGTTGTGTCCATTCTCCTACTTATCACTTTCCAGATCCTTTCGAACAACTCACAAACGCGAGTCGTTTTTTCCACTCGCAAACGTTTCACAATTATTTCTCGAAAGGGTTGGAGACTGCATCCGCTCTCACGAAACAGGATGCAGACATGAGCAGAGAAAAACGTCCCGTCGTCGTCATGTTCGTTGCGCTCGCAACCTTCACCCTGGGCGGCTGCGGCGCGGACGACTCTACGTCCGCCAATGCGTCTTCATCTGCATCGTCGGCCTCTGCGAATGATGGCGCAAGTCGCGCAGCCTTCGACACGGCACGCTCACCCGCTTTGCCTGCCGCCGCGATGCCGGACGCAAGCGCAGCGCTCGCCGCCAACCCCGCGCTCGCCTCAGACGCCATCGCCCAGAACATGCAAGCCAGCCTGGCCGCCGACAGCCAGCAAGTGGCGCCCGTCATGCGTTACGCACCCGGCGACAGCGCGAGCAGCAATTGAGCGATTCCACCGGCGCGCGAGGCGCGCTATTCTTCCCCCCGCAGAAGGTGATATTCCATGACACCAAATAGCCGTCGCCGTTTCCTGCAGACCGTGGCTTCATCCGCCGGTGCTGCCGCCGCGCTCACCGCGCTGCCCGAGTCCATTCGCAATGCGTTGGCGGTTCCCGCATTCTCGCGCACCGGCACCATTCGCGACGTCGAACACATTGTGGTGTTCATGCAGGAAAACCGCTCGTTCGATCACTACTTCGGCCATATGCGCGGCGTGCGCGGCTACAACGACCGCTTCCCGATCCCGCTGCCGGGCGGCAAGCCGGTGTGGTATCAGCCCTCCAAGGCAGACCCGACCAAGCCCGTGCTGCCGTTTCACCTGGACACGTCGACCACCAGCGCGCAATGCGTGGGCGATCTCGATCACAGCTGGTACAAGACGCACGCAGCAATCGACGGCGGTCGCTACGACCAGTGGCCGGCCAACAAGACCGACATGACGATGGGCTATCACCTGCGCAGCGACATTCCGTTCCACTATGCGCTTGCCGATGCATTCACGGTTTGCGACGCGTATTTCTGCTCGCTGCCTGGTCCGACGCACCCGAACCGCTCGTACCTCATGACCGGCACCGTGGACCCGACCGGCAAGTTCGGCGGCCCGCTGCTCGACAACAACGATTGGGTGGACGGCGACGGCCCGCCGAACTATCAGTTGCTTTCGTGGACGACGTATCCCGAGCGCCTGCAAGCGGCCGGCATTTCATGGCAGATCTACCAGCAAGGCCTGACAGGCGCCGATCCGCTGAACGGCAACTACGGCACTAACATCCTGCAGAACTTCACGAACTTCATCAATGCGCAGCCGGGCTCGCCGTTGTATGAACGTGCGCAAACGGTGCGCACCATCGACGACCTGAAGGCCGACGTACTCGCGAACCGGTTGCCGCAAGTGTCGTGGCTGTGCCCGCCCGCCGCATACTCGGAGCATCCGCAATACACGCCCGCTTACGGCGCCGAATATACGTCGCAGATTCTCGACGCGTTGACCGCCAATCCGGAGGTGTGGAGCAAGACGGTGCTCTTCATCATGTATGACGAGAACGACGGCTTCTTCGACCATGTGGTGCCGCCGCAACCCGCCACCACGTCCGCGCAAGGCAAGTCCACGGTCTGCACGGAAGGCGAAATACACAACGTGGTGAACCCAGGGCGCGGCGGCAAATATACCGCCGACGGTCTGCCATACGGCCTCGGCCCGCGCGTGCCGATGACCATCGTCTCGCCGTGGACCAAGGGCGGCTTCGTGTGCTCGCAGGTGTTCGATCATACGTCGGTGATCCGCTTCATCGAAACGCGTTTTGGCGTGGCGGAGCCGAACATCACTGCATGGCGCCGCGCCGTTTGCGGCGATCTGACCACGGCGTTCGACTTCCGCACGCCTGATTCGCGAATCCCGCCCCTGCCGGACACGAGCAACTACAAGAGCATTGCCGACAACCAGTGCGCCACGCAGCCGAAGCCCACGGTTCCCGCGACGCCGGGCACCATCGATCCGCAGGAAAGCGGTATCCGTTTCGCACGCGCCTTGCCGTACGAACTGCACGTGAACGGCCACGCGGACACGAAGCAAAACACCTTCGAGATCTCGTTCGGCAATACCGGCGAACAGGGTGCGCACTTCTATGTGTACTCGGCAAACCGCACGGACGGCCCGTGGCGTTACACCGTCGAAGCCGGCAAGTCGCTCGTCGAGTCGTTCGACCTGACGCTGACCAACGGTGTCTACGCATTCGAAGTTTTCGGCCCCAATGGCTTCGTGCGCAAATTCGCGGGTAATACGCAAGCCAAGGCGCAAGCCGCGGCACAGGCCGCGCAGACGGCGGGCGGGCACCACCAGGACAAGCCGGCGCAGCCCGAAGTGAAGGTCCAATACGATGTCGCCAACGGCAACGTGTTCCTTAAGTTCAGCAACAACGGCGGCAGCCTCGCGCGCCTGACGGTGACCGACAACGCGTATGGCGCTCGCGCGCGTCCGGTGATCGTGCCCGCCGGCGTGCATATTGAGGAAGCGTGGGTGCTCGCGTCGAGCCATCACTGGTACGACCTGACCGTGACGAGCAACGACGACGACAGCTTCTCGCGCCGCATGGCGGGTCATGTGGAGAACGGCCGGCCGAGCATCAGCGATCCGGCTGCGATTGCGCCGGTGCTGGTGGCGAACTGAGGCGATGCATTGCGAGGCTTCGGTCAGGCGCGCGCGGTATCGGCGCGTCTGGCTGGAGCCTCGGTCGCGCGCAGCATTTTCATGAGGCGCGACTCCATGCCGTCCGACATCATGGGTGCGAGATCATGGGCGACATCAGGCGCCCAGCAACACTCCGGTTCTGAAGGGCCGTGCGCCCGTCACACGACCCAGCGGCGCGCCCGCCGTGACGAAGCGGATTGCGCGGCGCATGTAGAACACGCCTTCTGTGTTGCTCGTCAGCGTGGTGGTTTCGTCCGTCAACGGATCGACGATATCGAACAGCGGCTGCCCGACGCCGATCTTGTCACCGATCTGCGCGCGATGCACGAGAATGCCGCTTACCGGCGCATAGAACTGCTCGCTGCCTGCAAGCGGCGTGGCTGCCGTCAGGAGCGGCGGCAACGGCTTCGCTTCAAGCACCACGGTCTTGCGCCATGCAAGGTAATCGAGGATCGCGTCGGCGTCCTGCTGCGCCGCTTCATATGAAACGTCGCGCTGGCCGCGACATTCCACCGTCACCGCAATCGCGCCGTTCGGCACCGGCTTGTCGGTCGGCATCTCCTGCTGCAATCGCCACCAGAGCAGGCTGTGCGTTTCGTCGAACGCCTCGCCGCCGGAGTTCGTTGCAAGCAGCGACGCCTGTGCGCCGAGATAGCGCGCTAACGGTTCGAACTGCGGCCAGGCCGCCTCACTCGTGTAGAGATGCATTGCGGCTTCGAGCGAACAGTGCAGGTCAATCACCACGTCGGCGTCGAACGAAAGCTTGAGCAGCGACAATTGCAACGACTCGAACTCGGTCAGCGGCTTGTGCGCGGCGAGTTCATTCGCGATCAGCCGGCGAACGATCCGCACGTTTTCCGCCGCGTTCGAACCCAACGCTTCGCGAGCGTGAGCGACCAGTTTCGGAAACTGCAGGAAATGCCGGTTGAAGTTCTTGCCGCTTCCCAGATCGAAGCGCCCGACAAATTGTCCGAGCACGTATTGCGCGAGTCCGACCGGGTTGGCGACGGGCACGAGCACGACCTCGGCATTGAGCGCGCCCTGCTTTTCGAGTTCGAGCAAACGGCGCTTGAGCAGCAGCGTGGTCAGCATGGCGGGCGTTTCGTCGGCGTGCAGCGAGGCCTGGATATAGATTTTTTCTCTGCTGCGCGCCGCGCCAAAGTGAAACGACACGAGTTCGCGATGTGTACCGATAGCCGGCGAAAGAAGCGGATGCGATTGCCTGATCATGAGAGAAGAGCGTGTGGTTGGAGAGCAGGACGCGCGGGCATCAATTGCCGTATGGGTCGAAGTCGAAGTACTTCTTTGCGATTTGCGCGTACGTGCCGTCTTTCAGCATTGCGGCGATCGCGGCATTCATCGAGGCCTGCACGGCCGTCTCGTCCTTGCGCAAGCCTATGCCGTTCTCCCCGACATTAAGAATATTCACGCGCAAAAGTTTTCTCCGTTCGCATTGACCAGGCTACCGGCATGAAAAAAGCCCACTACCGTGCGAACGGTTGCGGGCTTCTTTTCCTCCCGGTGTACTTGTCCAGTTAAGCAAGTTGCCATCGAAATTACGCCTGTTTGTCCCATGACGTCAAGGACGCAGACGCCAGTCCGCCGATCTGGCATTTCCGCTTCTGTTCATTCGGCCGTTCCAACATATTGCTTGCGCCTGATCTACTCGACGTTGGTTTGCGCAAGAAATTTATGCATCGCGCATTGTTCCCGCCCTTATTCGGATCAATCCGATGTCGGTTTCATTGGAGCCACGTCAGCATCCCGCGACGGGCCCAAGGAGGGGCCCGGAATGCGCGGCCGCTTTGTCGGGCCGACTGTTTCAGTCAGAGCAGAACGGGAGATTGATGAACTACATAAGACGCTTTGCCAGGTGTTCCCGGTGTCGCGCCCGACTTGCCGTATAACCCGAGGCAAAGCGAATCGCCGCCATCCTGTGTCCGCAACGTCACCTCGAATACACCAGTCGGAATGGGTAGCTCCAACTGCCCGAACAACACGACTCTTATCCAAAGCTGGTGCGGCACACCTTCGCCGGTCGATCCCGACAAGAATTGCGCGGCCGCAGACCCGGTCCTTCCCGTAAGCGGAGTGACAACACTGGCCGAAACAGATTTCGCAAGCGGCGACGATATTCCATTGACGTTCACACGTTCCTATCGGTCATCGCCGTTCGTCAGGAACGACTCAGGTATTGGCGTGGGCTGGTTCCACAACTGGCAAAGGCAACTGTCACTCGCTGGCATCAACGCAAACCCGCCAAGCGTCAGTGCGATCCGATCTGACGGGAACCGGGTTTCGTTCGCAAAATCAGGCAGCGTATGGCGATCTACTGATGGTTCACCGTTGAATCTGACACAGCAGTCGTCAGCGTGGACGCTCAAGGATCTGATTACCGACGAAACGGAAACATACTCGAATCAGGGTGTTTTGCAGTCCGTCAGCAATCACAACATTACGGCTACTCTGACCTACAGCACTTTGAGCACACCGACCAGCATTGCGCCGGCTTCGGGATTACTTGTTTCTGTCCGCCAGCACGCCGCGGGCACTACGGACGGCACCGATCTAACGATCCAGTTCGCTTACGACTCGCACTAGTGCGCGCCGGCCTCGCTATCAGCCTCGCCCTCACAGCAGGGAGTTGGATCGAGGGCCGGCTTCCAAGTCAAATCGTTCGACGTATCTCTATGAAAAATTCGAAACAGAGTGAAGCTATTCCAATGACTTCGCGACAGGAACAAGCTGTGCAGAGCTTGAATGCGGCGCAGCTTCAGCAGATTGACGAAGCGATTATGCGCAACGTCATCAGCAACTGGCGAAAGGTTTCAAGGGTGGTAGGAACGGCCCTCGTTGAAAACAGCGAGCACATCAAAGACATACCCGATCTGTTTTACGCACAAAGGATAGGAATGCTTGCGGCCGCTGGAAAGCTCGAAATTACGGGCGATGCACTGGACCTCAGACACACCGAAGTTCGGTTGCCGACTAAAGCGTGAAAAGTCGCACATCACCTTGCTTTGTCAAAGCGTAGCGTTTGGCGGCGTCGCGCCAGCCAGCGCTGCGCGCCCCAAACGCGCGATCTGCGTGAGTACATCACGGGCGCCGGGCGGGGTCGTGGTCCGGTTTTCCGCAAGCGTGAAGATCAGCCCAAGAACCTCGGCCATGCGCCGAGCTTGCCGATTGCACCTGGATTGCCACGCGCTCGCCACCATCGAGGTTCGCGAACGCGCGATGGAGCAGACCGTCTGCCTGCTGCAACGTGCAGCCATTCCACTCACACCCGCCGCGCAGGAACTCGCAACGATGCTCGCGTCGTACACGCGTACGGTGCAAGCGCGATAGCACGACCGACGCGGTGCCGGCCTCGCCGTGGCGCGTGAGCATGGAGCATTGGAAGCATCGGCCGGGCATCTTCTCGCTCGCGCGTTCGTCGAGGCGCTGCAAAGCGCGGCCGCCGCACTGCGACTACAATTGGAGCCCCTGCCCGGCGCGCACAACACGCAATGCGTTAATTAAAACGAAAGCGCGAGGCAATGTCGCAGACCATCAACAGGAGTTTTCCCACATGATGAATCGAGACAATCCCGTCTGGCTGATTACCGGCTGTTCAACCGGCTTCGGCCGCGAACTCGCAAAGCTGGTGCTGGAGCGCGGCTGGCGCGCCGTGGTCACCGCGCGCGACGTATCCAAAGTGAAAGACATTGCCGAGCCGCACGGCGAACGCGCGCTCGTTGTGCCGCTCGACGTGACGAACCGCGAGCAGATCGCCAACGTCGTCGCACAGGCAAAGCAGCGCTTTGGCCGAATCGACGCGCTCGTCAATAACGCGGGCTACGGTTACCTCGCCGCAATTGAAGAAGGCGAAGATCGCGAAGTGCGAGCCATGTTCGAGACCAACGTGTTCGGTCTGGTCGACATCACGAAGGCCGTGTTGCCGATCATGCGCGAGCAACATAGCGGGCTCATCGTCAATGTGTCGTCTATTGGCGGGCTCACGAGCTTTGCGGCAACCGGTTATTACCACGCGACGAAATACGCGGTGGAAGGCCTGTCCGAATCGCTTGCCACCGAAGTCGCGCCGCTCGGCATCGGCGTGCTGATCGTGGAGCCGGGCCCGTTCCGCACCAACTGGGCCGGCCCGTCGATCAAGCAATCGGCCACCGTCATCGACGACTATGCGGCCACGGCCGGCGAGCGGCGCAAGCAGACGGAGGCGCGCAGCGGCAAGCAGGCCGGCGATCCGGTGCGCGCGGCGCAAGCGATCATCGACGCCGCGCTGTCGGACAAGCCGCCTCTGCGTTTGCTGCTCGGCAAAACCGCGCTGGAACTGGCGCGCAAGAAGCTGGACTTCATGCGCGGCGACTTCGATGCGTGGGAAGCCACTACCGTGCGCGCCGATTACCCGGACGCCTAGAACTCCACCAGCGCGAAGTCTTCCTTGCCCACGTCGCACAGCGGGCAACGCCAGTCGGCGGGAACGTCGGCCCAGCGCGTGCCCGGCGCGATGCCCTCCTCCGGCAAGCCGGCGGCTTCGTCGTAGATCCAGCCGCAGATCACGCACACCCACTGCTTGAGGTTGTCGGCGACTAAGGCATTGGCGCCATGGGCGCCTTGGGTGGCGTTCGCATTCCCGGCCGGCGGGTTCGGTGCGCCGCGCGGTTGCGAATCCGCCGTCTCATCAAGGCTGACGACGAGCGGCGCGTCAGTGTTCGATGCATGGCCGGCGAGGCGCGCTTGCAGCCGCTCCAGCAGGCGTTGCGCTTCGTCTTGCGTGAGGTCGATCCAGTAAGGGTCGCCCGCGCCGTCGTTGAGTCGTTCGGGGGAAAACTGGAGTTCCAGTGCTACGCCCTTCTTATACATGACAGCTTTAGACGAACAGATTCAGCACGATGTCGGCGATCACACCGGCGGCGCCGATCAGGCCCAGAAGTTGAAGCAGAGTGAGGGATTTGCGAGTCGAGGCGGGGAGTTGTTGCGTGGTCACGAGGCGGTCTTCAGAAATGGGAAGCAGCGAAATGGTACACGGGTCGCGCCGCGGCCCATGCCGATTGGCGCAAACCCGCACGCATCAGTTAGCAACGCGTTGCCGACTGAGCGCTATTATCGCCTCCTGCCCGTGCAGGATTATTCACAACGCGGAGATGCATTCATTCGCGGCAAGCCGGAAAGCGGCCCGCCGCGCGAGGCTCAGGTTTTCGCCAGCGGATTGCCCTGACGCGAGTCCCAGAAACGGATCACTTCCGTGTGCGCCGAGCCCGCGCCGACCACCTGGTCCGGCGCCCCGCTTTCGCGCAGCAGCGCGCGCAATTCGTTGATAACCGGAAACACCTCGTGATTCCAGTCTGCGCCCTGCGAATCGTGCGCGCGTTGCTCAGCCTCGACGATCTCGCGGTCTTCCTTGAAGATGCGCTCCGTGAACCACACCAGCAGCGGCCATGCGAGATTCAGTGCGCCCGGAATGCCCGGCTTGCGAATCGACAACAGCCCGAACGTGCGGTTGGTGCGCTGCTCGCGGTCGAGAGGCACATAGACAATCCACAGATCCATCACCAGCGTCTTTTCCGACGTGCGAATCTGCAGCGTCTGATACGGATACTCGGTGCGGATCGTCATCACGTCCTTGTCGTTGTCGCCGCCCGCCTTACGGCTCTGGCCGAACACGATCGCCTCTCCAATCGGCTGCTGGCCGGCCATGCGCGCAAACGTGTAGTCGACTTCGACCCAGCCTTCGCCGCGCCGCCGCCCGAGCGAACGCGCGCGCATCTGGCCCATCTGCCGGCGATGCAGGAACTGATGGTTCATGTCCATCAGATTTTCGTGCATGAACGAGTAGTGGCAATTCACCGGACGCCCGAAGCGCCGCGTCTTGTACTTCTTGTCCGACACGGAGCCGAGCGTGGGCAGCGGACGCACCTCGGCCATGGCCGGATCGCCGGGAAACACGAAGATCAGCCCTTCCACTTCGCGGCACGGATAGGAACGCACGCCATTCGGCAGACGCTCGCGCCCGAGGTACGGCACGTCGATGCATTTGCCCGAGCAGTCGTAAGTCCAGCCGTGGTAGCCGCAACGAATCGATTCGCCGTCGACCACACCCTGGTGCAACGGCACCTGCCGATGCGCGCAGCGGTCCTCGAGCGCGAACACCTTGCCGGACTCCGTGCGCGCGAGCACGATCGGATCGCCCGCAAACGTCACCCCATGCGTCTTGCCGCGCTTCACTTCATGCGACCACGCGAGCGGATACCAGTAATCCGGATGGATGCCGACGCGGCGCAAGTCGCGCACTGGCGCGTCGTTGGCAGCCGACCCCTGCGTGGGAGCGGCTTTCGGCGATGCCGCATGCGTTGGCGACGCCTCGACGGTGTTTTGTTCGAGCGGGGGAACAGCATGCATAGTGTGGAGCCTCCGTGCACGTGCGGATAGAGTAGGCGGCCGCCTGTCGCGGCCGTTATCGTCGTCAGTCTACTCGAAGCGGGCACGGCATGGGTCCGACGGGGTCATAACGCCGCGCTGCGGGACCCGGAAAGGAGCCTTGCGGGGGCTGTATTTACGCGTCCTCGCGCGACACGAGGCCGGTGCGGCGCTGCACGCCCCACGCGCGCCCGCCGCGCAGAAAGTGCAGCCAGCCGAGCGCTGCGCCCGCATGCCGCAGCAGCTGGAACGTGAAAGGCTCCGCCACCGCCGCGAGCATTGCCATTCCCATGCCGGCGCTGCTGCGCGCGCCGGTCCAGCGTCGGTAAAGATGGATGCTCCACAGGTAAAAAGCGAGATCGATCGCCGTTTTGGCGCCGATCACACTGAAGATGGAAACCACAATCGCGCCGTGGCCGCCGAACAGGAATGCAAGCAGCAGGGCGAACGCGGTCAGACCGTAAATCGGCTGCATAGTGTCGAGCGCCTTCACCGGCAGCATCAGCATGCCGAGCGTGCCGTAACGCGGGTTGCCGGTCATGTCGCGATTCCAGTACTGCGTCTGCAGGAACCCCGCGAACCAGCGGCGGCGCTGGCGTAGAAAACCCGCAAGGTTGTCCGGCGCGTCCGTCTGCGCATGCGCGTCGCCGATCACGCGCACGTCCCACCCGAGGCCGTGGTCGACGGAATAGCGGCGCAACCGGTGAATCAGTTCGTAGTCTTCGACGAGGCATTGCGGGTCGAAACCGCCGACGTCGAGCAGCGCCTCGCGCCTGAACGACGCGAAGGCGCCTGACACCAGCAGCAGACTGTCGGCGCGCATCCATGCAAAACGCGCGATGAAGTTGCGCATGTATTCGTAAGTCTGAAACCATTGCAGCACGCGGCCCGACGCCGACTTGCCGCACACCGGCGCCAGAATGCCGGCGGCCGCGACGAGCTTCGGGTCGCTCGCGAAAGCGGCGCGCATGGCGTAGGTGGCGTCGTCGTCGAGAAGCGTGTCGGCGTCGACCGTCATCACGGTTTCGGTGGTCATGAGCGTGATTGCCGCGTTCAGCGCGCGCGCCTTGCCACCGTGCGGCATGCGTAGCCAGAATAGATTCGGGTAAAGCGCGCTCGGCGCGCTGAGCTTACCCTCGGCGGGCGCAATCAGGCCGAAGCGCTCGGTAAGCAGCGTGTGAGTCTGATCCGTCGAGCCGTCGTCGGCAATCACGATTTGTGCGGGGCCGCGCACCTGCCGAAGCAACGCCGCGATGGTCACAGGCAGCACGGCCGCTTCGTTATGCGAAGCCACGATCACGCCCATGTCAGGCAAACGGCGCTGATCGTAGTCAGGCTCGAGGGGCGGCGCACGGCGCATCAAGGGCAAGGTTTTCCACGTGACGAACGCAAGCAGCAAGGTGTCGTAAAGCACGTAGACGATGCCCGTGGACCACGCCACCACGCCATGCAGAAAGAACGCGCGGGCGAACAGCAGCAGCCATGCGGCGACCACGGCGGCATGAATCAACGTGCTCGAAAACGTCGTGCCGCGCGGCACGAGACGAGGCGATGCAAGCGCGAACGCCTGTTCCAGGGTCTTTTTCAAAGTGGAGAAGGATGGGTGGTTGTTGCGGTTTCAGAGCGTAAGGAAGGCAGCACTCAGGGCAGCATGCGTTTCAACACCGATTTGCGGTCGATCCACTCGTGCTTCAGCGCGCCGCCGATATGCATGGCAAGCAACGCGTACAGTGCATAGCCGAGCCACGTATGCAATGCGCCGAAGCGGTCGTGCAGCGTTTCCTTGAGTGCCGGCGCCATGTTCATGATGTAGCCGATGCGCGGCCACTCGAACAGGTCGAACAGACGCATGGGATGTGTAGCCGCGTCTTTCCACGCGGAATCGTGCAGCCAACCCGAGAGCGGTAGCGCGATCATCAGCAGGTAGAGCACAAAATGCGCGGCATGGGCGCCTATCTTTTCCCACGACGGAAATTGGCGCGGCAGCGGCGGCGGCTTGTGCGATACGCGCCATAAGATGCGCATCAGCGCGAGGCCGAGCACGGTGATGCCGATGGACTTGTGTGTATCGACCGCCGGCCGCACCCAGTCGTCGGGCAGCGACTCCGCGCCGAGGCCGAGCGCGACGTTGCCCACAATGAGCAGCGCGACGAGCCAATGCAGCGTGATCGCCGTGCGTGTGTAGCGCGATGGCGCGGTTACTTCGGTCTCTCCGGTCAGGCGTTGGGCGTGCATGTTCATAGTTGTTGCGATTGGCGAGCAGATCGTCAGGGAATGTTCAGTTAAACGTCGGGAAATTGTCGGTCAGACCTGGCAACAGGTTCAAGAGGCGGCTTGCAGGGGCGCGCCGTTCATTGACAGAACCGCGGAGTGTGCCGTTTTATTCCATCGAACGCTGAATGTTCTGTTTCGGCTTATTTCATGTCGCTGGTCTGCGCGTTGGCGTTAGGCCGGCGCTATTGGCGATGCAAGAAAAAAATCTCTGTGGCGTGCAACGCGCGATAGACCGATTCAATTGGCATCGCACCGTAACGCATCCTCTAATAAAACCCTTGTGTTTGCCCGCACTCGCTTGGCCCACGCCGCTTAACTGGAGGCATCCAATGTCGCAACCCGAGCCAAATCTCGACGAAGTGGTGAGAAGCATTGCAGAGGAAACCGATACGCCGCCCGAAACCGTTTCGAAGATGTATTTGGACACGCTCGCCGATTACCGCCATCAGGCGCGTGTGCTGGATTACGTGCCGCTGTTCGCGGCGAAGAAGGTGCGCGACAAGCTTCGCGACGCGTCCCATCGCAAGCACTAATCCGGCGCTATCCTGGCGCAATTGTCGTTGTAACGCGCAGAAAACAGCGCTTTCGCGACATGTCATTCGTCGGCTGAATGAATGAACACGCGCGCGATTGCACGGAACGCACCGCTTATTTTTTCCCGCTGCTAGACTGAACCTCGTTCATCCGACCGGGGGGATTGGCATGCGTGTGGCAATCGTTGGCGCGGGAATCACCGGACTCAGCACGGCGTGGTCGCTCACCAAACTGGGGCATGACGTCACGCTCATCGAGCAAGGCTCCAGTCCGCCTGCGCTCACCGCGTCCGGCGAGCGGCATCGGATGATTCACCGCGTGTATGGCGGTGCAGACGCTCACGCGCAAGCCATTGCAGATGCCTTCGATAGTTGGGACATGCTGTGGGATGACCTCGGCGTGTCACACTATGCGAATTGCGGTGTCCTGGGGATCTCTCAGTTTACGGGCGACGGCGCCGAGCGGTTTCGCATGGGCCTTGATCGCCTCGGCATTGACTACGAACGGCTCGATCCGCGAGAAGCAGCAACGCGCTATCCGTTTCTGGATGCCTCCACGTTTCGTTATGCGTACCTCGATCACGAAGGGGGCGCGCTTTTTACCCAGCGCATCGCGCATGATCTGAAAGCATGGCTGCGCATGCGCGGTGTCGACATTCGCATGCAGTCAAAAGCCGTTGCAATCGATCCGCATACGGCGAGCGTACACATTGCAGATGGCAGCACGTTGCGCGCGGACAGGCTCGTCGTGGCGGCCGGTGCGTGGACGCTGCAGCTCTTTCCCGCACTCGCTGCGAATCTCACGCTCTATCGCAACGCAGTCGCTTACCTTACACCGCCCGAGGACCTGGACAGCGCGTGGTCCAACGCGCCGGCGATCGTGGATATCGGTGGCTCGAGTGGCGGCTATGTGCTGCCGCCCATCGACGGTATCGGTCTGAAGTTCGGTGCGGACACGCTCAGGCGAGCAGTGCCCGATGCGCAAACCGATCGGGACGTGATGCCCGGCGAAGGCGACCGTTTGCGACAGCTTTTTGCGCCACCGTTTAGCCGCATCGACGAATACACGGTGACCGAGGTGACAGCCTGCGTGTCCACCTACACGGCCGATCAGCGGATCTTTTCCAAACGTATTGGCAAGACGCTGGTCGTGTCGGCGTGTTCGGGGCACGGCTACAAATTTGGCGCCGCGGTCGGCCAGCGGGTTGCGCACGCGCTCGAAACCGGGGACGACACCGCGCTCGTGCAATGGCTGCGCGCGGAAACAGTGTAAGCCTGCGTTGCGCGACCGGAACGCCGGGCAACACGAGCAGCTTGCGCTGCAGTTAGCGCCAGGCTGCCCGTGTCGCCGCGTCACTGCTGCGCATGCCTGGCGGCGTCTTCGATGACGGCGGCAACTTCTTTCGGACGCGATTCGTATACCGCGTGGCTTGCGCCTGCCAATTCCGTGGTGTGGCTGTGCGCGCGCTGATAATAGAAGCGTTCGAGGTCCGGGTTGATAATCTTGTCGCTAGCGGCCACGATGCCCCAGCTTGGTTTGCTAGTCCACGCGGCAACTTTGATCGGCGTGGAAAAAACCTTGGCCGCCGTGAGAACCTGCGACTGCGATTCGAATTGCGCCTGTTTCAAAGGCAGATCCGCCGCGAAGTCCTTCGCGAAGTCCGCGGGATTCAAATACGTGTAACCGTCGTCCAGCTTCTTGATCGCGCCCGCCTGCATCGACGTATAGCTCGGCATGTGCTTGCCGAGATCGCTTTCATCTTCACCCACGGCAGGTGCGTGCGCCGCGACGTACACGAGTCCCGCTACTTTCGGATCGGCGCCGGCTTCGGTAATCACCGAGCCGCCGTAACTGTGCGCGACCAGAATGGTGGGACCGTCCTGCATGTCGATCACGCGCTTCGTGGCGGCCACGTCTTCCTCCAGCGAGGTGAGCGGCTCCTGCACGATCGAAACGTGATAGCCGTCTTTCCTGAGGATGTCATAGACCGGTCGCCACCCAGAGCCGTCGACCCACGCGCCGTGGACCAGAACGATATTTTTGACCGGTGCTTTGGATGGCTGCGCATCCTGCGCCAGCGCATTGACGCAAGCGAACATGCATGCAGACAGCGAAAGCGCCGCTGCAGCGAGCGAGGAAATTCTCATGATGTACTCCGTTGATATTGATTGAGTAGCGAGACCGGACAGTGCGTGCAAGGCCACGGCGAACTGTCCGGCTTGCGTCGCTTAACTACCGGCGTAGGGGTTGCAGAAGCTGACGGGGCCTACACAGGCCGGCTGCATCGCGGTGCGAGATGCAGCACCGGATGCGGAGCTGCCGCCCTGCGCGACGCCGCCCATTGCCTGCACGGCGAGCGTCCCATCGGTCTGGGTAGCAAGTTTTGCTTCGGCAGCCTGAATATCCGCGGGGTAGTTCACATCGTCACCGCTGGTCGGTCGATAGCCAGCGCGCTCAACGCGCACGAGGTCGGAGCGGACTTCGGCGCGCGTCAGCGGAGCGTTCGACTGAGCGTTTGACTGAGCGAAGCTGAGAACCGGTGCGCCAAGGGTGCAAGCGACGAGGGTGAGGCCCATCAAGATCTTTGACATGGTGCATACTCCTTGAGTAAGTGTGTTGGCTGTGCGGCACGTGCCGCGAATCACGTTGCAAAAAACCAAACCGCCTGATCGATGTTCGTTGCCTGTCGATTCAGTTGGATTCCTAACTATCTGGCGATTCATTACCGTCAACCAGTGCGACTTCCTCCGAGCTTGGTTTCTCGAGCAGTCGCAGTTCAACGCTTTTGAATCAGGCTACATAGGGGCAAACACGAGGCTTCGGCGTTTATTCCAGGTTTTTTTGCTGCCGGCAGAATGCGGTGCTTTTTCCTTTCGTCGCATACTCTCTCTTCGCCCTTCACCGAGGTGGCCAGATTGCATGTTCGCCAACTGACTCCGTCCGACGCGTCGTCCTTTCAGACATTGCGCCTTGAGGGGCTGAAGGAGACGCCCACCTCGTTTGCATCGAGCTATGAGGAGGAAGTGCGTCGCTCGCCCGACGACATAGCGAACCGCTTGGCCGCGAGAGACGATCGCGCAGTTTTCGGCGCGTTCGAAGGCCTGCGGCTGATCGGTCTGGTGGGAGTTGGCCGCGAAAGCATGACAAAACTGCGCCATAAGGCGTTCCTATGGGGCGTTTATGTCGCGGCGGAGAAAAGGGGCGCTGGCGTAGGCAGGATTCTGCTTGGCGAGGCGATCGGCTTTGCCCAGTCGATGCAGGGCATTACCCAGGTAAATTTAAGCGTCAACGCATGCAATCACGCGGCTATCCGGCTCTACGCGTCGCTCGGCTTCGAACAGTTCGCGCTGGAGCCCGCCTCGATGATTGTCGACGGAAAACCCTACGACGAAGCGTACATGTCGTTGCGCTTCTGGCAGCGCTGAGCACGCCTGGAGCGCGGGGTCACGCCACGGCATCGCCTGGCGGCGTGGTGCAGTCATGCGTCACGGCAACCGGCAGTGTTCGCGCCGCGGTGCGTCGTCAAACGCAAACCGCGAGGGCGTGCACCAGGAGATGCAGCCCTCGCGGGCGCGCGTGACCGGTTGCGTGCGGTCACGCGCCATCTCGTCACTTGCTTAGCGGTCCAACTGCTGGATGCCGGCGAGTCGCCACGCATTGCCGCTGTGCGCGCTGCGGACAATGTTCCAGACCTCCTGGAACGGCTGGGCGGTCGGCGCATCGTCTTCGCGCATCTGACCGTAGAAGCGCACGCTGGCGAATGTCTCGTCCGCTGTACTTTCCACGCCGAGGACTTCCGCCTCGAGTTGCGGCACTTCCGTACGATTCGGCTGGCTGCCGCGGCCTTCCAGATCGCGCTTGAGCTGCGCGAACATCTCAGGCGTGGTCAACTCGAACAGGTCGCCTTGCTCGTTGCGATCCCACGCGCCTTGAAGACGCATGAACATACTTTTTGCCGACGCCACCAGTTCGGCTTGATCGAGGCCGAGCGGCTGCACCGGCGCGTTGAACACGCCCGCTGCTCCGGTCTGATTCGCAGCCGTGCGCTGGCTGCCGAAGAAGCTGGTGTCCGGCCGCGCCTGGCCGTTCTGATTCGCGAACGGCATGCCATTGCTCTGCGACCGGCTCGCGGCGCCATGCCCATACGCCAGGTCCGGACGACGCCGATTGGCGATGAAGCGGAACAGCATCACGCCGGCAACCACCACGAGGCCGATGAGCAGCATATTCGACAGCATTTGCGCGAGCCCTGCGCCGAGGCCGAGCGACGACAGCAGCGCGGCAATGCCCAGACCGGCGGCGAGACCGGCTAGCGGGCCCAGCCAACGGTTGCGCGCGGGCGTGGCCGCCGGTGCCTGAGCGGCCTGCTGGGTCGGCTGTGCCTGCTGGCTGCGTTGCGCGGGCGCGGACGGCGACGCCATCTGCGACTGTCGCCCGATACTCTGGCTGCCGCCCACGCGCTTGGCTTCGGCGTCATTGGCCGCGAGCGCGCCGAGCGCGAGCACAGCCGCGAGACCGAGCGCCGCGGTACCGCGTGTCACCTTGCTTGCGACGCGCCGGAACTGATTGATGGCTTGCGTATGCATATAAAACCTCTCTTGATAAATCGGGGCGCCCGCATCGCACGTCATGCTTCGCGCGACGACCTTACGGACGGTAATTTTCTTCGGTCATCTATCTTGCCGCTGGTCTCGGGGCAATCTGCAATACGTGACCTGTGAAGCCTCAATCTAGCGGAAGCCAAGCCGACGGAAAATTCGTATTTTTGTTGCTGATCCTTCGTATAAACCTTAACGTTGACCCATCGACGGAGGACGCGTGTGAATTTCAAGCATCTGTATTACTTCTGGGTAGCGGCGCATGCGGGCGGAATCGTCCGGGCCGGCGAGCAATTGCACGTCACGCCGCAAACGCTGAGCGGCCAGATCAAGCTGCTCGAGGAAGCGCTGGACAAAAAGCTGTTCAAGAAAAGTGGCCGCACGCTCGAACTCACCGATGCGGGGCGGCTCGCGCTCGACTATGCGGACGAGATCTTTTCGCTAGGCTCCGAGCTGGAAAGCGCGGTGCGTCGCGAGAAGGAGGTGGGCACGCAATCGCGGTTTCGCGTCGGCATTGCCGACTCTGTGCCGAAGGCGATTGCCTACCGGCTGCTCGAACCGGCGCTGAGCGCACCGGCGTCGCTTCGCGTGATCTGTCACGAGGGCAAGCTGCACGCGCTGCTCGGACAACTTGCCGTGCACCGCCTTGATCTGATCATCGCGGACGCGCCCATCCCGGCGGACGTCAACATCAAGGCGTTCAACCACCGGCTCGGCCGTTCGACGCTGAGCTGCTTCGGCGCGCAGTCGCTGCTGCAAGGCGTTCATAAACGCTTTCCGATGTCGCTGGGTCAATTGCCGCTGCTGCTGCCCGGCACCGAGTCGGCAGTGCGGCGCAAATTGGACCACTGGCTTGCATCGCGGGCGATTTCACCGCGCATCGTCGGCGAGTTCGACGACGGGGCTATGGCGCTCGCGTTCGGCCGAGAGGGCCGGGGCCTACTGTTCGCGCCAACGGTGCTGGAGAATCAGCTACAGGCGGAACATAAACTGACGACCGTCGGCCAGATCGGCACCATCGTCGAGGAATTCTTCGCCATTTCTATCGAACGCCGCATCAGTCATCCGGCTGTCGCCATGATCATCGACGCCGCGCGCAGTGAGCTGTTCAACGCCTAGGCGGCCAGGGCCATGCTCGTCGCCGGAATTGTTGGTTTCAGCGTGGGTTACGTCGTGGTTATGGTTTGTGTCGAGCGTGACGTCAGCAAGTTGTTAGCCGGATAGGGCTGATCTGACGGAATTCCGTCAGGTTACTGGCCCATTCCATATCGCCTTGATGCAGAACGTGTGCCCCGCACGCAACGTTGGGCTGGCTGAGTTATGCTCCAGTCCGATCACGGCAGTGGCTGCACGTCGGTTGTTTGAGACGCGTGCGGTTGCGAGACGAGTGCGCAGCGTCAATCGATGTCGCCGTGCCACTGCCATCCGTCCACAATGTGCGAATCCCGTTTCGGAAACTCGGATTGAAACTGCTTCCGGAAACGCTCTTATGCCCACTGAGCACATGGGCGGGGCGTGGGGTTGCATAAAGGCTCGAGCAATCGGCGCAGACTAGTCGGCAGCATGGAGTCGCGCTCGCCAACGGAATTCAACAACGGGCAGACGGAGGTCTGGCCAAGCTCTCGCGCGGATTTCTACCGCCTGGCGTCCTGGGGTGTTGAAAGACGACCCGCCGCCCGTGGGTCGATAACGCGCGACTCACCGCTTAACGGAGGTTAAATCGCATTTCGATCGAAACCGTGGATCGGTCCATCGAAGCGGGTCCGCTTCAGGCGTGCCGCCTACGGATGGACCCGCACTAGACAACCCCGTCTATCTGACGCAGCTTCGTCGCGATCTTGTGCGTTTCGCCCGCTTGCAACTGCGCGATGCCGCGGCAGCGGAGGACGCCGTGCAGGAAGCGCTGGCCGCCGCCTGGACGCAAGCAGACCGGTTTGCCGGCCAGTCGGAGCACAAGACGTGGGTGTTCGGCATTCTTCGGCACAAGCTTGTGGATACGTTGCGCTCGCGGCAACGGACCGTCAACCTCTCGGCTTTGGAGTCCGAACTCGCGGACGAGGCGTTGCTCGATCGCGAGCTATTCAAGGACAACGGCCACTGGTCCCAGGAGACCAAACCGCGGCCGTGGCCAACGCCTGAAACGGCGCTGCGTCAGCAACAATTCTGGGCGTTGTTCGAGATGTGTCTGGACCATCTGCCGGAGCATATTGGCCGTGTTTTTATGATGCGCGAGTTTCTCGATCTCGACACAGACGCGATCTGCTCCGAATTGCAGATGACCGCCAATCATTGCAGCGTACTGATATATCGCGCCCGGTTGCGCTTGCGCACGTGCCTGAGCGAGAAGGGTCTATCAAGCGAGGATGCCAATGGGGAAGTGTAAGCACATTACCCGTCTGCTATCCGACGCGCTCGACCGCTCGCTAACGACCGGCGAGTGGGTTGCTATCAGGCTGCATTTGCCCACGTGCAGCGGCTGCCGCAACTATCGCAAACAGATCCGCCTGCTTCGTGACGCCGCCCACGCCATGAGCGGTATTTCGACGCCCGACGACGCAGGCCGCGACGATTGACGTTCGTTGCGGCCCCCGCGTGCCTGCCCAGGCCGCGTTAGCGTTCGGCAGGCGGCGTGTTGCGATAGCGCTCGAAGAAGCTGGCGTGGGAGGCTTCGTCGTCGGCGATGGAGTGCCGCTCGCTTCCGGCCGGGTGTTTGGCCAATTGCGCACGAGTACGTATCGGCCGATGCTGGAAATTGCCGCCGCAGTTCGGGCAGACATTTCGCAAGGTAGTCAGTGCGCAGACTTCGCAGAATGTGCACTCGTAGGTGCAGATCATTGCGTCAGTCGCGTTTGGCGGCAGCGACTTGCCGCATCCTTCACAGGACGGTCTCAGTTCGAGCATTGACACTCCAGTTTTGATTTGGCCTCGGCCGTACTCGACGGTGAATGATTTCTGTCGGGCCGTATCGAGTGTAAGTCGCGCGCACAGTCGGGAAGCGACACCGGCATATCAATTACTGCCACTGTGCCTTGCTTGATACTTCGACTTTGCCGTGCGGCGTATCAGGCGAATAACGTTGCGACGTTTTCCGGCGGACGCCCGATCACGGCCCGCTCGTTTCTGACGACAATCGGCCGCTGCAGCAGGATGGGGTGTGCAGCCAATGCTTCGTATAACTGAGCGTCAGACAGCGTCGGGTCGGAGAGGCCCAGTTCTTCATAGACCGGCTCGGACTCGCGGATCATTGCGCGAACCGGACAGCCCAGCTGGCGATTCAGGTCCTTCAACTGCGCGACGGACAGTGGCTGTTTCAGATATTCAATGATCTGGGTGGGTTCTTCGTCGCGGTTGTACTCGGCGGCGATTAGCTCGCAGGTGGAGCGCGACTTGGAGCAGCGCGGGTTGTGGTAGATCGTGATCATCGTCGGTTAGTGATGGTGTCGTGGGAGGAGTTGATTCGGTTGAGCTGACTCAGCTTGGTGGGGCGTTAATCATGGATTTTAGCCGGTGGTCGGTGATGCTGAGAGCTGAGAGCGGTTCCTTTGCATGCGGTTCGCTGCGGACGACTAGGCAGGCTGATGTCGGCGGGAACGGGCGGGTGGATGTGTGGATGCGTCATCGCGCCGTTCGGTTCGCTTGTTATGGGAGAGATGTTTTACTGGCTTGTTGGGATACCCGTTGACCGGCAGTTCGCCAGTTCTGTCCAATCGCTCGCGACGAAGGGTTCTTGGCGGCGGGTGAATAAGGGCTCTGCGGCTCTGCGGCTCTGCGGCTCTGCGGCTCTGCGGCTCTGCGGCTCTGCGGCTCTGCGGCTCTGCGGCTCTGCGGCTCTGCGGCTCTCCGGCTCTCCGGCTCTCCGGCTCTCCGGCTCTCCGGCTCTCCGGCTCTCCGGCTCTCCGGCTCTCCGGCTCTGCAGCTATGGTGCTTACGCCACCGCGATGCTGGGCAATAGGCTGCGTTTATCCGTCGCGGCTGGAGTCGCGGGACTGCGAAGGAGACCGGCAGGTAGGTTTATGCGCATAAACCGCGCTCTGGCGTAGGTGTACCGAGTTCGGACCGTGTGCATACCGAAGCGAATCCTGTCCCTCCCCTGGTATCACCTTTGCGCGTCGGACGTTAAAAAGCGGGCGGGGCAGATCTCTTCCATTCAAATGCTAGCGGGCGAAAAGCTGAAGTTGCCGCCAACGGGGCAGCTTGGCGGCGCACAGTCAGCCCGCACCGTGCAAGGAACCGCCCACGGAACGGCGCAAACTTTATGCGCATAAACCGCCTGAGTTCTCCCGCGATCGCTTCCGGGCGGGGCCGCGCAATGTCGCACGCAGACCTTGTACGCCACGCCGCTGCCCCTCGTAGAGAGTGGCTTGCCGCGTGGCCCCGACGGACGAACTCATTTCGGCGAGGCGCCTGACTGGACCGTGCCGCTCTCCCTCTCGCCGTATGGAACCTGCACCTTAGCCTCGGTGGGTCCGTATCTGGAAGAACGCCGACGCGGCCCGGCGCATCGCCTCGCGCAGAACGGGGCATCATGATGCGACAGATAACCACTTCGCGTTCTCACCGCCTCACCGCTGTATCGCCTCACCGCCTCCCCCGCCCACCGTCCGCTTCTTTATGCGCATAAACCTGGCCAATCGGCCATCTTCATCTCCTTTTTACAGAAACGATTGAAATAAGAAATCATCCAGGTAAAATCCATCTGCGTCTAAAAGAGGAGGTGAACATTGGCAGCGGAAATCATCGCGGTAACTCAGCAGAAAGGCGGCGTCGGTAAGAGTACGATCGCGATGCATCTGGGGGCGGCTTTTCATGAGAAGGGCAAGCGGGTCCTCGTCGTCGACGCAGACGGTCAGAACACACTGATTCATTGGGCCAGCGCATCAGCCGATGGTGACACCGGCATCCCATTCCCCGTCGTCAACCTCTCTGAGGCCGGTAGCCAGATCCACCGCGAGATCAAGAAGTTCGTTTCCGACTACGACATCATCGTCGTGGACTGCCCACCATCCATCACCGAGAAGGTGTCCGGCGTGGTGCTGCTGGCGGCAAGTGTCGCCGTGATACCCACGTCGTCCTCGCCCGCCGATTACTGGTCCAGCATTGGCCTCGTCAAACTGGTTCAGCAAGCGCAGGTAATGAACGAAGACCTGCGCGCCGTGTTTCTCCTCAACAAGACGGAAGAAAAGCGCATGCTGACGCGGGAGCTGAAGCGGGCGTTGGAGGAACTTGGATTCCCTCTTCTCAAGACCCAGATTCCCACGCGCGAAGCCTACAAGCAGGCCATGGCGCTGGGTCAAACAGTGCTACAGATGAGCGATCGCGGCGCCAAGCTCGCCGCCATCGAAGTCAGGGCGTGTGCGAACGAGATCGCCGCCTTGCTCCCATGAGTTTATGCGCATAAAGGACCCTGAATGAAACCCTCCCAATTCGCCAAAGGCTTTCAAGCACGTCCCGACACGACCAGCAGCGAGAAGCGAACCGCGCTGGACCGTCTGAACGCGATCGACGGTCTTGTTAAGAACAACGCTACTTCGTCGCAGGACGGAGCGGTGCGGGCGCTCTCGTCCGTTGTCCCGCAGCGGCCCTCGCACGGCGACACGGCGGATACGGAGAACGAGTCCGCCGCCTACCGTGCCTGGAGAACTGAACACGGTTATCGTCCCGGCCAGGTCATCGAGTTGCCCTTGAAGGCGATCAAGCCCAGCCCGTTTAATCCCCGGCATTTTTATCTGAAGTCGTCGATTGCCGAACTGGCCGTCAATCTCGCGAAGCAAGGACAGCAGCAAGCCATCCATGTCATTCCCGACTACGACAACCCCGGCACCTACTTCGTTAGCGACGGTGGCCGACGCGTGCGCGCGCTCAAGGAAGCAAACCAGGAAGCGGTGAAGGCGATCGTCATCGATCTGCCGATCGGCATCGAAAGCTACAAGCTCGGGTATGACCTCAACGTCCAGCGCGATTCGCAGACCGTATTCGACAACGCTGTCGTATGGAAACGCTTTCTCGACGACCGACATTTCCAAAGCCAGAAAGAACTAGCTGAGCATCTGGGACTCGACGAGTCTACGGTGGCCGTCGCCTTGTCGATCGCGAAGCTGCCGGAGGCCGTCATGCAGGAGATGGTCGCCCGGCCGGACCGCTTCGGATCCAACATGGCCTATCAGGTGGGCCGATACCACGCCGCCCGCGGGGCGGACGCGACCTTGCGCCTGATTCACAAAATCGTCTCCGACGACCTCAGCACACGGCAGGTCGCGGACATCGTGAAGGGGAGAGCCACCGCGCAGGAGAGCACCAAAACCGCGGGTCGCCAGCGCTATGCGCAACGGCTGGAAATCAAACTGGACGGCGTGTCGGTGGGCGACCTGAAGTCATACGGTGATGACCGGCTCGAGCTGCGCCTGAAGGGTCTTACGCGTGAGAAGCGTGACGACATCCTTCGCCAGATCGAAAAGATGTTGAAGTAACAGACGCAAACCGGTCGCGGCGGCACATGGGCTCCATCCGCCGCCGCCGCGACAAACCGCGAAGCAGCCGCAAGCCCCACAATCAGGCCGCGCGCGATTGACTCAAGGTGAAGGCGAGTAGATCGCCATCGGTCGGCTCACCCCACGTCTTGCGAGCGAGCCAATCGAAAAACGCCGTCTCGACAATCTTCGAGTCCAGCCCCCGCCGGCGCCAGTCGTCGCGCATGTGAGCCCCAAGTCCAGGCAACTCCTCTTCCTCGAACGACTGCCGCGCGATCTCGCGTTCCGACTCGCCCTGTTCGTCGTACAGCTCGCGGGCCTCCCGGCGGCGATACGCGGAGTATTCGCCCAACAGGCGCGCCTTCAGGTCGTCGGCCGGCGCCGCCACCGCGGCCTTCGCGCCGCTCGCGGACGTCCCCGTTTCGACCGGCGGGGCATAGCCCTTCTTCAGCGCGTCCTTGAAGAGCGCCGGCGCGCTTCGGACCGGCGGCAGCGACGTGCTGCGCATTCGCTGTTCCGTCATCTGCAACGCCGCACGTATCCGGTTTTCCTCGCTGTCCGCGTACAGCGTTTGCGCTTCCTTCAGCGGGATGCCGATCTTGACCATCCGGTCTACCAGCGTGCTGTCAAACACGTTTGGATGCTCGTCAAGGGCCAGCATCGGCTGCTTGCGCTCGGTCACGCGGAACTGGATTTCGGCCACACGCCTGCCTTCGCGATGCTCGATCAATTCGACGAAAATATTCGTCACCGCATTGACCTCGGCGATGGCCGGCCGCAGGTAGTCGCGCTTGAAGTACTTGTATTCGCGCTTTGCCTCGTCGCCGGCCTCTGTGTCGGGCGTGCCCGACAGGATAGGGCGCCACCATTCCCACGATTCGCGCATCGTCAAATGGCTGGGGTTGGTCAGATAGCGCACGCAGATCTCGTACAGTGCAAGGCCCGCGCTACTGCGCAACTGACTCTGGAATTGCAGGCTCAAACGCGCATACTGGACGGGGTCCAGCAGCTTTTTCTTGATTTTCGGCGCAAACGAGAACTCGACCCAGACGCGGCGAGTAGTCGGATCTTCGAGAATTTCCGCGTCTGCGATCAGCGTCGAGATGCCCCACTTGCGGCCAGGCTTCTGGCTGGACGTTCCGGTGCTCCATTCCACCTGAACCGAAACCATGCGGCGCAGGTGTTCCTTCACGAGCGCCGTGTCGTTGGAGTCGAACGCGGAATTGGCGACGATGTCGGAGAGCAGCGCGCGGTAGGTGTCGCCCGACTCGTCGGCCTGCTGCGCCACGGCGAGCAGCACGTTAAAGAGCTTGCGGGTCAGCAACGTGATCTTGCCGCTCTTGGGCTGAATGGCGATCGCCTCGACGGCCTTGCGCAACTCCGCCGAGCTGGGGCTGACTACATCGGTTTTCTTGGCGCGCTTCGTGGCCATGCGTCTGGTCAAGGAGGGATTTGCCGAGAGCATACCGACTGCGGTGATACGCGTCTATAGCGTGGCTCTCACCATTGCGGGTGATGGCAGTTTACGCGACACGACTCACCTCCAGCGACTCCCGAAAAACCTCACCTTATCCTTTAACGCGAGCTGACGGCTTTCCTTTTGCGTCGCGGGTTCGGAAAAACCGGGCGGCTTTGGCCATTGCTTCAAACGGGAAAGGCTTATCCTGAACCTTCTCACCTCAAAAAAATTTCGCGTTTTCGAGCGGCGGGCCTGTAGCTGCGGTTCCCGCAGAGCACGCGCGTACACGCCCCTTGCGTGGGGCAAAATCCGGCGACGTCTCCACGGAACGCATCGCCAATGAGTCCATTTCCTTCACTCCGGAACTGGCTTGTTGAACACTCGTGCCCATGCGCAGCACCGATAAGGCTAGCGGCCTCCTGTAAACGCTCACCATTGGCCGACCTAAGCGCACCGAATGACGGGAGTCTCCGAGGTCTGGGCTATGAAAACGCCCGCAAAAGCCTCCCGAAATCGCTCACCTTTGCCATTCAGTCGGCGTCGACGGTGCTGTTTCCTCGCTTCCCGAAAAGCCTCACCTTTTGCCCATCAAGCACGTTTATCCTTTGTATTCAATGAATTACATTATGAGTCCTGCCTCCTGATGTTCGTTCGTCTGGCGCCGCCCCCTCCCGTAAAACCTCACCTTTGCGTTACATCGGTGCCACTGCCGGTCGAGCTGCCGGCACTAAGCGTTCCCGCAAACTCTCACCTTTCGGTTTCGCACGACCCGAGAGCGGCAGCAGTTCCACCCCGCCCAGAGGGTTTTTACAGGCCAAAGACGCGTCCGCACTCCCGGATCTCCTCACCGTTGAGCTTAAAAAGGGCCGCAAAACCCTCCCGAAAAGACTCACCTTTGCGAATTGGATGCCCAAATTCCTGCCGGAACAGGGAGAAACCCGGGAGGTCCCGAATTCCCTCACCTTTGCCTGCGCGCCGTCCTCTTATTACGGCGGCGAGGGCGGGAAAACGCCACTTGTCAGCTGGCCACTCCCGCAAAAGCTCACCTTGAGCGCTCCGCTGCACAAAATTGAGGCAAAACAAGTCGGGAGACCCCGTAAAGCCTCACCTTGGGTCAGCGTTTTCTCCTGTCTTCGCTCACCTCCGGCTTTTTTGGCCGCGCAACATCGATGTAAACCAAGCGCTGCGACGGTCCCGAATAAGCTCACCTTGGTTCCGAACGCATAGAAAGCCGCCCGTACCGGCCGCCGGGCTCTTTCCGACGATTTCCTCCTGCAAAATCTCACCTTTTGCCGATACGCCTCCGACACGCGCTTCCCGAACCCGCTCACGATCTGTCCCGGACCTGCTCACCGGTGTCCCCGAACCTCATCACTTCCGATTCCCGCAAGGTCTCACCACGCCTCCCGGAAAGCTTCACCTTTCTGCCCGCAAATGCCCGCCCGATAAGGCTTTGCTGTGGCGTTAACGTTTTTAACAAGGGTTCAAAGGTGTTTATATTTACTACTCTCAAGCACGAGACCCGCGAGTCCTTCGGACAGACTACACACCCCAAACCGCGCGCTTGGCTTGCGCATCGTGAAACAGTAGGGAACGAATGCCATAACGACAATTTCTGTTTGCCGACAAAGGTTTACGTGGCGTTCTTCGTTTTGTTTCACGGAAAAGGCAGCGTCGCCTGTCCGGGCAGACGGGAAAGTCGCACCTCTCAGGCCCGGACAGCAAAATCGCACGCCAGCGCCCGAAAAATGTAGCGTTCGATACGTAAATTGTTATTATTCGTCCAGTTTCCTTGCTTGAGGCCAATATGAGTCTGGACGACGAACGTCAAACCATCCGCGAAGAACTCGACAGAATGCGCAATGCCGGCGCGCGACGGCAGGAATTGTCGTTACACGCCTGCAAGCGATTGTTCTTCGATCTGGGAATCCGCCCGTCGATTGCTGCCGTGCGCGATCTTACGCAGACCGGCAGTGCCAGCGACATTCCCAAGGACATTGACCACTTCTGGGAACGCATTCGCGACGTTTCACGCATCAAGGTCGGAGCCGGCGCAATCCCTAAAGCTTTGGAAGAACGCGCGGGAGAATTGCTGGGTGCACTTTTCGAGGAAGCCGTCGCGCAGGCGCGTGCTTTATTGGACGCCGAGCGCGAGGAGATCCGCGCCCAGATCGCGGAGGCCGAGCAACGGGCGCGCGACGCAGAAATCCGCCGAGACGCTTCCGACGCAGCCGTCACCCGCAGCGAGCAACGGGCGGAAAGCGCATGGGAGCGCGTCCGTGCACTCGAGGCAGAGTTGTTCAGCATGACCACGCATGGCTCAGCTCACCAGGAAGGACTTCAGGCCACGGTCCGGCGACTTGAGCAGGAAAACGAGACGCTCCGCCAGCGCGTCGATCACGAACAGGCAACCAACGCGACGCTGCGCGACCGTATCGACGCCTTGCATCTCGAGTTGCGGCAAAGCACCGAACACTATGCACAGCAGATCAAGGACGCGATTGCGGAGGCCGAGCGCCGGGTCAAACCGATGCTCGTCGAACTCGATTCGTTGCGTAGCATGGCTGCGACCTATCAGTCCGGCGTGCGAGACGCGAGCCGCAAGGAGTTCGAGTTCATTCAGCAACTGGCGGCGGCCAAGGCGCGTGGCGACCGGCTCGACGCCCAATTGCGCGAACAGTCGGACGAGCTTGAGGCGCTGACGAAAGAACTCGCGACGCTGCGCAGCCAGCAGGGCATCGATCCGGCGATAGGCGGATTGCTGTATTCGCTCGTTCAAGGCGGCCGGCTGACGAGCGACGAATTGCGAACCATCGGCACGGCGGCGGATGGCCATGTCAGCTTGCCGCTGCGTTGCCCGAAGTGCGCGGAAGGTGAGCCGGAACTTTCACAGGTGGATCACCGGTTTGAATTGCAATGTCCCGAATGCGACCACACGTCGGGGCCCGGCGATTCGCGGCTCGAAGCCGTCAGCCGGTTCTTGTCGCGCGGCTCTTTCTCCGCGACGGCATGAGGAAGAACGCCGATAGAGGCGAAAGGTGATGGAATCCGGGACCGTGACGTGAGGATTTTCAGGATTCCGTGGGTCCTCTTCTGGTCGTCAAACGCCCGTCTCTGCGAGGTTCTGGGAGAAGCGGCGCGGCCGGATCCGGTTCGTCGATGGCAGGCGAATTCTGCTTATCCATCCACGTCTGCCAGGCGCGATACAGACGATTGGCAGACACGCCCTGCATAAATCCGAGCCATTGTCCGACGAGTTCCGCCTCTACTCCGCTTTCAAACAGATCCGCGGCAAAGGTGTTGCGCAAGGTTTGCGGACTGGCGCGCGAGGTGCGCGACGCGGCAATGCTGGCCGCGTCGACCAGCGCATCGACGGCGCGCAGCATCGTGGCTTTGTGCATGGGTCTGCCGGAAGGCGACGCCGCGAAAACCAGATCGCCAGCCAGTTCCACGAGCCGCCGTTCTGCGAGCCAGGCGTCCAGAATCGCGGATGCAAAAGGCGCGAGCCGTGTCCGCCGCACCAGCATCGGGTTTGCCGAGTCGATCGTCACCCAGGGCGACCCCGCCGTCGCGCAACTAACCGTGAGAGCGGCCGCTTCGCCGGTTTTCAGCCCGCCGCCAAGAAACACAGCCACCAGCGCGCGGTCGCGCCGCTCTTTCCAGCGCTGTGCCCGTGACAGACCCTGCACTGGCGAAAACAGATGCGCGACCAGCGCGGCCCGTTCGGCGTGATCGAGAAATCCGGTCGGCTCATTGTCGCGCGCGCTGCGCCATGCCGCTTCGCCGTCTTGCGCAATGAAGCGGGCCGGATTCGTGGACGATGCCTCCACTTCGCGCACATGATCAAGCACCCGCTCGATCAGCCGCAGATAGCGCATGCGCTGCGGCTTGCGAACCTCGAGCCCGGCGACAAACTCTGCGATGGCAGGCGTGTCGACCGTCACGAGACTCTTTCCTCGCGCGCGCAGCCACTCGAGGAAAAGGCCCCACTGCGCCTGGTAGACCAGGGCTGACGAGCGTCGGAAATGCTGCCGCGCCAGCCATGCGTCGAAGGCCAGTTGCGGATCGCGACGCCAGTCTTCACGTTGCTGATCGAAAAGATCGGTGGTCGGTTGGGGACGCGGAACCGGGTCGGACAGATGAGGAGGCGACATGCGCATTCAACCGGTTAGTTGCGCACATTGTAGACGCGACGCGGTGAAGAGCCGGGCTCAGTCGCCCCAGGCTTGCACCCGCTTAGGCGCAGCATCTTGCGACGCCTGTTGCGCCGCACCGCGAGCAGCCTGCTCGTAAGCCGAAACCGCAAACGCGAACACGGCGGGCAGCGCGGTGGACACGCCGAAGTCGACAGTCTCGTCCGTCTCCGGGTAAGGCAGGTCTGACGGTCGTTGAAAGAGGCCGAGCATGAGTGCGTCATGCCGGCTGGCGAACCCCAGGTCTGCGAGCGCTTCGGCTTCGATTGCGTGAAGCAGGCGCCAGGTAAGCGGAACCTGCTGCACGATGTAGCGCGCGGCAATGTTGCGCACGATTTGTTCGAGATCGCGCGCCGCGGTCTGATAGCGCAGCGCGGCCAGAGTGCGGTCGGTCGGGGCGGTTTTCAGGTCGTTCATTATCGGCTCCAGTCGATATCCGATACTGTACAAACATACAGTATCGGACGCAACCTCGCGCAAGCCCCGATTCCGCGAACGGCAGTCTTGCAGTCTCAGCGGCGCCCCAAGGCGAGGCCGCAACTCAACCGTGAATCACCACCAGCAAGGCTTTCGCTTCACCTTTCCCCGCGTTGCGGATGGCGTGCGGCTCATCCGCGACATAACGGGCGGTGTCTGCTGCCTTCAGCCGCTTCGTCGCGCCCGCCGCCTCGATTTCAACCGTGCCCTGGAGCACCGTCAAATGTTCGCGTGTGCCCGGTTCGTGCGCGTTCGACACCAGCGCTCCGCCCGGCTGCAGCGTCAACTCATACCACTCGAACTTGCCGGCCAGCTCGATCGGCCCCCACACGCGCAACTGATATTTGGCGTCATGGCCGCTCAGGGTGGGAATCTCGTGCGGACCCGCAACGGCGATCGCCTCGGGCGTCTTCTGCGGCGCGAACAGCGAATCAAGGCTCACGCCGAGCGCATTGGTGAGCCGCCACGCCACCGCAATGGTCGGGTTTGCCTTATCGCGCTCGATTTCCGAGAGCATTGACTTCGACACACCGGCCGCGCGCGACAGGTCGTCGAGTGTCATGCGCCGCTCGGCACGCAAACGCTGGATCTGCTCGCCGACCCGCGGCGGCGCCGCGACCGCCGCAGTCGCGACTACACTTGGAGTGGGTGCCGCGGCAGCGGCCGCGCGACGAATACCCGAACTTGCCATTCCTGGACCCATCGGTTAGAGTTGTTCGATATATCGGATTTTAGTTCGAAAAAACGAAAATATCCGATAAAACTGACAGCCGACTATAACAGGCCGCACCCTGTTCGCCCACGGCAGTCTCACCTGATCAGGAGCCTGGTACATGCGTGACACTTTTCTCGCCCATCTGCGCGGCACGCTCGAGCAGATCCGCGCCGACGGCTTTTACAAGAGCGAGCGCGTGATCGCCAGCCCGCAATCGGCCGACATTCGCCTTGCCAACGGCACAGAGGTGCTGAACTTCTGCGCGAACAACTATCTTGGCCTCGCTAACGATGCCCGCCTTGTCGAGGCCGCGAAACAGGGGCTCGACACGGACGGCTTCGGTATGGCGTCGGTGCGTTTTATTTGCGGCACGCAAACCGTCCACAAGCAGCTCGAGCAGGCGCTCGCCGAATTTCTGCAGACCGACGACTGCATTCTCTATTCGAGCTGTTTCGACGCGAACGGCGGGCTCTTTGAAACGCTGCTCGACGAGAACGACGCAATCATCAGCGACGAGTTGAACCACGCGAGCATTATCGACGGCGTGCGGCTTTCCAAGGCGAAGCGCTTTCGCTACAGGAACAACGACCTCGCGGACCTCGAGGCGCGTCTGAAAGAGGCGGACGCGGCCGGCGCCCGTTTCAAGCTGATCGCGACAGACGGCGTGTTTTCCATGGACGGCATCATCGCCGACCTCGCCGGCATCTGCGATCTGGCAGACCGCTACGGCGCGCTTGTCATGGTCGACGATTCGCACGCGGTCGGTTTCGTGGGCGAACATGGACGCGGCACGCCCGAGCATTGCGGAGTGCTGTCGCGCGTGGACATCATCACCGGCACGCTCGGCAAGGCGCTCGGCGGCGCTTCCGGCGGCTACGTCGCGGCGCGCAAGGAAATCGTGGAATTGCTGCGCCAGCGCTCGCGTCCCTATCTGTTTTCGAACACGCTCACGCCGAGCATCGCGGCGGCGTCGCTGAAAGTGCTCGAATTGCTCGCGAGCGACGAAGGTGCGCAACTGCGGGCACGCGTGCGCGAAAACGGCGCGCACTTTCGCCGCAGGATGAGCGCGCTCGGCTTCACGCTCGTGCCCGGCGAACACCCCATCATCCCGGTGATGCTAGGCGACGCGCAGCTTGCGTCGAAAATGGCCGATGCGTTGTTGAGCGAAGGCGTCTACGTGATCGGCTTTTCGTTTCCGGTCGTGCCGCGAGGCCGCGCGCGCATCCGCACGCAGATGAGCGCCGCGCATACCACCGAGCAGATCGACCGCGCGGTGGATGCCTTTGCGCGCGTCGGCCGTGAACTCGGCGTGATCCAGGCGGAGGGCGCATGAAAGCACTAGCCAAACTCGAACGCGCACCGGGCCTGACGCTCACCGACGTCAAGGTGCCCGAAGTGGGCCATAACGACGTGATGATCCGCATCACGCGCACCGCAATTTGCGGCACGGACATTCACATCTGGAAGTGGGACGACTGGGCGCAAAAAACCATTCCGGTGCCGATGCACGTCGGCCATGAGTATGTCGGCGAGATCGTCGAAATGGGTCAGGAAGTGCGCGGCTTTTCGATCGGCGACCGCGTGTCCGGCGAAGGGCATATCACCTGCGGTTTCTGCCGCAATTGCCGCGCGGGACGCCGGCATCTATGCCGCAATACGGTGGGCGTCGGGGTGAATCGCGAGGGCGCGTTTGCCGAATATCTGGTGATTCCGGCGTTCAACGCGTTCAAGATTCCGCCTGAGATATCCGATGACCTCGCGGCGATCTTCGATCCGTTCGGCAACGCCACGCACACCGCGCTGTCGTTCAATCTGGTCGGCGAGGACGTATTGATCACCGGCGCGGGCCCGATCGGCATCATGGCCGTGGCGATTGCGAAGCACGTCGGCGCGCGCAATGTGGTGATTACCGACATCAACGATTACCGGCTCCAGCTCGCGCGCAAGATGGGCGCGACGCGTGCCGTGAATGTGTCGCGTGAATCGTTGCGCGACGTGATGGCGGACCTGCACATGGCCGAAGGTTTCGACGTCGGCCTCGAAATGTCCGGCGTGCCCACCGCTTTTACCAGCATGCTCGAAGCCATGAACCACGGCGGCAAGATTGCGCTGCTCGGCATTCCACCGGCTCAGACCGCCATAGACTGGACGCAGGTCATTTTCAAAGGCCTCGAAATCAAGGGCATTTACGGCCGCGAGATGTTTGAAACCTGGTACAAGATGGTGGCGATGCTGCAAAGCGGGCTCGACCTATCGCCGATTCTCACGCATCACTTCAAGGTCGACGATTATCAGCAGGCGTTCGCGACCATGCTCTCGGGCGAGAGCGGCAAGGTCATTCTCGACTGGACCGCTGCGTAGACTGACTTTGTTTTGTCGAACGGGAATGCCCGCACTGCGCTCAGGCGCCTGCGGGCGTCCTGCCAAATTCGGCTTCGATGCGCACATGAAGCTCGTCGCCCACCGCCGGATACCACGTCGCAAGACCAAATTTCGCGCGGCTGAAACGCCCCTCAGCGGAAAAGCCGAGCGTGTCTTTTTTCGTCAGCGGATCCCGCGCAAAGCCGTTGAACGTGACAGCTAGCGTGACGGGTTGCGTTACGCCGTGAATGGTCAGATTGCCCGTCAACGTGCCGCGGGAGTCGCCGGTACGCTCGAACTTCGTACTCGTAAAACGGATCTCGGGGTACTGCTCCACATCTAGCAGGCTCGCGCTTTTCACCATTTTGTCGAGCAGCGGCACGTTGGTGTCGATACTCGCGGCATCGATCGAAACGGACACGCTGCTGTTCTCGAGGCCCCCTTCATTCCAGTTCAACTGCCCCTTCTTGCGGTCAAAGCGCATCTGGAAACGCGAGTAACTGAAGTGCTCGACGTCGAACGTAATGCTGCAATGATCGGCGTCGAGGTCGTAGCGGCCCACAGGCACGCGCGCCTCGTTCTGGCTGACCGAGTGCGTCAGCACTTGCAGCGGTGTGCAGGCCATGGCGGTCAGCAGCGTTGCCCCGAGTAAAGCGCGTATGACGACGGCGCGGACAGTGAACGCAATCATGTGTGACTTCCGGTTGTTTGCTTGCCACGAAGATAACAGTTGCCGCGCGACTCGCGCAAAAGCCCAAGCAAACCTTGGGCACAATCCGCTGGCACTTGACGAGGTGGAATGATCGTTCTACCCTTCGCGTATGGCTGCAAATACTTCGACTGAAACGACACCAGCGCCAGGCGCTCGCGAGCGCCTGCTCGACGCTGCGGAGGCGTTGATCTACGCGGGCGGCATTCACGCCACCGGCGTGGACGCGATCGTCCGGCAGTCCGGCACTGCGCGCAAAAGCTTCTACACGCATTTCGAATCGAAAGACGCGCTTGTCGCGGCCGCGCTCGAACGGCGCGACGAACGCTGGATGAACTGGTTCATCGCGGGCACGCTGCAGCGTGGCACGAGCGCGCGCAAGCGTCTGCTTGGCATGTTCGACGTTTTGCGCGAATGGTTTGCGTCAGAGGACTTTCACGGTTGCGCATTCCTGAATGCGGCCGGCGAGATTGCTTCTGCCGAAGACCCGATCCGCGTTGTCGCGCGCCAGCACAAGGAACGTTTGCTCGCCTTCGTGCGGACGCAATTCGACGCGTTCGTCGCCGAAACGCATGGGGACGCGAGGCGCGCCGCGGGTCTGTCGCGGCAATGGCTGGTACTGCTCGACGGTGCCATAGCGGTGGCGCTCGTGAGCGGCGAACCTGATGCCGCGCTCGACGCCCAGGCCGTCGCCCGAACGTTGCTCGACGTGCAAGTTGCCGGATTGCGCAGCCAACGCGATGCGCCCGCAGGCAGCAAGTCCTCTCGCCCATCTTCAAGCAAGCCTCCGCCGACGAGGCGGACCACAACGTAGTCACCACTGACCAACAAGCGAGGTATCTTATGGCCGACCAGATCGAAACCCGCCCGCCGCTGCCGCCGTTCACGCGCGAGACCGCCATCCAGAAAGTGCGCGCCGCTGAAGACGGCTGGAACACGCGCGACCCCGAACGCGTGTCGCTCGCGTACACGGTAGACAGCGTGTGGCGCAACCGCGCCGAGTTCACGCACGGCCGCGCCGAGATTGTCGGCCTGCTGCGCCGCAAGTGGGCGAAGGAGCTCGACTATCGGTTGATCAAGGAGTTGTGGGCCTTCACTGATAACCGCATCGCCGTCCGCTTTGCGTATGAGTGGCACGACGATTCGAACAACTGGTTTCGCTCCTACGGCAACGAGAACTGGGAGTTCGACGAACACGGTCTGATGGCGCGCCGTCACGCGAGCATTAACGATCTGCCGATCCGCGAAGCTGACCGCCTCTACCACTGGCCGCTTGGCCGCCGTCCCGACGATCATCCGGGCCTTTCCGAACTCGGCTTGTAAGCCTTTAGCTCCCTACGTGAAGGCGCGCGCTGCGCCTTCACCGCTTTGCCATCGGTCCTCCGTTATGGTTGTGTTACCGCTTGCCGGCACGTCTTGTGCCCGCAAGCCCGAGTGCGTCTTCAACATCGCACGAGTGGCTTGCGGTACAGTGCGCGACGGGCGGCACGCGCCAATACCAACACAGCGTCACGCCGGCGCTCGACCGGCGATGGAGAGGACATGCATCTTCGGCAGATCGGCAGGCTTAACAGCACGAAGCTCGGCGGAACGTTTGGCGGATACATTCGCGGCAAGGTCGGCGGTGACCCGAGCGGCAAGGGTGGGCGCAAGCTTGGCAGCAACCTCGGCGGTCACGTCACCGGCAAGTTCAGCGGCCACGTCAGCGGCCACGTCAGCGGCAACCTCAAAAGACACCTCGCCCGCAGCTTATTCTTGCTTGCCGCGGGCCTCGCGGGCGCGTCCGCCGCGCACGCAGGCGACTGGTGCGGGGGCGGCATTTGGGTCGACGCGATGCTGGGCTCATATCACATACGCCCCGATCCCGATAAGCACTTCGAGCAGTTCAATCCGGGCCTGGGCGTGGAGTGCTGGCTGAACAATCAATGGGCGCTGACGGCTGGCGGCTTTCGCAATTCGCTGCGCCGGCCGTCATATTACGGCGGTGGTGTCTGGGCGCCCGAGTTCCTGCATTGGGGCATTGTGCGCATTGCGGCGATGGGCGGCATCATCTCCGGCTACAACTACGGCAACTGGGGGCTCGGCCGCGATCACACGATAGGACCGGTGCTGGCACCGCTCGTCATGGTCGAATACAAACGTGTCGGCGCGAACATCATCGTGATTCCGCCGATTCCATCCGACGACCTGCCCTTCACCCTTGGCTTCCAGTTGAAGGTCAAGTTCTAGTGATAACTGTGCATTATCAAAAAAGTGCGACTTGCGTGAGATCGCAACGTCTTTGGCAATAATTGCGAGCTGCCTTGCCCGGCGGGCGTGCAATGTGGAAGAACACGCCATCTTGGCATGTTCATTTTCCTGGCTATGCGAAAGACAGTTGCGACTTGCCGCCTCGCGAGGCTTTGTGGCATTACCAATGACGGCGATCTCGTAACGCATTGGACGTCGCTGTCGGTTGTCCGGCTTAGCGCGTTAACTTTTTGCAGACGCACGTCTACGCCTCCTGGGATGGCTCACCTTACTTGTGGGTGACGCTCCCCGTGGGGCCGAGCACACGATTTGCAGCTGTTGGTCACCTCCTGGAATGGCTCACCGTAGTTGTGGGTGAGGCTCCCTTCGGGTCCAGCGCACGATTTGGAGCTGTCGAACACCTCCTGGAATAGCTCACCGTAGTCGCGGGTGAAGCCCGCGCCAAATCCCAGCGCACCATTCGCAGCTATCGAGCACCTCCTGGAATAGCTCACCGGAGTTATGAGTGAAGTTCGGCATCAAATCCGGTGCACGATTCACAACTGGTGGGCACCTCCTGGAACCGCTCACCGTACCTGTGGGTGAAGCCCCGCGGCAAATCCAGCGCACGATTCGCAACTGGTGGGCACCTCCTGGAACGGCTCACCGTACCTGTGGGTGAAGCCCGGGGTCAAATCCAGCGCACCATTCGCAGCTGTCGAGTACCTCTTGGAATAGCTCACCGTAGTTACGGGTGAAGCCCCGTGTGAAATCCAGCGCACCATTTGCAGCGTTCCGGCACCTCCTGGAATGGCTCACCGTACGTTGTGAGTGACACTTCATCGGACCCAGCGCTGCTCGTGGTGGAAGACCCGTCTTTAGACAGAACGCGAATTCGCGGATGCGGAACGTTCCTGGATTCTTTCACTGTATGCATGAGTGGAAACTGATTGCCGCTTCACTCCACCGTTCCAGCTACCAAGCATTCCCTGGGCATGGCTCGGCCCGCTTTTCGCTGTCTATCAGCTTCTGCCAAAAGCTTCTCCTGGAAGTCCTCACCATAGCGGTTGGCATGCACCTTGAACAATTCCTGAAATGGTCCATCTAGCGAAGAATGAAGGTTTGATGGGGCGGGCCCGCTGCGCGATTGACCTTGCGCGTGACCTCCTCGAACAGGGTTGCCCCATGGCGAGTAAAGCGCGCCCCAAGGGCAGCTACCTAGTCCCTGTGAGTCGCTAGAAAATTGTCATAAGGATCACTGAGCAAACCGCCGCCGACACAACGATCATGTCGGGACACACTTACAGCCAGGTTATGCCGGACGTACGAATACACGCGCTTCGCTCACTCGTTAGTCTGTGTCTGAAGAGAACCCACCGCAGCGACAAGAATGTCCCCTGCGTCATTGATATGTTTTTCCATCAACGCACAGGCACTCCGGCGGTCCTTCGCTTTTATCGCTTCTAGAATCTTCAGATGCTCGTTTTCTGATTTGACATCCCACTCAATCAGCGTTGATGTCGCGTACATATAGCGAAGTCGTGCCTCGTGCAGGGCGTCGATATGTGAAAGTAGCCGAGGCATTTGGCACGGTCGATAAATACTTGCATGAAATTCCCGGTTGGCAGCCTCCCACGTGCTGATGTCACGGGCCGTGTTCCCTTTGTGTATAGCGTTTTCTGCACACGTCATGTCATCTTGAGTCAGGTTCGGTATGGCATAACGGAGCGCCAGAACCTCAAGTGCGGTACGCATCCGGGTAATTTCTATGATGGATGCCTGATCGAGCACTGGGACATACACTCCTTTACGCTCGCGCGAAACAAGCAGCCCGCGAGCTTCCAGGCGCCTGAACGCTTCCCGGACTGGAACGTGACTGGCATTGAATTCATCTGCGATTGCCTCCTGCCGAACTCGCGCTCCCGGCTTTAGATCGCCCCTGATAATCTGTTCTGCCAGTGCCGCTGCAATGCGTGCAGGAAGTGAATCCGAACTGTCAACATCCACGTTTGCTTTCCCTATGCCGAAGGTGCCCAGATATCGCCACACGCAGCCGAAATCGCTTCGTTCAGCATGCCGTCTTGTACTAGGCATTTTATCGCTTCGATGTCGTCATGCACCCAACGATCGTTACCCATCATCGCAGGAACGACTGACCTGACTTTCTCCAGCGCGGTGGACGCGCCAAGGCCGAGCGGCAAGTGTGAGAACACTGGGCGACTGATATCGAGCGCCTGACACGCAATCAGAATTTCGGTGCAGACAACCGCCTGCGCATTTTCCACGACCGTGCGCGTGCGCCGCGCAGCGAAACAGGAGTTACTGATGTGATCTTCCTGGTTTCCTTTCGCAGGCAGGCTCGTCACACTGGCTGGGCTACATAGCCCTATGTTCTCAAGCACGAGTCCGGTACCCATACTTTGAATAACGGCGAAACCCGTGTTAATGCCCGGCTCGGTAGCGATCATGTTTCTTGGCAATCCGTAGTTGCAGGCCGGATCGATCAGCTGATTATTACGGCGATCACAGATTGCGCTAAGGTCGGTCATCACCAACGCGAGAAGGTCCATTGCTTGCGCCACGTATTGTCCGTGAAAATGCCCGCACGAGACGATGTCGTAGCCTGCATCGGAAGCGAATATTAACGGATTGTCCGTTGCGCTATTCATTTCGGTGACGAGTATGCCGTCAATGTAATCGAGTGCATCAAGAACGGGCCCATACACCTGTGGCGCGCAGCGGAACGAATAGACGTCCTGTATGCGCGGTTGGGCCGTCTGGCCCGGCGCGGCGAGAGCATCCATTGGAATGGCACGTGCCTCGGCGGTGCACCGCATGGAGCCATTCAGCAGCGTGCGAATAGCCGCAGCGACGCGGCGCTGCCCCGGATGTGGACGCGCCAGCATGACACGGTCTTCAAAGCATGCCCGCTCTGCCCGCATTGCCTCCAACGACAACACCAGTGAGACCGTCGCGCTAGTCAGCAGGCGACGCGCGTCGAAAGCGGCGATGACCGCGTAGGCCAACGACGCGGTCGAGCCATTGATCAATGCTGTCGCATCTTTTGCTTCCACATCGAAGGTAGTTGGAAGGCCCGATCTCTCAAACGCTGACCGCGCGCTTGTTACGGCACCCTGGAACGTCACTTTCGATTGTTCCAACCCAAGCAATGCACCGCTCATGATCGCCAACGGGGCAAGATCCCCGCTGGCACCGACGCTTCCTTTTGCCGGGATGACGGGCGTAATGCCCTCGTTGAGCATGGCCATGAGCCGCTCGACCACTTCGACGCGTATGCCGGAGTGATTGCGAGCAAAGGTGTTCACCCGGATCGCCATCATCGCGCGCACAACCTCAAGCGGCATGTTTTCGCCCGTGCTAGCGGAGTGCGAGTGAATGAGATTGCGCTGAAACCGCGCGATGTCCGAAGCGCTAATACGTTGATTCTTCAAGGCTCCTACGCCGGTGTTGAACGCATACATCAGGGGAGCGTCGTCGACGAGCCAGTTTTCCTCAATGAATTCTCGAGTCGACAACAGATTCGCCCGAACGGCGTCAGACAGACGAACGCGAGCACCGTGACGCGCGATCGCGATGATCTGGTCAATCGTCAAGTCAGAGCCTGTAAGTGCGATTTCGGTTTTAGCCATGAGATCCTCAAGTGAGCGTTTTATCTATTATCGATAGAATGTGCTCGACCCGCAATCTTTTCGGCGATCGCAGGTCTTGGGGTTTTCCCGTGGTGAGCAAATGCACGCGTGGCTCTGTGGGCGGGTGGTTCGCGAAGATCGACTTTCCTGAGCGGCGTCCAGTGAAGGGCGCGCGCATGTCCGAGCCAGGAACTACGGCTGCTGCGGTGGTTGCGGCAAAAATTGGATGAAGCGCGTGTGCAAAGCGTGCCGCGCCCTCGGGCGGCAGCCCTTTGATTCAATCTCGCCCTAGCCCCGCGCTCAATCGCATTTATAGACAGTCGTCGGGCACCCGACTGTTTAGGCCGATAAGCCTGTCGACGGGAATCGCAAAGAGTGTGGGGCTTCGGGGCGTAGGCCCTGCGCTTGTGCTAACGCTTCCCGGTTCCTTCCTCGCGCAGATCGAGGAGGCCAGCCCGTCGTTCGACGCCGCCACAGACAACGTGACTTAAACCAAAGGGGGTCCTGCGGCGCGGTCCGGCCGGTTGTTCAGACGGGCTCGTCAATGCGCGCGCTGAAGGCGGGGCCGAGCGGAGCAATGCGCAAACCGGGTCGCAAGTCCTTCCAGGGAAGATCGCGCGGATCGGCGCGCATGCCTCCCGGCGCTTTTGCGACCAGTGTGGCGCAAGCAATCGCGTCGAAGTCGGCACGAAAGTGCACCGAGCTTTTGTTGACAAGAATGCGCATGTTCTCGGGTTCGATACCCGCCACCCGATAGAGATTGCGATCCATCATCTGAGGTGGGCGTTCGCTGCTGACAATGACGTAAATCTCGTGGATTTTCAGCAATGCAGTCGGCCCCAACTGAACCTGCATGCCATTGAGCATTGGGCCATCGAACACGCACTTTCCGTCCGACAGTTCGACGACCTCGAACACACCACGAAAGCGCGCTCCATTGGGCAAGCCGGATTCACCACCTAGTTCGATTTCCAGCCAGCGGCCGATGCCGGTCTGCTGTGCGGCGATAACGGCCTTTGCATCATGAACAACGCCGAATGCGGCTCTACTGGCACCTTGGGCGATGAGTGCCCGAAGCATTCCGGTGGTGTTGGATGCGCCCCCGGCGCCCGGATTGTCCTGTGTGTCAGCAATCACGACCGGTCTGTTCTTGCCGTCGGACAACTGCATGGCTTGCGTCACGGCGTCGTCCGGCGTGAGGAAATCGACGGCCCAGTCCGCCTCCGAAACCACTATCTCGTCGAAAATTTGGCCGACGGCGGTTTCCACAAAATTCCTATGTGTCCCGTACGCCCACACCATCGGCCCGCATTCGGGGAAGTCGGCGGCAGGAAAGCCGAGTGTGAACGACATTGAGGCAAGACCGGCATTCTCACGTTGTTCGACCTTCTCAAAGGCCGATTTTGCCGGGTCGACGAGCGTGCACATTGCGTTCAGGGGAATGAGAAACGGCAACCGGCGCCATGCGCAGTGCCAACGCTCTCCATGCAGAAGCGCCCGCAAAATGCGAGCAGCTCGCGCGCCCGTTGCAGCCATGTCGACGTGGGGATATGTGCGGTATGCGACAAGCGCGTCAGCGCAAGCCAGCATGCGCTCGGTGACATTCGCGTGCAAATCGAGCGATGCGACGATAGGAACGCCAGGTCCGACTACGCTTCGCACGCGGGCCAGCAGTTCGCCTTCACCATCGTTGGTCTGTTCGGCCACCATGGCGCCGTGCAGATCGAGGTAAACAGCATCCGGCATATGCATTTCAGCCGCCTCGACGATTTCGCCGGCAATTTTCTCGTACGTGTCATGCGTAACGTGTGCCGAGGGACCCGCGCCTGCCCAAAGTACCGGGACGAGCCTATGGCCGTCCGGCTCGATCTCGCTAATGAAGCCCCCAATCGGAAGGTTGACGTTTCGCAAACCAAACACTTGCTGGCCGCGCCTTAACGCGGGGAACGTTTCGCCATTCACGAAGTTCTGGTAGAGGGCCTTTCGCTCGACGAACGTATTGGTTTCATGCTGGAAACCTGCGATCAATATCTTCATTCCGCTTTGTCTGGTGAGTTTGATGGGTAATTGCCATGCCGCGGGGCATAGTCCGATGCAATAGCGCAGGCTTCAATGCTCGGTCCCAGGCCGCGCGCGCGGCAACAGCAAAATGCGGCCTTCGACGCTGCCTGCTGGGCAGCGCGCTCAGAATGACCGGCCCCGCGCCCCTCAGATGCACGATCTGACATACTGCTAACATTTCAGCAGCGCGGAAGGTCGCAGGGCTGTCGGGCTCAACACGACTCGCTCAGACGGGATCATTCCGACAGATCAGGAGAACAGAATGGCCATTGGTGAAATCAACCAGCGCCGTCTGCGCTACTTCCACGAAATTGTGGCGCGCGGCTCGATCCGCGCGGCGGCGGACGCGCTCAACACCGCGTCCTCAGTGCTGACACGGCAGATGAAACTGCTCGAGGACGAGATCGGCACGCCGTTGTTCGAGCGCGGCAATCGCGGCGTCGCGCCGACCGAGGCAGCGCACGCGCTGCTCGCCTACTGGCGCGGCTGCCAGTCCGAGCGCGCCGTGTTTGAGAATACGCTGCAAAATCTGAGCGGCCTGCAGATCGGCAGTGTGCGCCTCGCCATCAGCGAAGGCTTCGTCGACCCGCTCATGGATCATGTGCTGACACCCTTCATCAACGCGCATCCGCAATTGAACATCAGTGCGAAAACGCTTGCGGTCAACGACGTCATCAGCGAAGTTGCGAACGATGAGGTGGACATCGGCCTCGCGTACAACCCGCAGCCCGCGGCGCGCGTAACGCAGCATGCGATCGCCGCGAACCCGGTCTGCGTGCTGATGTCGGGCGCGCACCCGCTCGCGTCGCGGAACACACCGCTGACAATCGCCGAACTCGCGCCTTTTCCACTCGCACTCATGTCGTCGGCTTTTGGGCTGGGCCAGATCGTGCGCGCCGTGGCCGACCTTGAGCGCGTGCGGCTGACGCCGGCGCTCGTGTCGAACTCGGTCGCGATGCTTAAGCGATTCGTGCGCAACGGCAACGGTGTCACCTTCCTCACGTACGCGGCGACGCTCATTGAAAGCGCGGATCCGGCCTTCCGCGTCGCGCCACTCGCGCATCCCCTGTTCGGTGCGGCACAGTCGTGCGTGTTGGTCCGCGAGGGTCGTCGACTGCCGAATGCCGCGCAACGCGTGCTCGAGCTGATTGTCGAGCAAATGCCGCTATTCGGCTCCGAAGTGCATCCGGGCAGCGCGCCTGTGCGACGCTGACGGAGCGATGCCGAAAAGGCAGCGCAACGGCGATGCGATTGCTGTTGTGCCCGGCATTTTGACCGGGAAACATTGTCTACACCTTCCATCCCCGACGGTGTATGACAACATGCAAAAAGACGCCACGTGGTCGTCGACGACCTCCACGAATCACCTGTTTGCGCGGATCAACTGGCGGCTCCTGCCATTCTTGACGCTGTGCTATGTGTTTGCGTATCTCGACCGGATCAATATCGGTTTCGCCAAGTTGCAGATGCAGGCCGACGTCGGCCTGAGCGACGCCGCGTACGGTCTCGGCGCCGGGGTCTTCTTTCTCAGCTACATGCTTTTTGAGATTCCGAGCAACATCCTGCTCCCGAAAATCGGCGCGCGCCGCACGCTGAGCCGCATCATGATCCTCTGGGGACTGACGTCGGCGAGCATGATGTTCGTCACCAGCGCGAACACGTTCTACGTGATCCGCTTCCTGCTCGGTGTGTTCGAAGCTGGCTTCGCGCCAGGGCTAATTTTCTACCTGACCTACTGGTACCCCCAAAACCGGATGGCACGCGCGATCACCGTGATCATGCTGTGCGGGCCGATCGGCGGGATCTTCGGCGCGCCGCTGTCGACCGGCACGATGATGCTGCTCGACACGGTCGGCGGCCTCCACGGCTGGCAATGGATGTTCATTGCCGAGGGACTGCCGAGCGTCTTGCTTGGCATGTTCGGCCTATTCTGGATCACCGATCGCCCGGCCGAAGCGAAGTGGCTCAGCGACACGGAGAAGTGTCTGCTCGCCGCCGAGCTGAAGCGCGACACAGCAGGCATCCAGCCTCGTCACCACTCGTTCCGCCACGTGATCTCTGATCCACGCGTGCTGCTTCTCGGCGTCTCGTACTTCTGCATCATCTGCGGGCATTACACCGTGAGCTTCTGGCTGCCGACCATCCTCAAGAGCGCTGGCGTCACCAGCACAATGACAATTGGCATCCTCGCGGCGATTCCCTACATCGCGGCGATCTTCGCGATGGTCTGGTGGGGGCGCCGCTCAGACCGCCTGGGCGAGCGCCGCTGGCACACGGTGTCGATGCTCACGCTAGCCGCCGTCGCGTTGCTGATCGCGGCGCTGAACGATACCAGCTTGCTGATCACTGTCATCAGCCTCACGGTGGCGACCGCCGGCCTGTGGGCCGCGTACACGGTGTTCTGGGCAATGCCGTCGGACTATATGAAAGGCGACACGGCAGCCGGCGGCGTCGCGCTTGTCAACACGATCGGACTGTTCGGAGGCTTCGTGAGTCCGACCTTGATCGGCTATTTCAAGACGCTGACGGGTACGATGCAGGCCGGTCTGCTCGGCATGGTCGGAGTTCTCCTGATCGGTAGTGTGTTGCTGTTGTTCAACCGCCTGCCGTCGCCGGCAGGCACACAGGGTCTGACCGCCGCGGAGCTCGAGTCGTCATGAATGCAGCCGCAACGCTGCGTGCGCGACTGAGACAGCGGATGAGCAGACCGCGCACGCTGGCTGCTCCCGGCACCTTCGATCCGCTATCGGCGTTGCAGGTGGAACGCGCAGGCTTCGAGGTCGCCTACGTCGGTAGCTACGCGCTATCCACCAGCGTCGGGCAGCCAGACGTCGGCTGGCTCGATCTGACGACGCTGTGTGCGAGGCTCGCCGAGTTCTGCGACGTACTGAGCATTCCCCTGATCGCGGATGCGGAAGGCGGCTTCTTCAACGCGGCAGGTATCGGCAAGACGATCCGCGCTCTCGAGCGAAGCGGCGTCAGTGCGATTCATATCGAGGATCACGTTAGCGGCAAACACACCAATATGCCAAAAGCAGTGCTCTCGACGAGAGAAATGGTGCATAAGATCCGCGCGGCACTCGATGCGCGCGAAGATCCGAACTTCCAGATCATCGCGCGTACTGACATCGCCGAGGTGAGCGGCAATCCACTCGATGCGCTAGAACGAATGCTCGCGTATCTCGACGCCGGGGCCGACGCGGTCATGCCGAGCGCGCTTGATGTCGCTCAACTCGCGACAATCCGCGCGCGGATTCCAGGCAAGGTCGCGCTGGTCAACACGGCCGGCGCGAGCATCGCCGACGAGCAGGCGGCCGGAGTCGACCTCGCGATCTATCACGGCCTATGCCTGCAAGCGGCACACCATGCTATTGAACAAACCCTGCGGACCTTCACAGAACAACGCGATATTCGTGCACTGGATGGATCGCTCGCGTCCAGCGCCGCGCTCGACGCACTTACCGGTTACGAAGACTTCAATCGGCGCGCCGCTAAATATGGCTTGATCGATAGATGAACGAACCTCCGGCTGCACATCTCTCGAAGTGCTCTGACACCTGAGCTGCGACGCCTGTTCAGCCGAACGTGTCGAACGCGGAGCGCGTCAGCCGATCGAGGAAGACCATCAGTTCATCGCCCGCGGCCGTGGCTTCGTCGGCCGCACCCTTCGCGATGGCACGCAGCACGGCCGCGTGGAGAGCGGCGCCCTCCGCAAAGGCCTCGCTCTGCTGTACGTGCACGAACCAGAAGCGCCGTGATTGAGCATGGATGACCTGCATGGTCGTCGTAAGCATCGAATTGTGCGTGGCGGTGACTTCCAGTTCGTGGATCGCGCGATTCACCCGGAAATATTCATTCACATTGCGCTGCTTGGCCGCCCGGATGATGTGGTCGGCGAGCGATTTCATCTGCGTGCGCTGCTCGCTTGTCGCGCGCGCGCATGCCGCTGCCACGACAAGAGGCTCCAAGGCGCGACGCACTTCCAGCAGCTCCAGTTGCTTGCGAACATCGACCGTTGACACGAATGTGCCGCGCCGCGGATGCGTTTCCACAAACCCGAAGTGCTTCAAGCGCGCCAGTGCCTCGCGCACTGGCGTGCGACCTACGTTGATCTCGTTTGCGAGCTGGACCTCGGAGACGAGCGCGCCTGGTGGCAGTGCCCGCGTCACGATCATCTCTTCTAGACGCCGATAGGCGTAATCCACTTTGGGCTCGTTTGCATCGGGGTCGGCGGGCGTGGCACGCGTGCTGGTTTTCGTCATGAAAGCCGATTAGAGAGTTCGATTGGACCAAGGTGAGTATTACATATCGGCCGCGTGAGGCGGCTCGCGCCGGCCGCGATTCTGTCGCACCGTGCGCCTCGCGATGCGCCCTCGGGGTTAACGTGCAATCGACAGCGGTTGACGCGGTCTCACTTTAATCGCTATTCTGATGTTCATCTGACATGTCAGGAGGATATCATGAGTTTATCAATGGTGGAGCGTCGTCCGGTCGACGCGCTTTCCACCGACGTTCTGGTCGTTGGCGGCGGCGCGGCGGGCGTGGCGGCTGCCGTCACGGCGCGAAGGCAAGGTCTGCGCGTCACTGTGCTCGAACGCTATGGTTTTTGTGGAGGCGGCGCGGTCGCGGGCCTCTCTGGCACTGTCTGCGGTCTCTATCTCGCGACGGAGCGCGCAGGCGCCAAACCCGAGCAGGTTGTCTTCGGTTTCGCGGACGAATTCGTGCGCGCGCTGGAAACGCGCGGAGGACTGGCGGACCCCGTCCGGTACGGGCGCACCTGGACGCGCGTACACGATCCGCTGATCTGGCGCGATACCGCCGACGCGCTGCTCACCGATACCGGCGTAAAGGTGATTTATCACTCGATTGCGACCGGCGTGCTGATGGAAGGGCAGCGCGTGGAAGGCGTACGGGCATGGACCAAGCAAGGTCCGCTGGATATCCGCGCGAAGCTGACCATCGACGCAAGCGGTGACGCGGACGTCGTCGCGATGGCGGGCCTGTCGAGCTTCATCGGTCATGACGGACGCGTGCAGAACCCGACGATGATCTTCCGCTTGCTGGGCGTGGATATCGGACGTTTTCTCGCTGCCTACGGTGACGACACCATCATGGGCGAAGAAGTCTCGCTGAAACTGCGCGCTGCCGCGGACGCGGGCGCGAATCTGCCGCGCGCCAAGATCTGGCTCTTCACGACAACGCGGCCCGGGGAATTGCTCTGCAACTGCACGCGCGTGACCGGTGCGGACGGCCGCGAGTTGAACCCGCTGCTGCGCGATGACTTCACCGAAGCGGAAATCGAAGGGCGCAAGCAGGTGCATGCGTACGCACAGTTTTTCCGGAAGAACCTGGCCGGATGCGAAAACGCCTTTGTCAACGACACGGGCGTGCAGGCGGGCATACGCCAGAGCCGGCAGGTCAGCGGAGTCACGCGCCTGCTAAACGACGACGTGCTCGCGGCGCGCAAGTTCGACGACGGCATCGCTGTATCGCCGTGGCCAATCGAGCTGCATGCGGGTGCGAAGCCGAAGGTCGAGTGGATTCTCGACGACTTTTACACGGTCCCTTACGGCTGCTTCGTGCCGCAATCGGGCGATGGCCTGCTTGTGGCCGGCCGCTGCCTGTCGGCGGAACACGAGGCGGTCGCCTCGGCGCGCGTCACCGCGCAGTGCTTCTCGTACGGGCACGCGATCGGACATGCGGCGGCCATCGCCATCAACGAAAGATTGGAGCCGCGTCAGGTGGAGCCGTCGGCGATCCGCCGTGCGCTCGATCGCGACGGCGCGCAACTGAGCTAAGGAGAATACAAATGCAAATCGAAGACATCGGCGGCGTGCGGCAACTCGTGCTCGACCGGCCGCAGCGGCGCAACGCGCTCGGTCAGGCGCTGATGGAGCAACTCGACCAGGAATTGTGGCGCGCGGAAAGCGACGCTTCCGTCGCCGCGATCGTGCTGTCGGGCGCCCCACCGGCCTTTTGCGCGGGCAGCGACCTGAAGGAGCTCGGTGGCCTCACGATCAATCAAATGTGCGAACACGAACTCGAAACGGCGCGGATCGCGCGCGGCATAGCGGGACTCTCGAAGCCGGTGATTGCCGCCGTGGAGGGCTTCGCGCTCGGCGGCGGCTTCATTCTCGCGGTGTCGTGCGATCTCGTCGTCAGCGCTGTCAACGCACGCTGGCATCTTCCCGAAGTGCCGAACGGCTGGCTGCCCCCATGGGGCCTGCAGGCGCTCATTGCGCGGGTCGGTGCGGTCCGGGCGCGCATGCTGGTGTGGGGCGACGAACCCATCGACGGCGTGGAAGCACACCGGTTAGGCGTCGCTGACCATTTGGCTGAAGCGGGTCATGTCGACGCGTGCGCAATCGCGCTCGCGCAACGACTCGCCAGACTTCCACGCGGTGCTGTCGCGTCGACCAAGCGCTTTTTCGAGCCGTTCATCGCGCTCGATGGCGAACGTCTGGACCGACAAGCAGCCCGCATTTTTGCCGACGACTGCAAGTCCGAGGCGGCCCAACAAACCTTCGCAAAATTCGCGGTGAAATCATGAACATGAGCAAGGTCGTGACGGCCAAGCAGGCTGTGGAATCAATCAGGGACGGCCAGACCGTCGCATCCGTCGGCGTGATCGGCTGGGTTGTGCCGGACGCCACGCTCGCGGCACTCGGCAAGCGCTTCGAGGACACCGGCGCGCCGCGCAACCTGACGTTCTATTTCCCATGCGGAACGGGTGACGCCGTCGGCATCAAGGGTATGGACCATGTCGCGCGTGAGGGCCTGATGAAGCGCATCGTTGCAGGTTCGTATATCAATCCCATTGATCCGCGCACGGGCAAGCGGCCCGCGCTGATGCAACTCATCCAGGAGAACCGCATCGAGGCGTATTCGTGGCCGATCGGTGCGTCGATGCACTGGCTGCGCGAAGTCGCGCGAAAGAGCCCGGGCTATGTGACACGCATCGGCGTGGGCACGTATGCGGACCCCGCTCAGGGCGGCGGCAAATTCACCGCGCGCTGCACGGACGATCTTATCCAGAAGATCACGCTAAACGGTGAGGAATGCCTCTTCTATCCCACGTGGCCGATCGATGTTGCAATCATCCGTGCAAGCAGCGCCGACGAATTCGGTAACCTCTCCTTCGAGGACGAGCCGCTCGTCTCGTCGGGTCTCGCACTCGCGCTCGCGGCGAAGGCCAGCGGCGGACGCGTCATCGCGCAGGTGCGACGCATCGTCGGACGAGGCGAGCGGCCCGCGACACAAGTGCGGCTTCCGGGCATCTTCGTCGATTCGATTGTCGTCGATGCGCAGATGATGATGACGACCGACACGCCCTACGATCGCAACTACCTTGTCTCGGCGGGCGACCGCCACGCGTTTCCTTCCATTCCGTTCGGGCCGGACAAGGTCATCGCGCGGCGCGCGGCGCTCGAGGTCAGGAAGCGCGAGCTCGGCATCTTCGGCTTCGGCGCAGCGGCCGACATTCCGCTCATTCTTGCAGAGCAAGGTCTGATTGATCCGCAGACCGGTTCTGAGGATTACTGGTTCACCACCGAGCACGGCTCTTACGGCGGCATCGTGATGAACGGCTGGCAGTTCTCTGCGAACCTGCATCCGAGCGCGCTGCTCGACGGCCTGCAGCAGTTCGACGTGATTGATGGCGGCTTGTGCGAATTCGCCGCGCTCGCATTTGCCGAATACGACTCGCATGGAAGCGTGAACGTCAGCAAGTTCGGACGCGCGAATCCCGGCGCGGGCGGCTTCACCGATATCGCGGCCAACGCGAAACGGCTCGTGTTCACCGGCACGTTCACAACGGGCGGGCTCGACGTCGACTATGCAAACGGCCGCATGAACATTCGCCGCGAGGGGAAGGTCAGCAAATTCGTGCGCGACGCGCAGAGCATCACGTATTCCGTTCGCAACGGCGTCGCGCGCGGCCAGAGCGCGCTGATCGTCACAGAGCGCGCAGTCTTCGAAGCCACGAACGACGGGCTCGTGCTGCGCGAGATCGCACCGGGTATCGACGTCCGGCGCGATGTGCTCGAACACATGGCGTTCGCGCCCGCGCGCATCCTCGATCCGTTGCCGCTCATGGACGCGGCGCTCTTCGAACCCGGCGTGCAGGCAGGCGCCGATCTCGACGAAACCGCGCTCGGCGAACACGAAGTTTCGTAGGCGCCACCCGGGCGCTCGAATCCGATAGATACGCGTCAGGAGAAGCGCCTGCAAGGCACTTCTCCCGGCGACGCGCGTCCATTGGTTGCGGGCGGCGACCCATCCCTATCGCATGCAGGAGACACTCATGCAGCTCCGCTCACTACGCTGGTTCATCGTATTCATGCTGTTTCTCGCCGGCGCGATCAGCTACCTCGACCGCGCTGCGCTGTCGGTTGCTGCGCCGCTCATCGCGAAAGACCTCCAACTTACGCCCGCGGAACTGGGCATTGTGTTCAGCGTGTTCTTCATCGGGTATTCGCTCTTCTGCTTCGTTGGCGGCTATGCGGCCGACAGGTTCGGAGCGAAGCGCGTGCTCGTTGCGAGCATGTCGCTGTGGTCCGTGTTCTGCGGACTGACGGCGGGCGTGGTAGGCATGGGTTCGCTGATCGTCGTGCGTGTGATCTTTGGTGCAGGCGAAGGGCCGTACGCGACGTGCACCAACAAGATGATTAGCGGCTGGTTCGAGCGCAGCAAACAGGCGAGCGCGGTCGGCTATGCGAACGCGGGACAGCAATTCGGCGGCGCGATCGCCGGGCCGATCGTCGGCATGCTGGCGCTTTCCGTCGGCTGGCGGGTGTCCTTTGTCGTGATCGCGGCGCTCGGGCTCGTCTGGGTCGCGCTGTGGGCACTGTTGGTCACCGACCGCCCGCAAGAGAACCGCTGGCTTGACGCAAAGCCCGCGCATCGTCGCGACGACGCGCCCGTTGAATCCGCATCTGTCACCGAAGACGACGGCCGGCCGCTCGGCGCGTGGCTGCGCAGCCCATCGATTCTTGCGACGGCGTTCGCCTTCTTCGGCTACGCCTACATCCTGTACTTCTTTCTTTCGTGGTTCCCGAGCTATCTGACGATGGAACGTCATCTCAGCCTGCAGTCGATGAGCTTCGTGAACGTCATTCCATGGGCGTGCGGGGCCGTCGGTATTGCACTCGGCGGTTTGACGTCGGATCTCATCTATCGCGCTACGGGCAGAGCTGTGCTGTCGCGCAAGATCGTGATCGTGACGAGCCTGGTCGTGTCCGCCGTGTGCGTCGCACTGGCGGGCCGCGTCGCGACCCTTCCGCTCGCCGTCGCGCTGATGGCCGTCACCGTGTTCTTCATGAACCTCACGCTCGGCGCGTATTGGGGAATCATTCTCGACACCGTCCCGCACACGCGCATGGGCAGCGTCGGCGGCTTCATGCATCTGATAGCGAACACGGCGGGCATTCTCGCGCCCGCAGCGACAGGCTTTCTCGTGCAGGCGACCTCAGTCTTCGCAAGCGCATTCATGCTGAGTGGCGCCATCGCCTTGCTCGGCGCACTGGCAGTCGCGGTCTTTGTACGCGCGCCGCGCGCACGGGCCGACCAGAGCCTCACATCCGGAATCGCGACGTCGACGCGATAAACACATACGACCAGAAAGGAGACAGAAATGCGGCCTCGCGTAGCTTACCGATGGGTCATCGCGTTCGTGCTGTTCATTGCGTACAGCATCCAGTATCTCGATCGCGTGAAGAGCAGCGTGCTCAATCCAGCGATCGCTCACGACATCGGATTGACAACCGCGGATATCGGTACCGGCGCCTTCCTGATGCTGCTCTTCTACGGGCCCGCGCAATACGTATCGGGCTTGCTAACCGACCGCTTCGGCGCGAGGAAAATGCTGATCTTCTCGGTCATCGTCTGGTCCGCCATGACGATGTATATGGGGCTTATCCAGACGCGTGAAGAATACCTCTGGCGGATGGCGATCTTCGGTATGCTGGTGGGCACCGAATACGTTCCTTCGGCGCGCGTGCTCATGCGCTGGTTCAACAAGGAAGGCCGCGCGCGTGCGCAAACCGTTCTGGCGTGGGCGTGGATTCTCACGCCCGCATGGGCGAGCGTCCTTGCTACGCAGTTCGCGGCGCACGCGGACAGCTGGCGCGTCGTGTTTTTTGTCACGGGCGCGCTTGGGGTCGTGCCGCTCGCCCTGATCGCGGTGTTCGTGTTCGACCGGCCAGAACACTATCGCCATGCGACGGAAGCCGATCTGGAATACGCGTACCGCGACGAGCTCGAAGCAGGCACGATCACACGCGGACAATACGCATCGGCGCAAAAGACCATTCTCAACGGCGCCGGCGTGCGCTTTCTCGATCTCTTCAAGAATCGCACGTATGTCGCGGTCGTTTTTGTCGATATCGTGATGCAGATTACGCTCTACGGCGCGCTTACGTGGATTCCGCTATACCTGTCCGACACCTTCGGGTTCAAAATGCAGACGATGGGTTGGTGGAGCGGCCTCTACTTCGCGGCAGGCGCAATCGGCAGCTTCATCTCTTCGTACATGTCGGACAAAGTCTTCAAGGGTAACCGCAAGATCATGATCCTTGTGTGCTTTGTCGGGCTCGCACCGTTCGTGATTCTGCTCGGCACGTTGCAACAGGCAAATCAGGTTCTGCTCGCGGTGGCCCTCTGCGGCATGGGATTCTTCGGGAACATGGCTTGGGGCCCGTTCCTCGCGCTGCCGGCCGAAATCTTCTCCCCCGAGGTTTATGGCAAGGCGATGGGCTTTGTCAATGGCGCGGGCTACTTCGTTGCGGCTTTCTCCGCGAAGATTTTTGCAGCGTTCGTGGTTGTCGACGCATCGGGCCACAAGACCTACACCAACGGCTGGTTTTTTATCGCGTTCTGTGTGGTGGCGGGCATTGTCGCGGCGAGTTTCATCCGGACCACGGGTCGAGCCCCAACCATTGCGATACGTTCGGCGACGTCTTCATGACGTGCGAAAAATCCGCTCCTGTTTCTCGCTGCGTAACCGGGTTCGGCTGCGGCACGCACAAGACCACGCGAAGCTGGCCTTGACTGTTCTCGACCCAAGGTCCGCTTCCAATCGAATCGGTGCTTATGTTGCATGATCAGCGTGAGAAGAAGCTAAGTTTTGCACGCGCCCTGAGTATTGCCTATGCCGTCGAGGAAGAGGTCGACGAGGTGGGCAACGCGCGATTTCGTTGCACCGCCTTGCTCGACAGCGAGAGCGATCGCCGTGACCACACACACCAGATCGTCGATAGAGACGTCCTTGCGAACCACGCCTGCCGTTTGGGCCCGCCGCAGTAGCCGGCGCCCTTCTTCGCGCCCCGCGTGGCAGCCGGGCGTCCCTTCCTGCAGTACCGTTCCCAGCAATGCAGCCAGCCCGCGATAGTGGCTCGCGTGGTTAACAAGTTCTTTGACGAAAACGCGTATCGAAGCCTGCGGCTCGAGCTTTTCATCGCGTGCGCGGCTTGCTTCGGCAAGGGCCAGGAGGCGCTCATCACTTGTCGCGGCAAGCAGCGCGTCGCGCGTCGGGAAGCGCCGATAGAGTGTGCCGATACCGACGTTGGCACGCTTCGCGATTTCGTCGAGCGAGGCGTCGGCGCCGCGTTCGATGAACAGTGCCTCCGCAGCTTCGAGAATGCGCGCACGGTTGCGAGCGGCGTCGGCGCGCAGTGGCGCATCGTCGGTCGTTGAATTCTGGCTTTTCATCCTTGCTCTGATTTCGCTTGATAAGTGGATGATGCCTCCATATACTAAATGGAGCAAGACTCCACTTATACCGAGGGCATATGACAAACCGATTCGAGAACAAGGTTGTGGCAATCACTGGCGGCAGCGAGGGCATTGGTCTTGCCAGTGCCAGGCTTTTCGCAGATGAAGGCGCGCGGGTCTACATCATGGGGCGTAGACAAAATCGACTGGACGAGGCGATAGAAGAAATAGGAAACGGTGCCGTGGGTGTTCAAGGGGACGCAAGCAAGCTCGCGGACCTGGATAAGCTCTATGAGCGTATTGAGCGGGATTACGGTCGGCTTGACGTGGTGTTCGCGAATGCGGGCGTCGCCGAAGTAGAGCCGCGTCCATTGGGCACCATTGACGAGCAGGCTTTCGACCAACTGTTCGGCCTCAATGTGCGTGGCATGCTGTTCACTGTGCAAAAGGCTTTGCCACTAGTTTCGTCGGGAAGCGTCGTCGTCCTGAATGGCTCGGTGGCCGGCAGTAAAGGTTTTCCTGGCCAATCGCTCTATAACGCAAGCAAGGCGGCTGTGCGATCGTTCGCGCGAAGCTGGACGACGGACCTAAAGGAGCGCGGCATCCGCGTGAATGTGGTCGCGCCGAGCGGGACCGAGACACGTCCGATGCGGAGCTATCTCGACGCGCGACCGGGAGTCGAAGACCTGCTGAAACAGGTCGTGCCGCTGGGGCGTCTGGCGCAGCCGGACGAAATCGCGCGCGCCGTGCTCTTCCTGGCATCGAGCGACAGCAGCTATATCGCAGGCGTGGAGCTCTATGTCGACGGCGGCTCGCTCGCCGTTTGAGTTCTCGGCTTGCCTGTCCGGCCGGCCTGGTCGGACGGGCTCCAATTTTTTGCGGTGCCGTTTGGAGGTTGTGACACCCTTTCCCGCCGTCGTTGCGTCGGGCTTGTGCAAGGCTCTGCGCGTTGGTTTTGCTTGCACACGCGGACGTTTTTTCGAATGGTGAGGGTTGATGTCGCCGCTGGCCGGCAAGTGCCCGCTCACCGGGCAGCGGCGATTCGACTTCAGTTTGGTCAGCCAGCTCGAGCGCGTCATCTATCTCGATGCCAAGGTATCGTACTGTGCTCTGGAGCTTCGTATGGCAGAAGAGTAGCTGAATCGCGCGCAGCTTCTCTGTCCGTCGATAGGACAACGCTGCCTTTGTGCGGCGCATTGTGTGAGTGCCGTACGCGGCGTCATCCAGTCCGATTGATGCGACTCAGCGATGCACGATCCGTGCAAACAGGCGCGTCGACGCATGTGCGGACGCGTGCTGGCAACTCGGAAACAGATAGCAGCGAAGCGGGAACTTCGAGCATCGGCGTCGCGTTGCTGAGTGAGATGCAACTTCTTGGCACAAGCAAACCGCGCTGAGGACTGAATTTGTTGCGACTGTTCAAAGCCTGGCCGGGCATTAAGGCCGCGACAGCGCGTCGGACGGCGGTCCGCCATTAGCCGCCGGTTGAGGTCGTCGTCCAGTTTGGTTGGCCGAGGTCTCGATGTCGCTTGCTCAATGGCCCCTCGCCGGCGGCCGAATTGCGGAGGACACTGCCTGGAGCCGGCCACTTTGAGATATTCGACAGAATCGCTCAGACCAGGCCGCGCCACTGGTGACTATCGAAGGTGTCGCAGATTCAACCGGCGTTGCCGCAGTGAAATTCCAAGGCGACGAGTACTGAACTCTCAAGATGACGTTAGAGGCGTGGCGCCTTATCGGGGTAATCATGCGGATTCGCCGCTATCGGTGCGGCGAACGGTGGATTTGGAGAACCTCGAGTTCTATGGATGGGTCGGACAGGGCCGGTCGTTTGCAACCGCTCGTGTGACTATGCGCGACGCATTAGTCCGCAGTCGGCCAGGAGCGGTCAGTCGACACACGGCCCGAAATCGCCGACAATCCGTGGACATTTTGGGAAGTCCTCAACCCTTCGCCCGTACCATTGGAAATGGCGCAATCAGACGACAAGGCTCGCATTTTTCGGGGCTACACGAAAGCCTATCTTTCCGTTGTCGGTGTCGCGGGTGCCTTCGTACTAGTGTCGGAGATGCGCGGGGCCGGGTGGAGACCCGCCTTGGCAGGGACGCCGTTGTACGCCACGTTGTTCCTTGGAATTACCTATCAACTGGTGAAGGACGTTCGCCAGTACAAACGGAAGCGCTAGCCTGTAGCGCACGCTTCGGACGGCTGCAGAGACTTTTGAGAGACTGAAACGGGTCGTGTTATGCCTTTTGCGTCGAATGCACAGCGGAAGCGACCGTCGCGCTCGGTCGTCGGGCTCTGGCCCGCCACGAAGAGCCATTCGACAGTACCCCCACAGATCGCCGACAATTGCACCGATTACGATGTTTCGAGTTGGGTCCAGTGATGAAGAAAGCGGTTTGGGGGCTGCTCATGGTAGCCATCGTCTCGTGGGGAACATGCTTCATATATCCGGCCAATATTATCCACTTTGGATGGATCGGAACCTTCTTCGCGTCGACTGCCGGCTTGCTTGCGACGATATCGAGCTATTACACGGAAGAAGTGGCCCATGCGCGCGGCGGCACCATATACAAGGCAGAATCGCCAGTAAAATTTCTGCTGGCATATGTTGCCATCGGGTTACTACTTGCCGCTTTTTGGCTTATAAGCATTTTCGGCAGCGTGGGCCGATTTGGGGCGTAACGGCCACTGCATTGAACTCTCTGGCATCAAAATGTTGAACACTCGATACTGAACGGATCAGGTGTACGCTCGGCACTTTGCCTTCACGGTCGAAACCACAGCGGGCAAGAAGGCAACTGATCAGTACGTTGGGAGTCCGGGTAGAAATGCTTCGCCAGAGCGGACGCTCGATCCGTGGCCAAGACTAAACATCATGATCTAGCTCAGCGCAACCCATGACCGGCAACCAGCCTTTACAGCCCTGACTCCGCACCCGGACCCATCAGCCAAAAAATAATGAACTGGACGCCTTCACCTCAAGGCAAAAGCAATGCGCCAGCGTGGCTCACGACTAGCCTTACCTGCCTTTATCGCTTCCTGTGCGGACTTTTGATATTAGACGCGCTTGTGCTCATTGCGGCGAATGTATTTGACATCCGGACTCAGTTCAATACAACTCGCACGTTTTTTCTATTTTTCCTTGCTTGCGGCCTGCTCTCCATCACAGACGCATGGCGCACTTGGCTCTTGCGCCTACCCGTCAAGACTCGGTTCTCTTCACCGGTGCCATATGGCTACCCAGGATGGCGCAGCATTCTCCAGGCTCAGTTTGTTGGGGGATGTTTCCTGTTTGTATTCGGCGCGCTACTGTCCTTGCTTTGAATCGCAAACCTCGACGAGTCCAAGGCCGCTTTGTAGAAAGATCGTTGTCTCCTATGGGTCGCATGCGTCTATGTGCCCACAGGCCGCCTGCAATGCGAACGGCATGAGGCGCTGATCGGCGACAAACCGTCCTTCGTCGTCGTGTGCGATAACAGCCGTTCGGCGATGCAGTGACGCAGACAAAATCAGGAGCCGTGATATGGGGGACGAGGTTATGATCCCACTTTAAATCCGCTCGATTTCGGCATGCTCGCGCTCAAACTAACGCTTGTCCCGCTGTTCTTGCTTGTCGTTTCAATGTCGGGTAAATGGTGGGGGCCATCGATTGCGGGCTGGTTGGCTGGTCTGCCGGTGGTAGCATGTCCGATTCTTTTCATTCTTGTACTCGCGCATGGCCCGGTCTTCGGGGCGCGTGCTGCCACACTTTCCCTCTCCGCGATTCTCGCGTCAGAAGCATTCAACTTTGCATATGCATGGGCCTGCCGCTCGTGTACGTGGCCGGTTGCACTAGCAGTCGGGCTCATCGCATGGTTTATATCCGCGTATGGCCTATCAATGTTGCCAACTTCACCTATGTGGGCCGCAAGCGCCGCGCTCGCTGCTGTGTGCTTCGGCCAGTCGTTCTTGCCACGCAGCTCGGCGGTCGCAGCTGGCGCACCGCTTACACGGTCCGACCTGATAGGCAGGATGGTTGCCGGCGCGGTGCTGACGATACTAGTCACCTCGTTATCTGAATGGACAGGCCCCGCATGGAGTGGTCTGCTGGCGGTATTTCCACTCCTGGGAATCGTCTTATCGGTGTCGTCTCACCGCGCACATGGGCCGGCCTTTGTGATCTCGCTGCTTCGAGGCATGGTGCTTGGAAGGTTCTCGTTTGCCGCATTTTGTTTGCTGCTTTCGTTCTCACTGCTTTACCAGCGTCCACTCATAGCCTTCGCGGAGGCGGCAGTCTTGGCGATGCTTGTGCAATGGGGCACCAAGCGACTAGCAACCATGCGGCGCGCAAAGATCGCGGAGCCGAGTGTCGTTGCTACAGATTGACTCTTTGAACGGTATGTCTCCCGGTCGAGTGCCGTTGAGCGTCCGCTTTCAGGTGACTCGACTGTCCCTTGTGGGTCGGACTTTGTCCGCCGCCGATCGGCGCAGACTGACTCTCCTTCCGTCGAAAGGAGAATCGTCATGGAAGCCATTGATGTCGGCAGCGCGCGGCGCGTGCCATGGAACAAGGGAAAGCTGAC
>Ga0209796_10000094_pt1 | contig 111342 bp, 67 predicted proteins | sample AgamicOrSfrz_FD_187167 | JGI IMG/M metagenome (GOLD analysis project Ga0209796, IMG submission 187167) | Agave microbial communities from Guanajuato, Mexico - Or.Sf.rz (SPAdes) (version 2) | ecosystem: Host-associated > Plants > Phyllosphere > Phylloplane/Leaf | place: Guanajuato, Mexico...
AAAGCGACAAGTCGGGGCTTGGGCCCGCGCACTCTGCGATATGGGTGCTTAGGAAGCTATGCTCCCCCCCCCCAATAATAAACTCCGCCGTTAGGAGAAGCGAAAAGGTGACTATCCGAAAAAGACGGGAAAGAGCAACCCGCCCAGGTACAGCCCCACTATGAGGTACATCAGCAGATTTCATAATAATACGTAAATGAGTTTTTGCTGGTACAACCACTCTATTGTCCACTTCTAATAAACGTGATTGACCCAATTCTGGATCATCTTCTGGAATCGTATAACTGTCTAAAGTGAGTGACCGCTCATGGGAGTGGGAGCAGCCCCCCCCCTTAGAAGAAAATAGAACCGAAACACCGAGTGGGATCAAAGAAACTAGCAGACTGATCACTAAAGATATGCAAATAGGCGCAAATTCTAACATAATGAACATTTTTACAATAAGATTCCCTCCAGACAGAAGTTTTTCCTGATAGGAGTAGTTAAGAATGTTAGTGAGTTGTGTGGTTGTTGACCAACGGGAGCATGGGAGAAAAAAAGATGCACAAACGAAACTGGAAACAACGAATTTCTCAGGAGCAATATCAACTACCTAGACCGACCTGCTAAAAGAATTCCATAAACACCTAGCGAAGATACTGTACTGAATGACTGGATCGATCGTACTAGATAGATAGTCTCAGATAGACAACCTTTCATACGCAATTCCTCGAAGCCAATCTCGCACTTGACACGCTGAAAGCTTCAAAGACTTGGTTTTCTTCATTTCCGCTCTGAGAGGATCGACGCCTACCGGGGACCGGCTCTATGAGCACCTTTGGGCGGTGGTTTCTCGATCAACTATCTGACTTGAATGAAGAAAGACAGTAAACCAGAAGCTTTTTCTTCTTCTCTTATGAGATTTCTAGTTAGAAGAAAATCTCACTCCGAAAAGCAAGAGTTCTCTTATATACGATTACGAGACCACCAGACGCGCCCCTGCCTCTCTCTAGGTCAAAACTCTCCTCTCCAGTGAGACCAGCCGAGCCAAAATCAAACTCAGAGTCGCAATCTTCCATGCCTTTCTAATCATCACAAGGCAAGGAAAGAGAAGATCTTTGGTCAATGACGGTGGATTTCGTACTTTATTTTCTATTCTCTTTTTTAAAGGTTCGGATCGTCAAAGAAACTTTTTTTAGAAAACGGAAGTGCGTATATCTCTATCTACGCTCTTCCTACTGCTCATACGCGGACAATATCATTGAAGAAGACTTATCTAACTCGGTTGCTTTTCGGCCTTGCGCCAGGATGAAGATCATTCCTTGCCATTATTCGCTTCTTCTTTTCCACTAGGTATCGACAGACCAACAGCCGTCAATAGGGGTCAGAGGGGAGAAAGGAGAGCAGACAGCAACTTTGCCATTCCAGCTTGATGAAAAAAATACAAAATAAAATGTTCGATTCTTCGATAAGAGCAGAAGAAGGCCTATAGCTCATTAATCCATGCCAGTAGGTGGAGGTGATACACCTAGATCGAGGAATATAGTCCATTACATACTAGGGCCAGCCCATAAAAGAAAATCTCGTTCTATAATAAATGAATTGTCTCACACGCTCTGAAGTCTTGGGACTGATCTTACCATTGGGACTGCGCCTAAGATCAATCCTAACCTACTTATAAGACGTTAATAACCGATTGAATTTCTTAGGACAAGCAGCCAATGAGTGTAATTATAGGCCTTACCGCATCCTCTTCCGCTAGTAGCCACTGCTGCTTATAAATCCCCTTTCCTAGAAGAAATTCTTATGCTAGGTTCGCCCTCTTCTCTTGGCCACTGGATCGAATCCAATAACTGTAATTTCACCTCTGGGCCCGATTGAGCATCCAAAAACTCCACCTTCTGCTTCAGTCGTGACTACATTCTCAGATTCCGGAAATAATCATCTTAAAAATACGATTTCTTAGGAACAATCCTGATAGGAACAAGTCCCGAACCCAATGGTATCATATCTATTTTACAAGCGTACCTATTCCTCTAACAGAAATAAATGGAAATAATGAAGCAAGGCTCAAGAGAAGAGGGGTCCGTCCATTGAGATTAGAGCCGCTCGTCCGGATCCGCCCGTCCAGCAACCCTTAGTGCGAGCAGCATAGACTACCCCGGCGCCTGACAACATCAGACCCAAAACAATTCCTAAGCCCGGAAAAAAGCACTCGCATACAAGTCGGATTAAAGAAACTAGAATTTTTTTTTTAGTACTCATCTTAATATTTTTTGTTTTTGCCCTCTCCTGCTATGGCTCTGCTTTTGACAGCGCGGCTAGTCCAGATGGGCGGTTGATGGTTGGGACCTTTTCTCGAAATTCTGTATCCTGAGTGGTAGAACCGGGTGAACCGGGCACTCATTGACGCACACACACATGTCAAATCTCTTAAGCAATTTATTGATCTTGATATGGAATGCAATCTAGATGAAACTGATAGACTAGACGGAAGAGCTGACTGAAGACATTGAATTCGAGATGCAAATTGAATAGGAATTCACCCACGGAGTGGTGGACAAATTCATAGCTGCCGCTGGTTATACCATGTTGCCTAACCTCTCCTTATGACATCCCCATGAATAAACACTCAATCTCATCCTTTGTTGCGCAATCTCTATAGTGAGTTCTCTTACTTCTTGACTAGTAGTGGAGTTGAATACTTCCCTCGTTGTTTTAGTTAGATATAGAGTAGCTAATTCTTTAGCTCATCAAGTGAATATTCCTTCATCATGTGATAGAATGGGAGCCTGAAATCATCATAGCTACTATCGAACCTCAGCCTTCTTACTATACCCGCGTAGTTGATATCTATTAACATAACTCAATCCATTACAACAGATTAACATATACACAGCCTCCGGCGATACAGATTCAGCTAGTGCAATACATAAGATAATGGATGCTATCAAAGTAAAAAGGGTAAGTACCTTAGCTCTACGGCTATTTAACCCGAGCGGATCATAAGATATATGCTCATCAATAATCTCTCTGACCATATTCTTAGTAGGTTCACCGCAAGAGCATGGGGTTACAACATCAGGGTGAACACTACATATATGATTAACAAACGTATCGCGAAATAGTTTGAGTATAAGACCTGGATCATGTAAGTACACTGATATAGGTATATTCAGCAAAGGGTCGGGCGCAACAGCCCACCAAACCGAAAATCCGATCATACCACACAAGCATAAAAGAAATCGCATGTCCCGCATATAAGAATATCGGATTGCTTCCCTCAAACCGAACGATTTGATGTTTCACTGAAAATACATCCCAAACCCTGCTGATATAAGAAATTTGGAGAGCAGAGCAACCCTTTAACTAAGGCTAATTTTTCTTTATATATAAGGGGAATCCAATTCCCAAAATAATCTATTGCTATCCATCCATTATTATGAAAAACAAGATGCCTGTTTCCAGAAGAGAACATCTTTCGAACCTTATGTAACATAGTTTCAGTATTATTATGAGGCTGTCTGTGACCCCTAAATGGGCAGAGCAGTTTATTACCAAGTATGTCGTTTTGAACTCGTAACCAGGCTGGTGGAAACACATGATTATCATCAACACTACTAGATGTTCTATCAGCTAAAGTCATTTTCCTTACAATTGGTATTCTATTTGTTAGATGATAAAATAATGATATCATGATACTATATTCTTCCTTATATTTTTCAATATGAATTGATCCATCACTGCTAACACGCACTTGTTCTCTATAATAAATAATAAGAAGTAATGGGAGTCTTTCCCCTCTCAACAGATAGGATATCAGCATCCAAATCAAGTTGATCTAATAAACTTTGAAACTTCTCTTCACTGAAGAACGTCTCATGACCATAATAATCAATTACTTGATGAGTAATAATATAAAGTTCGTGGTTATATCGTTTATAAAAAATACCTGGAAACATTTTCGAGAACTCACTATCGAGTTCGACTAAGGAGAAATTGAGTAATACAGGAGCGATTACACCTACAGGTGGTATCCTAATGTCTAACACAGAAGACAGATCATAACCTGATGCACAAATAATAGGTATATACAAATAATTTTTTTATAAGTAAAATAAAAAAAGGGTTTATTTTTAACAACAGGTCTAAGTTTACTTAACAGATGAGTCTTGGATACTGAATTCATCGAGAATTCTAAATTCACTTGATCTAATTTATCAACATTACTACTTGAAACTATTGATTTCACAAAATTGGAACGCTTATCTTTAAAACCAGGAGAGTCTTCCCAATTGAAAACATGTTCACTTACAAAATGCTGATTTAACATGCGACCAAGAGCCATTAATACAAGTCTATCCTCCTTATCAGCCTCAATAGCTAAATCTATATTAGGATTACATTGTGGTTTAAAGGCGATGGCATGATGAGGTATATTATTACCGTCTAAGTAACAATACAGCTTTAGAGGAGATAAAGAGTAATTATCACTCATAATTTTCTCTTTAAGAAAATCTCCATCTCGTTAAAATCTAAATCGTAAAAATCAGAGTACTCCCTAAACATATTTTCTATTGTATAACATAGTGCTTCTAACGAACATGTATTTTTTCTCGTGAAATTGACAGCTACACGGATTCACCACTACTTATGACTTCTTAATCCTGCTCCTAGACAAACTCAGAAGCAAGGAAAGAGGAACTATATAATATTTTTTATACCTGAAAAGCTACAACTCTAACTCCTAACTAAGGAACTACCTAGCTACCTTAATTAACGTAAATCCGAGATTGGATTGAGAGAAAAGGGCTGGGGCCAAGCCTGGATGGAATGCATCTCTCCTGTAATGGGTTCACTCGATACAATGGGTCTAAGACCGCACGGGAATGCATCCAGTCAATTCAGGATCATCAACATTTCTTAGACCTTGATCTTAAAGCGGTGACTTCAGCGACTTGCTCTCATTCTTTTTCTCATTCGCTAATACATGACCTACTTAAAAGAGAAATGATTTTTTTTTTAATTCAGATTTATTCAACTCCTTGATTAAGAGAGCACCAAGCCCACCAATAACTAATACGTCTGCGGGTTCAGGTTCTAAATCGGTCCATTACTTTGTTGTCTCTGTCACACTTTGAATATCGAGTTTGAATAGCGTCTAATTCCATCTCCGAAACGACTTCATCACCTCGTTCTTTGTAGAAGTCGTACGTTTCGCGAACTTCTCATTGAAGAGATGGTTGGCGGTGATGTATAGTCCTTGTGCCTGCATCGAAAAGAAAGAACTCAAGTTAATGCTCAGATCGACTGAGGAAGTTCCATAACATCATTCCTTGTAACTAAATAAGAAGAAAGTTGAATTAGATCTTGGAAATGATCGACTCAAATAGATGCTCATCATAAGTGGACCGACAGCCTATGATGATTCCCTTTCAGAACCTATTTTGCGGATGCATAGTGAATGGCTACTTTATTATGATTATGCTCTGTCGAGAAAGGAAGATTCCATGTAAAAGAAAAGAGACAACAGGTTTTATTACCCTAAGATAAGAGCGGATTCTGATTCACTTTCTAACAGGGCATTCTATTCCGAAAGTCCCACAGCGTGAAGCAAACAAAAAACTGCCTTTCACTAGCACTTGCTGCTATTCACTAAGCAGACGCTTTAGCGAGATGCTAATTGGAGAAGGACTGACCTCTGAAAGAAGAAAATAAAGATTCGTAGTCTTCGTTCGAAGATTCCACCTATACATACCCTTTTCGCTCGAGAAAATAACTGACGCTTCTATTCTTTGTTCTTTGTCTTGTCTTTGTCTTGAATCACAGAGGAAGGACAAGAGCTCGGATAACAACAACAACGATCACAACTTGAAATGAACTACTTTACTTAACTTACTAGCTATATGACTGTAGTGAAGATATGCGAAAGAGGGAGAATGCGCTACATCGGATCTTACTGTAGCATCGGTTATTGGTTGGTCAGGTTACGACTACTATGGCAACCAGCCTATATGCTATATGGAGATGCGTAACTAGGAAAAAGAAGATATAAGATTGGCCTGTCGATCCATCCACACTATTTCTTACGGGTATTGAACGGGTGGCAACTAGCCCTCTGACTATATATGAGTAAGTAAATACTGGCCCTCGCTCGACCTATGATATCTGAGAATAAGCTAGTTTAAGATATGGGGACTGCTACTGGCATCTTACTCCCTTCTCTTAGGCTGAAGGCTAGCTTGATAATGGTACAGCTCGTTAGGACGGGAGTCTTCGTAGCACTAAACTAAGAAGAATAGCCTCGTCAGATAGTTCACTCTTTACGCGAATAGACCTTTTTCTTTATCCTTTGCCCTAGAACCTCTTTCTAAAAGAAAGATTCTTTGATTGAAGGATGGAAAACCTTTGCTGAAAGGTTAGCTGTAGGCATCCATGGTCTCTCCCGATGTGTACTGGGACGCCCATAAAGGGATATAAATTCGTCTTATTCCTCGCGTTCCAAAGGAAGTCCTCCGGCTCCTTTGTTCAATATGGTTCATATCCCAGTCTCAGGTCAAATGCATAAGAGACAGGAGCTTCTTCCCTTGTTGTCTTCGAGTGATTCTTTTGATTCAAGCTGTGGATCCAGTTGCTTTGTCTAGCGCAGGAAGAATGGAGGGAATACGCTTTCACAAGTATTCCAATCAGCGGTCTCAGACTCTATGGAGGAAATAGCAGCATCTAATGAAGCAAAGCAGTCATTGCGGTACCAGAATATAAAATCTAAAGAGAAGGATAAACTCGCTCTTTGCTTTTGATCTCAGGCATTTTCCTAGCAGCTGCTATTATTACTTTTTCATATTGTTATTAGATGATGACTCTAACGAATCCGTTGTAACTTAGCGCAAAAGCCAAAATAAAAACTCATAAATCATGTTAACCTTTCCTTTACAGTCTTTTGACTTACGTCCCTACTCGTTTTTCCTATTAGGTGTCTTAGTGTAGATTTTCTCTCGTTTAGTTCAACAGAATATGCTCTATTTTCACATGCTATTATTGTTTGATTATCAACATTTTCCATTGAGAATGGTACACTATCCACGACGCTGTCAAAATGACTAGTACTGCTCTTTCTTTCATGGTCGAAGTTTGCATAAAGTTAGTTTGTTATCCAACTACTTTACCTCAACAAGGTCGATGTGGCCTTCATCTCCGAAGTTCTTATACTGATAAGACTTTCATTTTGATCTTCGTCGTATGCGTTATATATAAGCTAGTCTTTCTTTTGTTAGGAAGGGATCTGTTTATAGATCCTTATGTGAAGGGTCATATATATATTCTTCTTATTAGTTATTAGTATAGTTTCTAATTATAGTATAGTACTATGTACTAAGTACTTAGTGAGGAGTTCCGTAACTGTTTTCATTCATCCCTGAAGATGCCCACTTATTATAGGGAATTAGTGAGATCCTAGAGTGGATCATATTGCGACGATAGGTTTCTATTATGGTTGGAAGACGTTGCTAGATGTACTAATGAGATGGAGTTGAATTCTTTCTCAGGACCAGTAGTTATCCTAACTGGCTGTTTTTCCCCTAGCGATCCAGTACTTAAAAGATGTGGATTGCTCTTTCAATTCATTCTGGACTATTCGTCAGGAAGAAGACAAAACAAAAAGGCATTACCCAGAAAGTTCGATAGAGTCTTCAGCGATAGAGTTACGTAGTAACTTTTAAGAGAGGAAGCTTATCAATATCGTGCTTTTCTTTTTTATTGTAGAGGGGAGTAAAGTTCGTCGAACAAAGCGCAAAGCGAGAGGAGCAAAAAGCAACTCGACAATCAAGAGAGGGCCTTTCTATTCTTTTTCTATTTTAGTAAAGATGGATGGATCAAGTCTACTATACTTTTTTCTAGCTAAAGTAGAAGTAATAAGCTAGCAGCTTATATTCCTATATTTAGTATTTAGGATATATATTTCAATATGGTGTGTCGATGACCCCCTCTACTGTTATGAATATTCAAAGGAGTGTCCGAGAGGAAAGGTCTCGTTTTTCCCCTCCTCTTTTGAATAAAGACAAACGCAAGCTTTTTCCTACAATGAACGAGAATCTAGTTTTAACTGCACTTGCATGTGTACACTTGAAAATTCTTATTTTTCGAATGAAAAATGGTTTGTAAATCCATTACCATTAATTTTATAGGAAATAGGAAAAGGAGCTAAACAAGAGTTTAGAGCTAAATTCATGGAGCAAGGATATGTATCATCATTTCTTTATATCAATCTTATACCTTCCATAATGTAGATTTAGCATTGATAGATATTTTCTATATCGAAAGGTAGAAGGACTTGTTGATGATCATTTCTAAACTCATTAATCAAAGATTTATTCAGCCTAGTTGTTGATAAGGATGGGATCACAGTATGGTATACCCCCAGCTATAGTAACATAGTGGATGTATTGCTACATTTCATACTGAATGATCTGGATCGAGAGTTTCAACACCTTTTTACTTGTTACTTGCGAAGATGGACTATGCTAGGTATTTACATGAAGCTGTTATCTTTTTTTTTTTTAATAAAAAAGCATTTATAGTGGCTTGTCTTGATAGACTGAATTTCTCAAGATAAATTATTCTTAGAGAACCAGGTAATAAACCTATTCAATCCTTTAAAAGGATATCTATGGATAAAACAAGAAGATTGTTAAATAATAATTCGAATAATATGGCATTCAGAGTCTTGTTGAAAAAGATGTGTAAATACACATACCAAAAGGTACAAATAATTACTCGTACTATGTCACTCATATTGAGGACCTATAGGGAAACATAGTCGTTTGGGACCCCGGAAAGCAGAACCGCAGCCTAAGGGTGAGGGTAAGCCCAGGCTTTAGCGGTCGGTGTCCTACCGCTAGTATTTGTTGGCTTGGTGCCAAAAGTCTTATGTCTTATCTCATATGGTTATGGATGGGCTTGGTTACAAGGTTACCACTGGTAAAGATCACTCTCAGCACGTGGCTGGTTAAGGCCAAGCACCAAGAAGGTTTTGTATCAAAAAGAATAAAACCTTAATCAATAATCATAATCATCCTATTACTAGGAATGGCTATCGGAGGTATCCTCTCCTTATCCCTTCCTTACGCAAAAATCAGAAAGTCAGAAAAACCATATCGAAGATAGGCCACAGCCGGCCAAACTTGACCAACTCCGGATCATCACGAGTGACTTTCAAGAGTAATTGACTGTAGTGCCTTCAAAGATTGATTGTATGGTGCTATTTGGATTTGGTTAATTGTGAGCAAGAAAGCAATTCAGGTAGGTTCCCCCCTAATCCCGTGATTAAGAGAATACGTGTAATCCACGGGGTGCATCGCTTAATCAATGCCGGTAACACTTCTGTTACAACGGTTGACTGCGATATCTGACCGATCCGGATCAGAGCGAGGTGAAACTATTGATTCAATAAGAGAAATAATAGAGATGGGGAATGGTATAAAAGGATCTCCTTAAGGCCTATTGGAGTAAACATGCGCATTGCTTCAAGTCAAGCGCAACGAAAAAATATCCATTCTTCTGGGCCAATCTTCTAACTTCCTGCGCATACAGATAGACAGCTATAAATCAATCCTTGCTCCTCATCTGCCCTCTCTTGTCATGCTTGTGCTGCTACGACTACTATGAATACCTTTAGCTTAGGTAAAGTGACTATTCTAACCTTCGCGACCCTGTTTATATAGGATTATACGTACCTCATTTATAGCATATATGAGTAAGTTATCTTAATTCTATAGGCCTTTCCATGGCACCGAATGTCGTCTTTCTTAAATAGACAAGATAGATATCTAGAAATAGATATGACAGCTTGATTCTTGCTGAGAAAGCTAAGTTTCACTATTAATCAAGTATGGATTACATAATGACCTGAAAACGCGTTCTAACGCAATAAATGAGACCAAATAATGAAAGAATATCGCACTATACACTGGCTTGCACGACTGGTTTTTTTTTTAGATTTTAGATGAGAGCCTTCCAAGCCTTCCTAACTGGGCCCTATACGCTTCGCTCTAGTGACATAGTGCCTTTATTATGGTAAAGGCTTCCCTTACACGCATAGCTTTAGCACAAGTGCTACGTAAGCAAGAAGCTACCTTTTTACGTCATGAGCTTAAACCAAAGCCGTCGGTTCTTGCTTTTAAGATCCTGTCCTCATTATTTTAGCTAGTGAGTGCGTACCTGGTTCTATCAAACCGGCTTGTAAAAGCCTTCTTTCTCTCTTTACTTGGACCTTTTTTTGGCTTAGAAGAGAAGAATGGTACTAGCTTTAGCAATCAACGAGATTGAGACTAGGTAGAACTTATAATTGTACGAATGATGTAAATATAAATAAGAAGTACGTGTACTTACTGGAGAGTACTTAAAAGAGCGAAGCGAAGCCACTCGACAACTAGGAAACTAGGATAGGAGCGAAGAGAGAAGGGAAGCACTGACTGACCTGCTTGCTCGCGGAACATATGCTAGGATCCGGCCGGGTCTTTTTCCCATATTTTTTTTGCTTAAGGCAGCGGCACAGACGTGATGTAAGCATTTCGTTTAAACGCTTGGTAATAAGAAGAGGCATTTTGGTCTTCGCCTTTTGATTTCGTTTCCGAACGAAGTGGCCTCTCTTGCCGCAGTTGTAAGACTGGTTATCCTATTGACTATATCTTCTTTTTTCTCCGTTTTTCATCATGAGCTCAACTTCGCTGAAAGCTCAACCCTTTCCTTTCAAAAACAGGGACTTTTTTAACATATCAATCAGGGACAATAGAAATGCCGACTAAGCTAGGGCTTTTTCGAGTGGAGGATTTGAAACCTTTAAAGCAAACAATTCCTTCCTTCTTTGTTGTGCCCACTCGGATAGGAGTGGGTAGTATATGAAATAGGAGGTGGAACAGGAGATTTCACTACCAGGTTTAGAAGACGCAGTGAAATCTGGTGCTGATGCTGATCCGGCATATTCATTCTTCTTTCAGATTAGCTAGTTTGTGAGGATGACTCGTTTTTTTCACCCGCTGCTTACTCACTAGTCTAGTAGCTTATAGCTTGATACAACATGCTTTCGCTACAGACATTTGACTGTACGTCTTGAGACTTTTCCGGATTGAATTTGTGGTCAGGCATACTGTTTTACCTAAAAAGTTGCATTCTTTAGGACAAGCATATCCTTTCGTTTTGAACATAAATCGTGGAGTGGTTGGTCGTAGGTGAGACCGCCCCAGGAAAATTTACCTTATCTTTACTGTAACTGTACCTGATCTTTCACCCTTTATCAAAAAATGTCAGGAGGAGGAACTCTCAATTGAATAAGCGTATCAAAATGAGGTGCAATTAGTCATTAGTCAATCGACCCTTTCCTTCTCCTGTCCTGTTGTCACGCAAGTTCTCTTTAAGGCAAGTGATAGAGCATTCTCTGAGTTAAACAAATTTTGAGAGTAGGAAAAGGTAAGCGCGCGCTGTCACTAAACGCCTTGAAAGCAATTTCTTACTCCTACTTAAGTAGGCATCGTAGGCATCTTAGGCTAGCAAGGAAAGCTTAACTCTATTCCTCGTATGATAAGTCCCTCTCCCATCCAAATAAGCAAGTTCAAGCTAGGTAAAAGACTAAGCTTAAGGCATGTCTTCCACTCAAGAACACTCTTGCGCAGAAAAGCAGGGCACAGTGGAATGAGTTTGAGAGCCGCCCTTATCTTATTTAGTCTTATTTAGTATCTTATTTAGTAGGAAGGACGCTTAAGCCGAACCGATTGACCTGATTAAGTAAAACCAATGCAGCCGAAGAAGTCTAACTCGCATCTATGGAACCAAGTCCTAATCCAAACGCTTTTTAGCAATGAACGGCTGTTACAAAACAGGCAGGAAAAAGTCTACTTTTAGCGAAGGCTACAAGCGCTAGCAAACGCTGTTTATTTTCACAAACCCTTTTTTATGCAACTGAAATTCAGAGATTCTAGTGAATCCATCATTGCTGCTCAACTATAGTGCTAAAGAATTCATATAACAGGGCGAGGTTCGTTGTTAGTCAGAGAATACCGGCAGGAATGAGTACAGCATAGTTCTCTATATTCATACTGTGAAGAACATGCGAAGCAGAGACTCTAGTTACTTCCTATACTCTTCCCTTCCGGAGGAAGAATGTAAAGCAGGGAAAGCCCATACTTAAGACCGCAGGGAGGAATGAACAAGTAGTACTAATGTACTACATTAGCAGTATAAGTAATTGACTGAAGGAAGTGCTACACCAATAGGACACTTATTTCATTTTAATTGTTGCCGATTGGGTAAATATGCATAACTGCGTTCCCAGAAGGCGAATTTCATATAGTCGTTTTCTCTGACATGATGGGCTCCAGTAATGAATGGGTAATGGATATGGAGAATCATGTGGTGGAGGACTACCATGTACGCGCAGGAAGGGATCGAAAAGACGAAGGAAATGGTGCTCTGCAAGAGTGAAGCTATCAAAGCCCCTAGTAAAGTCTTTCCCAAAGACCCCCTGAAGTTCTTTCTTGGAAGGATCATACTAATAATTATATATTATTATCATATCTGTTTATCCGTCCGAAGTTAGGTAGGTACCTGCTCTCCTTAATTAAAACCACCAATCCTCCCCAGTTTACAGACATTTCCTGTCAAAAAGAGGTGCAATTCAGGTATGTATCATATGGAAGATACTCGCTCCCTTAACTTGATTTTGAAGGAGGAGAAAGTCAAAGAATGGGTTCTTCACATTATAGCTTTTCGGATACACCAACCACGAGATAGATAGAATTCTCCGGACTATGAAGTCAGGCGATCGACCAGCTCAGTCATACGAGACGAAGCCTAACGGCTCCTCTTGTTGCCACTCAATAAGAAGAAAGCAAGGCCTTGCATGAGTCCGCTTCGGGATTGGCTATTCATTTTAGGTTTTTCCTTCTTACCTTCGTATTGGAACGGACTTCGCTCCAAGGACAGGCCTTATCGTTGGGAACTGTCTGCTTTACGCTTTTCATAGCTCCTATAATAGTTTCTAGTAGGCAGAGGAAAGCCTAACAAACACGGTGATCCATCTCGAGCAGGATCGCATTAGGTCACTTAGTTGAGCCTCGGTTTTAGACTCTGTGTAAAGAGGTTAACAAGGGACAGGGACCTTATCCCCGCAATTGAACCCAATTGAACCAAGGAAAGACGATCGCTTACTCTCTTTCTGCAGTTGACTTAAAGGTCTGTTCAATAGCATTTTGACAAGATAAGAGAGAGAGTCAACTCATCCCACCAATCAACCTACTTATCTGTCTTCCTCTTTGAGATTTGAGAAGGAAGCTCTAAGCCCTTTTGATTGGCCTTGTGTGATCAAGTTATCATGAGGGGACTTTCCTCGTTTGAGTTAATGCTTTGGAAGTTTCAAATATGACGCTCTAATTCATCCGGTTGAGGAGAGCGCCGATTCCAATGTCCGGCCAGCCGAGAACGATGCCCTTTCTTTGTCTTTCTCATGCCTAAGGCCTAAACCCTTTCTGCTCTTTGCCATTCCGAAGTCTCAGAAGAAGTTTCCAGTTGATTTGTTGGTGGTAAGTGAGCCGCTCCAGCCGCCTTTGAGACACTGGGGATTTTTTTTTAATGAGCTTCATGCTCTGGCTCATCGTGAAACCTTGATTTCGGGAAAGGGGGGAGATGATAAGAAGACTGGCTCCACTCATCGACAGGCTATGGGAATAAGAGCAACCGGCTGCCTTCGAATCGAGGGAAGAAAACAATGGAGGTTTGATTCGCCGTCAGAGGGAAGAGATTCGTAAGCACATATTCTCTCTATCTATATCCGAGCCAGATCTTCTCCGATCAATTGACTAGTAAAGTGCGGACTCTGCTTCTGGGTCTGAAGAGTGTTATTCAGCATTCTCTTACCTAGCTTTTTCTTAACTCTGAACCTCTTTTTTTTATTGGGGATCAAAGATTGAAGTTTAAGCTTGAAGTCACAAGTCAAGTAATGACCGATTCCCTTTTCTTGGACCGGTTACAAATTTGACTCAAAAGTGGGATTTATAAGTTATAACTAATATTGGTATTGGAATTGAAGCTATCCGATCGGAAAAGAAGGAATTAATAGCCTTTTCTTTTTTTCTCAGATTCGATAGAAAGAAAAGAAGTGAAATAAAAGAAGAGCCTAAAGACTTAGAAAACTAAAAGCTTTCGTTCCAAAGTTAGTACTATGCTTCTGTGTTTGAGATTCTTACTGAACTAGTTCTATTTCTTCCCTAGCGGACCCTAGCTTCAACTCAAATTTATACTTTTTTTAATTACAGGAAGCTGTATTAAAGATTAAGTAAGTGAAAATTCCCTATCTTCCAATCTCTTACATCACCAAATGCAGGTAGAAGTGAACCCACTCGTCAATTCTTTCTTAGAATTCGGCAATTACTCGATCAAAATGAGATAGTCAAAGAGAAATGGTAGGAAGAAAGAGCCGAAAGTGAGGACAGATTCTATCTAAAGGGAGCTCCCTTTTCTTCTATTTAGCTATCCCGCCCTTGTTAGTGCAATAAAGAGTTTGCTTACCGTAGCAAGCGACCTTTGGCAACAACCGGAATCGGTTCTTCGTTCTCTATCCTATCTAATAGAGGAATTCATTGGTTCATCTCCTGGTTTGAACCTTCCCTTTCTTTTTAGTCAGCCTCTCTACAATTAAGTTCTTTCATCAACAGAAGTTGCTCTTGTTGAAGAAGAGGAAGGGTGATGAGAAGGGATTAGACCGACTTTGAAGGATAGGGTTCTCAGATCCTAGGGAGGTAGCTAGTGAATCAAGTAGCGAATAGGGATCCTAGTAGGCTTGTATAGAGACTTTAGTAAGCCATTCCATTAAGTAGTTTGCTTTTCCTTCTACAGAGGGTAGCCCTTTTCTAGAAAAGGGAGTGCTTTAAGGGAAGCGAAGCATCTAAGCTAACAGAAGGGAGGTTTTTATCTGGGGATAAGAAAGACTAGACGAATGTCAGTTGTCAGTCATAAGTCCAATCTTCTTACCGGAGTTCAAAGTGAAAAGACTTTTTGCTTCTACTACTAGAAAGAAAGCCATAGGAAAGGAAGGTTATCCCTCACCCTCTACTCTTGGGCAGGAAAGAGAAGGGTTCTTATTGAAGAAGTCTGGTTATGTTATGCACTCCCCTCCTAATCCTAAGAAAGGGTTAGGATTAGATGGAATGTAACTAAAGTTCGTAGATAAGGGTGGCTAAGGGATAGCCTTAAATGAAAATTCAAGTAGGACCCACTATACTTCCTTACTAAAGCTTACTGGAGGAGGGAAAATTGCTAATAAAATCTAACTCAAGGGAAGAGAAGCCTTACGAGTAGGACGAAGGTAATCTTCTTCCGGGAGTGCTTTAGTAGTAGGCAGGTAGGAATTCCACTTCTGGAGTAGGAGTTGAGGATGCTAGGAAGGATGTGGATTTAGCTGTGAATGTAGCTTTAAATGAAGGTAGCTTCAAATGAAGCCTTTTCCCCAGCGATGGGCTGCTTCGGACTCAGGTTCAGAAGATGAAACAAGAGCAAGAGCCCCAGGAAATGACTTTCTAGGGGCCGAGTGGAAGTCCTATCTTGGAATCCGAGGTGCTAGGCTTCCTTCTCATAGGTAGGGAAAGGTACTTGTTGGGGGGATATAGGCCAAGAGAACCACATTGAACAGCTACTTCAAAAAATTCACATGAAGCAAATAGGTAAGAAAGGACTTCTTCTTATTCTTACATAGTGACTTCAGAAGTAAATGAAACTAGATTCACTCCCGGTGAAATAGAAATTTTCTTTCAGTTGAGGAAGTCAAAAAAGACTCTCTCTTGCTTTAGTAGCTGCTCTTCCAAGTAAGATTTAGACTTTCTCTTCTTTCCTAGTATAAGTCATTATCCTCTGAAGTTTAGGAAGATTCTTTTCTAGTCACTTCATTCTATTACCTCTGAGAGGTTGCATTCTTTCATTTTCTCGGGATTTATGGCAGCAAGCACTTCTTCTACTGTTTAGTTTGGTATTCTTCCTTTCACCATCTTTTCCCGAGGAAAAGACAAAGACGCGGATTCCACTTTTGAAGCGCCATAAGCTGTCCACTTTCTATCGAATCTAACAACCAACGTTAGGTTGTGCTGCGGAGAACAGACCACTCAATAAATTGACCGACATTCCCCATTTGAACTTCCTATGGGAACATCTCTGGTTGATTAATTCGGTTTATCTTATCATCAGTGACGAAGATAGCCTTCGCCCTCGACAAATTCTTTTATTGATGACATCGACTCGGACTCCTAGCGTAGGAACTTGATCATAAGTAGAAGTAACGGAACTGTCTTAGAAAGACGGAGAGATTGATTGCAGTAGCCCTCGGAAAGGACTAGGACTAGGATTAGGATCTATTGGAATGGAAGAGTTAGCGAGACAAGAGCAGCGGCAACTGGTTTAGTAAGAGCTGGTACGATAAGATCTGCAGCCTCTTTACTTGAATCTGTCCCTACTCTAAGTCTTTCTTAGCCAGTCTCCTCAATGAATCCAAGGCTTGGCAGAAGAAGGGCTGTGCTAGTGAATCGATTTACATATACCATCTAAATTCATTTAGTATTAATGAAGTGAACTTTCGGCAATAGCCGACTTCATCGAAGGAGCAGAAGAGGGGAGAGGAAGTTAAGGGAATGTTCTAGATCAGAGATCGAGGTGAGACCGATCCAAAGATCCTAACTCTCAGAGGAGGAAGTGAGTCGAGCGATAGGGAAAGAGCGTAGTAGTAAAGGAAGAGCCCACTTGCGTACTCCAAAGTGATACTAGTTCTTGGCACTGGGAAGATATCCTAAAGGGCTAAAGGCTAAGGAGCTATAGACGGAATTCTACCAGAAGTCTAGGCCCCTTTTTCGTAGTTAGTCTGGTACCAAGAATGGTGGAATAAGTTTCAAGGTAATCTCGTATTATAAAATTTTCTTTGTTATTGTTATTAAAATAGCTTGCATTTCCTGCTTCAAGGCGTTGGGTTGCTTTAGAGAACTATTTTGAATTCGTTAACTGAGGAAGAAAGCATAGGCAATCAAGAAAATCGGGTAGAAAGCTATGAAAAGGGGAAACCATGACGAAGGGTCGTACACATCCGTGATCAGTGAACGGAAGGAAGGAAGGGGGGTGACGGGACCAGACAAGGGCTAGTCTTGCAAAGTATAAAGCAGTTCACAAAAGCCTTTCGCTCGGTCTTTTTAGCCCAGAAGGTATGCCTTAGTAGATGGGTCTAGGATTGCTTACTGAAAATCTAAGGCAAAGCGCCAAGGCAAGAAGGCAGACAACGGATTCTAGGAACATTCCCCACCCTCAGCCCTTAACTCGGAACTAAACCCTTTTTGTTCAAGCTATAATCTATGTTTTGAGTTTTGAAAATATAAGAAGAAGCTGTGGGAATAAGCGGTGTTGGAGGCATTTCCGTTGCTACTGGTTCTTTGACAGGTTCACAGCTCCTACTCGTGGTTCTAAATCGTCCTCTCTCTCATGTCTATCTTTACTAGGGATCATGTCTACTTATTTTTCCTATGGATTCTTCCATTCCAAAGATGGAGGAATACCCAGCTTAGCTAAGGTAATCCTTTATGTTAATAAAATCTCTCTTTCGCTTTCGTAGAAGCGAATGGAAAAATTAGATTAGGGTGTAGGACTAGAAAAGTAATGAGACAAGTCGTAGCAGGGTCTACCTTCTTCTTATTGAGAAAAAAGAGAACTGTTAACATCATCTTACTCTTTCGAAATGCTTTTCATAGCGTATAGAAAGACTCTTTTGGTCCTGCTTTATTTCTTTGAACCTTGTAATAGTTATTCCAATTGTCAGTCTTATTTCACCTTTCTCTACTCTTACCTTCTCATTTTAGGCCTACCTTCTTTCCTCGATGATTTGTTTGGATAGACTTATTCTCCCAAGCTTCCTTCTACGATTCCGAACTCTGAAACGGAGTGAAAGAACCGAATCTCCGAAAGGAGCATTCGACTTCATCAGTGCGGCTAAGCTTTGAACAAGAAAAAGTATACGATACGCGCGAGAAGAAAGAGAGTGAATTAGATAGAGTTACCTACAGACGAAGGATGAGAAGAAATGGGGTAAAAAGCCACCTGGCTAAGAAAGAGAAAAGCAGAAGAACAAGTGAAAACGGCATTCGGGAGATAAGGTAAACTTTCCTTGCTTGGAAGCAGCTACAACAAAGATTGATTATGGACCTTAGATCACTAAAGGATAAGGCAGAATCTATCAAATCAAGAGAAGGCTACACTTGCGTGTTTTCGCGCTTGGTTGATGGAAGAGATGTCATCTAAGTTACAGGTTCCGCTTAAGAAGGCGAATCCATAATGAATGCGGCTGGACACAAAGAAAGGTTGGGAACTTATCTTTCTAATGGGATTGGTGACTCTGTCCCCGCTTCATTGCCTTCACAACCCACCTTTAGCTTCTCACTTATTTCCCGATAGCAGCATAGTAGCTATTTTTAAGTAATCCCTTTCGTCCCGGTACATGGCCTTGGCATGAACTCTATCCTAATCCGAAACAAAAAGAAAAGTGGAAGGTGAGCTAGATCGGCCAGTTTTGACACGACCGAACAAGCCGGCGTCGACTCAACGGCCTATTCTGATGAGATCAAGAAGAAAGCATGTTCCGCACTCACGTAGCTTAGAAGAGGTGCTGGTTCTCTTCCTCCCAATTCGAGGTGAGCTGAAGCTCCATTTTGATTTTGTATAACAAGCCTACTAAGCCTTTCAGATCCCGAAGAATTCCCTACCATGGCCATAGTTTTCACGCTCTTACGAAAAGGTCTTAACTTCAGACTCCACAAACGGACTTTTTGAGTATACTAAGGATTACCGCTCCGTGGGTATGAAAAGGATAAAATTTATGGTACGGTACCATTGAAGAGGGAAATCCTGCCCCTTATCATGCCTCGAATAAGGCAATTCACGAGGAAAGGTCCCACTCATACATTCAGATACATACATAAGAACCGGGGCAAGAACAAGACCTTTGTTTGTATTCTTCCGAGTATGATATTGGAAGGGAATAAGACCGTCTTGAAAGACAGCGAATCTTATAGGCGAGAAAGGCTCCATTTTGATCGGACAATTAGGTCTTCAAGCTGGTTTTTTCTAAAGATTCATCCTCTATCCCTTTTCTAGAAAAATAGATTGTGTTCCTTCATTAATTAGTCTCTCAGTTCTCTTAACTAAACTCTTCTTTCTTTTTCTTATTGATTTTTTCCTATTCCCGCAATGGACTTTTTCCCGGGCTATAGATCGGGCGACTTTCGGCATTCTTTGAGAGATCCTGATCCTGAAAGAGCTTTTCACTTTGAATGAGACTCGTACTTCTTCCAGTCGTCATTCAACCGTGTAAAAACTATGGAAAGGAATAGGCACTTCCGTTTTCCTACTTTGTCCTTTTTCCAAACTGATGCAAGGATTCGGCAGAAGTAGATGGAACCTTGTAGAACTCTTTTTCCAAGTCATTTCCAGCGGGCGTCTTCTAGTTAGAGTCTTCTAGGACCAGAATCAAAATAGCTTTTAGGTATAAGGATCCAGAGATAGAGTACCCATAAGACATCACTTGGCTTTGCTCTATTCTGAGTCTTCACTTCCCATGTTATAAATCTATGCATGGTTGCTTGCCCTCAAGCCTGTATACATCAGGGAGTGCCAAAGTCAAACTCGGGTATAAAAGCAGGTTTCTAATCCCAGTCAGACTCCACTCTCTCCCGAATTCATAAATCCCTCTTCCTTTTTTTCAAAAGCATACTACCAAAAGCTTATCCACTTCATTGACTCTGTCTCATGTAAGCTTCTAGATTCTCGAAATAAAAAGAATACGAAGTAAGAACCCATATATTTACCATTTCTTCCATTTTCATTTTTGAAAGGGTGGGAGTCTAGCTTGCTATAGGCATTGACGGAATGAGGCCTGTGACTTTTTTCCCTAAGTTCTTGACTTGACAAAGCGTCTATCCAACTTGAGATCCCGAAAGTATCCTATTGAGTAGTCAAACAAAGCTTCCTGAATTCCGTGAGCTATTGGACAGTCAGCCCGGTCAACTACTTAGTTTACAAATAAAGAACCTGGAGAATTCGCATTGAAGGAGGGTTTTCCGAAACAGAAAGAAAAAAAGGCTAAGATCGTACATCTCGCTTTGTCAACAGAAAAGGCTAAAGTCCTGTCTTCGGACTTTAGCTCTGCTCTTTTCTTATAGAGTCTTTCCATAAGTCAGAAAAGAGATCTGGACCGAAGGATTTCTCCTTGGCAGCTAGGACAGGCGTCTAGGTAAAAAGGATAGTTTGCAAGAACGGCAAGTGGAAAGAAGATCTTGAGCTTGTATGAGTCCCCCTCTTCTTTTTATCTAGAAAAGTCTTTCGATTTCGAAAGGTTTCGACTCACTAGTCTAGGTTACGGAAGGAAACCATCCTTTCTAAGAAAAAGCCTTCCCACTTGTGATGCACCTTCCCGCCTCCTGACTTTCTTCAAACCTTCATTCTCAAGATGGCCTGTATCTGTCACCCTATGTGTGGTAGAGTTAGATCAGCTAGAGCGACTTCTTGAACATCAGAATTCCTTCTATAACTGATTAGTTAGAAAGACTTCCTTCTCAGATTCACCTCAGTAAAGAGCAGGGGAATAAAGTGGATTTCTCTCAAGGTCGAGAGAATCTTCTTCCTATGTCTTTCAGCACACCTGGTATATCCTTTCTTTGTGATTTATTAATCAGGGCATTTCGATTGATGACTGAGAAGCTGTCCCATGAAAGATGAAAGGTTTTGTAGGTTGCATGTCACTTTCTGCTATAATTAGAATTCTGATCAAACTTTATTTGTTAAATGAGTGGATAGCGTCTTACTTTTGTAATATTCAGTTTAGTGGGGCTTTTCGAACTTACTTCTTGGTTCTCTCGTTCTTTATAGCTTCTGAACTCGGTTACAATATAAGTTTCTATATTTTCTATTTCCTGGGCCTCCTATACTAGAAGATTTCAGAAGTCATTGACAGCTCGTACTATTTCCTATTCCTAAGGAAAGCTGCTATCCAATAGTCCGCCTACGAAACTCTCCTAGCACAAGTGAATTAGAATGGATTATCTATGATGGATTTTGGATTGAGCACTGGGTGATTCAAACATAGCTCTTAGATCCGGATTCCTATATTCTGAAACTAGCCACGGATTATGAGAAAGACTATCCTTACGAGTAGTAGGGACTGACTAAGACTTTTCCACTTGACACGAGTTAGACCATCTTTTGGGATAGAGAGAGAGTCTAACCCTAGTCAAAGGAAAGAGGAAGAAGAAAGAAGTCCACCAAGGTTAAGAAGAAATCGGGAAAGATGCTGTATGGGGCAGCAAGTAGGGTAAGTCGTAGCAAAAGCATGGAACTTCTTTCGGAAAGAACAAAAGGTAGACACTAGGAAATGGGGCATTCCCCCGGGCATACGTAGAATGTTCATGAAAAGGAGCTAGTCAACATTCTCAATAGCAGGTATTGGAGGAAAGCCCATGGGGAAAGGTTAGAACATAGCATCATTCATTATCAATTATCATTAGGTCTAGGCAGATAAGAATGGAAGCAACTAGGAACCAGTATGAAGGTATACTTGTATAGCTTGGGACTAGGAAGAAGTGGAACCGGTAAGGGAGCCTAGCTAGTAGTCCAAGAGTTAGAACTATAAGAATCCTACTGATAGGAATATGTATATTTCCCTAGTGCATGGGATGAGACTCGAAACCTTAGTGCCTCCAACTTGCGGAAAGCCCCAACAAAGCACTAAACCAGCCCATGACGAGAGTTCCAGGGTAGAGACTATAGTTAAGAGATAAAGCGGGAGTAGCACTAAGAAGGCTAGAACTTTATAAGGCTCAAGGAGAAGATAAGTAGAAAACAGAGCTCGTTCGTTCGACTGAACGGTGATTTCGTAAAGACTTCGAAGCCAAGAGTCGGAAAAACGCAATTATAAGGCTAACTAGAATATAAGATTTAGGATAGTTCTAGGGAAGATTTCGAATTCTAAGGACGAGAGAAAGCCATCCAATGAAGTTCTTTTCTCTATTCCGAACCTGGAGCATATGGGAAAAAAGAATGCAGTAGTAGGTCTTACCTAGACCTAGAATCTTGGAGGAACTAAGTCCAAAGTAAGCAGTTAGACCTGTCTTCATTCATTTCACTCCCGATCCGAGATTCCACTTTCTAGATTAACTGAGACCAATGCACCTCATGTTAGATCCTCTATCATAGGTATTCCCTATGGAAAGCCTTCTTTCGATTATTAAAGAAAGCTACTCTAAGGTCTCGTACCTATTGCATCCACGCACTTTTACGAACTATAATAAGTAATAAGTAGAAAAACCTATCAGTCCTCGGTCTTGTCGCCCCAGAGAACCCATTCCCCTCTCAACAGAGTCTAAAGAATTGAAAGTGCTTTCCAGCTTCATTCAAAATGAGAATGCATGGACTAGGTTCAAGAAGAAATGGAAAGACCTCGTCGAAGTCGAATCGCGGACAGAGAGAACCCATAGAGAGTAGAGTAGGCAAGAAGTGGATCTTTCTCGTTGGGAAATGACTGCTTAGCCTAAGGGAATGAGATAAGAGGCCCAGATAATAATGAGGTATGCCATGAAGTCCGGGATTCAATATTTCGTCAAGGAGGAGTTCTCACCCATCTTTCTTTACTGGGAGTAACTCAAGAAAGAAACATAGAGAAGGAATGGATACCTAGAGATAGCACGGCTTAAGAAAGGCCCCTTTCTTCGTCTAACTCCATGAATCAGACAGGGAGGAGCTATGCTTAACATTAGGAAAAGGCTAAAGCAGACTTCTTCGTTTTTGAATACGTCCACGTCGGTCTTGGATACGAGATTCCGGGAAAGAGAGAAAGGGAGATTCTATACTCTTTTTATTATAAACTTTACCATACTATACACTTATTCCTTTCTATCTACCTATCTACTAGGACTAATCTCTGTGTAAGCATTCCTCTATCTTTTTATCGAGACTTATTAATATAATAAGTGGTAAATTACCCTTCCTCTTCCTAAGATTCAGATCTAACTTAGTTATACCAGCCTTTGCTTCAGTATTCTCACATATAGGATAGACTCTACAGCTTTAGTGAGGTAGGGAGGCTATGTTATGTATATTGTGGCATTCGCTATTAACTGGGGCTTACGCTTTCTAACCTTCTTGTTTAAGAAAGCAGAACTTCCCATTGAAGGTGAAGCTTCTAAAGCCTTATATTAGTATTAGCTTTTGAACCTATCTTTTTATCAAACATGTGTACTCCGAGGGCGGCGGTTCAAGGGTCGGTCGAGTGATTTCATACCTCGTACGATGTTAAGCTTCTAGGCCTCTCCTTCCAGTCGAGTGGCTACGCTCCTCGTACGATGTTAGCTTCTAGGCCTCTCCTTCCAGTCGAGTGGCTACGCTCCTCTCACGTTGTTCGCTTCGCTCCTTTACTTTTAAATTGAGTTGACTATCTTATTAGCCCCGGTCCGTGTCAGTTGATTCTTATCCAATTCCTTCTGCCCAGAACGATTATTAAACGAATGTTGAGAAAGTCCACACCTAACCGCAGACTAACGGTTGACCTACCCAAGTCCTATCTTTACTTAACAGTCACAGTGGAAAAACCTCTATCCGCGCGGGTATGGAATGTAGAATGGTTCGGTTACAAAGACCCGTGGAACTGGAAAGGGAATTTTCACTTCGAAAAGTAAATTCCGGTTGAGCTACCTGCGGCACCCTTTACTATCGAGCTACCAACTTCCCTATCGTTTTCACTCCTTCCTTACAGTCTTCATTCCCGTTGGTTATGATCAAGGTTGATCTTTCTTTGGTTCGATCGAGTCACTGCCTTCCTTCACTTTTCAATAGAATGACCGTCACGCCATTACTTGATTCAAGTACCCTTGCTTCACGCCATTTCTCCGTAACCGGATTCTTACTCAAGAGCTAGCTCTATTCGTTGATGTCAAGAAGGAAGCCACTTTCTTAGCTCCACAGAGGCATGAGGATCCCCTTACGATAACATACTTTGGCACTGGGGCATGAAGACTGAAGCTCCCATTATGTCGGGTCTTACTGACTCTAATTGAACTCTTCCGCGATGGTCGTCAGCCTTTACGGGCGGCTATCCGTCTTCAACCATCATTACTGTGCTGCTAAGGTATAAGGGTCAATCACCTGAATCAAGGCCTGAGAGTGAGCCCTAAGATTGATGATGCTCCTATGGATAAAGGCCTGTAAGCGATCTGCTTAGCTTCGATCTCTTCCTCTCCTAACGCTTCAAATCCCAACATTATACGCATTGTTCCATCTCTCTTCTTTCCAAGAAGTAGGTCTCACTGTTTAGCGAGTGGAGACACTCGGATTATGCTGGTGCCTTGGGAATGCTGACTTGAGTATGCTAGCTAGGATTGGAAGCTAATTCAACTAGGACCTCTTGTCTTTCTTTTCCTTAAGGATTCAATTTCTTAACGCGATTCAGTAAGTTGATCAAAGTAAACGAATAATGGAGTGACTAAGCCCTCCCAGTCTTGATACAAATGACAAATGGGGTTTCAGACTTAAAGAAAGCACTGTGGGGAAGGGAAGTGAACTAAAAGAAACGGTAGTCGTGGACTGGTATCGCAGTACTGCCTTGCCTACTTTTGGTACTTCTTATTGTGATCTCTCACTCAATTTCTCTATAAGTTTCTTTTTATTCTATTAATATAAAAAAAACATGGAAATGTTGAGTATAAGAGGAGTGTTGGCAGAGGAGGACCTAGGTCTCTAATCCGCACCTATTCTACTGAGACGGAGATCCTCCACATCGCTTCCCAAGGCTGCATTGCGGGCTCCTACCTCCACCCCCGGTCCAGGATCAGATGGCTCTCCAGTCTCGCTATCCTATGGTTTGTGGTTTGATGCCAAAGTCTTAACTCCTTCCTTACCTAAACTTCCGTGCCCTAGTTTATTGGCTCTTAGGTCTGTCCCTATAGCGTCAGTAAAGCCAGTAGTTCTCTTTTAAACGATTTGAGATTCCGTAAGTAACTCAGCGCTTCCAAAATCAGAGTCACGCTCTTTAAACGCCCTAAGAAAGAGGCGCCCCTTATCGACTACTAGATTTTCTTTTTTTTTGGTATGCCGCGGAGCGAGCAGAGCGAATGAACATCAATCCAACATGGAAACTTTCAATTTTGAGACAACGACTCTCTTTTTTATACTTTTTTCTTTATCATTCGGAAGGCTCAGTCCCACACCCTGACTTCAATGATGGGAACAATAAAGAAGCAAAAGAAGATGCGGAAAGCCCTCTGTCCGGCCAAGGGACTTCTCTAAGCGCAAGGCTCCTGTCTTCTCCCTTAGAGAGCGCATCGATTTACTTCGTTCCCCAAATCTCATTTCTGGCTGTCACCCCCCACCGCGTGTACGGATTAGCCACCGCCCCCCATTAGTGGGCTAAATAATTGTTTAGCCAATGATGGATTTCACACCTGGCGAATCTTTCACTCTACCTCCTCTTATTAAGACCATAGAATGTTCCTGCAAATATATCAAAAGAAACAGAAAGTTCGAATTCACAGCTAATAACATTCATTCAAGTCCCCGACCGCCCCATCTTTTCATTTCCTCATCGATCTTTTTCTGGAACTCCATGAGAGTGGGGATACGGTCCTTTTCGTCTAACTCGTCTACGTCGGAAAGAAACTTCACCTAAAGACGATTTTTTCCAGTTTCAGTTTATCCTCTACTCCCGCCTTTCGAGCCTATTCGTTTATCAACGATACGTATCTGAGTCTTGACGTCTTCTCTTTTCGCTCTATACAAGAAGGTGCCAAGCCTGATTGCAGCACTGGTAAGGGAAGGAACTAGCTTGACTATCATAGACTAAGCGGACCATTTGCTGCTTTCGAAGTTACTTGCCTTTCTTTCTTACTAAACTGACGTACCAGCCTGCCCATGGCATGGCTTAACACGTCATTAGTCTTATGTTCGGATAGGACTAGACAGTGATGTGATGGCTCACTGCCGAGCCTGGATTGAGGTACAACCCACAAAGGAGAAAATCCTTAGTAAAAGATACCATGTCTTCCATAAATTCCTCCTCTCTATAGCCTTAGGGATATTAAGGAAGTCAAATCTAGTCTTATCGTTTATCTCCTCAGAGTGAAGTGCCGTACGCTTTAGGTGCTAAAACGTCTCGTCTATAGATCATAAAATAAGCATCTTCCATAACTTCACATAGGTTTGACCGATGCTCTCAATAACTCAATAAATAGAAAGCGAAACAAGATGAAGCCCCATTGTGGATCGAAGACTTACTTATTTGGGCTTGGATAAAGAGAATTGGAAGGAACAGTCACAGTCTACTATCGCGCCATCTTCCTAAGACTATCTTTTAAGTATTAGCCAGCTGCAGTTCCCGCTTATGAATTTATCACCTAGCTCTAGGAACAGCGAACTTTTACTTTTATTTGATATTTTCAAGTGAAGGGGGTGAAAGAGGGGATTCTTCTTTCTGAATAAATAATAAGGATTTTCTCATACGATTGAGCCGCTAGAGGAATCGGCATCGCTACTAAATAAATCCTTTCGGTTTCATTTATGCTATGCCCCGCCCCTGACCTGCTGGGTTGGCTGAACCTGAATTAGAGTATTGATTGTAGCTTTGAAGTACGTGTAGGAGGACCACTGAACGAGTGGAATAAACGAAATGAGTGAACAAGCTATAGTTCTATAGACTAGAAGACTCAGATACGTATAGTCAATCTAGGTTATTGACTAGTAGTTGATAAACGAATACTCTTCGAGGGGATGAGTGAATACCTGGAAGATAAAGTTCTCTTATTCCCGGGATCAGGGCATCAACTGCAACATTTAGAAGTTCATACCTGAAAGCAGTAGCAAAGGGCTTTAGCCTTCACGGTCAAAGCATTGATTCTAAGCCTTTCCTCGATCGGCAGCTTCAAATAAAAGGTCACGAGAAAGTCAGTAGTCGACTGGGGATTTCCTTATAGAAGGAAGATATTCAATTCCCGATAAGAACATTTCTCTAGCCATAGATTTAGATATCCTAGCATATTTCTTCACGTTCACCAGACTAGCTTCGTGCCCTGTAACCTCTCGCTTAACTGACTACGATATGAATTCTTTCGTCCTGACTCTATCACTTAGCCTTAGTGGGCCTAGCTGGCACTTTATGCTAATCAAACTAGAAGTGAAAGTCAAGTTCTTTGAGTTGAAAAATGAAAATAGACGATGACTGGACACAACGGAACTCTTCCTCTATGGGTCACAGACTCAATTCAATTTCTTTAAGGGAGGGCCGAGTCTTTTCCCATACAAGTAGAATTCAAAATGTTAGGTACAGACTCAAAAATTCCAGTAGAAATATAGAAATAACAGATCTAAGTCTTAGGCTGGAGACATGACTAGAACCTAGATACGTATTCGTTTATCAACGATACTCCTCTTTTAAGAGATACGTATTCGTTTATCAACTCATTTCCTGTACATAGAATCAATTCCATTCTGTAAAGTAGTCTGGGGCTCCTATCCACTCCCCTTTTTCGCCCCAGTAATACGAATAGGCTTAAGCAAATCCATCCCTTTTATCCATTTCTCCAGGAAGGAAAAAGCAGGAAAAGAAAAGGGGCAGAATAGGACTAGGATCGCTCTCCCTCCACCCGAAAAAGCCTTTTCTTTTCTCCGGCGTAAAACTATTTTGGTGCGTCCGTTGGAACCGGATTCATCGAGTGTGTTTGAGGATTTGGATTGAGGTAGAAGGCATGTGACCTCAGGACATGGTGCTTCGAGAATACTGAATACGTTGACCCAAGCTATTGAAAATCGCAGGTACTGAGAATATGTATGTAGTAAAGAAGGGCTAATCCATGGCATGCGCCTAATCTACTCTATAGATTCTACCTTGTTTAACTTGTTTAAGCTGTCCAATTCAATGTCTTATTTGCCTGGCTGGGCATAGTCAGATCGTAGAATAGAAGTATTTGCTGCTAAGAGCGGATTCTATACCATTCAATAGCACTGGATTGGGATTCATTCTCCCTCCTTCGCTCCGAGGGTTAGCAAGAAAACTCCATAGCGTCTAACGCTCAACGGCTTTCGCGCTAGCTCAGGGAGTTGCTTGTTAGGTCTTGTCTTCTTTCGCGCAATTGCTAAAGCTTTTGAGTCGATACTTTTTCTTTTTGAGGAGGCTTGCGTCATGCTTTTTTTCTTGAACAGCACCGGTGCCCTACTGATCCTCTTTGGCTGGCCCACCGCCCCTTTGCCTTATTCCGCATTCCCATACGGATTTGGATGCATATTGAATCTGGTATTTCTTAATAATTTGTATTAGCTTCTGCAACTCCCACAAGCGGGAATACATTTCTTCATTTCTTAATAATAAATAAATAAAGAGCCAAGCAGATCAGAATTCCTTCTCCATTCGCATCTATGTCTATAAAGAAGAGGAAGCGCCTTGACTCGTCAACCACCGACCGCCGACCATGTGCCGAGAGCTCCTCCCCCGAACCCCCTCTGTTCTCCTTCGTCTTGTGCGCCAGCTACGTCCTCTACTTTGAATTTTTATATTTCCTTTCTACGCCCAAAAGAATGGAATGGCTTTTCTCGTGTGTGAAAAGACCAAAGAAGAAGGCTCTCGCGTGTTAGAAATTTTTTTGCTTGTGCGTGCCAATTTTCTATTCTAATAAAGGTCTCTCGCTAGTGCTGACGTGATGCGGCACAAACAAAGTAGTCATAGGGAAACCCGTGGCTGGATTGAATCCTTCGAGATGGAGAGGATAGTTTTGACTGCGAGGGAGAAAAAGGTCCGGTGGCATCGTATATAAAATTACGACTTCATTTAGAAGCGATCTGTTCATCCAAGACGAAATTGAATAAGAGAAGAAAGCAATTCTTATGCCCAAAACTCCCATGCTTTCCGGATCATTGGTTAACAACCAACCGGCAATTTCCGTCTTCCTGAATTGGGAGAGTCTTTCTTCATTTTTCGAGAGAGCAGAGCAGTCAAAGAATGAACCAAATGATTGTTCGAGAATGGCTATTCTTCCCAATTGCTCCTTGTGATGCAGCGGAACCATGGCAATTAGGATTTCAAGACGCAGCAACACCTATGATGCAAGGAATAATAGACTTACATCATGATATCTTTTTCTTCCTCATTCTGATTTTGGTTTTCGTATCATGGATCTTGGTTCGCGCTTTATGGCATTTCCACTATAAAAAAAATCCAATCCCGCAAAGGATTGTTCATGGAACTACTATCGAGATTATTCGGACCATATTTCCGTCTATCATCCTGATGTTCATTGCTATACCATCATTTGCTCTGTTATACTCAATGGACGAGGTAGTAGTAGATCCAGCCATTACTATCAAAGCTATTGGACATCAATGGTATCGGAGTGCGCCTCTTCACGAAGGTGATTTAAGTGCAACGAAATGCCTTATCAAATAATATAGTTCGCAAAGCATCTGGCTTACTGGTAATCTCCCATTCCCGTCGTCGAGAGACTTTTATAACTATAGCATGCCAGAAACGGGGAGTTGATTGAGGTGGTTAGACCTATACCCTGAAATGCTTTCAGCATAGGAGCCTATGGTTCCATTCTTGTTGTTGCTGGAGGTACACATCCCTCTTCTCGGTGTAGAGCGATATACGAGAAATAGATGCTCAGCCTGCAATGTCCGATAACGGCGCTGAAGTAGTGAATCTAGCGGCACCATAGCAATGGCATACAACTTTGGACCTAACGGCCGGCCCAGTAACCTTTCGGAATGGGGGATCCCCGCTGGCAACAACCACGGTAGTAGTTTCGGAACTACTGGGCCTAATGAGGACAATAACCTTATTGCCTGCTCCTCTTTCTTCGCTTCGGGGACGGAGGTCCTACGGTAGGTAAGAGCAGGCACAAGCAACTTGACCGAAGAGGACCAGCGCTTCTACTCTGGAACCGAAGAGCCGCTCGCAGCGAGAAGCAAGGGATGTCGTGAACGGTGGGAGGTCACAGAGAATTGACCTCTTCATAGAGTGATCCTATGATCGATACAGGATATATACTATCTCTCTTTTTTTTTATAGAAAAAAAAGAAGGGTGACTCAACTTCTCAGCGTCAGTTGGGGATGGGACCTGTTGGCATAATGCACGCTGGAACGCGGGAATGATCGGTCTCATGAACGACTACTAAAAACCAACTTTGTTTTTGTTTTGTTCACGATATCCGGTCAGGTCTATGGATGGATCCTTTTAGATCTACGAGCTTTATGCCCCGGCCGTTCACATGAGCATAGAAAATCTATACTCGAGCGTTCAACTGGGCCCCTGACAGGATAGGTGAGGAATCACTCTGGATCTTCTTTCTTAGAGCCCACAACTTCGCCGAGCCGACTAGCATCCTTTGGAACTGCGCATTTCTCGAACAAAGAAGACGACTATAAGTGCGAATTCGCTTTTCGTGGTGAACTGGTCGTCCCATACCTTCTGCCTGTCCTATGTGTGTGGAACCAGGTCTTTTTCGGTTACAGCCTCCCCCTCGAATACATAGGGTAGGTAGGGCTGGGTAAGAAAGGGTCCCCTGTTGCCAATAAACTTTTCCCGGCCTTCGATTCCTCTTACTCATAAAGTAAAGGGTCTTACAGTCGGGAGAACTACCTAAAACTAAAGAAAAATAGTGCTCTTTCGTCAAGTAGGCGTGGAGAGCTTTTTGCGGGGAAACTTGCAAGTACAGTTTGGGGGGAGGCGGGCGTCGACCCAACCTTATGAGTATTCGGACTATAACAGTTCCGATGAACAGTCACTCACTTTTGACAGTTATACGATTCCAGAAGATGATCCAGAATTGGGTCAATCACGTTTATTAGAAGTGGACAATAGAGTGGTTGTACCAGCAAAAACTCATATACGTATTATTGTAACATCTGCTGATGTACTTCATAGTTGGGCTGTACCTTCCTCAGGTGTCAAATGTGATGCTGTACCTGGTCGTTTAAATCAGACCTCTATTTTGGTACTTAGAGAAGGAGTTTACTATGGTCAGTGCAGTGAGATTTGTGGAACTAATCATGCTTTTATGCGTGCGCCCGAAAACATAGGCCGACTGCTGAGCCCACTCTGGCTCAGCCGCACCACCCGGGGTGCGAGCCACCCGAAAAGCAAGCTTTTACAGCTATAGGCTGGAGCAGTAGGGAGCCGAGGAGCAAGGCAGTAGATAAGTGCGAAAAAGGGGCCAGGCTCCCGGTGAAGCAGAGAAGACGGTTAGGATAACGAACTTGAAACGCGGAGCCCGAGCGGCCGGCGAGCGAGTGGTTAGTGGCCAATAGCGCCCTAGTTGACGGCATTCCTCTCTGCGGCTGGCACTTGAGAAACCACGGGGCACTCCATACAGAGCAAGCAAGTCAAAGTTAGGGATGAGACGCCCGCGCAAGGACCTCCATTCTCATTAGGAGATCGAACCAAGGACCTATGGAAGTCGGGGCTACCCCGTCCCCATGGACAACGCAACAGTGTCCTGAGGGAGGAGTTTAGAGGCCTTATAGTAGCACGGACTTCTTTTTCTTTGACGATCGTGCGAAGGGGGCCAGTCCAAGATCGTACTGTTCCTCTACAAAGACAACAGACGCTCTCAACGGCTAGGCGCCACTCTCTTTCTGAGTTATTCCAGCTTCTTCATGATTTCGTGCCGTGGTGAACAAAGAAAACAAAAAAGAGGGCCGTTTCCGCGGACCTGCAACGGCTTCAGCCGCCTCTTCTTCTTCCTATAGCCGTCTGTTACGAGTCCGGAAAGCCTGGAATCCTCAATAGTTGGGATCTCTCAAAATAAAAAAGGGCGGGGAGGGCTTCCGCAAGAGCCTCCCCCCTCTTCCTTCCCGGTCAAGATAGATGGAAAGGAGCCCTATCAAGTAAAGGCCATAACCAGCCTTCTTATTTATGTACGTACACTTTTGTTTCACAGGGTGGGGCCTACTTCCTTCAGCTGGTTTTCTTCCAGAACAAAGTCGCGGTTGGAGCTATGAAGCTTTTCTTATTATAAAAGGGGAAAGGTTTGGCACAAAGCTGCTCGCTTTCTCGCTTCCGAGAGGCGAAGGGAGCCTGACTTACGGGTTCCAAGCCTGGCGTGAAGCGAAGGGATTGGATTTCACCTATGATCTCAGATCAGTGGGCAACCATAGTTTACTTTTTTCGTGGTGTTGTTGACGTTGTTGAAAGCGAATTTTGTTGTAGGCCTCGCTTTTCGGAGCTGCTCCCAGCTCACACTATGGTGGAGGAGGTGCCGTGAAGATTGCGGAGTGTGAGCAGTACGAGCTGAAAGGCTCCCATACTGTTTGGAGGGCAGGAGGCATAGATGCCAAACAAATCTGACCCCTATCTATCGTCGTAGAAGCTGTTTCTAGGAAAGATTATGGTTCTCGGGTATCTAATCAATTAATCCCCCAAACCTCCGAAGCTTAAGCGGAAATGAAGCTAAAGGTGAGGAAAAAGAAGAGAAGCCAAACAGAAGGCTTCGCTCGCTCGCTGCTCTAACTATAGTTTAGTAGACAGCAAGTAGAGTGCATAAGCCCCTAACGAGATAGAGGCGAGTACTACACGAGCTCGTAAGTAAAGTACGGAACGAGCCTTGTCTACTTTTAGACCTCGTCTTGCTTGCTTCTGGCGAAGCTTCCTGCACGTCAGAATAGGCATTCTGGTATGGTAGGAAGACTACTTTGACGGCCGACCACCACATAGGAGCGATAGCGAAGCCAAGCCGTATAAAGGCGAGCAGCCCTTATAGCAATAGAAAACTATATACTTATAGCCCTCTTTTTCCCCCGCTCACAGTAGTTCGTCGATCTGATGAGAGGAGACAAGCCATTTATGATTCCAGCCCAGAAGACGTCTATTAGAAGTAAAAAGAATGTCATATATTTCAGGAGCTAGATTAGTTGACGAGAAACAAGTAAAAATAGCCTCAACAAAAATCTCAGGAATTGGACCTAAAAAAGCCATTCAGCTTTGTTATCGATTAGGTATCAGTGAGAACATTAAGATAAAAGAGTTAACTAAATATCAGATCGACCAAATTGAACAAATGATAGGTCAAGATCATGTTGTTCATTGGGAATTGAAGAGGGGAGAACGAGCAGACATCGAACGATTAATTTCTATTTCTTGTTATCGTGGAATTCGTCATCAAGATGGATTGCCCTTACGCGGTCAACGAAGTCATACTAATGCAAGGACTTGTCGTAAGCTAATTCGGAAATGAAAGAAGTCTACTGGAAGCCCTTGGTACTTGTCTGATCAATCACACTGATAGCTTCAATAGTTCACTGAGATTTTTCTTTCGTTTTTTTTGGTATTTCACCGGTTACTAATCGTTTATACGTATAGTAGGCTTCCTTCGCCCGCCTATCGTATCGGCTCGGCTTTGTCCGCAAAGCTACTGCTTTCGCCTCTGACGGCATGAGCGGTAGCTCATGAAAGGTATATTCATTTTTTTAGTGGTCGCCCTTCGCAAAGCTTCGCCAGAAGCGACTAGTCGCTTCCCGAATGTCTCTTTACTTTAGTATATATAGTGACGTCTTTCCAATGCCTCCTTCCTCGCCGCCAACGTACGCTATGTTGAGAGTAAGCAAGCTACCTTGCTTGCATTCGTTAAACGGTAGCTTCCGCGCCCTTCCTGCCTGCTGAAATTGATGTGAATGATCGTGACAGCTCCTCAAATCCTATTCAGTCTGATTAGATATGTCACTGAAACAAAGTGATTCCGTTCTGGCTTTGTTTTCTTTTCGGATTTCGAGGAGGAGCCGGGCGACGAAGCCGTCATAAAGATGTTTCCGATGCGACTCTCCCGGCGAGAACAACTTTCTCTATTGTTCTTTTTTTTTTCGGGTTTGGTCAGGAGGGACAAAAGAGAGATGCTTTCTTTCTATCAGTCAAAAGCGGATACCGTCCCCCATGCTCTTACGGTCCGCTTACCGAGGAATAGAAAGGTAGGACCTGGGGCCAGAGCAAGTTGGGTTGGGGTATAGAGCCGTAAGCGCGGTGGGGGTGACAGAGGACGTGCTCGTACGGTTCATAGAAGGATATGATCAACTCGTTGATTTTTGGTTTCACTCCGAGGGCGGCGGTTCAAGGGTCGGTCGAGTGGCCTTCGCTCCTCTCCTTATCAGAAGAGTGGCTTTCGCTCCTCTATATTCGAAATATGCCTTTCTAGGAGCATTACGATCTGCAGCTCAAATGGTCCCTTATGAAGTATCTATTGGTCTTATTCTTATTGTGCGCCTTGTGAGCGCGTTTTGAGGAGCGAAGGCAATCGCTCGGATGTTCCCCTAACCCAACCCGGGAACGGACCGGAGGGAACCGCAGCATGGAGAATGTCCGCGTCTCGTCGCAAGGCTCATTTTTCGTTTTGGGTCATAGGGCGGGCTTCGAGCGGGCAGCTTTATCTGATCAAAGGCCGGGGCACAAGGGTCCTGGTACTATCCAGGTGCGAAGAACCCCGGAGGTGACTGCAATGAGCAGAAATCTCACTCACCGGCCTAAACGACGAGCAAACACTCGAACGTGAGAGCAAGGGATCACCCAACGAATGGACGAGCTCCAAGGAGGGAGGCAAGAACCATGCTTTCAGAAAAGTGGCGATTCTTATCTAAATTGCGAGAATAACTGACTAAGCCGTGCGTGCCATAAGAGGTCATTCTCCAAACGGGACAGGGCCAAGCCTGACGGTTGTTTAAGTAGGTTGGGTGACAGATCGGCCATAGGAGTACTCCGGGAAAAACCAGGGCAACAAATGTAGAGCATACGACGATGCCGCCCGTTTTCATTTCGTGGAAGTCCCCGGCAGAGGAAAGGGCTGTAGGTGATAGCGCATTCTGCTTCTTATCGTTAGAGGGGCGCTGAAATCGTTCCTATTGCATCGTGCGTGGCAGCTGGTATATCAGAAGAAAGGCGGGCCGCTTGAACGGGACACCTATTCTCAACATAGGCGGAAAAGCTAAAACGGAAAGGGGCCGAGCTGACTGATGAGTGATTAGCCTTTACCTCACTCTCATGTGGAGCTAACATGGCTGGCTACATACAAGTATAGCCAAAGAAAGATGAAACAGGACGGACGGTCAGAGGCCGCAGCGGGACTACCATAGGAAAGCCCGCCCCCGCTAGCTAACATAGAAAGATATTCCCGGATAGCATCCGTCTCTATGTGAATCTCTTCTCGACCAGCCGAACAAGCAACTCCCTGAGCTTTCGCGAAAGCCTAAAGCGTTAGACGCGCATCCGTTTTCTTTAAGGGATGGGAATGGCTCAGCCCACATGCATCATTTGATGAAAGCACTCCTGTCGCCTCCGATGATTGCTTTGTCAACCACGCCCCTCAAAACAATGCTCTTCACGCGACGAGACGCGCCTTGGGTTGGGGTTGGGACAACACAGCAATGAGTAGTTCGCTGACGGTGGGGTTGGGTCGAGAGCAGGATGCCGGCCTGGGGCCAACCTATACTTTCCTGGGCCCCAACATCGTCATAAGGCGCTGAAAGCGAAAAGGAAGCAGCCCAGCCTCTTCAAGGGAGTTTTGTTTGGTAGGCGCTGCCTACTCACTCGGACAATGCTCTGAACACGAAAGTGTGCAGTTCCGCCCTCTTATCCCATGCTGAGGCACAGGCAGCGTCTCGGAAAGCACGGACGAGCCACATGCAGGGAAACTTGCACGTGTGGTTCTGGCCGGGGATCCCGGTATACTGTACTAATATGTGTAGGTCCTCGTAATTCGAGTGAGATTGTCATGGCGCAAAAGCAGATATGGTCCGGTATTCCCTTGTTCCCTGTATTGGTTATGTTCTTTATTTCTTGTTTAGCAGAAACTAATCGAGCTCCGTTTGATCTCCCAGAAGCGGAAGCTGAATTAGTTGCAGGCTATAATGTAGAATATGCGCGGGATGCGATCCTTAATAGTTCACTGTTGGCGGAAGCCAATGTCCCGGGGTCCCGGGGACTCATTCTGACTGAAACAGGGGGTGGGTCTTTACCAACTTCAAAATATTCGATTTGTTGAAAGCCAAAAAACGTGAGCGCAACGCGCGAACCTTCGAGAAAGGGCCCGTTAGCTTTTATAGATAGGCTCGAAGCTATTTGACTTTGATTGCAGGGTATCGTCAGATACTGAAAACATAAAATGACTTTGGCTTTTGAAGCGTAAAGTCACGCTTTTCATTTTGTTATGAGTAGGTGCTTGCTGGGGCAGGGCACTCTTCATTCTTCATTCGAAACTAATGAATGTCGGGTCGAGGGTTTCTGCCTTGTTATCAAAAAGGTAGTTTGGTAAAACTCCCCCCCTTAAACGAGCACGGGGCTTAGTCAAGTAGAACCGGGTTGCGCTGCCTGATGCTCCGATCGAAAACAAATCAGTGGGGCCATGCCGGTACGACTGAATATGCGTTAGAAAGGTCAATCCCTCCCCTACGACACCAAAAAAACCGGGCCGAATAAGAGCCCGCCCGCTTCCATAGAACAATATCGTGGCAACGTAGACTTAAGTGGTCATATTGGATCCTTGGGAACCATCACTTCTACGGCCGGCCTATATTGAAACTTGTTTGCCGTGTCGTCCAGCGGAGCTTAGAAGAAGGTGACTCGCGCAGCCAGCTGACTCCTTTTCAATAGAAAAGAATAACCAAACCAACCCAGCTGGCTGGTCAATCTCAGAGATCTTATCGGCCGGCAAACCGGAGACGGACGACCACGGTCCCTACCTTACCAGCACCGAAGGTGTACTAATCAATGAACTTTCGAAACCTACTTTTTCTTTTCTGACAAAAGAAACCAAGCTTAAGCGGTCACGACAACATCCAAAGGTAACCTTTTGATTCTTAAGTAGGCGGACAAGGAAGAGCACGTAAGAATGCCGACCACTACATAAGCCAAACGTGGCTGAGAGAACGCGAGCAGCACAAAGTATAAGTTGGGCAGAGCTTGAAGAAGCGAGCCCCTATCAGAGAAAGCCATTGCGCGCTAGCCTAGCTAGCTAACGTTTTTCAGCTGGCAAAAGTTATGTTAGTTGTAGCGCGCTTTCCCTCCTTCTCTCACTTCGGAAAGAGCAGTATTTTCTTATGATGACCTGGTCGAGAGAGTACGATACATTGGTGTAAAAGATTGAGCGGGATCTGTGAGGTTGGTTATAGTAAGGCCCGGCCGTCAAGCTAAAGCTTGCCTCTATCATTAGTGAGGGCAGTCTCCGTTTCTGGATGGAGGGTATAGCACTAATCTTCGGCCCGGGTTTTCTGTTGAGGGTAACGAAAAGCGAAGCTCGTCACTGGTAGGTGGTAGGTATATATTTTATTTTCTGCTTAAGGTTGGAAGTTTTGAGGAAAGAGAGAACAACCTATTCTTTCAAAGATCAGAATAGTCTCTTTTTCCTGGTCCTATCGAAGCAGTCTTCCTTTCTTATAGAAAGGCACTTTCACATCTTCTTAATTAACCCGAAATGGCTGAGTAAAGGATGGACATACGAAGAGCCCTTCGCGAGAGCTTCCTTTGCCTTTGATTGATAGAAGAATTCGGTGAGCGTCCTTCAATGCTTACTTTGTTAGTTGTTTAGCCTCCTTCATAGATGTGGAAGGGTGGCAGGATTCTTTTCTCATAGACCGTAATCGTAATAGATTCCCCTTCTGGTAAAGACAGAGAAGTCGCGAGACTGGCGTTGGCGTCTGCCTTTATGTTCTGCCCCAAGGGGACATGTTCAATGTTGAAATATGCGAAGGTGTGTGCTAATTCGCTCGCTGCTGTATGGGCGGGTAAGAGATGCGGTTTTCTAACTTCATAGACGCCGTTCCTTTGGTTAATTACCAAGTTTGAGTTACCTCGAACTTCCGGTTGATGTACTTTGATGTCACGAGCTAGTTTCATTTCCATAACATAATAAGGGCCGTGTCTGACACGTTGTTGGAACATGACTCCGAAAAGCCGTGGAAGCGGATTTCAATCTTACTACAAAGGGGGAAGAATTTTCTCTTATCGAGCAGATGAAAAAGGAAGCGGGAGCTCAAAAAGAAGATTGCCCCGCGACCAAGTCTGCCTTTAATGAGATTAAAGACTTCCAAACTAACGATTGTTCCAATCGAGGAGGGGAGAAGACAGGAATACTCAACGGGGATAAGGGCCCGGGTAGAGGATCTGTGAGGTTGGTTTTTTTACGATATGGCTCGCTTTTGGGAAGTAGACCTGGGCAGCAAGCTATCTGTTCCCGTAAAGCAAAAGTAGCTCGAGCCAAAGGCGACAGCGAGGCCCCGGGGGGAGGGGGAAAGTGGGTTTAGAGGGCATTAGGAATCTTGCCTTACAGAAGGTGAATGAGGGCACGTAACGATGCGTCGGGAAGGCTGACAGGATCATCTTCCCTTTCAACAAGAAGGAGAAAGTTAACAGGGGGGACCTTCAGTTCACTTTCTCCTTCTTGTTGAAAGGGAAGAGCAGACCAAAACCCTCTCTCTTCGCTATAGCGGGCAGTGTGAATCAATAGCTCTTTCAGACAGTGGAGAAAGACCTTTCAATCTGTGGTTACCGATCAAGCCTCTCTATCCTATCCGAGATAGCTAGTCGTCACCTTCAGTCGCAGCAGTGGCCCTTTCATTGCACTCCCTTGGTCTTTCTTTTGAAAGAATTAGCCCATGGGTCAGCAGCGATATGGTTTTCTTCCCTCTTTGACCATGGGTAGCTGGCTTGATGATTGATCTCGGTGAGTTCCACCCGTCTATCGTTGGATGGATCCCTTTTGCCCTCTTTTTGAAGCAAGTCCTCTACCAGTAGGGTTGTATTCTTCATTTCTAGCAGCTCTCAAAAGGCTTCAAAAATGGATTGAGTCCTAAGCCGATCCCGACAGACTAGCCGGACAATGGAGATAGGTGTGGATACGCATCTTTGAATTCATTAGCTCGCACAAGATCTACCTCCTAACCACAGAACCTCAGAGTTCTATCAACCAACAGCCTCATAGAGAAAGGAGTGCCCATTTGTCTGATCTACAGTGGCAGCATCCGCTTGTTGAGATTGAAGCTTGGCCGATGGGAGTAGGAAGAGTGTTGCAGATCAACGATTTTGGTGAGAAGGAAGCGTTATTCTCATTCATGGATGGACTCAAGCCTTGGGCCAAACTCGAACTTCATAGACGTGGAGTCTTCACCATCACTGAAGCAATGAGGGATGCCAATCAGCCGGGGATTTGAGGAAGTTTGACAACCCACAATCTTCTTCAAAGAACAAAGAGAAAGGGGAATTCTCTAAGGATAAGGAGCATCACAATGATGAACGAGGTAAGAGTAGCGGAAATGGCAATCAGAAAGCCAACTTCACCGCTAGGAATGAGAAAGCACCAAGCTCGTATTTTATTTGTGGAGGATCTCATTGGGCCCGAGAATGTCCACAAAGGGCCAAGTTGATGGCCATCGCTGTTTTTTCCACGTCAAGGAATGGAATGATAGACCGGCTTACACCACGTTGAGCTATTCCACCAAGATCAAATGAGGGCCGACTAGGGGAACTTAGCCAAAGGATTACAATTCACTTTTTCAAGGTACCTTACAACGCCGGTTAGTTAAGAACTATTAACGGAGAGTTGGAATGCATCGACAGCTTTTCCTGCGCTTACTCCAATAGACAAAGAAAGGATGGCATATTTATGGAACCGGGATCAAGCGTCACCCTGTGGATCGTAAAAAAGGTCCTTTTCCTGCTTGCGGAAAGCCCTTTTCGACAATCTGCTTCATGAATGTGAGGGATTAATAATCAAACCTGATGTACTCTTTCAGCAGATCATAAGCGAGCCTGCTAGCCTTGCAATCATTCATCAACTTCAAGGCGAGTTCGAAAGCTTGACAATTTACTTTTTTTGAGAGCCCTTCTTGGACTGAGCTCTTCCATAAAAGCAGAGTAGACAAGATGTCGTCTAGTCTAGACGGAGCAAAGAGGAGCCAAGCGGGGGAGCCGGGCTCAACTACTTAACTAGTACGGAGCAATGTCCCTATGCTATCTTCCTCTTTCGAGGCAAGTCTGCTATCTTCGTCTCCTTCTTTGCCTTTACTTAGTCTTTTCTTTCCTTGATCGTCCTTGGTCCTTCTTTCTCTTCTTGCTCTTCATGGTCGATTGCTGCTGTCGACTACCTATGCCTGCCCGCTGATTGCTCGACTATCTTTTTGCGCTCTGTCGAATTCCTATGAAAGAGGCTCACTTGGAAGGAGCGATAGAAGAGATAGCCTCATTCAACAGGAAAGCTTTGTGCTTTTTCTAGCTTTGGCAGGGTTTCTTCCTTTATTGAGTTAGCTTGGGTATATGGAATAGAGTCTTTCCTTATAGCTAGTCTTCTGACTTGCTCTGGAATACGGATTTTGCATGCCTAGCTTTATGGGAAAGATCATATGACGAGTAGATACCGAATCTCATTCCTTATCAATTGTTTGGTTCATTCCAGTCTTTAGTAAGTCAAGGCATTCGGGAAGCAGGAGATCGATCCGCTCTTTCCATCTCTCTTGCCGGCTTAGCCGAACTAGAAGAACTCGAGTCATTCGCTTCCTTAAGCCATGTCCATACTAACTAAATCGGATGGTGACTAGATTCATTCCGTAGCACGGGATTCTGTAACAGCAAAAACGTTGACCCCTACTACCGGTCCCGCATTTCAATCTGAGAAAGAAAGAGAGTCTCTCCCTAAAGTCTCATCCCACGGGCACATCTTGACTATTCAAAGCAGAGAGATAGATCACGCCTAAAAGCTGCCATTTCTATTAAATACGATACCACATCCGATTTGATTGAACTCACGGATCCAATCGCCAAGGAAAGGCCATAGGGTTAAAAGAATTTACCCAGGCATGGGATAAAGGGCAAGAGGAGCCGAGATGGAAAATCGAGCAGCCTATTGCGCTAACGGTAATGGATGAAAGGGAAGAGGGACGAAGTGAAGACGGGGTTGACTCAAACGAGTTGAATAAGCAAGCCAATAAGATCAAATTGCTCTTGTTGAACTCACCAAGTCCTTTGTTTAGCCTTGGTTGGTGAGAGAATTTTAGCATTCATTGATAGATGCAAAGAATTCACCTAACTAGAACTCCGCGAGTGAACGAACCAGACTAGACGGAAAAGCCCATCTGGCCGATCTCAAGCTGGATGAGAAGGCAAATAAAGACGTCTGAGAATATTAGTAATTCAACTAGGCCTTGAATCAGTGGTTTACAGAGACAATTAGTCATCTGCTTACGGCTAATCTGCTCTTCGAATCTTATCTTAGAATAGGTTGGAACTATTTAAACATGATACGCTTATTCAGAAAGTACGCATTTATTGCTCTAAGTCCGCTGGGTTGGATCGAACTAGTTGGTTTGGCAGGAAGATAATGGCATAAAAGAAGCATTCCACTTTTGGAAAGAGAAGAGTCAGTCTGATTATAGATCCCTCTGTCTTGCATTGGGTTAACTGGAGCTTAGATAAAGCGATAGGCAGAAGAGAGAGAATGAGTCTGTCTTTATAGACTGACTTTCCTCGCATCAAAGCTTTCCGGTTCTCTTCCTTTATGAAGAAATTATCGACGAAGAATATCTTTATACTGTTCATACTGTTCATCAACAGAAAAGAAGTTTTCACTCGGTACAACTATTCTATGCTAGCATAGCATGCTTCTACTTATGTTGCAAATTCCGGATCTGGAACAATCCTTTCTTATTCGTTGATGCCAGTCTAAAAATCCGTACTTTAAGACTAAAAGGCTTTCGGCTTTCTAGCTTGAAGCTTAAGGGCTAAGGGAAATTCATCCTTGGATCAATGAAATAGTTGAATTAGCTAAGATGCAAGAAGCAACCTCTTATTGAAATGACTTGTTGAAGTGCCAAACCTTTCTCTTTCTCCTTCGATCCGATCCTTTCTGTGACCCATGGTCTGGAAATGAACTTATTGTCTCTTCGTCTCTTGCCTTTGAAGTTCGGATATTCCGATGAAAGCTGATTCTCTTTCCGTCCCTCGTCATCGAGGGGAAGAGTCGCTATCTATCTATCCATATACGTATTCCAGGGATCGGTCGATTGTTTTTACTGAGGGGTCCCAGGCCGAGAAAACGTTCGATTTGCCGCTTCCGCCCTTCTAGCCCTGAATCTGTTCATGCTAAGATCGGGAAGGACGCATCTAACAGCTACTTAGAGATGGCAAGGCAAAGGTAATCAGGGCTATTGGCCTACTCGAGACATTGAATAGTGTCTCAAGCAGCAAGAGGGAAAGCAAAGAGAACGGCGCATTCGAGAACATCTGTGCGGGGATATCTAAACTATTGGATTCACCTCAGAGAAAGCACTTTACTGTCAGGGTCACTTCTCTTAAGACAGGCCTTGGATCGCGAAGACCCTGCTCCTTCTTCCTTGATAGAATAGCAAGCAGCGCCGCAAGGAACCCAGAGTCTGCGGGAGGCTTATTACTTCAACTAGTCCCCATGTTCCTCAAACGGATCTCTTAGTTGTTGAGAAGGTTGCCCAAAAGCGGTATAAGCGGTATATAAGGCGTACCAGTCAATAAACCAGATATAAAGATGAAAGATGGCTACTTTCGCTTCACTACGTATCTTTACGTTCAACTCATTTCATTACGTATCTAATCTCCTAAGCTTTTGGTGCTGCTAGAAAGCGTTCAACCGGCCAGAAAGATACGTAGGTTTGAGAAAGGAAGACTCACTAACTGAGAAGAGCAGTGAAACTCATTTCTAAGTTCGAGGTCGACTAGATCGAGATCTTCGATCAACATCCTTACTATCCATGGTAATACCCAACATGGGACCCCCTTAGACTTAGATAAGAACGACTGTACTACCCGTCATACCCTTTAACGACAGATACCGTTAGAGCGAGCGGTAGATCGAAGAGAAAATATTAGAAAATAAGACTCTTAGACTCACTCCATTCGTTCACTCACTGAGATTCGTTTCACTATGTGAAACTCATTTCTTTTAATACGTATCGTCGTTCCCCGAATTTATAGTCATAGCCCTAAAACACGTTGAAACGTTAATCCAGTAGCACGACGAACAATTCCAGGAGCAGCAGTCGTTGGCAGGAAAGGGATGGGCCAATCGGTTCGGTTTTCGGCGGCAAGCATAGCCCGATAGCCAGAGAGCAAGCCAAGCAGCGGACAACAGATGGTGCAGCGAGGGGTCTTGGGTAGTTCAATATCAATAAGAGTAGTAAGGTCAGGAATCCCGGTCTTTGAATGGATCAGCTAGCAGTAGTTGTAATAGCCACGCCAGTTAGTGAAAAGCATGAAAGCTGCGGCCTTATTAGATGTGGGGCTTTAGTCAGAGTAGCAATAGCAAGCGGTAGCCCCGGTCAGGTAGTTAGGGAATGAGCAGTAGTCCAAGTGATAAGGTGAGGTAATAAAGCAGGTCAGACAGTAATCATAGGCAAGGATCCCAATCTTTGAAAAGAATCAATAAAGGCGAAAGGTAAGTAGTCGTAGCTGCACAAGAAGCGGTAACAGCAAGAAGTAGTAGTCGGCCGATAAGAAAGAGTAGCTTTAGAGATAGGGGGAGTAAGGTGCAAGCATATAGGTCAGAAGACGGGTTAGAGCAGGAAGTGGTAGTCCGGTAAAAGCAATAAGAGTATTGAGGCCATCGGTGTTTTCATTGGTCAGCAAGAGTAGGTCTGCCGAATGAGTGAAACTCATTTCAATAACCGTTATACGTATATTTGAGTTCAACTGATTCAAGCTTTTCCGTATCTTTTCTTTTTCTCAGTTCAAGAAGTCTTAGTGTGGTTAAGCCGGGGCCAGGGTCAGAAGTTTTTCCATCTCCCAGATCAGGCAGAGCCTCTACGCCTTCTTCCTTTGTATTCATTCAAATGCATTTACCTTTCCTTTCTCCCCCCAGGGGTAATTTGAATATAGTTAGGGTGTCCTCGTCTCGTAAGGACAAGAGTTCTGCCATTCCTCAACAACAGGAGCTTATTCTCGGCATCAATCCGTGAAAGCCTTCAAGCTCAATCCCTTCTTCCCCACTCTTTTAGGAAGACTAAAGATCGTGGCATGGCATCTCTCAGTTCCTTTAGCACAAGCCATTACTTAATTTTTTGTTATAGTAAATCCCTTCTCTTCCTCAAGCTAGTACCAAAAAAAAAACCTATTCCTTTCGGTTCGCTTCGCTCGCTTGAAACTGCGATTGCGCTTCGCTAGCTAACTACTAATAGTGCAACTACTAGAAATCGAAACTAAAATTTCACCCTCCTAAGAGGATTTTAAACATTATTCCATTAGCGATATGTTTATCCCCAAAACTGGTTCTCATCCGAGGAAGTGCTCTCTCTCTCCTATGTCAACCTCTACGGAAAAACGAAGGGTGAAAATCCTGGGTTGGTTGGTTCCTTTGACGCAGAGCAAGGAAGGAAAGATTCAAGGGCTGGAAATTCCAAGGTAGCTTGCTTACTTAATAGTTGGAAGATTGAGCAGCACCTTACGGAAGCAGTTCTATTCGCTAACCTAGATACGTATTACTTGAAATGAGTTTCACATAGTGAAACGAGATACGGAACTTCACTCAAAGCTTGAATCATATGTATCTCAGTTCAAGAAGTCTAATAGTCTTCTCTTCGCTCTTCTCAGTTCTACGTATCTTTCGTAGAAAAAAAGGGGGGGCTAGGGGGCTATAAGTAGGCGTTTGCTATAAGAGCAGCTTGCCCCTTTATACGGCTTGAACTCATTTGTCAAGCAAACAAAGCACAACCAACCAATAGAGAGAGCGGGCTAGACCTAAAGATACGTATCTAGGTTATTGACTATACGTATCTCAGTTCAAGAAGTCTAATAGTCTTCCGTTCTCAAAGATACGTATCTCAGTTCGAACCTTTGTTCTCCTTCCTATACCTGATGTTATCCTTTTGAGTGAATGCAAAGACCCAATTCGTCCGGGCTGGGATGGCTTCCGAAGGAGAGGAATGAGTGAAACGACTCAAAGATCAAGGAGCGAAAGCCAAAAGAGTGACAACTATCGGAGCGAAGTAGACTAATAAGGAGAGGAGCGAAGTAAGGTTTTTTGCTTTCACCAGGGAAACTTCCTTATTTATCTTGCCACTCCTGAGAGTTATCCCTCGTTCTAAGAGCTACTTTCTTAGCTGCGGAAGAAAGGGTTGGTTAGTTAGTTAAGCTACCGGCTGGGCGGAAAGCAGAAACCGTACTGACGCTACTTTATCCCTCCTCTCTAATCGGGACTTCGAAGGAAGGGTAGATATTCGGAGTGCTACCGGATCGTGGGCGGGTTCATCGATGCTGGGAACAACACTGGCTAAGAGCAACTTAGGCTAGCAGAAGCTACAGGATTTACCCTCGGCTATAAGAGTGGGATCTTACCTTAGCTACTTTCTAAGACTATTTCCTGGTATTACCTTCGTTTCCTGCTCAAGCTTCAGATAAGACGAATAATGTAAGCTTATGTCACACTCTGGTACTTCGGTAATCTTGGGGTGTTAAGGATTGAGAAAAAGTCGCCTGTCGATGGTCGATGAGGGAAGTCATCCTCAAGCCCTATTTCCACTTATATTTTAGGTATAACAAGGGGGACAGCAAAAAACCGTAAAATACGCTTAACAGCAACTTCATGGGTGGTCGGTGGTGAACTCATAAATTGACACACAGTATTCACTGCATATGAAATCGCAGGTCGTGTAATAGTAATATACTGTAGAGATCCAAGAAGACTGCTATATTCAGTAGCATCCAGAAAGAAAAGAAATCCCCTTCATGAGCCGAAGGCTTAAATAAAACCAGCTATAGGTGACGTAAGAGGTTTACATTCAAGCATGTGGGCTCTGGACAAAAGATCACGAGCATATTTGCGAATAGAAAGATGAAGACCAACCGGAGTACGAGTAGCATGAATACCAAGAAAATAATATAATTCAGAGACCGGTTTTTTTTCATTTTTGAATAAATTCTGAAAGAACAGAAGGTAAGGATGATATCATCAACATAAAGAAGAACAATAAGATGATGGCCATTTCTGTGATAGACAAACATAGAACTATCCGACCGTATATTACATCCATCCAATTTTTGGATGTCCCAATCTTTGGAAAAAGAAGGAACTAAGCTTTAAGTAGCAGGACGAACTACCGGGCTGAAGGTTTCAGAAAAATAGAATAATTTTGCTTTCTTATAGCCCTTAGCGACTTCACGGGCTTTACACCGAAAAAGAGAATCATCAGCCTGATGCTTAACACGATAGACCCAGTTACACCCAATAACATTCATACCCGGATAAAAAGGGTAAAAGAGACGGTTGGATAAAAAATTCAATTCTTCATGCAGCGCGCCAAATGGGCTCTTTCATGGCAGAGGAAAAACTTCTATAGGTAAGGAAGCTTCAGAGGAGAGAGTTCGCGCATATGACGGATTGGCTTTTTGAATGACATCTTTCACCAACCATCAATCTTCACTTTGACCTCAGAACTCGCTTGCATGGGATGTGTGGAATGGTGAATAGTAGAGGAGGACGAAGGATTAAATATAGGAGCGGAAGATTCAGTGGAAGTGTAATCTGGAGCAGGGTCGGCCAAGATCAGGTTCAGACGACCTAAAACTGGATACAGCAGGATTGGTGGCACCTGTGGTCGTCCCAATAGAAAGAGGTGTGGAAGTCCCGTTTCCACGAAGACCAGCAGCGACTGAGGTTGACCGAGGACTTTGCACTGTCTTCTTAGTACAGGCCTTGGTTGAGGAATCACGTCAGGGTCAGAGAACAGCTGATGCTCCGGTTACGGAAACGCAAAACCTCCGGAAGTCTGGGTAGTCATGGTCGACGTCTCCCGGGTTTCAAGCGGGGTGCTTGTCTGTTTGGGCGACGCCGGAGAAGAAGAGGTCGAGTCTGATGCAACCGAGGAGGCCCAGGTTTTGAGGCAGAGATGTGAGGACGTCGTTCGGGGTTCGTGGCTAGGAGTCAGTCACTTCGACAAAGAGCGTCCTTAATTAGAACTTTAACAGTTTCATGAAAGATATTATGATTTTCTTATTTCCCCTTTGATATGATGAATAGAACGAGTTTACCGGTGAAGTGAGCGAAGCTTTGAGCCTGTGTAGGTTATTATTTGATTCCAGTCTTCCCTGGATTTGATGACAGATTATCATCATCAATAGCTACAGATTCCCATTCTCAATGAATGGAAGTTGGCACCTACTAAACCAAGTGCCTTTCTTTCAAAGGGAGAGGGGAATTCGTTTATCTTAATACCTATAGCGTAGATAGAAGCACGTCTAACCTAACGATGACCACTCAGTGGAAGATTTTCCCTATCCGTACATTTAGAGAGGACTCTACTTCCGAGTCTCATGAAGTTGAAGCCAATGATCAGTATTTTCAAGCGTTGGTAGGTGTATTGTTCTTTATGCACAAGGTTTTTCTTCTCAACCAAGGTCCAAAAGGAAGAACATGACCAGAAGAAGTAGCTCTACCGACATCCAGAGCTTCCACCAAGGCAAGCGAAATCCTCATAGTGAGGACCCTGAGTTAATCTGATTTGGATTGCTCTGGCGTCTTTACGATGAGGTTGCAAAGAAAGGTCCGTCCTATATGGCCAATATCCTTGCGGACAGTAAGTTAACTCATCCTCTTACTTTAGAAGGAGGGATCTCCGGTACCCATGAAGAGTAGATTACCTATCCTGTCACCGCTCCGTGGGCTTTTATGATTACACTACTCACGAATCTATCTATCCAATTTCTTACTTTTCTTGACTTGTCTCCGATTGCCATGCTGCGCTTTTCGCTCCTTATCCCGTACAGAACGAAGTGAATCTTATTTAAACATTAATAGCTACGGGCCCTCTTATTGCACTGAATGACGGATCACATGGGGCCTACTAATGCAATGTTTGCTCCGTGTAGGAAGGCATTTTTCACATAACGCTGGTATAGGGACCACTTCTTTAATGCAGCAATAGCCAGTAAAGTCCTAATCTTCACAACTGGACTGAAGTTAAGGTTTCCTCCAAATCTATCCAATATTCTTGAGCAAGGCCTTTTGCTACTTTAGTTTGTACCTAACGAAAAAAGAGCCATCCGCTTTACGCTTTACCTTGTACACAACGAAGTTTCAAATCGATCGCTTACCTTAAGTAAAAGGAAGCAAATAAACTCCCAGGTATTCTTTCAAGAGCTTGTAGCTCTTCAACCATGGTCTCTCTCCAACATGATTGAGATTACGAAATATAATTCATAAAAGTTTTCGGGTTCTTTTATAGAGAAGAGAAAGACGCTTCATATACACGATGACAAGGAGCGTAGCGAATTGCATGAAACCAAAGCCTTGAACAGGACGAGAGAGACGAGAGGAATAATGGCCTACCTCAGGCATGTTGTCTGGAACTGGATCATGGCTTGAGTCTGGAGAGGGAGAAGCGTTGGTTTACTGATCTCTTTCAGGTCCTGGCTGAGCTTCAACAAGATCTGGTCTTAGACGAAGTTTCTTTCTGGTATACACTATGGTTGATGGTGTATGAGTCACAGGCTTCTCTGGCTGATATATATGAGTCATTTTTCACGGTTAAACTCTCCGGGGGCAAACAAAACGTCACTAATCAGTGTAGGAGAGGTTGAAGTGGAAGCAGTGGAGGCAGAAGGTCGCAAATCGCCACTCCCCCTTCAAGTAGCTAATTCAAAGCAAAGGCGGAAAGGGTGGAGACAGGGAAAGATTCGTCAAAGGAAAGTCTCGGGCCTCTACTACTAGAATAGAAAGGAAGAACCTTTCCTCATTCCAGATTCGTCACTCTTCAATTCACTTCTGGATTTAGGAAGGAATTTTTTCACCTCGACTGACCACAGCCCAGTCGAAAGCTGCAATAGATTCGACCACATACTATGATTATGAAGGGGATTGGTAAGGGATCTCTGATCCTGATCCTTGCCGGGAGAAAGATTTTTAATGTAAATGTATAGGATGGATTGGTTGTAATGTTAACGAGCTTGTATATAATCCAATGTTCAGTGAGATGACTTTCCTACTGACTGAATCGCTTTCATTAGTTGAAGGAAAGGCCCCGCCTGGTCCCACTTACGAGTAGAGTTAGGAAATCTCGCATATCCGCTGTGTGAGTTAGAACATGAAAGACAGTCAGCCTTGGGACTGGATTTGTTGAGGTCGCGAAAGTCAAGGCACATGCTTTCTCTGCCGTCCGGCCGGAAGGCGAAGCCAGACTGTTTTCTTTCCGTTGAGAGTGGCTTTCATCTCCTATTCAAGATTAAACAGAAAGTCTGATTCTGTAAATCGGCTTTCCTAGGCTTTTTCTTAAAAATCTTACCTATCATTAGAAATTTTCTTTAATTGAAGGAAGAATAAGGGAAGGGTGACGGTCCATCGCAGAAAGACATGCCGTTAAAATCCTCCGATCCATAGATCGCAAACCCCATTATGGCGCACCCCGCCACAATAAATCTTATATCCCTGACTCCAGAGTAGAGGATGGCATCGCTGAGGCGAAAGTCCTATATTATTATAGTATTCCTGTTGATGTCGGCCTCTCCTCTCTTTCGGCATAGCCTTTTTCTCTCCTTTTTACTCCCCTGCTGCCTCCATCTCCCGGCTGTTCTCTCCTGCTTTTCCTGTCGCAGATCCGCTGTCATTGATGGAAGATACTGCTCTCGAACTCGAATCCCCTCTTGTCCCTGAGCCTTGAAAGCGGAAATTGGATCCATTAGGTTCTTCGATTCTTTCAAAACAGACCTTGCGTCGTTTTAGCACAGAAGAGAGAGAGCCAAGGGGGCTTCTGCGGGCGATTCTGTAACCGCGGGCAGCCCGGCCGACTTAATGATGGCCGCGCATGAGATCGCACGAGACCACTTCGATTATGAGTCGGGGGATGCGAACATAGTGGCCCTAAAAGAGCGCTGAAACTATACCTTCCTTGTCCCTCTGGACCTATTAACCTCACTAACCCCCCTGTTGTTGGATATTTAGAGTCAGTTGGATCAGAACCAGCAACAGATCCTACTATTAGTTTATGGTCTCTGCCTTTCTTTACTATGTTCCTATCTATGGATCTCGTGTAAAAAAAGAATAAAAATAGGCTGGTTCCGTCGCTCGTCTTATGGAGACGTGTGTGCCAGGGGAATGGAGGGTAAGCTCTTTTGAGCTACAGTTTATGCATATTCGGATCTACTGTTGGAAGCTCTTGTTTTCGCTGTCTACTCTCTATATGGGCCCCCCTATACCAGTTTTCAGGGATGACACCTAAGGCTGATAAGGCTGAGTGGGGACCCACGCTGTTGACTGAAAGGAGAGGCTGCGAAGCCACCACCGGGAGAGGCACGAAGTTCGCAAAAGACTTCCTTGAGAGGCTGCGAAGCCACCACCGGGAGAGGCACGAAGTTCTCGACTGAAAGGAGAGGGAGAGGACACATTGGACTTTCTTGGGGAATCATTCTTTCTTGCCTTGCTTTCTTAACAGTACAAGATTCACATAAGAAGGCATAGGCTTAGGGACTGTTAGCAGTTTAGTTAGCTGTATTGGAGACGAATACTGACTATCCTAGTCGTAGGAGTCAGGGGAATGCTTTCCCCTAGGAGCAGGATCGATGTAATTGACCAGCTTGAGAAGGAGGTTTAGCGGGCAAGGGGCGAATCCATGCATTGAACTAACAAAGAAAACAAGCATAGGCTTTTGGGTTTTAGGCTAGGCTTTCAACAAGGGAGGACAAAGCAATCGACCCAAATACGAAGCCTTTGTTACGACACAACGTAGACCTATATTATATAATTATATAAAGATAGATGTAAGGTGTCCGGCCAGAGTGAGCTTATGGGATGTAGCTAATTCAACCAGGTCTTAACCTCAAGGAAAGGCGGCATGCCCTAGAAGAAGCTCATAGACTTGTTAACAATTCTTTCTTCCTAACTAAGCCGAAACCCACGGGGAGAGTGATGAATAATAGCCTACTGGGAGAAATGATTTGCGTTATCATTCGAGTCAATGCGGTGACTAACCTTCCCGCTTCCAGAAGAAGGTCCGGCATCCTTTTGTCATCCGATAGCGTCACCGAAATCACCAAGTTAGGTTCACGACCTTTGTAACCTCACGGCCACCATCTTTCCCAGAGCTTGTCCCTCACTTCCACTCGGAATGGATGCTGTTCCAAAGTCAGGTCGGCAGGGGCAAGACTTGGCTAAGGCCTTCAATCCGGATAAGGGCATGTTTCAAGCTCATAGGTCACTCTTCCTAGTCCAAATGCCATACGACCATAGGTCCTCTTGCCTTTGGCATGGCACATGTAACTTGGGACCTCCATCCATACCTGGGGCACGCTCTTCAGTCCGTTGCAAGGGTCACGGAAAGGAAAATCTTAACTTGAAGCTACCAAGATCCAACGGTGTCCTTATAGAAGGAATTGAAAATTCTCCCTCTATTGCCCCGATGGGACTTTGAACAGCGAGGGATGTGAGGATGGTGTTAAGCGTCCTTCGGACCTTTTGCTGTTGCAAGTGCAAGCCGGTAGGTTTCTAACTATCACAGTGTTAAGAGGAGATAAAAAGGCCTTTCCCTTGAGCCCCTTGTTAATGGGAGGACGGGTTCTATTAAGAATAATAAAAAGATTCCTGGGATCGATTTAAACTCGGAGATAGCCGGGTCTATAGCTTTGTGAACAGCATCGGATGACATAGCAAAGGTAGCCGCAAGAGAGCTACTATGTCTTAAGCCCGAAACTAATCCTTCTAGTCTACCTACGTTATTCTTTTCTTTTGGAACGTAAAAACTGCTATGCGGATTCAATCAATTTCAACAAGGGCCACCAATCCTTCTTGATCAGTTTTATTGACATAAAGATGCTTTCTCACTCTAGCTAGGGATAATTTCCTTTTCTGTCAATCGATGAGAACTTCTTTCCCTAAACAAGGGCGGTCGTCCCAAGCACTACTGTTAGCGAAGCTAGCTTTAGGATAGATAGACTTGTTTTGGGATAGAGTGTTCTGTCAATAAGCTAGTTTTTCCATCAATAGGAACTACTGGGCAAGGCATAGGTTCTTGCTTACCTGGATTGGCTGCTCATCTTTCTTTCCAGGGATTCAATCAACTCGGAAGGAAGGAATTACATTAGCGGCACGAACGAGTAAGAAGAAAGAGAGGATGCAAGGGCAGAGGCGCGAAGTGAAGCAGCTTTCCCCAACCCAATACATAGGTTCAGAAGCAGAATGGGGCAAGGCCGAGGAACCGCCATCTCTTTTCATTTCGTAGGGTGAGGGGTTCCTATCCGAGTCAAGAAAGAAGATGAGCGCCGTTTTAACGAAAGGTGACGGAGGAGAGAAAGTTAGATTACTAATCTATACTAATCTATCAAGTCCTGAGTTCGGCTGCTTTCCCAGGCAGAGGAGAAGCAATATCGAACATCTCTCTCTTCATCTTACATACGATGATAGGGAGCTAGAAGCCATCCCCTTCGCACGCCCTATGACGCCCAGTTCTGGCAGCTAGTTTCAGGAAAGAACCGGCATCTAATTGAATTGATGATTTCTCCCCGTCTTGAATAGAATGAATAGAAAAAGTAGAAGCAGCTTGATCGAGAGGTTCCGGAGCTGATAGCATTTTTCATCGGGTCGGGATCCCATTCTCTTTATCTATGAGGGCTGAACCTTTACACCGAAAGCAAAGTGCATTCAAGGTCCTTCTGTACTGACTTCAAAAGGCTAGCTTAAAGCCGCCGAAGAAAGAGTGCCCATGACTATGGCTGGAAATCAAACTCTTCCTTTTCAGTTCAGGCCGGTTCGTTCAAGGCCATTAGTTCAACCGCTTCTTGCCCTACTACGGTTTTCAACGGAATCAGAGAAGCTTTTAGAGAAGGCAGGGGCTAATCTTATCTTTAGGCCGGGTTCAGGTAAAGAATGGTTTCCGGGAAGTGGGTATGCGGGCTTCTTTCACACAAGTATAGGAAAACTGTAAAACGAAGAGCTAGAAGAGAAGAAACTCACTCTGACGATCTAAAACAAAGCCACACTAGTCTTGCTATCTTTTCTACAGCATGTTACGACTCGCATGCCACTATCATATATGAACCAGATGACCATTGATTTTTCTATCTACAGTTTTTAGGTGCTAATCTAGTTATGGACTATGCCCGAGCATGGTCATAAGCTCGTACCTTACGGTCGAATGAGTTTCACTATGTTCAACTAAATGAGTTTCACAAAGAGATTCGTTTCACTATGTTCAACTCATTCCCGTTCAGTTGCTGAAAGATAGAGATAAGGTTTTCTAACAATGGCAGATCAAGCATTGAACTACTTAATAGAGCTAATTTCCGTTCTTGCCTTACCCGCGTTTATTTTGATTATTGCCACCTGGCGCGTCGCCAGGCTGCGCTCATTAACCCCAGAAACCTTGCAGGAACGGGTGGATGCGTCAGTCTCTGATACGCTGAAAGAACAATTACAACGGGTAGTCACCCCGCTATTTGAAGAAAATAATGTGATATTGCCACCTGGCAAAGATGGCTATGATGTTATTGAGTTTCTTGTTCCTGGAGATAATGTACAGTTACTAGCGGAAATGTATACTAATTTATCCCAGTTAGGTGTTGAGAGTCATACCTACCTATTACTTATTCAGGCAGTAAATACCTTGGGAGGCTAATATAACCTCCCTATAATCCTGCACTAAAAAAAACGGAGCTCGGCACAACCTAACGATACATCCAATACCAATCTTACACTCCTTTCTACTCTTCTGAAGTGTGGGAAAAGAAAAGGGTCCCGTCCACCGGATTACTTTACTTCAGTCAACAAGAGTACAGGAACCGTGTAAAAAAAAGGGGTCGAGAACTACATAGATCTGAGACTTTCCTTCCTTGATCTGGGAGGTAAGTTATGTAGGCGTACAACTCAACCTAGGAGCGGAAGCCACTCGACTGAAAGGTACGTAGTTGCTTTGAAGAACGAGATTCTAAGAACAGAGTGAAACTCATTCGACCGTAAGGGAGAGGGGACTCCTTTCATGAAACCTTCTAGAATGGATTCTGTTTCCCCTGATCTTAAGGTCAGATACAAAAGGGGACCCTCTCCCACTATGAACGAAAAGATGCACAAGCTCGATCCATTATCCAATCACTTGACTTGAACTTAAAGTGTTGCCCGATAATGTCTTAAACAATCTCTATAGTTAGTTAAGAATGTTGCTTGCTGCCGATCCCATTCGCGCATGAAGGCTACTAAGGCATCTCCTGCCTTTTTTCCGGATGTTCCCTTGTAAGGCAGAAATCCCCTCGACTATTTGATTTGGGGCGGATTCGTAAACCTTTAAACGGTCAGCTAGCCCTATCAAATAATCACTGCGCATAGAGATTCGATTCAAGGAGCTAGTGAAGTGATCCAATTGGTGGCGAAGCTCAAGCACCGGTGGTGCCAGAGGAGGATTTCCCTGTTCGGGTTGGAAATGAGCCGGAGCATCATCCATTTTCAGGATAAGCCACTCACCCCAATTGGCACACACAAGATAAATCCACAAGGGGATAAAAAGAGTTGAATCGAGTCCACTCTTTTCTAATATACCACGGACCAAGGAACTTCAAAATAAGAAAAGCGATAATAATGGGGATCACATTGGTGGGAATATAGGCCGATACGTCTGATCTTGTTTCTTGATTGAGTAGAAAAGGAACTGCAGTGATCTTGAATATTGAATAGTCTTGTTCTTTAGGGAGTGATCGGGAAGCATTCTCTCGACCCTACCCTTCTCATACGTCTTTATGAAAGCCTCTCGCTTTTCGAGATCCGGTCCATCATCAACTCAGTTAGATCTTCTTGTTTGCCTGCTTTGATTAGGCTTCCTTGGTAGGGCATTTCGTGCTGAATTATACCTTTTATCAGCCGGTTGGGCGCTAGCGCGGCCCGCTTCGCTTTTGTTGCGGAGCTCACTGCTTTTGTGCTTGTTGCTTGTAGCCCCATCCCCGAGTTTTTAAGGGAAATTGGTTCAATCGCTATTCCTACCCTACCTATCGAAATCCGTATTTCGTATTTAAAGTAGGCTAAGCCGTCGAAGTCTTCCAATTCCGTCTGTTGATAAGAATTGTTGTAAGTGAAGTTGAATGCTTTTTTCGTGGGGTATTTCATGTCTATCTGCGGATTCTCCCTTCGGGGGATGAGTATAAGAGCTCGCCCAAAGTTCCCCCATACGACAGCTCCGCGGAGTTTTGCGGGCCGGTCAACGAGCTTGAAGGTTCTTCTTTCGAGACGGGACATGAAGCTTTTTTGGCGAAAACCTTGCTTTCAGGTAAGGAATAGGAATAGGACACTATTTGATTTGGGAGTGAAGGTTCCATTCCCAGTTACCACCCCTGGGCCCTTAGAGCGTCCTTTCATAAAGGCAAGGCGATAGGATTAGATCCGGGCTGGAGTATCTTTTCCTATGCTATGAAGTTGGGAATTACTATCCACGGATTCGCTTGTCGTTGTATTGTGTCACATCGACTGTCGGTTGAATCTCAATCTCGTATCAACGGAAGCTACTTGAAAGTAGGAATCTGAGTGGAAAAAATCCTCCGGCGCGAACGATCAAAGAAAGATACATCCTATCTAACAGCTATAACAGCATCCAAGTTGCGAAGCAAAGCAAGGACCCGGCTTCGTGGACAAGAAAGAGATAGAAGAAAGGGCATGTCCAACATATACCACTCGTCCACATGCATTATCCCTTTCTCAAAATCTCTCAACTGCTCATCTCCTTATACAGGAGGACCTTGCGACCTGACGAGAAAGAGCTAAGGTGGGAGTGCTATATTAAGCCACCATCTAACTAAGATAGCAAACCTCGTCTGTACCCCAGACTCTTCCGATACACCGGATTTAGCCCCCTTCCCTTAACTTAATCCCTCTCGAGTCACAGCTCAAAGCAGTGCTCACCCCTAATGTACTAATGATCACGTCCGCAAACAAAAGCGACGTAATCCTCCGGGAAATGAGTCACAAAAGTCTAAATGTATTACATAAAGTCTTCCCTACATTCTCACTTCAATCCAATTAGGCTTGATCGCTTTCCTTCAATGCCCGGCGAGACCGATCCAAGGGCTCACAGCAGTGAGGATCGAATTTTGACTAAAAAATATCATCCAATCCAGCATTCATAACCAGCCGCAAATAAAAGAATAGGATCAATTACTTAACAGCACTTGCTTTCCCTAAACTATCGAAGCGAAAGTGAAAGAGGGAATTCTATGATCTAGGATCCCCTATCGGAATCGAAATAAAGAGATTATTAGCCAACTATGCCCTTCATTGCTAGTAGTGCAAAGTTGGGATGGAGCTTTCACTAAGATAACCAGGGGCGTAGCGCTTTGATTTGATTCAAAGTTTCTATTTCTATATAGATACAAAGGCCTTTGAAAGACCCAAATAGTAATAATCCCCGCCGTTAAATGATTTTTTTTATAAAATAACTTCCCCGTGAATCGATTTAAGTATGAAAGCTTCGTGCCCCTCACCCGAGGCTTACTTGAAGACCTTTCGAGAACTAGAAAGAGGAAAACTGGATAAGAAGAAAGGAACACGCTTTATTAAAAATCCCGTGAAAGAAGGTGAGTTAAATAAAGTAGTAAACTAAGCCGAAGCAAGGGATGAAGGAGAAGTAAATACCCGGAAAAACAGATTGAATACCAGGAGATTCAGGGGAACGAAATCTCCTAAGAGAAGAAGAATCGGGTCGACATAAACACTTTTTCGGTTAAAAGAGTATAATGAGAAAGCATCTGTTCACGTTCGTAGTTGCAATAACTTTTCTTTTTTTAATCGAGATTGACTTGGTGTTCGGTCTACCGCCTTAGATTAGAAAGAAGGGGATTTTTGAAAAAGCGAATCTCCGTCTTGCTCTCATGCTACAGTGCGCCAGGTTTAGTCAGTCGGGAGTCATTCTTTTGTTTTTCTTCAGCCCTTTAAGAGAGTAAGGGCGTACTGAATGGTAGTGTGGGAGTTGGCGCGTAAGCTCCAGACCCCGTAAACTCATTCAATGAATTCACCACGCGGTTGAATTATACTCCGTATTTACCTGCAATCAATGGAATGGGACATCTCACGAATTGGATTTGAACCAGCGCTTTCCAGATGCATGACCCAGATTGAAACCTTTCTTGGTAACCCGGTTCGTCTTCGACTCGAAAGCAAGACTAAAGAAGACTACATCCGGGGGGTGGGTGTGCTCTGTCCTTCTATCCATACCAAACAAGTTCCCACCCATCCTCATTCGCACTAATAGTATCTATATCTTTCCTTATAGCTTATAGGGACTGTGTGATATTCTCTAATACTACTAATTAAGCATAGTAACGAGGGCGTTCATCTGGTCCTTACTTATCCCCTTTTCGGGGACTAGCCCGCGCTAACCCTGCGGTGAAAAAATAGAACAAGAGGAAGAGCCTTATTTAACGTTTCTGTCCATCCTTCGGAGTTCCGCCTCCGTCGGTAGACTTTGGTCTATTTTGGATTCGGAATAGTATTGGCTTGCGAGCCCTTCCTGCTCTAAGCTCTTTAAAATACGATCCAAAGCAGCAGGAGTTCCGTACTTCTCTTCGAAGTGCAAAACGATTTGTTCGCCCCTTAGGGCCCCCAACGGGCGCATCCTTTCCTGCTGCCTTAATTGATTGATCTTATCTTCTATTTGAAACTCACGAGTTGTTATCCACTCACACAGTTGGTCGGGACCCAACCTCCTTAAGTGAGCCTCCAAAGTATGGTCCTCCTGGGCCAGAGGAGGATTTTGTTCCGCTGGAGCAATGATTTTTTGCATTGCCTGTTCCGCTCCAGCAAACCATGACTCTGTCGGTGAGGCCGGAGTACTTGGCCCCACAGATGGGTCTTCCCTTGCCGGCAAAGGGAGCTTTTCTCCCGAACCCTACTTCACTCAATCAATATCCTAAGCTGAATCCTACCTCTAAACCACCAACAGCGGGAGAGCCGACATGAAATGATAGATGTGCAGCGCATTCTCTAACAGGAATAGCAAAGACCCCTCCTATTGTAACTAACCTCTTGTATGACCCCAACTTAAAAAAGGCATTTTCGGGGACTAGCCTCCTTTAGTCGATTCCTCTCCCTCTGCGCAAGCTAGAGATTCTAAGAACATAGTTCAACTCATTCAGAGACTACGTACCTCTGCGCGAGCTAGAGATTCGTTTCACTATGTTCAACTCATTCAGAGACTTCGTACGTTGGTCGAGCAACTACGTACCTCTATGCTGTTGGAGAACTCTGCAAGGGTCTTACCACCTTCTTGATTGACTATATGTGAGTCTTTGGAGTACTTTAGGATTATATTTCGCGCCGAGGATTTGTGCTTGTGGGCCGGGGTGAATATTGCAGACCAGCGGATCTGGTAGTCGACAATCGTTCGGACTTGGTAAAGGTTGTCGCGGCACCTGTAGTAGGACAGAGGACTTATCGCGATGCCCGCGGACCAATTTACGATGTCTCCGTCACTTAGTTCCCCAAGAATGCTTTCATAGCCCCTGTCCCTCCGTACTTCCCCTTCACTAGGTAAGATTGTGTCGCTTACCCAGGCGCCTCGGCCAACCACCAATCCCCCCGCCATCTTTCAGCCTCTCCAGTTCGCTTATGGCCTATGGTCTTCTCCGCTCGCTGGCGAAAGAAAGAGCGACTGCTCTAGTACCGGAAGCCAACCGACTGACTTGCAGCTGCCAGTGTCCGCCTGACTTTCTTCTCTTTTACTATAGATGGGAGTCTATAGTCAGCATCTAGGTTACTACACTGAAAGCCTAATAGTAGGATAGATAGCCTAATTCATATCCTTTTTCTAACGTCCTACCTCCAGGCGCATAGGAGCTAGTTTTCCAACCGCGGAACAATATCTTACACTTAGATTCCACCATAGTGCTAGATTAACTAGGCCTTCCCTCCACTTCTAGCACTTAACGGATTCCATCGTAGTGGATAGAAGTCTTTCGACTAAGGGCAGACCGCAAGGGCAAATCTTAGGCATTGGTTCCGAGGACGGTAGCTACTGAGAATGAAGGAAGAGAAGCGATTTTTAAGACTTTCTACGATATTTCCACGATCAATATCGACTTCCAAGAGAAAAGATAAGGAAGTCGAACCTTTATCTGTATGGAAAAGAGGAAAGAGATGCCCCCTATTTTTTGCTCTGTATTGAATACCAGGGAGGATCAATCACCTGAATAAACCTTACCTCTGCTCCCAGTCGGGTTAGATGTCTAACCAGGAAGAGATATACATGGCAGCTAGCTGAGACCCCGAATGAATCTCCTGCGCCTGTAGATTCAAGATTGATTGTTCAACCTAGTTGCTCAACCTAGAGAGATTCGAATAGTATTGAATGGGGGGAGAACCCAGCTAATAGTCCTGGATGCCTTGCCTATCCTACAGAAGACTAATCCACATTAGCAGTGGGGTGGAAATGTTGAATTGTTAAGTGGTTTTATGAAACGATGCAAGAATTCGCCCCTATCACGTAAGGCTCGCCCTTATAGCTTATGGGGGCGCACACTCGCTGGAAGCAGACCCATTCGGGAACCAAGCAATTCCTGCCCTCCTAGCTTCCGCGATGAAGTGGGAACCCATTTGTGGCACCCGGGGGATAGAGTTTTTAGCTGATTTGAATATTAATTCAAGGGTATGGTTTACATATTCATACATAGAAGATGCTCCTGCTTCGATCGAAAAGATTCGTTCATTAAGTAAGTCGCAACACATTCATTTGTTGATGGGTGAGAGGCAAAGCAGGAGCCCGGAGCATGTGCCAGTGAGGGAATAATGGAGCAAGCAATAGGAAATGGCGCGGGCACCGCCACTAAGACTGAATGAATGCGGGCAAAAGCGATGACTTTCTTGATTCATTTTTTTTTTATATACGACATGAGGTCTTCCCTGTTAGTCACTGGTTCAACTCTTACATTACTCCTTTCAGTGATGGCTATTCGCTATTCCCCGAACAACTCGATGAATAGGGAACTAAGCAGTCGACCATTCACCGCACCTCGAATTCGAGACCAAAAACATCTGGCGATCGACAACAAAGCGCCTTCTTTTTCTTTCCAACCTGCCGAAAACTTGAACGGAATCGAGGTTTCTTGGCAGCTCCTTCTCTCAACCTCAAAAGGTTTTGATTGACCCGTAGACATAGGCAATTGGGGCTTTTAGCACCCTTTTCCTTCTGTTTGGTGAATCAACCTTGGCATTACCTAAATATCCAATTCATAGAGTCAAATTACTCCGCGGATTCATTGGCTCCCTTTCCTAACCTCGCAATGAACGAAATGAGACGTTTGCTTGCTTCACCGACAACAAAGAGGCCCACTAGGGTGCTCTCTTGGATTGGGTATGGGATAGGAGGCCTATACATCCACTTTAATAGCTGGCATTGCATAGCAGGTTTGTTACTGGAATAGCTGCTGTATTACTTTGTATTGTCTCTTAGCAACACCTTATCAAGTAGTTGTTCTTTTAAGCTTTCCCTTGTGACTTCTTTCTTCTCTACAAATGGTAGAGCCACAGGTCAGTAGAGCAGGTGTATCGTTTTCATAGCAGGTTCATTGCAGGTATAGCAGTTGTATGGCTTTTCTAGCTGCTTTATATATAGGAAGAGAACACTTTGACGCTATAGAGCAGTTGTATGGCTTTCATAGCGTTTAGTAGTTGTAGGGATAGGTAGCTGCAAGTAGTGCTTGAATGGGAAGAGTTTTTTGAGTTGTTCTTTCAAGAAAGAGTGCTTGAAACATAGCTAGCCCTTCTTAAGGCAAGAGTGCTTGAAGAGAGAGCTACCAAAAGGAGGAGCAGTATACGCAAGGTCTAAGCCTTACATAGTTGTCTTTGTCTCCTCGGTACCCCCTCCCTCTTCTTCTTCCTCTGTAATAGCTGCCTCGCTAGCGAAGGGTCTTCCAAGCCCTGCGCGAGCTGCGTGCTTAGCACTGAATTAATAGCACCACTTCTACCACTTGCATAGCATATCGGTAGTAGCTACAAGACAAAAAACTAACTCAAGAACGCAAGAGAAGTGCTTTTTAAAAGGTAGAGCTACAAGAAAGCATCTACTGAGCTAACCATCTAATCTAAGCAGTAGCATCTCAACTCAAGGAATAGCTTTCCCGCAAGAGTATCGAGCATCTATCTACACAGTTAGCTGCCCCTACTTTGGGATATTGCCTTAGCTAGGTTGGCTCCTGGGCTAAAGCAACTGTACAACAGGCGATGTTATCAGCGATGCCTCGCAGCATGGAATGTTATTTCCGCTTCCTCTGGGCTATGGAATGGAAGAATTGGTTCAGCATCAACCCCGCGATTCTTTCCCCGACTACAAAAATAGAAAGCCTTGCCTGCTTCTAATTTGGTTTGGCATTCTAAGGAGCAACTTCCCCGTAGGCTCGATTCGGTTCCATCCTATACCTTCTATCCTAGGTCTTATCACTCGGAATCGCATTCTATCACACTGGTGGTACTTCTTGTTGAATTAAAAGATTGGATTAGTCTTTCTGTACCCACCCGCTACCCCTGTTTGAGAGTGATTAAATATCAATAGGGGAGCCTCCTAATAAGGAAGTTGCTTCTTGGAAAAGCCTTTTCACTGCCAAGCCTTTATCTTATTTGGTCGGGCAAGAATCCATCTCGGTTTAAGAATTCACCCAATTGGGACATCCATTCAGAACCTGAAACCATTACCAACGAAAAAAAAAAGGTGTTATAAAGGGGCTTCGAAAGAACTCTTGAAAGAGGAAGGATGCAGCGAGCGAGCCTGTTAAGCTGCGATTGAGCCTAAGTCTTTCCAAAAAGAAAAAGGTAACTTTATTGATAAGTTCCCATAATAATACCTTTCTCATCGAAAATTTACAACAACTGAAACTTCAACTGATGCCCACGCCAAACGAGATAACTCAGTTGGCTTAGGATTCGTAATGATCTGGAACCGTGCATCTTTGCTTAGCATGGTTCGACAAAAGAAAGAGGTGGAAAATGGACCGAGAAAATAATGCTTTGTGAACACAATTGCTTTGACAAAAATATATGAAGAATCAGTCCCTTTAGGAGGTTGAAGTTAACCTCACTTCTTCTTGGGTTTAGAAAAGTATCCTATCAGTTAGAGAGCTGGCTCATGAATGCATTAGACATCAAATAGAGGATGGAAAGGGCTAAAAAGAAATAAAGAACCAGAGTGCAAAGCGGAAAGGGATTGACTTGGTTGGTTCACTGACAGTCTCGTTCGCGTATCACCCGCTGGCGGATCGACAACGGGGGCTGGGGAGTTCCGACCACTTCTTCATCTGTTAGAATCACAGCACAGTTCCGATCCCTGATAGCTTGCTGGCCTAGGCCTACTAGTAGATGACTGTCTAATAGGTAAAGCTCTATTACTATTAGCTATAGCCCTACCATGTAAGATAGAATCTCTAGCCCCAAGGTAATCTATTATCCTTCCTTAGAGTTTCGCTACGTTCAAGAGTGCGCTATATTAGCTTTAATAAAGACTTCATACCAGCCTATATTCCTTAGGACCTAGAATCTGCTATCCAAGGTGGGACGGACTCCCATCATCATATGGTTTTTTTGAATACCTTCATTTCATTCCCTGCGAGGTCTAACGATGAGAGAGTGCTCCGGAAATATAATATAAGAGAAAATTAGAATTCTTTTTGCCCACTTGCTTTACTCCTTTAAGTGGCTAGCTTTCCTAAAGGATCTAGTTTCAAAAGGGGCATTCGATAGAGTAATAAATTGCTTTTGAAAGACTTTCAAACTAACGAACGCTTGAAAAAAAATATACCACCTAATACAGCTTTCAATAAATATTCCTGCGCTTACCCTTGCTTACCCTGCGGTGACACAGAACATAGAAAGGCTGGAGGAACAGGCATACTTAAAGATTCTTTTATTAACCCGAAATCTATTACCTATCAACTTATCCTAGATTGGCTTCCTAGCTATGAACTCATACTAGATGGACTTAGCACTGTAATTATCCCTTGATCTATATGGATAGCTTCAAAACTTACTTAGAGCTTTAGAACCCGTGGAACCAGCTATCCCAGATTTCAATATTGCTCATTTTGCCCTTGCTTGAACTAGCTAACTTTATCCTCCAATGGATAGTCCTTCCCGCTTTATTACGCAATGGTTATACTGCATTTTCTCCTTGCTGCAAGAGGCTACCTTAGGACTGCAGCAATTGGCGCGGCTGGATGGCTTGGAGAAGGAAATAGAAAAGATGCTGTACTATGCAACTCCAACAGGCTCAGAGGGATCGAGTGGAACTGGCTCTAAATAAGAACCTACAAACTTGGGAATATCTTTAGCACAAACTGGAGAATAGCTTTCAATTGCAGTAGATTAAGAGAAGAGAACTGGGTAAACTAATCTACTAGTATTCTCTCCCAGGGAGAAGCTAAAGTCCAAATCCTCTCCTTGTCAAGAAAAAATACAAAATCCCTAGCCATTGCTTTCACTCTCTTACTCGCTGGCAACTGCCACTGCAACCAGAGGGGCTTCCGGGATTACCTCAGCTCAGTGGAAAGCAAAGCTGGAGAAGGAATGGAACTGCTTATCTCGGGAAATGAAGAGAAACTTAACTGAATAGCTTGCCTAGGATCCCTATTTACCAAAAAGACTTAAAGGCTTGAAAGCAGATCAGATTTTGACTAGCTGGAAAAGAACTTTACTAACTTATTGGGAAAGAAGGATCTTTCTTATCTAGTGGTGAATATGAAATAGAAAGCTTGCGTTAGTGTGTGAGGTGGCCCCGAGAGCTGAACCAAAGCCGGCCGTTGCGAGACCAGGAGCTTTAACAGTTGCCCAGAAGAGGTTCACACGGCAGCTAGAGTTTGAGGTGAGCTTCAAAACAGGGGAACAGCTGAACAGCAATCGGAAGCCAAAAGATGCTCGGTTGAATAAGTGAGAAGCTCTGCTCTAGCCCTTTCATAAATCTCCATGACAAGAGGACAATAGCGGCCCGTAGCGCGCGTTGAACAGGCCGTTTAAGGATAAGGGTATGAGACAAAAAACATTAGATTTTTTTTTTGCCATAAACTTACCGGTATTTGGTTTATAAAGGGAAGGCAGGGTAGAGTCTAGCCCTGGAATGGGCTTTCGGGCTCAATCCCCCCTTTAGGTTGTGTATTACAGAGGTGTCAGATCCGCTTGCGCTGAGGGAGCGTGAAAATTGTTAGGCACTAAAATAAAAAATTCTTTCCATACCTCGAATTCAGGAGCAATTTGAACAAGCGGAACGTCGCTTTCCATGAATTAAAATCCCGGTGGCCATGGATATGCTAATGCGAGATATAATAACAAGCGAGAAAGGTCGAAAAGGAACCCAGCCAGGAGCTGACCTAAGATAAATTCACACCTACAAACTGTGGCTTCGTCGAGTCGAAATGGGATGGGATCCGATATCGACTCATATCCGCCAGGAGAACAAGTCTTAATCAATGACATCGACATAAAGGGAAAGATTGTACCTTTCTATGAACGTATGTGTGAAAGTGACGAAACCTTATGATTTTTATCCGGTTACGCTTTTCCATTTTTTAACCGGATCGTTCTATGGATGATATAGACACCATTATTAGACTAAAGAAAGCCATTTTCGCTTAATTAAACGATAGGGCTCTAGCGTATCCATTGAGTAAAGAAGACGCAGTGAATCAACTCCATTCTTAATACGTGATTCCAGAGAAACCCACTCCATTCTTTCCTTGGATAGCATGAATGAAACGTTCGCTTTGATGAGTACCATCCATCTTTCTTTTCGGAGTTGAATGGAAAGCACACCCCGGTCAAGAAGATTGTATGAAAGCTAGTACGTTTATTCATTGTAGCGATCTGTTAGATAATGATTAAAGAAGACGCAGTGAACAAAAGACATTCGAAATCAGTCGTGCTGTACGGAGAGATGGAGTACTTCACCCTAGAGCAATTCCCCTTGTGCATTGAATATTGTAAACAATGGCTGCTTACCAAAGAAGACAAGGAAGAGTGGTGCGGTCAGAAGATTGAGTTGTTCCGACGAATAGCCCTGCTTCCCACTAAGAGCAAGTAGCTGTTTTCCTTCCTTTTAAGCCCGGTTCTACCTTGATGGAATGTGCCCCCCCCTTATGGGTTGATGGAGAAGGGGTCTTTGATGCCTCTTTCAAAGCCATAGGAACGAAGTTAGAACTCTTTATTTGAAATGGATTCAAGCTTGTGAGTCTGTTTTCGCTAATACGAGACATTCCCAATCGTCCCTTGCCCCGGTATGGCATATCATACGAGACACCGAAAGGGTGCAACTTTCATTAAACCCCGTTCAATTGGCTGATCGCATTGGCATGGCAGGAAGAACTAAGCCAAGGAGAAGAGGCAAATGCTTTCAAGCGGCATTCAGAACAGGACAGTTGTTGACGGGCGCCGGGTAAGCTATCTATTGGAACAGAATGAAAGGGCGTCAAAGGCAGCTTCTTAGAGCATGGATTGGACCTCGAGCTTGTTCTATTAGAATTTCGTGAAAGGGCTGATTGGAATGCTTATCACATTGACCCACAAAACTGAACGAAGACAAAGGCACATGGAACTAAGCTAAGAAAGAGTCTCGACCGATAAGGAGAGGTAAACGAATACTCTTTCGCTTACTCATTCCTCTGTATGGCTTGCTTTGGCGACTAAAAAGTAGGAGTTCGACTTATGATACCTCCACATCCTCTGCTTGCTGGTACGGGGAAGGAGTAGAACTTGTGGAACGAAGTAGCTCGAGATGGCTCAGACTATTCATTCACAGATAAGTTCACCTAAGAAGGCTACTTAGAAGTGACGGTCAAAGTTTGGGTGCCAAAGAAGGTTTCCTAGGCAGAAAGCCTTAGTTGCTATGGAGTTTGATTGCTTACCCTGGGCCTCTGGCGTAAAAGGATTCGCACCTTTGCTAGCCCGGTCCCAATGAACCGATCAATGTCTGCCACGTCTCTTTCTCCGACTACAACTGGTGAACCGAGAACTCCTTCTTATAAGGTATAAGCTTCTTCTCGAAGAAAGCTGCTTCCTATAACTAAGAAGGCAATCTTGGGGAAGAGTGACCCCGAAGATTCATTCCTCTTTGAAGGGCTTTAAACGGCCAAAGAATGGAAAGATTGATTCTCACTGACTGACTGACTTAGGGGGAGACTCGTGAACCTGTCCGCAGGGACGGAGTGAGTAAGGGAGAAGACTCGGTCACCAATAAAAGGGACGTCGTTATTCACCCGATGAACAAAACAGGGTACGAACTCACGACACATGATAGGAGCAGTTAGCCTAAGAAGGGTGGACCTATACGCACGCAGTTCCGGTACCCCTTACTTCATTCACCGCGAACTGATTCTTAGAAGGCTGATGAAGAAGTCAAGCCCATTTCTCTTCTTCCTAAGAGGGTTGGCTGACGGGCTAATAAGTCCCCGGAGCTTCAAAACTGGCCTTTTCATGCTCCGCAGAGGCCAATGAACTTCCGAAAGCTTCTTCTGATTGGGTGAACATACCGAGTACTTAAAAAAAAGTAGGGCATTGGATGGGACAAGCCGCTTCCTTTACTGGATTATATGAAACAGGATATTCGTCTGTTAGGTGGTGTTATGCAGAAGGCGCAAGATCTTTATTGGACTCAGTACAAAGTGGATATCGAGAATTGCATGACATTGTCATCGCTAGCTATGAACATTTATCGTATGAACTATTACGATCCAAATCTTTTTCCTATCCATATACCAAGTAGGAACGAAGATAGATTCATTCGACGTGGGTATTATGGGGGCCATGCTGATACGTATAAGCCATATGGGGAAAATTTATACTACTACGACGTGAACTCCTTATATCCATATATCATGAAAACATTTCCTATGCCTAAGGTGTTCTTGTCTGGCATGGTAATTTTGAAGGGCAGGAATTGTCCAACTTGTATGGATTTATTGAGGCTTATGTAGTTTGTCCGAGTACAATTACTCGACCTTTCTTACCCTATAGGGTAATAAATAATACATTACTAATACCAACTGGTAAATTCGTAGGTGTGTATTATAGCGAAGAATTTATTTATGCGCGTGACTTGGGTTACAAAATTATACACCTAAGGGGCTACTTGTTTGAGAAGAAGCCTAGTCCTTTCGGCAGCTTTGTGTCATCCCTCTTCGGGAAAAGACAAGAAGCTAAGAAAACTGGTAATGATGCTATGGCATATGGGTACAAGATACTAATGAACTCGCTGTACGGTAGATTTGGTATTAATCCACTTAGTACTATAACAGAGGTATGCGATAGGGCAAATGACTATTTGACACAGAGGGAGAATTTGATCTTTGGGGACAAGCTGAGCGATACTATATCGTAAGTTACGTTAGCAATAAAGAAGATGTTGATAACTCAAGCTGGGATCCTCCTAAGATATCGGCAGTTCAATTGGCCGCTGCTATTACTGCTTGTTCTCGTATTCATATGTACAAATACATTTCCAGACCTGACTGTTACTACACTGATACTGACTCAGCAATTCTAGGAAGTCCTCTTCCAGAAGAAGAAGTCTCTTCCATTGAATTGGGTAAGTTAAGGAGTACTTTGTAAAAAAAGGTATCTTCTTAGCACCTAAGAGTTATACCTTAGTAACTGAAGATTCTGGTGAGATAATTAAGCACAAGGGTCCTGCTAAAGGCTTGGTCAATGTTGAATGGTTTGTGTCACAATACGCTGATCCGTCTCGAACTAAGCAGATCACCGTCGAGTCTAACTTCAGAATTGATTGGCATACCCTAAACATAGCCAAAAAGGATTTCCAAGTACTCCTTGGAACCAAAGTGGGTACAAAAAGGGACCCAGTTTATGACAATAACAATGTATGGGTAGACACACAACCTAAGGATGTAATAGACTTCGGGGGACAAGATAGCACTATTCTCAAATTTGAATGGAAGTTTCTTCAGGATGACTATGCTTTGCTTAAAAAGTTGTATACCAAGAAAGATCAAGAAAGTGCTCAGCGTATTGCTACTCTGGAGTCAGAAATTTTCAAATTGCGTGAAGAAAGAAAATCGAAGTCTGCTGCTAAGCTTCCTAAGGAACCGGTGATGCGACCTATTACTGATTCCACAACGGTATTAGAGGAAGCCCGACCTACTCTGTACATGCACAGTCCCAAGGGTAAGAAAAAGAAGGGCAATGACACTAGCTAACCAACTGAGAGAGCTACCCCAGATGAATTAGTTGCAGCTGCTAGCTAACTAGCTGATAGAGATGCCACCGACCGGGCGAGGAAGGAGCAAGATCTATTCTAAAATCCTTTCCACTAGCTCAAAGCACCATTCTCTTAGACACTACTACTGATCAGCATGACTTTCTTGAGTAAAGGGCACGGACCTCTTATTACAGCTTGAACGGGATTTTTTGTTGGGAAGAAGTCGATTCAATCCAACTCCAACCAACCGGTTGGAGATATTTTGTCATGAAAGGCAGGGCTAAGGAAAGGCGCAAGCCCCAGTCAGCTCCGTCTCTGTAGGGAAGGAGATCCCTTCTTGGGTTCGGACCCGCTTTCTTCGTTGATGGATCCGTTTATATAAGCAATTGGATCATATTGAGCGAGCCATTGAAAGAACCTCTTCGATAGCGTGAACAGAGCTAAAGAAGTCAAGGAAAAGCAGGTTGCTCTTGCGTCTATTGCCGGTTTCTTATCTAGAGCTGAAGGAAGGGGGTGATCTTCGATTCGAGTCTCGTGTTGTGAGAGCGTTTTGATTGGGAAAGTGTTCAGTTAGCCGATCCAGACCTAATTGATCTGGTTTCTGAGAGCACTGACAAGGCTAAACTTGCCGGTTGAAAAGAGCACTGAATCATTCGAAAGGGAATGATTTGAGTTCCATTTGGAATTGACTCAGAGAGGTCTGTGAGCTGGAAGAGGGCTGTTTCGCTTTCCTCTTCCTTTGGTCGAGCCAACCTTTCGCTTTCCTCGCACTTAGCTAGTTTGGCTCGTGCGCTTCGCATTGAAGTGCTACCTGACTTCCTCGATGATTTGTTTAAATAGAGGTCGGAAGAAGCAGGCACACCCACCAAGTTTAGGGAGGTTAGTGATTCTTAAGCTAGCCTGTGGCAGTAAGCCTAGCTGCTTCCTATGATCACCGATCAAATAGCATTACGCTCAGGAAAGGATTTCTCCTCAAATACAGTTCCGTTACTCTTCGTGAGCCATAGAAAGCATTCCAAGTAAGTCTTCCTTCCGCTTTCTCACCTCTAACAGAAAGAACCGTTCGTTCTCCTTTCGTGTGAAAGCCTCGTTCACACAAAGCTGGTGGCATCGCAGCCTTCCCTACTCGTTGGTGGATATTTGCTACTTCCTTTCATTTCAGGGTTTGAACTCAGAGCTGCGCGCCGTACTAATGCTATCTGTCTCCTGGCTCCGGAAGTTTGCGTTCCGAGAGGGCTGCTTTGATTTCGCTTGTTTCCAAGTGCACGGACTAGACAAACTAAACGGCACTAAAGCTTTAACTGACCCTGCCCTTCGTCCAGTTCGTTGCGAGCAAGGACAATGACCTTCGGCATTCGCTTACCTTGCGTTAGATCGTGGATAGGTACCGCGTCATTTTCCCTCTTGAATGTGGCTCACTAATGATCATACGAGACAGCGGATGACACAAGGGTTGATGAATGTGACACAAATAGAAAGATGTTGCGGAGACAGGATTTGCATCTGTAACCTTAAGTGAGCCCGACGAGCTAACCAATTGCTTTACGTAGCGGCGGAAGATGCTTTCCGTATGAACTAATGAGCGGACCAGGGTCTCCTTTGTCTTGGCTAGGAAGAATAGTTCATAAATAGATGCATGTGAGACTCTTTCAGTTGATACCGATCACGGATCTATTATTAAACAATATTGATCTCTTTCTTTGATCACATCGGCTATCATGCTGGAACTTCAAGCTATTGGGATGGGAAAGGCAAAGCGCTTCTTTGAAAACGCTTTTTCAGAGGGGAGGTCGAAGACAAGGAATCCTTTTAGAAGTTATAAGAATAGCTTCTCTTACTCACTTTAGTTTCCTTTGAATAGAATCGTCGATTTTGGCCTGATCTTCTGATTGACAACCAAACCAGCCTGACTTTCTAAGAAAAAGTCCCTTAGGGAATGGTCTTATCTGGCTTTAGACTCCTCTCAACGACACAAGGGACAAGGTTATGAAAGAGTTTGCCTAAGAAGCTGAAGGGCCCATGTCGCAGCACAGCGCTAAAAGCCTTTCGACTCACCACCCATCTTCCATGGGATGGCTGGCTTCGTCTTCACTTTAAAGCTGGAAAACCTGGAACAGAACGTCAGTTGACAACCTTTAGCTTCTACTACAACAACAATAGACCTATCCTTCCTACTTAACCGCTTAACGGCAGCTAAAGAGTGTGACACTCGAATCCAATCTTCTAAGGAGTCAAAATATTACCCTTCTTCGCTTCACTGAACAAGATTCAATCCCGGGACAGGCGTAGTGCATCCTTTAAAGAAGAATCAATAACATCCGAAGAATCAACTACGAGACTGGTCTACGATCAGTAGATCGGGTACAACTTGACCTTACCCGCTTCCGGGCGCAACTAAAGACGTCTCGTTCGCCCCCCATCTTCGAGGTTGAGTCATAACTTCGTCTCTACTAAGAAAAATGAAAATCCCGAACAGTCTTGCATAACATCGTGCTCTTAGCTGACTTACTTCAAGGAAAATTTCCTACTTTCCCAACAACTCCCAAGTACGAAACTAAAGACGTGACGTTCGAATCCCACCTTCCATGGGGCGGGCTTCAAACTCCACTTCTCAAGATAAGTCCCGGAACTGACGTACCGTACCTTGTCAACCTTTAATCTTTTTTTTACAACACGATAATATCGGCACTCAAATCAATAGGAAAAATGTTCATTGTCACAACCCTCAGGTCTTCTTTCAGAACCTAAAGCCCTTTACGACAGGCGCTAACCGCTTTCTACCAGCTAAAGCAGCTCGGCTCGCCCCCAAGATGAAAGGGGATTGGTGGCATCGGTGCCCTTCATTCATTGGATATAACCCTCGAGCTCTAACCCAAAGTTCTGCGCTCGACCTTTAACGACTGGACAACAAAAAAAGGACATTTAACCGAAGAGCCCTAGACCAATAGATCCAAGCAGAGCTAAAGAGCTGGCTAAATACGGATCGGTACAAGTCCTAAAAGTAGCCCTTTCTAGCTCCAATGCGGATAACGAAAAGAGAACAAGGACTAATAGACCCATAGACCAAGTTACACGGCTAAAAGGAAAGTGCTCGGCTCGAACCCTTCTCATGGGATCGGCTTACCTCACTTTCAAGCATCCACTGGATCAGAGATCTTTCTTCCTTTAGCGGCTGAGAAAGAACAGGAAGACCAATCCCTGAACGTAGTGCAACCTTCGGTCCTTCTGAAGCCGAGAAGGAACTACTTCTTTCAATCCCTGCTGCCCGGCACTGCTCCTCAAAACCACGCTAGCTGTTCAGCTTCTAGAACTAAGCTAAATAGAAAGGAAAACCCGGGACGGGATACTGACTAGCTCGTCATGCTCAACAAACTCAAAAACAGTCGTAAAGCCAATTGATTTAGGGCAAAAAGCCACCTTGGCCGACGTGGGTGGTGAATACATTGGATGAATACCATTGATGGCAACTATTTCGTTGAGTTTGGTGTCTAGACAGAGGGTGTTTACGGCATGATAGAGCTGTAGCGAGCAAGCACCGGTGCGGCAAACTGAATGTGATTGAATAGCTATCCTTTCTAACTACAGGGCAAGGAACTTTTTCCACCAAGCCATATGTGGGAAGACTGAACTGGACTGAGATTGCGGGAACACTGCATGAGACAGTGTGATTGCGCGATCACTGAAGGTCCTCTACGAGCTGCGAGGCAGATTTAACGCTACGCCCTTCCCTTAGCGCCTCACTCTAGGCGGGGCTCACAACCAAAGGATGCACGGGAGTGAAGTGATTCCCAGGTGGGGATCACGAACGGAAGGCATATTCCCTTTCAAGAGCATAAGCGACTACCCTTTTTGGTTGTGGTCTTGTATTTCCACCTTGAAAGCAGCCCACCCGCCAATAAAGCAGTTTTGTGCGCAAGCCCCTTCCTGCCATAGTAGGCATATCCGCATATCCTTCCGGGTCAGATGCATTGCAAGCACGCCCTTTTTTAGTCTACTAGTCATAAAAGACTATCCGCTTTGACATGAGACAGTCTAGCTCACTTCTGTATCAACTGGCTGAAATGCCACCACGGGGAACAAGGAATTGTTATTTGATTCTGCGCACTCTTCACGCTTGTGGTGCTAACTAAGTGTATTCTGGCCAGTGAGAAAAGGAGGCTCGCTACTACGTTCGAAACCATTTCAAACCAACCCACAAATAATTAATAATAGACATTCCTTTTATCAGTTGTTACTCGAAGTGTAACTCGTCTCCTTCAACGCGTGTACAAACATAAAGAGGGTGCGTCAGACTATTGCTAGTCTTGAGTTTTGCGTGAAGAGATGAAATCAGTGTTTGCTGCTAATCCTACTGAGGAACCTCCAGCTGATGATCAAATGCCCACCACAAAACATGAGGATACATTACCTGATGCCGACTTTGAATGTATTATTTAATTGGACTCCACTGTATGCTTTGAAAGAGAATTAATAAATGAGTTTCCACTTGTACCCAAGTACTATTGAAGCACTTTAGCACAGATAAAATGGAAAAGCTGACCGCCGAACTTAGTGCTACTTGAACACTCTATTTTGAGAGTGATTATGTAAATCAATTGGATTAGAATATGAAATCGATTGACGGGATTAAGCTTCGTATACAGTGACTTTCTAATTGACAACCCGACTTTTACTTTGTTATACCAGACTTTAGAGAGAAAGATAAGATAGTACTTTTACCCTTAACCAATTATAACTAAGCTTCCTACTGTGTAGCAGTATAGTTTGCCAAAAAGGTTATTATGTAATAAAGACTATATGTATATATTGAGACCGTGGGGTCACCGAAACGATGGGAGGTAATGAATCCTAACTGACGGACTCCCTATTGAGTCAATCAACCTAATCGAAAAGTGGTAAACTCTAGATGTATTTAGGTACAGATTGGATCTTAGGTGGAAGTAGGGCATTGAAAGGTCGGATGAAATACTCAAGGAAAAGGCTCACCTCCATCAATAGCCGTGGAGAGATTGACTAGGTCTTGGGCCGTCAAGGTATTAATCTGTTTTGAAAACTCTTGTTCCGCTTCTGGGAAGAGACGTATATTCGGACTTCCCCTACCATCCCAGTTCAAAGGGAATTACCTTCTCCACAAAAACTATAAGCTGCGCCTCTCTCGGATCATGGGGTACTTTGTAGAACTTCTAGCTCCCCGCCAATGAAAGCTGGTGACTCCGGTTCCAACTGAACCAGGAACGGTCAGGCGCACCCTGGAGACAGACAAAGGTCAACCTGTCACGACAGTAGCGGGACAAATAGAAAGTTACATATAGGAAACCATTATATTTGTCTTTTCTCCGGATAATAAACCCATATTGTGGTATCGGCGGTACCTACAACGCTGAACTCTTATGGAGGTATCTACATCTACACGACCGTACTAGGATAGGACTTGACGTCTGTCTGTGCTCTTTCTCTACCAGAGAGGGAATTGAAACCTGTCCATCCATTTCCAGTTCTTGAAATAAAGTAGTGAATTCAGGCTCTTTATTTAGACTTCTTCTCTTCTGGAACAAGTACCTCGTGGCAGTACCTAAGGTTAAGATATGTCACCTTGAACGTAGTGTCTAAATTAGACAAAAGAGAAATTATTATATAATAAGACTTACGAAAAGAATCCAGCCGCGGGATTCTCATTGGGATAGAAAATTTCATTTCCATGTCTGGTCAAGAGCTTCTAATTCACAGAAATCATGAATCATATGGTTTTATTATAAATAATAGATTTTCTAATCTCAAATAAGATATCTCTATTCTTTCTTAGGAAGGATTTAAGTTGACTTTACAAAGTTTTTATAATTGATTCTGAACTAAGAAGCTATGCTGGCTAGGATCCCATTTTTTCAATATCGGGTTGGGCTTAAAGAAAGTTCCACCATTGCATAAGGGAATATGAAAGTCCAGAAGCATTCTAATTGATGGGTGAGTGGGGACTGCGTCTTAGTTTGTCGCTAGGAAAGCAAGTGACAGAATGTAGGATCTAGGTAAGTAAGTACAGTCTGGTGAGCTTGAAGCTGTAAGGTAGCACCTAGGAAGAACGATAAGGTAGACTATGCGGGAGAAGGTAGGCGAACGTGCACTACCACTGAGACTGATAGGTGTCCTTCCTTGCTGGTTGATTAGTCTGCCTTCTGTGATCCGGGCTGAAATAAGAGACTTACTAATTGTTCACAATCCATCTTTCTTATCAATTGAAATAGCAATGTTAGCAGATGGCGTTATTTCTTTACCTGCCAGTAATTATGTACTCCGGGTCTGATAGCAGCACTGAGGCAGGGTTCTTGGTCAGTTGGATATGGTATCCGATCGATTAAGGTAAACTTTCTTCCTGTCCCTATAGTATAGGCAGGCTAGATTTCGGTAAGGAGAATGTTGAGTGTGTTACAATTCAAGTAATAAGAAGACTGGGAAGCTAGACCTCAATGTAATTCAGCAAGTGGCTGGCTTATGACGAAGCACGCTACGCGCCTTTTTCCCTTGCGATGTGGAAAGTAGTACGAAAAGGTTCTACTATACTAGCAGTACATACACGACTCGATATGAAAATTGACTTAGGTGTACTCTACTGGGCGGGCTACTCCAAGAATGACTTTTTTTCTTGGTTCTTTCAGAAAGTCATCCAAACACTTGACGCTTGCTTGTTGATTGATTGTGGCGATCCCCTTCTTCTGTTCTTGACTCGTACCTGAAGCTAAGCCGGACTCAAGGAAGGAGGCTTCAAAGCCAGACAGATCAACTAGAAAAATATAGAAATACGACCTCTCCATCTCAGGTTATCCCATATTTTTGCTTGAATCCGGCCGTCAACTTCTTCAACTGCTGATGCCGCTGACCTATATGGTGTACTTTTCGTTCGTTTCTTTTGCTTCGAGCGCCCTTTCCCCTTCTCCGCACTCTTCTGGCTGTCTTTCTCCTATGGCTTGGACCCTTTCCGCGCCTCTGAGGAAAGATTCTCGCTACTCAAGAAATTGTTTAAGTGAAGTTCTCCTATCCGCTTAAAAAGGGCTTTCTCAGGTCGACCTTTCTTTAGCAGTATCAATAGCGAGATTTCTTTCATTTCAGATAGCCTTCTAGTGACGCAGCCTTTCTCACTATAGAGGTTAGTCTTCGTTAAGACTAATCAAGTAATAGCAGAAACTCGCCTTAATGACGGAGTCATTATAAGTGACTATATGAAGACAACTCTTTCAGACAAGTCTTATATATATATGTATATATATATGCTAACTGATCATCCTAACCTAATCCCAGGTATTCTATTCCCGCCTATGCTATTACTATTCCCTGATACTCAACGGGAGTTAGGAAAGCATTGGGACCAGATAAAGAGAAGGCGGACTTTCCTATTCCTCTTTCTATTGTTCTACTTTACCCTGCTTCAACATCAGAGGTTGTCAAGAATGAAATGACATAAAATAGAATATCCGAAGTAGCGTTACTATATGCATTTTCATGGCCTTACGCGCCAAAGATCAAAGATGAAGTAGAAAGAAAGGGCAGAAAAGCCCCCGTCCTTTCCAACTTCTATAGAAAAGAATGGCAAGTATGTTAGACCGGCAGCCTAACAGGCAGTCTAAACCGAGGGATGATCTTACTAATCCCATTTCTTCTTTTCCCACTCCGGGCTCTTACCTTTCTTACCTTGGAATCACGTTCTATTCCCTCCCGTGGGTGGAATATTTTCAAATAGTTAAATCAGGATAGCAGTAAGCTATCGAAGGTCAAGTAGTGACGGCTTATTAAGTTACCGCATGGGCCTTAGTTAACAAGGCAAGCTACCTGTCTGGACGCCTTCCCGGGGCAATGAACTCATCTAAACGAAAGAACAGACTTAGAAGACGAGAGCACTAAGAAGCTCTTCCGAAGTTCGAAAGAAAGTAATTTCCCCTCCTGCTTCAGCTGAGATGGTAGTTTCCCGCATTGGCAGATAGGCAGAGGCTGTCAGCCTTATAAGGCTTTTGCAGGCAAAGCCGTTGAATAGAATCTTAACCGGGCTTATCCGGGCTTCTCAGCCTATTGCCCGTAGGAAGTCATTGAGGAAAGAAATGCTGCCATTGAAGTTGACTTAGAAGTTAGAGGGGACTTAGTTACGAAAGCGTCACCTTATCAGTCTTGGAAAGCTCTTACACCGGTAGGTAAGTATTCACAGCCTCATCACCTCGGCTTCTTCCCGCATAGTCTCTTCCCGTGGATTCAACAGAAAGATCAGGCAAACAAGTCATTCTAAGCCCAAGCCGTGCTCTACAAGAAGTGAAGGGGGAAAGATTGATTCTCCGCTTCGGGTGACTATCTAATCTGCTACGACGCAGTCAATACCATATACAGTCTAATCAGATCATCTTTCCCGTCCAGCTTCTGATCTGCTAGGAAAGTCCAGTATGAAATTCCCCTATCTTCACTCGGCAGTAACAGAACTCACTTTCGAAGACAGAGAGGGCAGATAAAACTACTCTAACTCCAATCCTCAAATAAGCCTAGGCGGAAAGCCAGATCTTCTATTTCCCGCTCCTGCCTATGAAATTACTAAACCGGGGGGGAATCAATTCCTTTTTCCTTTTCCGTCTCGGAGGTAAGCTGACGTGCTTTATTTTTGCCTGCCTTTAGCTCATTAGTTGAGTTCAGGCTTTTAAGGTAATCATATCCTTCTGAGGATAGCCGTAAATAGAAGAAGCTAGCAAGGAAGATCTTGTTAAACGCCCGTAGGTTCAGCTTGAAAGTCAGGATTAGAAAGACAGTCAAGTAAGGTAGTTGAAAGCAAGTTAGTAATAAAGAACCAAGTATCTACTTTCCCACCTAAAGCCCTATAAAAGGTAAGATTGAAGAACCAGGACTCTAAACATCAAAGACTTTTGCCGCTAGGTCCCGGGAAGAGACTATCTAATCAGCTACGAAAGACTAAAGGAAGTTTGAAGAAAGAAAAGAAGAAGCTACTTCGTCATCAATTGACCTCAAAGATAGAGTAAGTTAGGGATTTCCTTCGTTTTAGCCTTCAGTCCTAGAACTGGAGACAGAGCAGACATGACAAGATAGAGATTCTAAAGCAGCAGCAACTTCGGACTAAATGCCCTAGCCCTTTTACTGATAAGCGGGAAAAAGTCATTCTATTTCATAACCTGTCATTGAGTTGCAGGGTTAATTGTTAGGCAAGCTAGGAATTTCTTACCTGTATCCATGGCTCACTGAACTAGCCCGGGATGAATGGCCGATAAGTCAGAGAAGAAAGCAACATGAAAGGCTGCTTACGCTAATGCGGGACTAAATTCAGTTGAATCGAATCAGCTACGAAGGACTAAAGGAAGAACGAAAGTAGCCTGCTGACCTTATTCTTTCTATTCTTGTAGAAGCCCGATCTTCTAAAGAGCCGGAGATGGCTTCATATGGAAGATTTGGTTGGGTTCGACTCCTTCGGGTTGGTGCTTGGAATAATAACCTGCGCTCAATTGGTGTTGTTCTTTCGTTAGGTTCATGAGGAGTTAGAGGCGGACATGTTCCCATGCAGTATGTAAATCACAAAGAAGCTGTTGGGGCTCTTGCGGCGCTAAGGTACATGTGGCTCTTTGAATAAAAGCTGTTGCTCTTGTTGGTATACAGGCCGGCTAATATCATAGTATGGGAAATCTGGAAAAGATACGTAGACAATCTGGGATGTACAGGCCCGGCCCGACGCACGAAGCAGGAGGAAATCGGTACCCCGCGAGTCTGTCAAAGAGCTTGGGTAAGCATTCAAAGCAAAAGCAGTCTCCTTTCACTCCCACTTTCAGACAATGAATTCACTACCCTCCTCCCCATGGGTCACTCACTCCTATGAATAGATATTCGTTGTGTATGTATTTATATAGAATCAAAGCGAAAAGCACGCTGAAGCCTTATGTGTCAGTAACACTATCTCACGCGGGATCTTTCTCAGGAGGAAGTTTGTAAAAGATTGGTAGCTACTTGAAGGTGTAAAACCGTAGTGGTTTCCAGGGAAATGCATGAGAATGGCGGGTTCCACTATCACGCTGTAGCCAAGAATGAAAGCGCGTCAAAGAAGACCGCGGCACGCAACATAAGGGAGATATTTCCAGAGTTCGAAGGGGCCCAATGCAACGTGAGATTTCCGAAGGGAAGGCGTGGATCCTCGATCTTTCTTTCGTCTTTTGAGTGAGGATGCTCTTTGAAGAAAGCAAAAGTAAAATCTTAACGAGAGCGGATGAAAGATATGTTTATAAAGAAAAATCCGATCTTTCATCCACTGAATCATACATAGCATACGAATTCTGTTGAACTGAATAGGATACTACTTTTGATAGTTTAGTGAAAGCCGAAAGAAAGCTTCAGAATCCAGTAGCAAGGCCAAAGAGTGATCTTTGAACGCTATTTCGCATCCTTACGAATACGTCAGTGTAAGGTAGGTCACCATTCAAATCCCGAAATTCGTTTTGAACCCGTGATTGATTATCAATCACTCCAAGAGAAAAGCGTCTTTATTGTTGTCTTCAAGAAGAAGAAAAGGAAGATGAAGAGCCGTGGTACACTGATGTTAGCCGGCTCATTGAAAAGCGAAGATTTCCCTCTTGTGCTACGCTACTTCAAACGCTCGCTCGAAGAAAAGTCTTTTATAGCCTGGTACAAGCCAAGCCCTCTCGATTCGGCAACAAAAGTCGAAACGTCAATAGTCTTTTGGTTGGCTTTCCCGTTCTTGAGGACTTTCTGGCCGGTAGGCTTTATAGCGGGCCTGCCTTGCTGACAGGAAGGATATAAAATGGATAATTGCGCTTGCCTTCACTGTTAAAGTCTACGCCCTCTATTATTATTTTAAGGCATGCTCTCGAAACGTCATTCACTCGTTCTTGTCTCCGGCGATTAACCTATTCCAGAGCAGTCTGGTGATTAGCCTTTCTTGCAATATTCGAAGCCTTCGTAGTCGGGTTTTCTCGTAGTTGAGGTTGCTGTGAGGAGATCAAAGTGTCAGTGAAGATTGCTTCCAGTGATCGGAAAATTCTTTTTAAAAGACCATTGCTTTATTTCCAACACTCTGGATAGGCGGAAGGATCTATGTCCACCCCCAACTTCCTTTCAATCCACATCGGCTGCAGCTTTCTCTACTGGGAATCATCAAAAAATCCATGGGCATAGGCTGATTCAATAAGCCAAGGGAAAACAACCACCGCTTGGTTTTGACACTCAAGCGACCCGCCCTGCCAAACATCGATGTAAAGGTTAGATTTCACCACCTCTTTCTACCCAACGTTTCCTATTTGAAAAAAATCCAACCTGGGAAACTCGCACTCCTCCAGAAACCTTCGCACTCCAAGCCCCTTTAAACGGTTGGTAGCCCTTGGCTTCCTTACTCCCAACAAGTTGCTGGTTGGAATTGTGGAACTATCGCTCGAGAAGTAAGTAAGCTGGTCCTTGTTTGGTCATAAGGAGAATTTTTCTTATTAGGTCAGGGGCGGCCGGACCGGAGGTTACCCGCGATTGATTGGTAATGGCACAACCGTAGAGGAGACAAGGTTACGCGCTGGGTAGCGAAGCGCATCTGTTTCGAGTACAGAGGCGACGAGGGGTGCTAACCCGGCCACCCAACCCAGCAGGTCAGGGGCGGGCCGGCCATAGGTTCGAATCCTGCCACCTTTCTTGTGGATCATCCTGTGGTTACCGGATGATGGGAATAACAAAGCAGAAATTATGAAATGAGCACGAAATGTCAATATATGAATTGTTTCATTATTCGTTATTTCCGGGTCTTTTCATTGCATTCACTTACAACAAAAAACAACCACCAGCGTTTGGTGCAGCACCCGCATTTTGGTGTATTCTTCTTTCTTTCCTTGGTCTTTTGTTCTGTCATATTCCTAATAACTTATCCAATTACAACGTATTAACCGCTAATGCACCTTTCTTTTATCAAATCTCAGGGACATGGTCTAATCATGAAGGTAGTATTTTATTATGGTGTCGGATCCTTTCTTTTTATGGATTCCTTCTTTGTTACCGGGGTCGATCCCAAAGCCATAATGTCTCAAAACGAGGAGGCCATAGAGAAAGTCTTCTTTTTTCCTTTGTCTTAAACTTCTTCACGAACTCCATTCGCACTCTTCCTCGTTACGAGCAAAAAAGTAGAGTTCTTCACGAACCCCAGTTGTACACTCTCTTCGTTCTACGAACTGAAGTTGATTCTGAACTTTGTTCGCGAAGGAACCGGACTTTTGACGGGCCAGCTCTTTTTTACGCGCCGCTTTACCCTGAAAGGAAAATGAGCTTTGCTCTTCTGGGTGCGTCGCGCTCTCGTGGTTCGCGAGAAGGAAAAAGGACTCATCCTTTGTTGCATCTGGCACGAGATGATAAAGAGAGAGCTTCGTCTATCGATGAACAGCGGATTGACGGAGCTCTTGGCATTGCTTTGTTTTTCTTTCCTTTCCTATCAGCGAGTTCCGATCCTTTTGTTCGAAATTTCTTCGTTCGTACCGAACCGCTTGCAGAATCAAATCCTGTTCCACAAGATCCTATATCAGCTATACATCCTCCTTGCATTTATGCCGGAGACGTCGCCAGTGCTATGGGCTTTGGCTTATGTAGAAATAAAATGATGAATGGGATTGTGGCACTCCACTCGCCGCCAATGTGGAAGGATGTCGCCGAAAAGAATGGAACGCTGCTTTGCTCTGCTGGATGCGTCGGATCCCGTATAACTTCTGAGCTCTTTACCCAACAATTCAAACATGTGGGCGCCAAATGCTATCCTGCTCTATTGTTGCGTAGCAATAGAAGCCTGCTCATGCTGCTTCGGCGGCGCTTTTTCGCCTTCTCTTCGCTCTGGACAAGAGCGCTAGTGGACACGGGGAGGGAGCGGGCGAAGCCTTTCTTTCGTAATGGAAAGAAAGATACCACTACTTCGCCTCTTTGTTGGACCGCCGGCGCGAACACAGTGGTCTCTGACCAGGACCAGGAACCAATTCGAATTTGGATCTTGACATGTCGGTGGTTTTTAACCGTAGGCATCTTGCCAGGAAGTTGGTGGGCTCATCATGAATTAGGTCGGGGTGGCTGGTGGTTTCGGGATCCCGTAGAAAATGCTTCTTTTATGCCTCGGGTATTAGCCACAGCTCGTATTCATTCAGTAATTTTACCCCTTCTTCATTCTTGGACTTTGCTTCTGTCTATTGTGACTTTTCTATGCTGTGTCTTAGGAACCTTTTCCATACGGTCCGGATTGCTAGCTCCCGTTCATAGTTTTGCTACAGATGATACACGAGGAATCTTTTTATGGAGGTTCTTCCTTCTAATGACCGGCATATCTATGATTCTTTTCTCTCAGATGAAGCAGCAGGCATCGGTCCGTAGAACCTATAAAAAAGAGATGGTTGTAGCGCGAAGTACTGAAGTGCACTTACGTCACTTGGCTCGCGCGCAACCTCGCCCCCTTATGTTATGGAAGAATTGAGCTTTAAGCTGGGCTGGTTATTCAGAGCCAACAATTGGCTGCCAGATTTCGTCTTTTTCTAGAAGAAGATCACTTCGGGGATCACTGTGGCGTGACTTTTAGTAGAGCAGTCCGCTCTTACAGCGTTTGATCAGTAGATTATTTAGAACTTCGGAAGATGGTCAAGGTAGCTTACTTCCAAGCCACTGCACTAGATGCGCATGTAGTCGACGTAGTCGGCCCAGAATTATTCTGTTCTATATTAAAATGGTAAGTACTTCGAATGAATAGAGAATTACGTCGCTCTTTGATCTACAGAATAAGGCCTACGAGCTCTCTGTTTTATGGCAGAGATCTCTCCACACCAAGGAACCGAATCACAATGGATCGAAGCGGATAAATCCCATTTTATATTTACTTATTTGAACATAATTCTCAAAGTTTACTGGAATTTCTTCCTTGGATCCTTCCGCTCCTTGCCCGTTCGTTTCACTGGCTTTCGCTCCTCTCCCTAAGGTCGAGAACTTCGTGCCTCTCCCGTTGGTCGAGTGGCTAAAGCTCCTCTCCCTAAGGAAGAGTGGCTTTCGCTCCTCTCCAACTCAGGTGGCTTTCGCTCCTCACCACTCTTTACTCTTTTCTTTCCCGCCTAACTGAGAAATCCCTTCCTTCGCGCCTGTACTCCAACTTGGTCCTCAAATGCCTGGTTCTGGACTCCATCCTTCTCGTATAAACTGCCCAAACAACGCTCGGGATGACAGACACACTTCGGACGGAGATGCTTTTTGTACGAGATCTATTGGTTCAGAAAAAGAGCTACTAAAAGGTAAACGTTTTCCCCGATCCCAGATCAAGAACAAAGTCCTAAACAAAGTCTTTCTCCTCACCGACAAAGCAGAGTGCTAATCCCGATCAAAACAAGTCTGACCTCGAAGATGCTATATATATAAGATTAAGTGTGGATCTATTACAATAGTTTCTGGTAAGCCTGATAGAGCACAGTTGGTAATAAGGCGAAGCCGTGCCAACAAGTGAGTTTTCAAAGTTTTTCTGTTCTTTCTTCCCTGACCTAACATCATGTTTCATGTGGACTCTTTCCGGTATTCTTCCACGCCAGTCTATCTATCCTTGTCTAAAGAGTCTACCTTATAGTATTAAGTGCTGAGTGCTTTGATATCGAGCCAGCATCTACAATTGCAGTGAAAAGGTAAGCCCTTCCAGCTGCTCTAAGAGAGTAAATCGCTCTATCAGTCCTTCTATGTTCCAGTGAGAAAGCCTTTGACTTTACATCTAAATTTCTATTTATAGGTCCATTGATTGACTCTTTCCTCAGCGGATGAGTGGCCGTATTCTACTTTTTCCTCTTACGGCTAGTGCGCTATTTGAGATAGTTTCAAAGGGGTGTATCGATAGAAAGTATTGAATCAATAATCCCTCGTCATTGCGTTTACGTTGAATGCATGCTATACCTTAGGCCTCAATTAGCAGTCGTAAGGCCGACATCTATTCATCATAACGGAATTTATCTTGCTTTGCTGTCCTCTGCTCTAATAGTCGAAAGGAATCTTCCTTCCTTCACATCATACTTTACACACTCTTCCTTATTCCCATAGGGACCGATTGCAACAAGTTCTCGCAACTCGTAAAATTCTTCCGTCAGTCTATCACATTTCGAGTGTACCGCGTCGTGCAATGCTTTCTCACTCGTTAAATCTTGTTTTGTTAATAAGAGCACAGCCTAGGACTGGGGATGAATGAAATAGGATTACCCGAATTTTCATTGTCAGGTTAAAAGTCTTACGAAGTCTATATGAACTCTTAGATTCACGGAGTATAACGACGCATTAAATAGCTGAAGTAACCTTCCCTTCCGTATTTGATTTGGATAGGTATCGTGTACGTAAAGTAAAAAGCCTTCAACCTCTTTTTTCGTGGTAGGTAGGAGAGAGAGTAGTTGGATCAGATTCTTTCTTCAACGGCGGATGGAGAGGTGGGAATCGACCATTACTGGCAGTAAAGGCAAGGCACTCTCGGAGTAAATCAGTCAGGGAGGGAATGAAAGACTTAAGAGCCTTCTTATCCTAAGCTTCTCTTAGGGATTAACCCACCCGTCGTACAAGGAAGGGATTTAAACGCAAGCTGGCTTGTCTTCGATTGGCCCGGTTGTCATTCTTTTTTCTCCTTGCTAGTTACTTAGAAAAGGAAGGTTCAGTAAAGATAGGTCCTTCCCCTAAACCCTAAGCTAAGTCATATTCGATCTATAGGAAGACTAACTACAACCATACTAAAAAAGTAAATTGACTAACTTCAAAGTCGGGCTTGCTATCTAGACTGACTGCAGCATACAAGGGGGATTTTCTTATTTCTCCTTAATTAACCTTCCTGTACCGTAAAGCTATTCTGACTAGGTTAATAGAAGAGGATCTCTAACCATACATACCATACTAACGGAAGGAAGGATCGACTCTTATCTGGTAGCATCCTTTTTCGTATTTTTTATTTCTATTAAAGAAGGCTTCGTTTAACCCCACTAAGGACTAAGGGCTAATACATCCCCCCAGGAGCAGGACGCCAGATAGAATTCCCGAGTAGTAAAAAGTAAAAATACTGAAAGGAAAGGTGGAACCATCCCCTGGGATGTTTTTGATCCCCCGAAAAAGCCCCTATTCCGCTCCCTGGGTATATCCGCACTTTTTTTCTTTATTGTTACAATTAGGATCCTTTATCTATAGCGATACGAATGAATACAGTTGAGGCGGTGCTCATTACGCTCCATTGAAGAAAATCCCTATAATAGATTGATTTTCTTGGGATGGTAGTGGGAGCCCTATCGTTAGAAAGACAAGTTCTCAAGTGCAGGGATAGCAGAGCAGCTAAGCCAAACTAGCCAGTTGAAGTCATAAGTGTGGAGCGCGTTGGCTCTTGATTTGAAACGTATGCTTACTAATCAACATAAGGAAGACCATCAATCAGTTGAGGACTATTTGAGGGTCATTAAAACAATAGCAGACTCTGAAGCTGCTATTCAATCACCTGTCTCAGATCTTGAACTCATTCAGTTCACCACAGCAGGCTTACCTCCTGAGTATGACACTTTTGTTAATACCTTTTCAATGATGCCTGGATCGTATTCTTTTGATGATTTGAGATCGAAGTAGATTTTTTATGAGAACCGCCTTAAGTATCAACGAGGGAGAGATACTTAGGTTCATCAGGCGTTTGTTGCTAGACGTCACGGAGGTTCTGACCAAAGGGGCGTTAATTCATCCAATCAATCGGGTGCTAATCACAACAATAAGGGGGGCCATGGAAAGAATAACAAAGGGGGTAAAGGTAGATACAACAACCGGAACAACAACAACCGCCAGAATCAGTCTTCAGCTAAGAGCATGCCTTATTGTTCTGTATTTCGTGATTCTGTTGTTTCATTGTTAAATACTGTTGGCACCTCTACTTCTACTACTCACTCTTTATCTGCAGGTAATAACTCTTCAGAAGGGATTTGTTGATCTCATCCTAACACTGTCTGTCAGATTTGTCATGTTCCGGGGCATTCTGCTGATGCATGTCCGTGACGGTATCAACCTCGTCAGCAACCAGTGCTTCCTGCATTCGCTACTTGAAATCCTGTTGAAAAAGTGAAAAAGTTTGGTACCCTGATTCAGCGGCTGCCTCACACATGACACCTGAGGATGGTAAGTTACTTTGTAAATCCCCTTACTCCGGTTCTTCCCAGGTTAAAGTTGGTAATGGTACGCTGTTACCGATTTCACAAGTTGGCATGATAAAGTTACCTACTTCTTCTCGGCCTTTAACTCTTAAAAAAAACGTTTTTCATGTACCTCAACTTCGGCATAACCTTCTGTCTGTAAGACAATTGTGTCGTGACAATAACTGTAGTGTGGTTTTTAACGCCTCTTGTCTTTGTGTCAAGGACAAGACCACGGGTGAAGTCCTATTGCAGGCCCCCAGTGTCGGCAATGTCTACCCGATTCAGTTTGAGTCCATGCCTCAAACTGCCAACCTTGCTCTGAGTGAGTCTGGAGAGTTGTGGCATCGTCGTCTGGGTCATTGTGGAGCTCAAGTTCTTTTTTTGCTTAGGAAAAACAATTCAGTTACTTTGAATTCATCGTTTTCTAATGATTGTACGACTTGTCGTTTAGCCAAGTCACATAGACTTCCTTTTGATTCAGCTGAACACAGAACTACTGTGGAGTTTGCATTAATTCATTCAAAAGTATGTTGAGTCCTCTGCAAACTAATAAAGGTTTTAAATATTATGTTTCGTTCATTGATGATTTTACTCGCTTCACATGGATATATCCAATGAAACATAAATCGGAAGTCTATTCTCATTTTTGCAATTTTAAGGTTTTAATTGAAAATCTTTTTGATTGCAAGATTAAGATGTTTCAAAGTGATGGTGGACGGGAGTTTGACAATACTCCTATGGGAGACTTATTTCTAAAACATGGCATTTATTTCAGAAAATCCTGTCCTGACACTCAACAACAGAATGGTGTAGCTGAACGTAAGCATCGCCATATTTTAGAGATGACTCGATCTTTTTTGATTGAGGCTTCTATGCCATCTCAATATTGGCTTGATGCTGCTTATGCGGCGGTTTTCACTATTAATTAATCGCCTACCTACACCATTATTGGAAAACAAATCTCCATATGAAATCTTATTTCAGAGGCTGCCTGATTATTCTTTTTTGAAACCCTTTGGGTGTGCATGCTTTCCAAACTTTGTGGCTACCTCTGCAAATAAATTACAACCACGATCTGTTGAGTGTGTTTTCTTGGGCTATGCCCCTCAAACCAAGGGTTATCGTTGTTTTGACCCGTCGTGTTTATATAAGTAGTCATGTCCGCTTTCATGAAAATACTTTTCCTTACCCTAAGCTTAAGAACTTGGCTCCCAATGGTTTGTCTCAGCCCATTTTTGATATCTCTGACATCTTAAAACTCACTTCCACAACCCAACAGCTCTCTTCGGTGCCTGCATCCGAGACTGCTCTGTCCTGGTGATCAAAAAAAACCTGATTGGGGCGTATGTGATGCTGCAAGGTAAAACAAAGGTAGAAAGTCAGCACAAGTTCAGCAAGATTCTTGAAAGGAATATAAAAAGGGAAAGAAGATTTACCAGCCAGTGGTCAAGTACCTTGCCCCCGACCATCATACCACCAAGGACAGGGGTGACATCCACAATGAAGCCAATGGAGATGCTCCTGAAAGTGAGGTAATCCATATCCGCTGCCTGAAGTCTCTCCTCAAGAGGTCGATCATCCATAGCAGGAATGGACCTAAAAAGTAAAGTCATATGAGTAGGAGGATCAATCGGCACTCGGACGACTCCATCAATCTGACGAGTGAACCGCTCTCCCAGATAAGACTCCCAGCTCTCAGGGCCGAAAAGAATAAGTCTGCGCCGTCAGAGAGAGAAAGCATCTGTCGCCTCAGGAGTATGGAAATACTTACTCCCAACAAACATAAGGAGTCAAAGAGAGCTACACGAGCAGAACTTCTCTTCTCAGCCTCACAACAAAAGGTAATTTATTTCTTTACTTAATATTAAGTGAAGGATAGGAATCTGCTTGACAGGTTGTCTGTCACAAGAGGACTACTCTTTGATCTCTCTCCTACGCTCTTCGATAGCTGCTTGGCTTACAGGAACTACCTTATTCCGTTATCTTCTTTCTTATTAGTTGTTCTATCTTGATCTAAAACTACTAGTAGGAACAAAGCTACCATCAAAGACATTTGACGCTGGCCTAGCTTGATAGAAACCTAAAGTAGCTACATCCAGCTCTATGAAAAAAATCCCTCCAACGATCAAACGAAGAGAGACAGGAAGGAATAATAGCCAAGAGGAAATGCAGAATGAGTTTTGCTCTTTCCTTTCTTAGAATAAGATATTAGCTGGAATCGATTGAATGGCAAATCTCCTGAAAAGCGAAGACAAGGACTAGTAGCCGGCTGACTTACGAATACCAGCACCACTAAAATAAAGAGGTGGCTTGGTTCCTTGGTAGCCTGTTCCGGAGGGCGGGATGGATAGCTTGACCTGAGTTGATTAGTCACAGCGACCCTTGGAAAAGAGAGGCGGTGTTGAGTCCATGCAGACTGACAATTCGTCTAGCGCTTCAAACCATATTGGATTACTAGATAAAGAGCGAGTGATCACCCATGAGGAAATGGGCATTGTCTAAATCCCTGTTCTAAGAAGTTGAAAGAACGTTTTCACCATGTCCTTTACAAGCTTTTACACGAAGCAATGAATGACTTGCTCGACGGCATTCATCTGCCTTTTCAGTAAAGCTTTTCTTTCAAGTAAGCCCGCCTAACATGAAAGTCAAGCCTTTCACTTCATTGTTCAAGCGTCAGCCTACTTTTCTTTCAAGTCCTGCCTTCAGAGAAAACTCCTTCTTTCGGGGTACAGGTCGGTCACTCTCAGTTGTTGTTTCGAAAGATTCTCGCACACGATTCAGTCTGCCTCTGTCAAATAAATAAAGTGGATGGAGAGCCTTCTTATCCTTTTAGGTCCGACCTCTCTCTTCCGCTTTCCACCTCCCGTCACTTGACTCTGTTGAGGGTCATCAACACCGTCAGAACAAAGCATTTACGGCTTTCGCGGCTAAGGTGGCCGGCGCATCTGATATCAGATTCTGCTCTCGAGGCAAGTGATTGAAACTAACCTCTTCAAATTGCTCGCCTAGCCCTCGAGTAGCTGTGGTATGGTCGTGCTTTTTGAAATTCCCTTCTTCATGCTTTAGTCGGCTAAGTGTCCCTCGTCACCCGCGGGATTTCTTCACTCAGCGAGTTTCCTTCCTTCTCTTTTTAGCTAGTTCCCTTACCTGCGGTTGTAGATCCCGTTGAATAATTTCTTTCCTTTCGCGAATGCCTCTCCATTCATTAAGGCCTATCGTTCATATTTATACTCTATTACATTACATACAATTACTAAAAACTACTCTTACTCTTCATTAGAATCTTATGTCCAAATTAAATAATATAATAGAAAAGAAACTGACTTATTCTAATCGTCTAAGGTAATTTATTTCTTTACTTCTTAAGTGAAGGAAGGGGCAATAATTGCTCTCTTGTCGCAGTTCTCTTATCCGCTCTTGGTGCTTTAAAGCGAACGAGTCTTCCGAAATCATTTCAGTCTTAACTGTAAGAAAGAGTTTAAAACTTTCCTATAGCTTGTTCAGTTCGGATAGTTCGTATTCTATATCGACTATACGTATAGAGCTTTCAGTTGTTATCGTACTGGTTTTTAATCCTTCCCCATCGTCTTTCTTGCTTACGGCCTTTGCCTTGAGACTGGGAAAGCCCTTCAAAGTTTGCGCTAATTGATCCCGTCATTATGATTCAAAGCTCTCTCATGAGATCTCGTTGGCATGCCCTACCAAGGAAGAGCAAGTTATGAGTTAGAATTCCCCGACTCCGTTCCTATTTATTAGCGTTTTTTCTACTTCAACATAAACTTCGTTAGCTAACTAAGTTGTTGATCCTCGCCCATCCATCTTTGGCTGCCTGTGAGGAGGTTGGACCTAGGCGATCTCGTTACAACGTTATTTTTTAAAGAGATTTATGGTGAAGTAAAAACTTAAATCTTGAAGCATGGGCTGATGAACTTATGTTTCCTTGTCGTCATCTCTTGTCTGAATCGAAGGCACAGGCCTTGAAAGCTACGGAGAGTCTATTAAAGGCGCCAATCCGTTCTAGGAAGAGGCCCCGGTTCAGTGTCGCGGTCAGTTTCATTGTTTTGATGTCCGAAGTGTTCTCATTTGATAAAAAGTAGGGATTTCCTACGTGCAGATGAATATTCATCCTCTCCTCTGAGTGCATACCCGGTTTATTATCAGCCCGACGCATTCCTCTCTTAGGAAATTCATACCCCCATCAATGAATGCTGTTTAACCGGCTGAATTAGAGGTGGAAAGATGAAGCTAATCAACGGCGGCAAACAAAGCAAAAGCTCAATTTCGAAAGAAAGCAAAAAAGAAGAAAGGGTTGGTCAGTTCCAATTCCGAGCAAAGGATATGGGATACCTCAATGTGACGGAACCGCTCCTCCAGCGTTGAAAACACCCAAAGCAAGTATGACAATCGTGTATTTTTAACCGGTTGTGATCGCTATCGGAAACGTGAAAAATGGATCTCATAAATGCGAAAACCAAAGTGAAAATGGAATGAAAATAAATAGAATTCTAGGTAGCGAACCAGTCAAGTTTTCATAAAAAATATGAATAGGAGGAGAAAGTGCCTCCGGGCAGAAGAAGATTGAAGATTCGATTCAATCCGGCTTTCTAGTCAGCGAAGGAGAAGCTGTGAGCAAATCCACTTCTTGGATAACTTGTTATAGGTTCAGGTTCCGAAGGAAATGCTCAAGTCCGTCTCAGTCGAAGGGGAAGCCATGGATGTCTAACTTTCAGTTTTTTTGGGGAAAGAAAGCATTCTAACGGGAAGAAATAAGTAAGAGATCGAGTCTAAGTTGCTTTACTTCTAGTTTCAGGGGAACGAGTGGAATAAACGAAATGAGTTTCACTTAGTGAAACGAATCTTTTTTCGCTCTGATTCGTTTATCATTACGTATAGTCGATATAGAATACTCACTCCAACGACGATACGTAATAGTCAAGTCATTACGTATAACGGTTATTGAAATGATGAAACGAATCGACTATACTTTCGTTTCACTCATTTCGAAAAACTCATTCCCCTTAAATCACCTCAGCAAGTAGTAAACTACCTTATCTCATTAGCGAAAGTAAAACTAACTTCAAGAGAGAACCTAACAGCGCACTTAAGCGTTGAACTTCAACAAAGAAGCTCCGGCTGTAGGATTATGCCTTTTAGACATACAAAAATGGAGGCTTTAGCCTATATTATATATAGCATAGTTCTTAGAAGCCTTTCCCTTTTGGTTGGAGACACCTCAGCTCAACTTACAATACAAGAAAGGGCGACCATACCCGAACCCAGCCTACTTGACTTCCTTTACTTCTTGAAAACCTCCAATCGGTATGAGATACCCGGAATGTGGGTACTGGCATAGACACCTTACTCCTCGCCTTATAGTACTAATGGGAGAGGCCAGACGCCAAAGCAAAAGAACTTGTGGAGTTGGAATCAAACTAAAGGGATCCCGCTTAGTGACGTGGACAAATTTGGGGAGGAAGGTTAACCCAATCTTGAACCCCAGGTGTAATTCCTTCAATACAGGATTGGATTCATTCTTACCAATGATCAAGCATCCCACTTATCCGTAAAAGACTGAAGCAGGCTAAGACTAGCAGCGTGAGATAGGGAGGATTCAATGAGAGACTAGGAAGACGCCGCCTCGACATCTCTTTATCCGTGGTAAGGATAATGCCCTTAACCATAAGTTTCCTCCCTTGAGAATGAAAAATAAGATCTCTCTTCTTTTTCATTTCGGACAACCGACGGTTCTTCGATTGAAGAGCGAAAAAAGAAAAAAAGAGATAGAGAATATAGATTCGTTTCACTAAGCTATCGCTCCTTCTTCGTCGTTCGAGGCTGTAGCCTTAGTCTTAGTACGCGCGCTAGAAGGGGCTACCGAATGCGCCAGTGAAAAAGTGTGCCGCGAAGGGCCTACCCCTTGAAAATGGAAGGGCATGGAGAAGCGGATTCCTACTTGATAGCATAAAACTCTTTGTCATAAGTTGAATACTTTCTCCTGGAATCACATAACTTCTCACTGAAATAGGCCAAAGGACGACCTTCCTGAATCAGTACACCGCCTATTCCAACTCCAGAAGCATCACATTCAATTTCAAATACTTTAGAAAAGCAAGGTAAAGCAAGAACAGGGGCTTGAGTTAACTTAGCTTTTCTAGTCTCAAAAGCAGTTTGAGCCTTTGGATTCCACTTAAAGGATGTACCTTTAATAACTTCAGTCATAGGAGCCATAATGGTGCTGAAATCTTTGATAAATCTCCTATAGAATGAAGCTAATCCATGGAAACTCCGGACATCATGTATGCTCTTGGGTACTGGCCAAGATTTAATTGCTTCAATCTTGCTTTCATCCACCTGAATACCTTGGGCAGTAATGATATATCCTAAGAAAGTGACTTTTGGTGTAAAGAAAGTACACTTCTTAAGATTGCCGTAGAGTCTCTCCTTGTTCAAGACCTCCATAATCTGCTTGAGATGATCTAAATGCTCCCTTTCTGTTTGGCTATATACCAGTATATCGTCAAAGTAAACAACAACAAACTTGCCAATGAAAGGTCTGAATACCTGGTTCATTAATCTCATGAACGTACTTGGAGCATTTGATAAGCCAAAGGGCATTACTTTACACTCAAATAACCCTCCTTTGGTCTTGAAAGCAGTTTTCCATTCATCTCCTTCTCTAATTCTGATTTGATAATAGCCACTTCTCAAATCAATCTTAGAGAATACCTTAGAGCCGTGTAGTTCATCAAGCATGTCTTAAAGTCTTGGAATTGGATATCTATACTTGATTGTGATTTTGTTGATAGCACGGCTATCTACGCACATACGCATACTACCATCCTTCTTTGGCACCAATAAAGCAGGTACAGCACAAGGGCTTAATGACTCCCTAACTAGTCCCTTAGAAACTAGTTCTTCCACTTGTCTTTGAACCTCCATGGTATCCTTGGGGTTCATTCTGTATGCTGGTTTATTTGGGAGTATAGCTCCTGGAATCAAGTCAATATGATGCTGAATCTCTCTTTTGGGAGGTAAGCCAGAAGGTATTTCCTCCGGGAATAAGTAGCTATACTTCTTCAGTAGAGAGATGGCTAAGGGATGGGTAAGAGGGGGAGATTCTGGTTCATCTTCCACGGTCAGAATCCACTCCTTAAAGGCTTTAAACTCATGTTGAGTGGCCTTTAAGATGGGTTCACTACAGGCTAGAAGCAAATCAGTTTTGCTCTGGTTTTTTGTAGGCTTGGTTTGTGGTAGTTGAGAGGGGCTTAAAGGGGCATTAGTAAGATTTTTGCCATCTTTGGTAAAGGAATAGGTGTTTAGGTACCCATTATGCATGACCCTCCGATCAAATAACCATGGTCTGCCTAGTAAAACATGGCAAGCATCCATGGGTATGACATCAAACCAAAGCTGGTCTTGGTAGTTCTTACCAATAGAAAAAGTCACCAAGCACCGAGAGTTTACTTGGAGTCCTTTACTTTGATTCAGCCACTGGATGTTGTAGGGGTGAGGATGGGCTGAAGTTTGGAGGTTTAACTTCTCAATCATACTCACAGAAATCACATTAGCACAACTACTGGAATCAATTATCAAAGAACAAACTTTACCTAGCACCGTGCATCTGGAGTGAAAGATGTTTTCTCTTTGCTCATCCTTTTCACTCTTTTGAACGTTCAAAGCTCTCCTAAGCACAAGCATTTCTCCTTCATCAGCTTGTTCTACCACTTCTTCATGGGTGCTAGCTTCTTCCTCTGTCTCCTCTTCTGGTTCCTCTTCTTCTTCCTCTTTCAAGGATTCCCATTCAGCCAACGTGACTACCTTTCTGTTCGGACAGTCAGCAGCTATATGGCCTAATCCTTGGCATTTAAAACACCTCCGTGCACTCATGGGAGTAGGGGCAGGTCTGTTTTGAGGGGGAGGATAGGTTCTTTGTGGAGTTTGGGTTTTTTGTGGGGTTTGGAAGGGCTGGGCAGTAGGGCGAGGGGTTTGGGTTTGTGAGGAACTCCCCTTGTTTAAAGGTTGGTTCCTAGGCAAAGGCTTAGAAAACTCCCTCTTGAACGGCCGTGACTTCCTTTGTTGCTCCACCTTGTGTGCTAAGACACACACTTCATCAAAAGTTGTATACTGTTGCAATTCAACCACATTAGCATATCTAGGATCAAGTCCTCCAAGATACCTAACTATGGTTTGCTCTTCTGGCTCTTGTATGTCGCATTTAATCAAGAGTTTTTCAAACTCTCTTGTAAACTCATCTACGGACATATTGCCTTGAGTCAAGCTATGGAGCTGGGCATAGCTATCTTGAACATAGGAGGGAGGCAGAAACCGTGACTTAAGCTTAGCTCTCATCTTCTCCCAAGTTCTGATTTTGCCTTTGTGATTCCTAACCCTTTTGGCACAAAGGTTAGTCCACCATAAAGAGGCGTACTTTCTGAGTTTAAGAGCCAAACGCTTAACCTTCTTGTCTTCAGGAACTTCCTTGTATTCAAAAACTCTTTCAACCGTGCTAAGCCATTCCAAGAACTCATCAGGATCAAGCTTTCCCTCAAATTCAGGAATCTCCACTCTAAAGTCATTAGAACCTTGGGATTGCCTCCTATCTCTTCTTGGACGTCTAATGGCTTCTTCTTCACTCTCAGATTCAATAGGGTTGCTCTCGGCTTCACTCTCCTCATGAACAGAATAAGACTGTTGAACTTTCTGTTTCATCTTCATTGAGTCAGCCAATTGCTTCCTCAAGTATTCATTCTGTCCTCTAAGCTCTTGGATAGTCTGTTCATACTCTTGCTTAGCACTTGAGACAGATTGATAGCTTTTAAGCAAAGCATCATACTTCTCTTCAATTGACATACTCGTACTCATATTGATCAAACGAACCAAAACAGAACTTTGTGTATGGACTCAAAACAGAACGGCAATGGAAACGAGAGGGGGATGGAATCAGGCCAAGGAGAAACTCAGCTCTGATACCAAATCTGATGTATATCAACCTCAATCGCTCACACTCAAGCTCACGGTCAGCAAAGGCTTTGTTTGGGGCAGATTGTGTTTGTGAGCTTTAGGGGTTCAACATGGAATAAATGAAAATGAAAACAAGGCTAAACCACTCTTTGGATACAGATTCACCACCAAAGAATAGCTTAGGGCCCTTAAGCTAGATTTAGGATACAGAAACACCACCTAATCCGGCCTAGACTAGGATAAGCAAAGCAAGTGTTTTCACTCAAGCAAAGGAGCAAAGGCTCAACTTTTCATAAACTCACTCGTATGTATTCAGAAATGAGCCAAAGCAGCTCTATATACACGAGTACAAGGGCAGCTATGTGCCTTGTTGCTTACACGGCTAAGCAAAATGATTTAAGCTAAGTATGCGACGCTTAAAGTGGCTAAGCTATACTTTTACAAATTGTACTCTTAAGAAACTACAATGCATCATTAACTAAGCTAATACAATAGTCAAGCACATGGGAAGAGAGAGAAAAACACGGCTGCTTGGATTACTTTGCGGCACTCCAATCAGATCCGTGTGTGTGTCCCTTGTGATGACTAAGCTTGCTTAGTGTATGCTTAAGCCTTCGTCCATGCATGAAAATAGGACACCTCCAGCTTGGTTGAAAGCTAGATAGGCAAGCAGCTTGGTGAAGAAATCCTCCTAGCTAAGCAAAACCACCGGGCTAAGAAAACGGCTCCTTGGACCGGTTGCTACTCGTAACTTGTGAGCACAAGTTCCAAGTCTTCCATGTGTCTTTTGCCGTTTTCCTTTGAGGGGGGGTTTCTTCAAGGTGTCTAATTATCCCCCCTTGCAACAGATTGCAATTAGAAAGCCATTAAGTTGCTTAATCAGCCTATTCTTCAAAACCGTGCAGATTAGGAGCTAATCTGGACAGCTTGGACAAAACGGGCTATATCTTGCTTTGTAGGCTGATTGGGCACGTGCAATGCACCTTCCTGGCTTCTTGACTTCCTAATGCATAAGCTCAGCAAAAAAGTTAGAACGTAGGCCCACTTTAGGCCTAAGAAATAAGGTACACAAAACCGGGCTTGTGACAAGCCTCGAACCCGTGACCTTCTGTTTGTGATCTTGCTATCTCCGCTTGAACTTGAACCAGCAACTGATCATATCCTTTAGTAACAAGGTGACGGGATGGTCCTCCATCACTACTTCTTAATAGAATAGCTTGATCGACCACCATCCTTATTGACCTTCCCTCTGCTTGTGTGTCAAGCAATCCTGCTTCGGTCAAGGAAATCGCTTTGATTGCTTAGAAGTCAGGCGAGCTTGAGTTAGTAAGGAGATATAACAAGTGTGCTGGAGGAGAAGGAAGAGGGTGGGAACCTTCTCCAATATTAGCCAAATCGCACTAATGCAATTCCTTAGCTAAACTATCCTACAGAGCAATTCAAACTCTTAGTCAGACTCAGGCTAGGGCGACTCATTCTATTCTCTATGAGGTCAGACTCCTCCTATTTGTAAGGGACGGGATTCAGCCCGATACCCGATCTGAAAGTCCCACTTTTCCTTTCAGATCTTTGCCTTCAATTCCATTCCCTAGTCGCGGTATTCTTGTTCAACCCAACACATGCATTTGAGAGTGCCGTGCCGGGAAGAGTTTGTATAGTCGAAACATGGAATTGAGTGAATAGCAGGCTTGTAGTTGAATCGAGATTGGTGAACAAGCAACTCCCTGAGTAAGCACTTTCCTTCCTTGCACAGTTTACTTTATTAATAACAGTGGATGCTGAGAATTTCCGATTAGTCACCTCTGTTGGTGAAATATACGTCATTTCGTTTATCTGATCCTAGCGACTGAAGAAAAGCAACTAGTTCGTTATACTATTAGACTCACTTCAAGTATATACAAGTATATAGAGCGATTTGAGATAGAGATTCGTTTCACTCGAACGACGATACGTATTAAAAGAGGAGTAGGTTTGAGATAACGTATCGAAGAGCATTAGACTCACTAACTGAGATACGTATTCGTTTATCAACGATACGTGTAGTAGAAGTAACGTATTCGTTTATCAACTCATTTCAAGAAATACGTATGACGTTTCTGTACCATTCTCAACAACTAGAGCGGTCCTCTCGGAAGGATGTTGACCCCGTCACCGATGCTCTTGGCTTTCGTGTGTCACTGATTTAGCTTCCGATTGGGTCAGTGTGAAGCATTGAGTTTCTGCCTTAAGCTCGCCTGTGACTGTCCTACTTTCCCAAGTCAGTTTCGAATCTGGATGACCTACTGTTTTGACTACGTTACAGCTGGATCGGTTAGTTCTGGGATGATTGATGCCTTCCATACATCAGCATTGACGAAGTACAGCTTTAGTTGTGTTTGTTCTTTCCAACTGGAAAGACTTGGCAGCCTAGCCCCTTCTTTCCTTATCTAATGACATAGATAGAAAAGTTTTTCTTGCCTAGCGTTAGGAGAGTGATAATTGAGTAACGACTGATTCAAGCCCGTCACAAGGTGCCAGAGTAGACTTCTAAGCAAGATCGAGTATAGAGTGAGGAAAGCCTTAGTCTGAAAACACAAGAAGAGAAGTAGGTAGCCGTTATCAGTCCACCGAAAGTGGTCAATCAGGCTTCGCACCTTCCCTTACTAAGCTTTCAGTCCTAATAGCGACTTCCTTGCCTTAATAAGCTCCCAGGAAAGTGAAAGTAAGCACTATTCCCTCTCAAGAAAGAAGGTAAGAAGGACGCCGAATCTTTCCTATTGCCTTCTTCTTTCTACGAGTCTCATTGCCATTTCTTAAGCTTAGACCTCTCCTTTCAGTCTAAAGATTGAAAAAACGAAATCCTATGCTGCTTGAGGAAGGGGGCAATCAAAGGCTCGCTTATTCTTCCTTTTCTTCTCCAGTAGCATCTTCTGAATCTGCTTATGTGTCTGCGGATGGGGGTGCTGTTCTATATCTTGATTCTGTTCGTCACCTCTACCCAACAGGAGCTCGAAACAGCCGATAAGGGCTTCACAACGAGTCCATCGAAACGAAGTGTCTTCTATTCTAGTAGTAGCACTGATTGCCACTTATGCCTTCGACGCCGTGTCGTGAAAGTCCTTTGCTCAAGTGCTCAGGGAAAAGGGATCTTTGACCCCGAGGGTGTAGAGTTCTTCTCACTCGTATTTGCTAGTGGTGAATCATATCTATCTTTATGGTCGTTAGCCCCTACATTTTCATCGTTTGCTATAGCCCTCTCTATCTTTGTTGGCGTAACCGCCCCTTGATTGGGCGTATGTCAATGCCCGGTAGTATGAGCTACTTCCTCTGAGAATGATCAGACGCATTACCTATTGAAGACTGTCTTTTCCCCTCTTTCACGCCGACTTCCCCTAAGACCTCTTTTCACTCGGCAGTCTGTCAGAGTTAGCGCTTCGGCTCTTCTTTCTTTCTCTTTTCTTTCTATATGAGATGACTCCCCCGGTGAAAGGGGGTTGAGAGCCTTTCTTTCTAAATGACTTTTACTAGGAGAATCCAAAAGCCTTTGTAAAGTCTGTTGGAGATGCAAATGAAGCCTTGACTAACGCTGCTCTTGGTGGTTGAGTAAGGGCATTGAGCTTAGGCCTACCCCTACTCTCAAGGTAGGGTAGTTCAGTCACCCGAGGATCACTCTCTCCAGAGCCGGGAGTGCAGCCAATTCACAAAACCGATGAAACAAGTCTGGAGCAGCTCAGTCCAGCTAGCTTCTTTGCCAATTAGCTACGTTCGTTCCACTCCCCCTTCAGTCAAAGAGGCTGGTTAGAAATGTCTTTGTCTTCTGCCTGCGAGTCTGAGCACTCAACTTAGCTAGGCATCAAACTGCTTTCTATGCATTTCAGATAGCTGCTTTGAGAGGGAATCTTTAGATTCGTGCTTCTGAGTCAAGGACTTCTTTACAGAGAGAGATCCCTTCTCAAAGGACAAGAAGCTGACGTTCAATTCAGTGTGCCCTGTCAGGGAGTGAGTTAAGGTAGTCGGTCAGTGAGCGGATTTTTTTTTGCCGCGCTGCTCTTCTGAAGCTTTCTTTCTTCGTTGTTATTCCCGATTCCATAAAATGGTTCTTAAGCTAAATGAGATTCAAGTAGTGTAGTTACAGTCAACACAGTAGCTGTAACGTGAACAGCACTTTGTCCTCTATTTCTATCGTCATAGGCGGCAACTTCGCTGAATGATAAAGCCTTTTTCCTTTCTTTGTTAGGACAGCCAGAAGGGCAGAGCTCTATGTTCTATTGAAAGCTGTCCAAAAAGAGCGCATTCGCTTCCTCTTCGTACATTAGATGCTTGAATGTAGGAAATCGGATATGGCATTTATTTGGGCCTTAAGGATGGCTAGTTACAACTATTCATACCGGGAATTTTGTCCTACTTGTCTTTTTCCTTCTATTCGAATCTTTCTGGCGAATGTTGAAAATGGTCTGTTCATGAAACTTCGGGTACCTTTACTATCGATAAATGATGTTCCCCAGGAGCAAAGCCATCTAAGCCAAGATCGTCAGTTCCTTTCACTACCAGCCGCCGCGCATCAACAGGATCGGAATCCGGGAAGGCGGATTCAATAGTTGCCTCACAGCCTGCCTATTCGAGAACATCTGCTCGTGGGGTATCTTATGATCTTACTAAGATGACATTTGACCTCGGGATGGCCTAAATGCCTTTTTCATTGCTCGGTCCTTTAGTTCAAGCGGCATCAACTGTCGAATCGTTTTGCCCCGTCACTCCGCTCTGCTACTCATACGTGCCAAAGCCAAAGAGACTTCCTTCCCTTACCCTCACATGCATTAGGTGCCTAGCCTTGCTAGCTACTTCTGACAGACCGGGGATTTGCCCAAGTCTTCTTCCTAAGATAAGAAGTCATTTCCATGGTGATTTTAGCCCTTTCCCGAGGCCATTCTGAACGTTTAGTTTTATAGAAATACCGTAATCTCATTTCCTTGGCAGACTAGACTTATTTCAGACCTTTTGATGTGCCTCTTTCGCTTGCTTTAACGCTTTACCGAATGAAGTTAGTCACCTTCCGATTCTCTTTCCGCTTTCAGACAAGTAGCGTCGTCGTCTTAATCCAGCGACGAAAACTCCTGCGCTAGGAGAAGGGCTCAATCCCGTCGCTTCGTCGCTCAGTCCGTTGCTTCTTCCCTCCTATTCTCCCTTGGAGGCTCTTTATACCAATGTGATTGAATTTCAGGTGCATATTTGAATTACGTCTTCCCTGATTCTGGTTTAGATCCAGAGAGAGACCGGTTCCGGTATCAGTAGCTCAAACTAGCTGCTGAGGTTCTTTATTTGGTTGGAGAGTAGGAGCTGGTGCATCAGTTCACTTTTTGCTTGAGAGTTGGCTCGACACCGCTGAAAAATGAAGTCAGTAATATTCAACTAGAGGTTGACCAAAGCTTGAAAGTTTCTCACTCTATCAAAATAGAGGGCATCAGTCTGACGAATATAGATCCGTGGCATTAGAGAGTAACCGCCTGTCTACGGGACATGGGCTAGGCCGCTGGTTACGCCTGAAGGCAAGAAGCAACTGCAAGTGATAAGGATAGTGTATTAGACTTTATTGGTATCGTGATACTATACTTAGCAGAATGAAATGCTTTAGCTCTGAGTTCTGTTAGATAGAGATCCCCGGCACACTTGCTATAGGAAGAAAGGGGGGATATAAGATTCATTTAGAAAAGAAAGATTTTCCTCTTTCTTGAGACGCTTTTAGCTAGGGATAGGAATAGGAGCGTAATTTTTTTTCTGAGATAGAAAGCTTTTTTAATCCGCAATAGGGGACCAAGCCATAGCTTTCTAGGCGTTCATACACTCAAGCAAGCCCTTTCTATTAACCATTGGGCTCGGGAATGGGGTGCCGCATTTTTCTTTTTAGAGGGGGCTTTGGTAGTCAACTGTTAAGGCTCTTTGTCTTTCATCTGCTAGGTTGAGGGACGTAGTGGATAGAAGACTTGAGTAGCTAAATTGAATGAGGGGCCTAGCTTGCTTTCTTATAACCTTCGAGGCTTTGAGATGTAGTTGACTTGAAGCCTAAACTTGCTTTCCTTCGATTCTCCTGTTTTAGGCGACAGGTTGCGGTGAGACAAGAGGGAGGGAATAAGGAAATTGAACGGCACGGATTTCATAAGATAGGTGTAGAGGAGTGACGCAAAGCGATAGGAAAAAAAGGGCCTTTCGGCTATGTTTACTTTGTCATCAAGGGGCGGAGCGAAGTAACTAGGCGGAGATGCAGGATCGCTGTAAGTAATTTATCATAGAAGAGAATCTTATCATTTTTAGAGAGTCTGATTCCCCTTTGTTTAAGTCCGAGGTCGTGTCTCCTTAGCTAGGGCGCCGAAGTTAGTAAATCACGAATACGAGTTATACTAGACCTTTACGAAGGTCATGCTTTCTTTTGAGGCTCAAGCTTTCTAGTAGCTTTGACTAACACGAGTCTTTGTAACCGAAAAAGTATACATGCCCTAGGATGGAGTAGTAAGCTCTTGAGATCTTATCCGGTTTGGAGGTTGTTCCGCGTTTGCACAGTTCAAGGCTTCCTCCCAGTATACAAAGCCGCACCGAAGCACAGCTTTCCAAGCTTGGGATGGAATAGGATCTGGTCATGCGATCTCCGATCCAAGCGCTTTAGTAGATTGCTGGACCAAGGTTCCGAGCGTAGAATCGAATCCGCTCTTTTATCCGCTAACAGATCAGTAGGCTCTGACAGCCTCCTCTCTTCTGCTAAGGCATGAAAAAAGGGAACTCTAAAGTAAAGAAGGAATCCGCCTCCGATCTGGCTTTCAAACTCGAAATTTCATAAGAAAAGAAAGGTTTCGACTCGGTCAGCTGTCTTGATGAAGATTTACTTAAGACAAGAAATGACGATAGAGAGCTACGTCCAGTGGGGTTGGGTTCATCATCCCGAATCGAAAATGAAAGGAATTGGTAGTGAAAGACCTGATCGATCCTTTTTTTCATCAATTGTAGTATCTATGTGCCAATCCTTATTCGAAATGAGAATATCGTATCGTAAGAGAAGACAAAAAATGTACGCCCAACCCATCCCATTTCTTTGCTGACGAAAAGCGTCGGCCACTTCCAAACAAAGTCCCGCGGAGCTGATGTGATGACCGCGGGCGGAACTTTTAAGTAAAATTCTTGTTGAGAAATGGACCAAATAGTCAGTAATTACATTTTTAGTATGGGTTTGGCCGTACCCTTGGCGATTCTCGTGGCTTTTCGGGCTGGTCGGATGCGGGGATTAAATACCCAAAACATGGAAGAACGCTTGGGGGACTTGGCCTTCGACTCTGTCAAGGAGGCTATCTGCAATAAACTGCAGGCTTTGTTTGATCTGTATATGAATATGCCTAACGGCCAAAATTTTGGGTTCCCAGGTAGACTTACAATACAACAGATTGCCGCCCACCTACACAACGATGTAGAGGACCTGGATCTTCTACAGACTATGTACTTTAACCTTTTGGACCAGGGTGTACAAAGCCCCTACTTTGTCCAAGCTCTGCAATATGTTCAGACTTTCGGCGGTATGTAAAAGCACGGGATGATACTTTCTTTTTTTTTTCTTCTAAGGGGGGGGCTGCTCCCATGAACAGTCACTCACTTTAGACAGTTATACGATTCCAGAAGATGATCCGGAATTGGGTCAATCACGTTTATTAGAAGTGGACAATAGAGTGGTTGTACCAGCAAAAACTCATTTACGTATTATTGTAACATCTGCTGATGTACCTCATAGTTGGGCTGTACCTTCCTTAGGTGTCAAATGTGATGCTGTACCTGGTCGTTTAAATCAGACCTCTATTTCGGTACTTAGAGAAGGAGTTTACTATGGTCAGTGCAGTGAGATTTGTGGAACGAATCATGCCTTTATGCCTATCGTCGTAGAAGCTGTTTCTAGGAAAGATTATGGTTCTCGGGTATCCAATCAATTAAGCCAAAAAAACGGGGAAGCTTAAGCGAAAATGAAAGAGTAGGGTGAGGTCGTTAAGAAAATGGAAGGCTTTGCTCGCTCGCTCTAACGCTCCTTTAGTAGACAGCGAGTGGAGTGCATAAGCCCCTAACGAGATAGAGGCGAGTACTACACAAGCTCGTAAGTAAAGTACGGAACGAGCCTTGTCTACTTTTAGACCTCGTCTTGCTTGCTTCTGGCGAAGCTTCCTGCACGTCAGAATAGGCATTCTGGTATGGTAGGAAGACTACTTTGACGGTCGACCACTAGATAGCGAAGCCAAGCCGTATAAAGGCGAGCAGCCCTTATAGCAATAGCAAACTATATACTTATAGCCCTATTTTTTTCCCCTCGGGGCCTTCAAGCATCCGAAATACGCCGGGGTTGTAAATGACATAGCGTTCCTGACGTACTTTAGTTATATTATATCATTTGAAATTCTCTTTTATTCTTTTTTTTTTTGACAGGCTAACTAGAGGAATGAATTTTCTCGTAAATGAACTGCTGTAGACTTCTTCTCAAAGCCAACGGGAAAAGCGTAGCGCTTATCGTTTAACAGGTACGTAGCCTCTTTCGAGAGGCGAAGAATAGCTATCTTTCAGAAAGAAGAAGAGCAGCAAACCTTTTTAGTACTACCAGACTCGAGGCGAAGAGGGATTTACCAGAAAGAATCAATAGGAGGGTTAAAGCACTTGCTTCGTCCTTAGCCCGGACCTCGTTCAACGCGTAGACTGAACTTCTTCTTTCTTAGCGCCTCGTTTTTAGTGGAAGACGACTGAACTCGCGGAGCTTTGTAGGCAAGGAGCAAAGCCAACCACAGCCATCACCTTTTCAGAAGAGGACATGCTTATAGCAGATTTTAAGCATAACCGCCCTTGCTTAGCTCCTTCTTTGTAAAGCGCAAAAGCTAAAGCGCTACATAGAGCTCTTTTATTATAGGGCGAGGAGTCTGCTTCCGTCATCCCATTTTAGAGGGCAGGTCTCACGCTCTATACGATTGTCAGCTAAGTAAGGGGCAGATGAAGAAAGAAAGAAAGCGCTTTTCAAGTCGTAAACCACACGAAATCAGGCTTCACCTTAGCTACTAAGAGGCTTCCTCTGGCAACGACTTTCATTTTTCCAAAGATTGAATTCTTACCGGCATACGCGTTGAGCATCACTCTAACGCGTTGAGCTTTCTTTCTTCCCCTTGTTAGCAATCCTCTTTGGTTTCTTACATGACAGCTTTCGAAGCAAGCGTCTCAAGCAATAACAGCGGGATCAGGGAATGTGAACTCAGACAGTACGGGAAGAGCCGCCCAAAACACGCTACACCCAAGAATAAAGGTAAAAAGTAAGTCAAACACATAAGGAGAAGTCAAGTACACGCCGTCCCTGGTAGACAAAGAGGCAGAGTAATGCCAAAACTAACAACATTTACGTTGCTTCACAAGGACACGAGAAGAGCGTTCCCTGAGGATATGACCCAATCCTCTTTCCGGCGAGTCCAGTGGAAACTGCGGGCGTTTAGTTGAAAACGAGGGATCAATAACACCATAAATTTCCGTAAGACCCAGCAAGCCCTTTACTCACTTTATAGAGTTTATACCCTTATTAGGGTAAGCGGATTTTGCATTAAATCCTATTCCAACTTTCTATGATATTCGAATAAGCTCCGGGGAGGAAGGCGCTTGGAGGCATATCTTGCATCTGATCGTGGAAAGAAAAAGCGCTTTTCAAGTGTGATAGTCAAAGAAAAATCTCCCAAAAATCAGACTTTATATTCTTTTTACCTGCATTTTACCTTCAATAAGATGACAATCGAAAGAATGACGCGTTTAATATCCCCCCTTTATGCTAAAAAATTAGGACCTTTCTTTTTAATATTTAATAAAAAAGATGTAGACCACACTTTTCTCCTTTATGGATTAGATCTTTATCAATTAAAGGTCTGACTTCTTATTTTCTTTCTTTCCTTTGCTTTCTCATCCACGGTAATTTTATGGGCTATCTACGTATCCCTCATGTATGATATGTAAATAGTCTAAGCGAGGAGTTTTTATGATAGAATAAGGTCTTCGTAGTTCATTTAAACTTCCTTCATAAATAAAACATAAAAATTCTTCAGCTGCTCGAAATTAACTGGATGCATTCTCTATTCCCATCCCGAATCGGATTATTGAGACTCTGTTCTTTCAGTAGGAAAGCAGTAGTCACATCCTTTCTTCTAGTTCTATATCCTCGTCGTTCAGTCAGTGATCTAGTGGCATTCTATCTTTAAGCGAATGCAGCGTAAGGTCGCTTGCGCCTTCCTCGCTCCGAACCTTATTCAAAGCATCGAGCAAAGAATATTCTATAAGACTCAGGAAGGAAGAAACATTTTCCGGTATGTTAAGTCTACTAGCTTGCTGGTAGGCGTCAGCGGTAGGTAACTTTCTGTATGTGTTCCAGAGCACCATAGGCTTTAAAAAAAAAGATTGTGGAATCCGTGAAACTTAAGTATGGAGGTGGGAATCGTCCCGCTCGCACGTGCGGCTGCAAAGATCCGATCCCCGCTGGAACTCGACCAATCCCAATAGCTGTTGCGACAAAACAGCACTTTTCTTCCCCTCCAACTGTGAGTCCGGACTGTCGCCGCGAAGTTGAGTGAACTTAATCGTAAGTCTCTTAGTGCAACTCAACCCTTCTCCGAATGGCTGACGGGAATTCCTCCCTTCTAGTTACCTAAAAGTGGGTTCCTTCACTTCAAACCAGACTGCGATTTGAAGATATAAATTCTATTCTTTGTGGCAGGTGGTATCATATATCATATATAAAAAATAGAAAGGCTTCATCAATACCTGCTGAAAGAAGGACCCCTATAATAACTCCTAAACCAGCTGATGCAATAAGTGTTCTATTACCCCAATAAGATCTTGGTAATTTTACGTCAGCAAAAGGTTTATCTTGAACGACAGATACCACGTTTCCAGCCATATCATCCACCTTTTCAGGAAAATAGTACTTTTGTAGACCGGGTGGTCTTTCAGGAGTATAGTGTTCCTCGAGAAATGGTTCATACGAGTCAATTGGTTCGAACATATCTATTCTAATATGACGGAGTTTCTCAATCTTTCTAGGCAGCATCAAACGCTGTAGATGCACATCTCCTCTCCCACGAGGATTAAATCGAATAGCAATATGACGTATTTGGTTTTTCAAAGTAGGCAAACAATTTATCAAGGTAGGAATTTTTCTTTAGCGAACTTCTCTTACGAGAGACTCCCTCTTAAAACCTGACTAACTAAATTCCAACTAACTGGAATAGAACGCCTTGTGCGCGCCAAGATCAACCCTTCTCCATTCGACATAAAGCGCGGAGCTCCCGCGTGCTTTAGTAACTATGCCGGGTGGTAGTTCTCAAGGGGTGGTTGATTAGTGTCAGAAATCTCTACTAAATAGGGTAAAGCAAACCTATCCCTAAAGAAAAAATAGGGAAATTCCGTAGTTAGAGTAGTTGGGGAGACCAGGACACTCCAGTTGAACATGGTCCAGGTCCATTTGCTGACAACAATTCGGAACTGCTGCCGGGGTTAAATCAGGAGCAGTCTAAGCAGTTAATGCAATTTTTGTCCAATCTTAGAGCTGGAAATGTTCAGTCTCAGTCCACTTTGGATGCCACAGCTTCGTTCGGCAGGTATAAGTTTTGCCTTAAATGCTTTACAGTGCTCAGAGCTTTTAGATCATAATTCTTGGATATTAGACTCAGGAGCTAGTGAACATATGAGTTCCAATAGAGAAGCCTTGCATGATTTGAGTTTGCTTAGGCAACCTGTTCAAGTAAACTTACCTAATGGAAGTAGAGTAAGGGTTAGACAACAAGGCAAATTAAAGGTTACTTTGGTTCTTTTCATGTTTTGCTTGTACCATACTGAAAATTGTTTCTACTGTCAGAAAAGATTGTGCCAACAGTTGAAGTGCGAGGTGAAGTTTACTGAGACAGTGTGTATCATAGAGGGCCCTTCTCAGAGGAGGCCATTGGTCATTGGTAAGGAGATGCTGGGTCTGTATGTCATGGACAAGAGTTTGATTCAAGCCATACTACTTCCTCCCGTGCTTTTGAACTGATTCATGTCGACACTTGGGGCCCTTATCACATTAAGACCCCTACTGGACACAGGTATTTCTTAACCATTGTAGATGATTATACGTCAGCTACCTGGACACAGAAGATGGTTACAAAAGATGAATGAAGGAGTCCCTGTGATAAAGGCTTTTGTTAATCTTGTTAAGACTCAGTTTGGTGCTTCAGTCAAAACACTAAGGTCTGACAATGCTTTAGAGTTTTGCAGAGATAAAGAGATCTTAAGTTTCTTTGCCGCGCTTGGGATTACACATGAAAGACGTTGTGTTCAGACTCCTCAACAGAACGGGGTCGTTGAGAGGAAGCATAAAGACTTGTTGGAAGTTTCCAGGGTTGAGAAGCTTACTAACCCCTTAGCCCTCCCAGATTAACTCAGTAATGGCTTCTATGAGAGACTAATTGACCTATAGAGTTTTCAGCTAAATAGCTTTTTTCGAATACGGGGTTTTTTTTTCCGTTCGTGCTTACCTTTCCCTCGAGCCACTGAGCTGTTCGCTTGGGACCAACCTATTCAGGAGTCAACTCAAACTATGCTATCTCCATCTGCTCGTTCTTCGTTAGACCGGATACGAGAAAGGTTACCTGCTTAGAACTCCGGCTCGTTCGCAGCAAGCGATATCTTCTTCTCTTGAAGAGAAAAACGGCCCACTCCATCCTTGATGAGATGAATCTCTGCATTTCCCGTTACCAAAAGGTGTCCAGCTTTTTAAAGGAAAAGGAGCAACTCATCACCAAGATTGGTGCCCTTCAATCTCCGATAGACAGCTTCCAGAGAAAGTTGGGAGAGGAATTTCTCAGAGTAGCAGCTGTAGACACCCAGTTTTGGATTGTTTACATCTTTTGCGTGAGTGTCACTTTGCTAAATTGATTTGGAACATCTTTATTCCCAATGAGCATCAAAGTGCCTTCTACTCCTTGGCATTCACGGATTGGTTATGTAGCAATGCTTCTTGTAAGGATCTTCAGTTTGGTTTAGATTGCCAGTGGCGTACGACCTTCTGCCAGACAACCTTCTCTTCCAGGCCAACCAGACTCTTTCATCCATGGTGAGGAAGTTTAGCCCAGTCCTTATTCCTTGGCTACGGATGCCATACCACCAAGAGCGGATAGGTCTCCATTTGATCTTAGTAGTTCAGCTCTCCACAGAAGTAGCTTTCTTTCACTCGGAAATAAAAAGTAAGTAAAAGCAGGCGGGATCAACTACTTAATAATAGGATCTCACCAGACGTGCTCCTGATCACTCTTCTCGGCCTTTGCCGGGACTCTCTTGAGAATTTCATGGCCTTCAACAAGTCTTGGAACTTATAAGCTATTCTATTAAATAAGGATGCCGATCTCTTTTTTGGGTGGCGATGAGCCCTCTGAATAGGACTTAGGCAATGCGTCTATCTTGTCATGGGAAGAAAGGGGAGAGAGGTCGCTGCATGGGCTGAGAAAAAGGAAACTACCTAACCTTAGACCCCTTCACTAATGGGTCTGCTCATCGAGCCTACTTTCATCCTAATCAGAGTTGAATCGTCAATAAATAGACAGGTCCTTCTTCTCGGGATTTTGCTTTTTCTTTTCCTGCTCATGGTGTCGTGGCCCATGCTTCCCCGCGTCAGTCCAGCCCTATTGGGTCTTTGCTGCCAGCTGTTACAGATACGGCCCATGCTTCCCCAGGTCAGTCCAGCGCTTTACCTGCCCATTCTCCCCTCCCTGTGTCGTCAGCTGTTTTGTCTGGGCCCAGCTCCACGCTAAGCCCCAGCCCTTCCCCGGTTCCTCCTACCTCCTGTCGGATGAGCCAGCATGATGGCCCAAGCTCTACTTTGGATGCTCTTCAGTCTTCGGTGTCTAATTCTTTGGCCCAACAGTCGTCTCCCTCGTCGGCCCACACGTCCTCTACCCCTGTGTCCAGTCCTACGGTCCCAGTTGCGGCTTCTACAGTGCGCAATATTCATCCCATGTTAACTAGGGCTAAAGCTGGTATAGTCAAGCCTAAACGCATTTTGTCTTTGTCGACGTCGGTTGCCGAGGTGGAGCCCACCTCTTTTTCTCAAGAAAACAAATCCACCAAGTGGAAAGAAGCTATGGCCGAAGAGTATAATGCTTTACTTGCTAATGACACATGGGACTTAGTTCCTGCCATTCCTGGTCAGAATCTTGTTGGGAGTAAATGGGTTTACAAGGTAAAGTATCGCTCCGATGGTGCGGTGGAACGGCATAAAGCTCGTGAAGTTGCTCAGGGTATCCACCAGTAACCAGGTATTGATCACCACTTCTCTCATTAATGGAAGGGGGACTTTTTCCGGTTTTGCAAAACAAAGGAGGCTTGGCTATCAAGTCACGATTATTGGGCTGGCACGCTAGTTAGGGATGGAACTACTACTCCAACGCTAACAGCCTTATCCTGTATAATACCCGCACACTAACACTCCTTGTGAACTAGCTACGAAAGTGACTCCTTAATTAAGGAGAGGGTGTGGAGTTGTACATCCATCCTTGGAAACCATCAACTCTTCCTTTCGCAACCTTCTTATGATGGATATGATCCAAGGCTACCTGGATATCATACGGCACCCCTGCTCTCATGGAACGAACTCTTCTCATCGGATGCTCCCTTGTTATGATCCCTGGCTCTCATACAAGTCAGTATGTTCTCTTCTCAAGATCAAAAGACTCCTCTTTCGAGAGATTTAGGATTTCTTAGGTATCCTGTTAGGTCCCTTAGTAGATTAACTCACCCTAGAGGGGGGGTGAATAGGGTGATTGACCAACAATGCCAAATGAAAACTTTAGTCCAATTTAGTTGATGCAGACTCTGTCAATGTATGCAGAAGGACACTGAATATAAACAGTCAATGCACTGAACAGAATATAAAGACTGTAAATAAAGTGAAGTGAGGGAGAAGATGGAAGATTGTTGGCACGCTTGTTTTTACAAGGTTCACCCCTCAACTGGGCTACGTCCTTGACCTAACCCCTTACTTAGGCTTTTCCACAATTGCACTATCTCCTTGATAATACAATTCCACCCTTCAAGTCCTCCTTGAAGGAAATTTCTTTCACCACCACTTAAGGTAGGACAGCACACCTGCCCTCTTGCCTACAGCCTGAGCCTCACTGCCCTACTGCCGGAAAGGATATTTTACCACTTAAGGAAGGATAGCTCCACTAAGCTAACCCTCTTGCCTACAGGCAGTGCCTTCACTGCACTCCTGCCTACCTACTTTGTTTCTCAATACGAGAGAATTGAAGTGTGTACAATGAGTACAATGTGTGCAATTAAGCACAAGTGAGAGAGTCAAATGATGTCATATAGGAGAAGTTAGTTTCGGATTCCTCGTCCAAGGGAGTCACTAAGTAGTTCCGGCCAGGGCCTTTAGTTGTTTATGCCCCTATATTATTTCCATAGTAAAGCTCCTTTAGTCGATAGGCCTATGCTGACTTAGTTGGTTACGCCGCTTAGAAGAGGTTTTGTTGTTAGATTGCTTTGGCCGGAGCCACGCCGTCATACCCTTTACCCAAGGAACTTCATACTAACTTTCTTGTTGGGTGGCAGATTCTCTGTTCATGCTGAGTCAGTGATTTAGAGTTGATGAAATGAACCTATCAACGCTTTTGAACAAGAGCCCTAAGCCTAACGCAAAGCGGTGCCAACAAAGAAGGCTGACTTATCTTGGGAACTTGCTACGAAGGTACGTAGTGACTCTCTAAAGTAAAGGAGAGTTTTTATTGTTTGCCCGGGGCAAATTTTTGATTTCTTATAAAAATTACATTAATAGGTATAGTTCGATATCAATATACCAGTTGATCTTGGCAAGGAGTTCAATTCAATGGTACGAGTTACGGAGTGTAACGTAGTGGTACGAGTTATCTGGAATTACACGAAGCAAAAAAACGAACGCGTTAACTTAAGTGTAACTACGTGAAACGAACACCTACCTCTGAACTCCTACCTTGGAACCTTATTTCTACTACAAAAGGCCAAAACAGCCCTTTGCTTCTTGGTTCCCTTTGGTTCCCTAAGCCTAACATTCCAACTCAAAAGGTTATCCATGGGAAGGGCCAGCCCCACCCACCCCTTTATCAACCAACTCAGCTTCTGTTCTTATACCTTGATCTTCAATCACTGTCTCCAAGAGTTCAAAAGAATTTCTAACTGGTGTCTCATGCTGCACAGTCACAACTATACTCATTCGTTTACCAACCTGCTGCCAAACCTCTGAAGGTTGTTCCACCACAGGTGCAGGGTCAGCATTAACTTGAGGAGCTGTCTTAGGTCTCCAAACCCAATTCCCTTGTTTCTTCAACCAATTTTCCTCTTCATGACCGTAAAGTTTACAGTGCCCACATAGCACAGGCAACCATTCAAAATGAACTGGTTGTTGTTTTTTTTTTTCGAACAACATTAATAACTCAACAATTCACACACTAGGAGCACTTAGTCTAGATGCCACCTTATCTATTAAGAAGGGTTCATCTATAACTAAGCCTCAGTTAATCTATACAATATATTTTGCCCATCTTCTCTATGCTTCCCTGACTTAGCTAAATAAGAAATCCTCCCATCCCGAAACCGGCCCTCACTTTTTTACACGTTTCCTGAATACTTTGTCGCTTGCCCTGAAATATTGACGCATTTCTATCCAGCCACAGGTGATATCCTATGGCTGCAAAAATACAGCAGTGAAACCTAAAGTCAATAATGTGCTTTTTGCGTAGAATAGCTCGTTGCCATTGTATCCATCCAGTAGGTCTCCAAGAGGTATTGCACCAACTGAGAACAACTTCTCTGACCTGCCGAGCATGACTGCACTCAAACAATAAATGGTCCACAGTTTCACCAGGATTGTCACACAGACCACAAATATTCTGTCTGCCAGGTATATGTCTAGCCAATAACGCATTGATAGGTAGTCTATCTTGCAGGGCCAACCAAAGACGAAATCTATGCTTAGGGACAATACTCCTACACCATATAAGAATGGTGTCTCTATGTACCTGTTGATGCTGCAGCAACCATGAGTACCCTTTAGCT